>ERZ1740067.512-NODE-512-length-30837-cov-6.610259_pt1 | contig 30837 bp, 25 predicted proteins | sample MGYA00581736_ERZ1740067 | MGnify/ENA primary metagenome ERZ1740067 (study PRJEB43018, sample SAMN04849236) | marine metagenome | isolation source: floating plastic debris | place: Pacific Ocean | collected 2008-08-27 | study: EMG produced TPA metagenomics assembly... | reverse complement strand
GGTTGTTGCGCTGCATGAGGGCGGCACGGGTGTCGTAGTAGATTTGGCCGATGGCTTCGAGGGTGGGGGAGGTTTGCCAGTTTGGGGGAAAGGGGAAGGTTTCAAAGCAGTCGGAGGAGGTGTAGCGCAAAGTACTTCCAAGGGACGAGCCAAAGAAGCTCGCCCAGATTTCATGGATACGAGATTGCAGGATAGCGTAAGCTGAAAACCTTTCAACAGCAATCACTTTGAGCGTGTGAGCAAATACACAGTCAGCAGGCATGAATGTAAATGCTATCTGAGCTGTTACTTCAGGAATAGCCAATACGCGATCACAAGTTGCAATCGCTCTAAACAAAGCAGGCGTAGTCTCACCAAACCGCCACCAATATCGCGCCCTAATCTCTCGCTTTTGCGCCAGTCTTGCAGGCTTTACCTTCTCCTCAACAATCGCCATCAAATCTGGCCATTGCCTCGCCTCAGCCTCACTCATCTCACCAAAATTGATCACATATCGATGATGCGCGTGCGTCGGGTTACTATTAACCTCCGACCCGCCGATATAAGGAAAAATCTGCTCCTTGTTCTTCGGATTCGACCCAACCAGCCTCTCCATCTCAGCAATCGGCGTTCCTTCCAAATCGTTGTCATCAAAAGTAAAGCCCTGTCCGTAAATCTTGCTTCCGTTAAAGCTTTTATCCGCATTCGCCAGCAGCGTCTTCGGATTCTCGTTTCCCCCCTTCGGAAACAAAAAAGCTGTAATTTTCTCTACGGGCTGTCCATCTAAAACAACTTCAGGCTGATAGGTCATCGCAAGTATCTAACTAGACTCACATCATATTGATCAAAGATCTCATCTACGCTCACCGACCCTACTTTTCCAACTAATGTCTGAGAGATAATTGGCCGATCAAAGGGATCGTTGTGATGAATATGCGTATCAATGATCGCCCTCATGGAATATATGCTTCAAATCCTTCTAAAGGTTTGTCAAAGTCGGGAGACATCCAAATCTTTCCTTCCCAGCTACCTGCCTGCCGACGCGGTTTCTTCGGGTCTGTTTCTGCTTCGTTCGTTGGGGCTAGCTTCTCTACCTGTATTTGAATTTGCTGCCCCTCGAACTCCGCAGGCAAAGGCTCTTGAAGCTCAATGACTCCGTTTCGATACGTTGCCGTCAAAACAACCACTATTCAACCCTCCTTTCCATCTATCAGCTTAAACACATGCACCACACTCACCACCACCGCCGCTAGCCCTGGCCACTTATACCGCCGCGTCGCATTATAAATCATCCCTCCATTCTGGCAGATAAACCGTAAGCCCGTACTGCGCGTATCGCCCTGCGCAATTGTGTTGGTCGCAATTAAGCCGAAGCTGCCGCCCTCACGAAGCAAATCAAAGGAGCGCCTGAAAAAATGCGCAACCAAGTCAGCATTACCATGAGACTCAGGATGCACTTCTTTAAGCCACTGCAAGTAGCCTGCTGGGTTCGCATTAATCAAAGTGTTTTTCCCGGCAAATGGTGGATTGCCTACGATGGCATCAAAACCAGGATTTTCTCTATCGAATACCTCTGGAAACCAGATTTCCCAGTGAAAGGGCGGTACTGACTGAGTAAAGTTTTCAGGAATGCTTGAGATCGCCTCTATCTCACTTCGATCCAGTATTCCAGAACGCCATAGATTGATTTTGTTCGCCAGCTCTTCTGTCAGTCTTTTGGTGGCTCTTTTTTTCTTAGTCAGCGTTTTTAAGAACGTGGCTAGCACCGCATCACTCATTAGCTTGCGATCGCCAACATCGTCTGACTCCTTCCGATTAGCCAGAAAAAACTCTGCAACCACCACGTCACTCAAAATTCTACTGTCGGTCGTTTCCGATTCTGCCCTACCTAAATTCAACTGCTTTTCATCAATTGCCTCATCCGAATCATCCTGAGCAAAAGCAATCAGCTTTCGATAGAACTTAGATTTCTCTAACTGCTCTGTCCACTCCTTCATCAGCGGTGCATCGCTGAGGTCACTAGAGGCCATAAACGTATTTACTTGCCGTCTATGTACACCCACTAGCGAATCACCACACTTCAGCGCATGGTCTACAAACGTAAACGGCAAATCTTTCGCCAGCGTTACCAGCCACAGCGACAGCTTCGCCAAATTCACCGCAAACGGATTCTTATCGACCCCATACAAGCACCGCTGCGCCACCAGCCGCCGCGCATACTCCACCGGCTCAATCACATCTGGCAAATCCGCCGGACTACCATGAAAATCCCAAGCCTTCACCACCTCATCCGCCAGCTGCTGACAGACCTCTACCAAACATGCCGCCGATCCCATGGCCAAATCACACACCTTAAGGTCTAGCAACTGTTCCGCCGTTGGATTTTCACCTAACTGCGCCAGCACCGGCTGCAACGTCGTCTCCACAACCGGCTGCGTCAGCTTCTTCGGCGTATAGTGCGACCCCGTTCGCCGCCGCTCCTCCCCTGGCTGCAAATATAGCGACCCCGGCATCAACACCTGCCGCGTCCGATCCGACACTCGCCGCTCCAGCGCCGCCAACAGCTCATCCACTGTTTCCGCCTTCTTCAACGCCGTCAGAGCCTTACCGCTCAGCTTCAGCTCACCCTCCGTCTTCAGCACCTTCGCTCTGTCAGCGGGCTTCGCCGCCAGCAGCATCTCCAGCCCGATCACCACATCCTTCGGACTCACCGCAATCGAGCGCTCTGTGGCAATCTCCACCTCATAGCCCATAATTGCCTCATACACCGAGCCAATCTCCTGCACCGCCAGTGTTCGGTAGCTCAACCGCTCACCGTCTAAAATCAGCAGATTATTCAGCATCCGATAGACCACCCCATCCGACACCCGAGGAATCTCTCCGTCTTGCCCTTCCATTCGGCCTTCTAAGAATGGATATTCTGTCGGATCGAACAGCTGCCCATGCCGCGCGGGCAAATACGTCTCAGTCGCTCCGCCCCCGTCATATACCAGCCGAAACAAGCTAGTTAACCAGGCCCAGGCCCCATACCGCTGATCCATCGTGTCTGGATAGATACCGACATCCGCTCGCAGCTTTTCATACAAGCCAGACACCGAATAATTGCCTTGATACACAGAATCATCTGGCATCAGTCCGCGATCTTCTGCATATAGCAAAAACACTAGCCGCATCAACGTCGTCAATAGCCCACCATAAATATGCTGCGGATCGTCCTTTGCAAGTTGCTGCAATTGCAAACTATTTGTGATTTTCTGAGGAAAAGGCTCCGCCAACGCACTCCCATCATCTCGCTGCACGTCCGCAGCCTGGAAGCCGCGCAGCAGCTCCCACAGCGCATCCAGCACCTGCTCTGCTAATTGCGTCGAAACATTCGCCTGATAATTGCGGCTCGTCTCCAATAGCCTCGGCAGCGTCTTACCCGTCGGCGCATTAAACAGCCGATCTGCCCCCAGCAACATCTCTAGCGCACCTAGAATCGTTCGACCCGGCACCTCCGTCATCGCCTCAATCGGAAACGTCACATGCCCGCTCGATTCGCCGCTGGGCGCATACACTAGCCGCAAACTCGTCCCATTCCACAGCACCCCGATAGGCACCCCCGTGCCCTTCAGCAGCCGCTCAAACTTCTGCTGATACGTTGCCTTCCACCTAGTCTCTTCTCTGTCTTCACCATCTAAATCTGCTGCCAAAGGCACACACTGTACCAGCAGCAACCAGCCATCACTGTCTGGATCGACTACCGCATAGTCTGGTCGCAGTATTTCACCATAATCTGGCAACGGCACGGCCAGAGATTCGGGCAACTGAGCCTGTTCTTCAAAATCTTCTGGCTCCCACTCCAAAATCTGCTGAGCAAACGTTTCAAACTGCCGTACACAAGTCTGTACCTTTCCGCTAGGCAGTACCGGCTCGGTGATTGACTGCAACACTGGCTGAAGCGTCAGCGCCTTCGCCTTATCGATAAACGCTTGCGCATCTACCAAGGCAGGCGGCGATACTACCAACCCTTCTGGCTGAAGCAACCCCAGCCATTCCTTATGCAGATACTGATCGTAGTCTTGCGCCATAGTTATGATGAGTCAGTCAGATCAATCATTTTTAGTGTTTTAGCCTATCCCGTTACGGGCCACAAATACACCAGCCCTACTGGTTCTACTCGCGAAGCCTTCACCCGATACCCCTCCTCAATCCGCGCAGGCTCTGTCTCAATTTCCGCCTCTAACATCTCCAGCCGGTGTTCCCAGTGCCGCCTGTCTGAATCTAACTGCCGCTTCTCCGCTACCGCGAAATCTAAGGTCAGCTGCGTAGCGTCGCGATCCGTCTCCCGCTGTCGCCTGCGGATGCGATCGCGCTGCGCCTCCAGCAGCGTCTTCATTTCCTTCGCCTCCCTATCGCCCCTTTCCACCAGCTTCGCCTCAGCCGCCTCAATTAGCCTTTGCACCAACTCATCTAAATGCTCACTCAAATCAGCCACATCCTGCGGCGCACTCGCCTGCAACCGCTGCCTTGCTAGATCTGGCACTTCTTGCAAACGAGGATTAGCCAGTGAATCTTCTAGGGTTTGCAGCACTTCTCTGGTGGTGCGATCGCCTAGCACCTGCAAACCGTCTCTGTCCTCCGGATCTTTCCACCTAGCCACTACCGGAACAATCTCGTCATGCAGCCGCGCCGCGCCCTGTCCATATAGCGATAGCCGTCCCAACATAATTACCCTTGGAATGGCCGTATCGGTGAGGCACTCACAGGCCCGCGTTAGCTCGTCATGAACGAACCCCTGCGACAAAAACCGACCCAGCAACCGCTGTACTAGCCGCTGCTCTAAGTGTAAATGCACCGACTGCGAATCTAGCGAGCCCGAGTCGCGAAAAATGACCGGCAAAATCGGCGACTCGTTGCGCCATTCCCATAACTTTTGACCACGCTTTCTAGGCGATCGCAGCGTATCTAGCGTCGCCGCCCAGGTCGGATCGGTTCCTAGTTTTTCATCCAAAGCTGGAATCTCCCACTGCGCCTCGTCTGTATTATTCCAAGCCTCCTCAGAAATCGGGGTCAGCGGCTTCGCACCTAAGACCTCCAACGATGCCGAAATTGCATCTCGGAAGTGTCGATGGTCAAAGCCTAGCCACTTATCAGACGCAGCCAAAATATTTTGCAGTTGCTTCTCTTGGTCTAATAACCCCTGTCGCCTATCTCTAATAGCTTCTAGCTCCTCACTGATGACTTTTCCTTTTTCTACCGATTCAGCATCTGTTGTATCAGACTCGTCAATAGCTCTCGTTAGTGCATCTTCTTCATCAGCGCGAATGCCCTGCTTTAGCAGCTTAGAAACATTCTTTTCAACCACAGGCGATAGACTACCCAACTCTTCTTGAATTCGCTTTGTCTTTTGCACCAGCACATCTAATACTCGATCTTCGGCTCGCTGCGGATACACAAAGTAATAGCAGCGCACCATATCAGCCCTTTGCAGCTTCCGGTCAATTCGTCCATTCCGCTGCTCCATCCGGCTCGGATTCCAAGGCACGTCGAAATGAAACAAATTCGCACAGTAATTTTGCAAATTCACCCCCTCCCTGGCCGCATCTGTCGCAATTAGAATTCGCAGCGGGTGGGCCTTCGGATCAGTATTAAACGCAGCCTTGATTTGCTCGCGCCGCTCATCGCCAATACCGCCGTGGAACGTCTCAATTCTTCTTTGCGCCCGATCGGACTCTGCAATAATTGCCCCCAACTGCTGCTCTAAGTACCGCTTAGTATCCGTATACTCCGTAAAAATCAGAACTCGCTGCTCATTCCACTGTGCGCCTTTTTCGCCAAGCTGCGGACATAAATTTTCTTTTAACCATGCCGCTAGTCGTTCAATGCGTCCATCGGGAAGATAGCGAGCGCTTGCGGCTATCTCGCTCATCCGCTCCAACAGCGCTAGCTCTTTCTCAGTAACCCCACTCCCAAAAGTACGAGTAGCGATCGCCATCTGATTTTCTTCTTCTAGCTCTACATCCGCCTCATCTAAATCAGCTCGCTCATCATCATTTCCAGGTGCTTCTTCTAGTAGAGATAAGTTCATCTCACCAATAAGCTGAGCAGATGCATTGTCCGCTTCTTTAGCTAGCTTCTCCACCGACTTGCGATGCACATTCAAGGTTCGAGAAAACGCCTCAATCGAAGATAGTAGCCGCTTCTGCAAAGACGTAATTACCAGCATCGCCGCTGCTCTAGAAGACTTCGTTGCCTCCTTCAGTCGCTCTTCTCGACAGTCTCTGTACTGCTGTAATAGCTGCGATAAAACTAGCTCTGGTGCATCCTCCGGCAATCCGTCCACTCGCAGCGCAATCACCTGCCGCTCTGGAAAATCTCCGTTTTTAATCTCTCGCAAGTCCTGCTTCAACCGCCGAACCATTACCGCATCTAGCAGCGCCTTACTGCGCACCGGTACCCCCCGACAGAACCGCTGCGGATCTAAAATCTCTAGCAGCGCCGCAAAACTATTTGAGTGCCCGTTATGTGGCGTCGCCGACAAAAACAGCCGATGCTCAAACCGAGGCGCTAGCTCTCGCACTGTTTTAGTGAGTTGAGAATCTACCGCATACTTAGAGCTACTCGCAGGCGCTGCGTTATGAGCCTCATCTAGAATAAACATCGAACCTACAGAGAACTCTCCCAACCAATCTCGTAAAGGGGCTGCGTAGGTCTCATTTCGTAGCAGAGCATGAGAGATAATAAATCTGTTGTGCGTTGTCCAAGGGTTGATGCCATAGCCACGTGATCGCCGCATTGCCGCCACATAAGCTCGGTCATAGATAGTAAAGGTGAGACCAAAGCGGCTCTCCATTTCCTCCTTCCACTGCTGTACAACTGAGGGCGGAGCAGAAATGACGACACGCTTAATCTTTTGACGCAGCAGCATTTCTCGAAGAATTAAGCCTGCTTCAATCGTCTTGCCAAGCCCTACATCATCAGCAATAAATAAGTTCACTCTCGGCATCCGCAACGCCTTTCGCAACGGCTCTAGCTGATAGGCATTCACCTCAATTCCAGCTCGATAGGGCGCTTGAAATAACCTGGGGTCAGTCGAAGTTACGCAGTTCCAGCGCAGCGTATGGAAATAAGCTGAGAAATAGCGCGGATTGTCAAAGCCCTGACTCACGACCGTATCCCAAGTCGCAGCACCAATCAGCTTGGCATCAATCTCTCGTTCCCAAAACACCTCTAGCGACTCGCCTTGAGCATCATCGTCAACACAAGAAAGACGCACCTGCGTATCTCCTTTCTCATCCGTCGGCAGAATGACTTCTTCAATTAGGTACTGACGCGATCGCACTCTAGCCAATCGTCCTGGCACTAGGAACTCGGTCGTTGATGTTTCTTGCAATATCTCGCTAGCTGCGTTTGTCATCGTTTTCTACTTCTCCGCTGCGTCTTCTAGCGCTTCTAGTTCCGGGTCAGACAAGATATCCTCTAGAAACCGACTCGGATATCCTACCCAAGTCAAAACAGCCTCGTCCCTCGCCCGCGTTAGTCCTACGTATAACAGCTGTCGCTCCCGGTCTAGCAGATCCGAGCGTAGCTGCTTATCTTGCACGTCTTGTAGAAGCGATCGCTGTGGCACCTGCTCATCGGATACGTTCACCACAAACACCGTCTTAAACTCTAACCCCTTTGCCCGGTGCAGCGTCCCTAGCCGTACGCCCTCACCGCTAGCCCCTTCGCGTGTAATGACTTGACTCTTGACTTTATTGCGTATCAGCGCTGCCTGAATAGTTTGCAAGTCGGCATTTGTTCGGCTAAAGATGGCCATTTCAGCTAAATCTAGCCCCTCCTTCTTCATCCGCTTAATTTCGCCCGCCACATACTTCCATTGCTGTGCAGGTGTTTTCGCCGCATGTAGCATTGGCTGCGGCCCCTTAAGCAAGCTCACCGTTCCCTTCCGCTTCTCTAAGCCACCATCCAAATCGTCGCCGCTATCGCCAATGAGCTTGTCGGCAAAACGTCTGATCTGCTCTGTCGTGCGGTAATTGATTCGGAGAATGTGCGATCGCCCCTGCACATTCACACCTAACCCTTTTAGACTAAATCGACTGCCATAGATTCGCTGTCCACCATCGCCTACCAGCATCAGAGCATTGCGACCCTCGCCAGCTAGCGCTGCTAATAACTGAATCTCCTGAGGCCGCAAGTCCTGGAGTTCATCAACAACTACCGAATCAAAAGGACTTTCAACGACGCCTGAAACCACAAACTCCCTAGCCTGCCGACAAATACTTGACCACTCCGCCTTACCTTCAGCTTCCAGAGTCTTAATCATCCGCTCAAAAATTGGCCAAATCTGCTCTCTGCCCTTAGCTGATAGTGGGAACCCTCTCCCTGCCCGATTCGCACATCTGTACTCCTCCCAGCGAGCGATGCCCTGGTCTTGAATCACCGTTTCCCATTCCGTCAGCAGCATCACCGGATCTAACGGGCAGCTAGGAAAATGAGCAGCCTCAATAAGAGACTTGATATACGATTTCTCTACTGGCTGTAACTTCTGCCCTTTACTCGTTGCCAACCTGAGAGCTTGCTTGTGAACAGTGCTAACCGTAATGAGCGCTTTTTCCTCAGCGCTGCAAAGCAAGTCCAGGTTACGCTCAATATTTTCGCAGAGCGTCTTCACGTAGCTTGTCAGCAGCACCTTCTTTCCCTGCCTAGCTAAATACCTAGCTCTATGCATGGCTACTACGGTTTTCCCCGTACCAGCACTTCCAGTTACCTTCACCGGGCCAGAAAAATCTCCAGTAGCAAGCTGCTCTTGAGAAGGATGCAAAAAAGCAATCCAAGTCTCTAACGGAGCCTCCAGCATTCGCAGCAAATCGTCACTGTCATTCAAGACGAAGAAACGGCGTTTGACATCTTGCCGATCTATCAGTGGCTGCTCAGATGAAGTTGAGACAGGTGGTGTCACCAATTCACCTGCGGCTAGACATAGAAGTCGCTCTCCTACATCGTCTGGCAAATCTAAAATGGCGTCTAGCAGTACTTCTTCCAGTTTTATCTTGCGCAGAGTGGGTATCCAATTTTCGGGTACGCCCAAGCTCACCAAATACTCGTCTTTGTGGTCATCAAAGATCCCTTGGATAGGACTACCTGTTGGGTTACTACTCCAGTCGTACCTCTGGTCATAGTTTTGAATCTGCTGCTCTACGACCTCAGGTGACGCAATAATTTGTAGTGCCCCTGTTTTAGAATGCCGTGCTATCTGCTTCGTTTCTGCCCAGTGATAAGCCGCATCATGATGATCAGCATGAAGAACCGTCCAAGTTTCACCGTCTTTATAGATGACAGCTCTTAGTTCCTGTGAAATTCTGGCCGACCAAAGGTTCTGGTTTTTCGTTTTCGTAATTCGCTCCAAGCTCAAGCTTGGATGGGCCGGATTTTCCAGAAACTTAGTCAAAAACGTCCAAACACGCTTCGCTTCTTTGGCTGCCAGTCTAGAAACCGCACTCGGGAGCGATTGATCGATTAAAACAGCCATAGACAAAAGTTAAGAGTATACGTAACCGAACGATATAGGAGACCTCGGGAATTTACTCCAATCCGCTTTTGACGTCAATATTACATTGAGAGCAGCAGAATGGTCTGTGATTCTGATATGTCCTCATGCCAAGAACTCAGCTCTTGCTCTTGGCGACGCTATTCATGTTACTTTTTGAGCCTACTCAAGAAGTAACACAAATAGCTACTCAGAGGCTCATAAAACATATGGCTATAGGCAAACCGCATTCAGCGATCGCGCTATGCGTCCATGCTGTACGTAGCACGATCACCATAAACTAAAGACACGGTAGTAGTAGCAGACTTTTGTAATGTGCTTTGTGAGTATTCCGGTGCGTTTAATTTAAGCTGTGCAGGCGCAGGACGGGTATCGCTAGACTAGGCGCAGACGTGTCGGGTTTGTCGCGATGAAATGGAGTCAAGGGTTAGCGGTATTGGGCGTGGTTCTAGTCGGAGCGCTGCTGTTTGGTGCGTATAGTGCAGCTTCTGCACCACTGCCAGAAGGCTTTCCCTCGCCAACTACTGATGGCAAAATAGACGTTAAACAGTATCCGGCTTACCGCTCGGCGACAGTTCAGGTCAAAGGAGATTTGGAGTCGGCCTCTTCTAGAGGGTTCTCACCCTTGTTTCGCCATATTAGTGACAATGGCATCTCAATGACCGCCCCGGTAGAGGCGCAATATCCAGCAGAGACGCTTCAGGCTAGTGCCGCGTCTCAGGGAGACACCGCAGTGTCTTTCCTCTATCGAAGTTTAGACATCGTGCCTAAAGAAGTCGAGCAAGCCGTACAGGTAGAAGACACACCACCGATGACGGTCGTTAGCTTTGGCGTAAGAGGAGGCTACGACTACGACATTTATACAAAGGGCATTGAGCAGTTGCAGGGTTGGCTAGCGGCACATCCTGAGTACAGCGTGGTGGGGCCACCAAGACGCTTCTTCTATGATGGGCCGTTTATTCCCGATGCGCTGAAGCGCAGTGACATTCAAATTCCCGTACAGCGACAATAGTGCTAGCTGGCGATGCTGACGTGACTTCCAGTTGTTGTGAAAGAGAGTCGGAGAAGTTGTAGAATTGCTACCAGAAGATGAAGCAAGCATTCGAGTCTCACCGAACGCTTGCTTGTGTCCGGTCAGTTCTTTACATGCTCCCCTTTACTTCGATGCGGGAGACTCTGTCAATTAAGCCAGCACTCGACTAAGGAATGCAATGCCTTCTTTCCAAGCTGCATCTGTTGCAACTGGATTATAACGATAGCCATCATCTCTCATAAACGTGTGATTAGCTTCGTATAATAATGTCTTGTGAACAACATTAGCATTGTTCAATGCCTGCAAAATCTTCTGCCGCCCTTCTGGTGGTACGTGAGGATCTAAAGTACCAAATACTGTGAGCACTTCAGCATTCAGTTCGCTAACTCGTTCAATCGTATCAGCGACGCCTCGGCCTAGCTTTCCACTATGAATGCCTGTGGGGTAGCAACAAACTGCGGCCTTTACCGAATCCTGAAGCGCAGCGCGAAAAGCGAGGTGTCCACCAATGCAAAAACCAAAGGCTGCTATCTGCTCAGACAGTACGGTTTCTTCAGTCTGAAACCACTCTAAAACGGCTTGAGCATCGGCATCGTAGTGGGCAATTTCACTTCGCCTAGCGTTATCGTTTCCCCGCAGTTTCCCTAGCTCGTCTGGCTTAATGATCGTCCCAATCGGCTCTAGCCGATGGAAAATCTCCGGCGCTGCTACCACATAGCCATACCCTGCTAGGCGATCGGCTAGGCGTGTAATGGGACCGCCTAACTGGTAAATATCTGAATAGAACAGAATGCCAGGATACTGACCTGCCGGTTCTGGCGTAGCGACATACAGCCGCATCAGGCTATCATCCACCGTTAAACCAATGTTCCGCTGGGTAATTTGCACAGAGTGAGCCGCCTATACTTTAGGTACGTATGGTCAATTCAGTGTTTACTCTATCGGGCGGCACTAATAATGGCAAGACCAGTTTAGGGGCTTAATGAAGCCTCGTTCTTCACTTTGGTATATTTCATACACCCTTCGAGGATTGATGATGAAGCTGCGCTCTATTGAGACGACGCCTAGCCCAAACTGCATGAAGCTCAATTTGGATGCGTCTGCGATCGCGAAGCCGGTGACGCTCAATGTAGGAAATGAGGTGGTAGATGTTCCCGTAGTCTTTCAGGACCTGCTGGCTATAGAAGGGGTGCAGTCTGTTTTTTGGATGGGCAATTTTGTGACCTTAACGCGGCGTGGCAGCGCGGACTGGTCAACTATTTTGGCTGCTGCTGGCGCATTGATGGGCATTGCGGCAGATGCTGACGCTGGACTAAGCGATAGTTTGCAGGCGGATAAGTCAGTAGAAGGTACTGCAGAACCAGGTGCTGTAAAGCAGAACTTCGGTCAAGTTGAGGTAGCGGTGCAGATGTTTCGTAGCATTCCGGTTCAGGTGCGAGCCCTTGCCGATGGCCAGCAGGCTCGTGTGGCCTTGCCCGATCGATTCAATCGAGCGCTTCAACGGGTGATTATGGCGACGGGGGCAGATTATGTGGCTGAGCGCATCTGGTCGCCCTATCAGCCTCAGTTTGGCAGTCCGACGGAAATTGCGCAGCAGGTAGCAGACGAGCTAGATATTTTGACAAGCGATCGCGATCTCGCTTTATTAGAAGAATCTGCTGCCAATGCGCAAAAAGCGGCTCGACCTTTAGAGTTTCAACAAACATTGCTCGAAGAACTTCAACAGTCAGACTGGAAACGCCGTCTCAAAGCGATTCAACAGATTGAAGTAAACTCCGAGACCTTTACCCCGGTAGTGATAGCACTCAAAGACGAACGAAGCGCTATCCGTCGCTGGGCGGCGGCGCTGCTAGGGGCCAGTGAGAAGTCTGAGGCGGTGGGACCACTGTGCGCAGCCTTGCGAGCCGATAGTTCGCCGATTGTGCGAAGAACGGTGGGCGACGCGCTAAGTGACTTGGGCGATGCTTCGGCGATGGCGGCAATGGTTGATGCGTTGCAAGATGCTTCGGGGCTGGTAAGGTGGCGAGCAGGTCGGTTTTTGAATGAGGTGGGCGATCGCGCTACACTGCCCGCGCTAATAAAGGCGGCTGAGTCCGAAAGCGAGTTTGACGTGCGCTTGACGCTCTCCCCCTAACCCTACGGGTATAGTCGGAGATTCTTGTTTCACAGACTCTTAACTAGGCAGCAGCCGTTCGCGAAGCGTCGCCGCAGGCGTTAGCCACTGCCCCCGTCAGACCGTCTCTACAAGCATTTTCAAGAACCGTGCGCCCCACGGCTCTATTCTTAATCACAATGCCGCTAGCGATATCGCGAGGCATTGAACACCCACACTCGCAGCGATGCCAGCGCACTGAGATATCTTTCTTGGCTATCCGTCCGCATTCTGGACACTCCTGGCTAGTGCCAGCAGCCGATTCGTACATCAACCTGACACCACGCTTAAAACAGACCCATGGGAGTATTCCGTTTAGAAACTGACCGTGGCCTGCATCCAACATGTGCTTACCCAGGAACCCACGACTAAGCCCAACTAGGTTAAGCTTTTCGATAGCCACTACATCAGCATCATCACAGAGTTTATGAGCTGCTTTGTAGTGGAAATCTTTACGACTGTTGGCGATGCGCTCATGCAGCCTAGCTATCTTCTTCTGTTGTTTCTTCCAGTTAGCAGAGCCTAGCTGTTTTCTTTTGAGTCTGCGTTGCAGCAATTTCAGCTTGCGTTGCATATCTGCAAAGAATTTAGGCCGCGTTATCTGGAGTCCATCAGAAGTCGAAAGAAAATATTCAAGCCCAACATCAGCACCAACAAAATGACCGACTAGCGGCACAGATGGCACTGATACATCAGATTGGAAAGTCAGCATCAGGTAAAAACCAGATGCTCGCTTAACTACCCTGGCCTGCTTTACCTCAAAGCCGTCAGGATACGGGCGCGACTGTCGAATTTTCACCGTGCCAATGCTAGGCAGCTTGACGACGCCCGCAGACAGCGGATTCTTGCCTAGCTGCGGAAACACAAATGAACGCATCCGATTAGGTCGCTTGAACCGAGGATATCCCTTGCCATGCTTTTTCATAGCAGCATGGGCTTTGTCCAGCGTTTTCAGTGTTTGCTGAAGCACCTGAGCATTCACCGACTTTAGCCAGTCGCTACTCTTCTTTGCTTGCGTCAGAGCTTTACACTGAGCCGCAAAATTGGGGTATGGAGCATCTGTTGCCATGATGTACTCACCACGAATTGAGCAGGCGTTGACCGAACACTTACGAGAAGCACTCCAATCTTTCCGCTCGCGCAAAGCGTAATTCCAAACCGAGCGGCAAACGTCCAAGATGTGTTGCATCTCTTCTGCCTGTTGCTTTGTCGGATTGAGTTTGTACTCATACGTCAGTGTAAGCATAGGTACTATTGTACCAAAACATATCATTCGTTTCTATTGTTCGCTAACACTCACCTAGCTTTCACTACCCCCTAAGCTTCGCTATAGGCGAAGCACTAGCCGACTCTTTGGTAGACCTCTCTTAAGATCGGCAGCACTCTGGTAGCCAGCTGCGCGTAACCTAAGCGCCGCTTCTAATGACTGCCTGTCGCTACTACCGTAAACGTAGATGTCGCGCTTCAGCTCAAGGCTCTTAGAAACACTCTCTATAAGAACTGCATCGGGTATCGCAGCCGCTCCTGTAATCAGCTCAGAGAGCCAAGCAAATTCTGAAAAGGATGGGTATTGTTCCACCGATAGGTATTGAAGTCGCGTTGATCGACAGAAAAAATACGGCCTTCTCCCAAATGTTCAGCCAAAATTACCAGGGAAGCATCTGCTAAATCCATCGGTAAATCCGCATACTGCTGCATCAGCTGCGCTAGCCTTGCCCCTTTATTCTTCGGCAGGTCGAAAACCTGAAACAGCTCCTGTCGATAGTTTTCAATAAATTTGAGTTGTACTTGTACTCCCTTGCGGACGAGTAGTAGATAACAAGTCTCTGTCATTACAGGCTATGTGGTAATCAAAGGCTCATTTTCATAGGTTTGAAGCGCTTGATTAGCCGCTTGATGATATTCGTCGCGATTGTCAGCCAGCGCTAGCCAAAAACCTGTATCAGCGATGATCATGCTTCTGGGTCCATTGTTCAGCCAGTACTTGTTTATAGGTTGTTGACAAGTCCTCTTCTACAGACGCACAGCCAATGAACCCACTGGACTTAAACTTCTCATAAGTGCTTTCGTCGTCGGTTGTCTGTCTTGGTTCAACGTATCGCTTCTTCAAGATCGCAATGAAGTCAATCAGCAAAGCTTGTGCCTCTTCTGGTAAATTTTGAATATCAGCTTGAGCTCGCTCCAGACTATTCATACCCTCTCCTATAGATAAATTTCATTCTTTGCATCGCCATAACCAATCTATATTAGGCCTTTTAGTTGAACGCATGACCATATCCGCCGCTAGTCCCAACCACCCATACCGCTGCGTCGCAATTTAGTTCATCAGCTTCATCAGGCAAGCTGAGATCGCAAGAAACTTTGCATCATCTCCCAGCCTCTCTCATCGCTAAGCGGGTTAAAAAACATACCGGCTTCCCTAGCTTGAGCCTGAGGATTAGTAAAAGCATGAGCCGTGTGGCCAAACAAGTGAATTTGCCAGTCTGCACCACGCCGCGTTAGTTCATCGGCCAGAGCTACTGTCTGCTCACGCGGAGACAAGGGATCTTCCCAACCATGTAGGACTAGCACGGATGATTGAATCTTCTCGGCACCGGCCAAAGGCGGCGGATCGTATATGTTTTTAATGATTAGTAGAGCTCGGAGATCTACACCTGAACGAGCCAAGTCCAGAACGCACTTGCCACCAAAGCAAAAGCCAATGGCTGCTATCTTGTTTTCGTCCACTTGAGGCAGCTGACGGATTGTTTTTGTTGCTAGCTGCATATGCTCAAGCAGTAAAGCGCGGTCGTCGTTCAACACGGCCATCAGAGCACCGGCTTCCTCCGGTGTAGTTGCCCGCTTCCCCTGCCCGTAGATATCAATGGCAAACCCGACGTAGCCCAACGCAGCTAAGCATTCACCCTTCTGCGTCTCAAAGCTAGATTGACCTTTGAACGTCGGGGCAATCATCACGCCCGGTCTCGGTCCGGTCTGCGAATCATCCCAGCTAATCGTGCCTTCAAATTTACTGCCTGCACCTTCGTAGATAATTGGTTCGGTAACAATCACAGCAGCGCTCCTTAAAAGCAACTCACCAAGCGTATCAGAGTGGTGACCGCTCAAAATGTTCGCAGCGACTTGTCGGCGCAGCTCCATTTGTTTGTTTAGGCGGAGCTTAACCCTGCCGACACCTTCGGCAGCAAGCCAGCTTTTCAGATCGTCAATCGAACTTCCAGCTCATCTGAAACGGTCACTGGCTAGTAGATCAGTAGATCAACAGCTTGCTCAAAGCAATTTTATAGATGACTGCGCCAGTTGTCGCGTTCTAAATTCTCAATTAATGCCATCGGTAGTGAGCCTACAAATACAACGCACAGTCAAATAGTTTCGACTGCCCAATTTTGACACGAATCCAATATCGGTTTGGCACAACCTCTTAGCTGGAGCCTTGAGATATCAAACTTCTATCCAACCAGATGCCATGACTTGAGCCTCCGTATCGCTCAGCTCGTGATCAGCAAAAATCAATTGAATTTCTGGATCGGTATTCATTTGTCCCATAGCATCCCGAATTGAGATGTAGGGCTTTTGCACATCAGGCACATCCCATAAAACTAAAATCAGCTTCGACCAGTAGTCTAATGGCGCATCTTGTGCCAGTGCGCCTGCCACCGCTACTTTCGTTACCTCGAAGTGATCGCGTAGAAATTGTGCCTGCTGACGAGCTGCTCTCCACCAAACTTGTCGTTTCTCTTGGTTCGTATCCTCAGACTGAATTTGTAGTAAGGATTGAACCCAGTCCTTGGGATGAGCAAGCTGAACTACTTCCAACAATCCGAAAGTCTTCAGTAGTAGCCCTAGAAGCCCCTGAATTCCTTCACGGCCTCCTAACCAGGGGCGACCGTCTACCAGTTCAAACTTTGCTTCCGGGCACCAGTAGATATAGTCATCGAAGCTAATTGCATCCGGGGTTAGCTGAGCCTGTAGCTTCACCAGCCCTCTGGTTTCATCAATTCCTTTGCCTGCGTAGGGAATACGCCCTTTCCGCAGTGGCGTTCCGGCTTCTACCTGAAAAAGAGAGTCCTCTAAAGAACGGCGGCATGATTCCCTTTCACCTCCCCACAGACGATCTGGAAAAAACGTAAGCCCTGGAACACTAGAGACTTTATATCGGCCTGAAGCATCCGGAAACTGTTGCTGATAGCCCTCGGGAGCCCAATGCAGTAGATCAATACGCTCACTAGCTACATCTAGTAACCATAGATCCGGGACACCTGCAGCTGCGTAACGATTTCGCTTCACTTCTCGTCCATATTGCTCGCTACCAGGCTGCAATAGCTCAACAACTATTTCTGGAGGTCCATCGATAAAGTACTCGAATAGTCGATTGCGCGGTTCACCGCGATAGAAGCAGAGATCTGGCATCAGACCGTCCTCGTCAAGCCGATTAACAAACCCGCCTCCTAGCGATTCTCCCAAACTGCCCTGTTCGCGCTCTAACCGATACATGTCCATGCGTAAATCTTGCCGCAGTTGCGAGTAGGCCCAGCGCCAGTGACCATGATGCTGAAGTGGCTCTGGATTGAAGGAAACGTTCTCAGCCCAGTCCCTTGCCTCACCCTGGTGAAGCAAGGGTTCGTTGGCAATATACGCTGGTAAATGAAATACTTCTGTGAGCGCTTTCCACCACAGGGATAGGGGAGCAAAGGGAATTGCTGCGGGAGAGCCCCAGCCTCTGAGGATGTGACTGAGTAAGAGACGGCTATGTGCGATGCGATCGCTCACTATAAGCTGACCGTTGAGTAGCTCTAGCTTCGAACCAGACGGCCAGCAACACCACTCATCTACAGAAAGGGCCATCTGCATCTCCTCTTTGTGGTCTTTGCAAAAGCGTGATCAACATATTATCGGATTTTCAGATCTAATAAAGTAAACAGTCTGCTCTTCGTATGAAAAATGATTTCCCCAGTATTCCGATATGTTGTTACCATGCACCATCTTTGCTCTCCACGCATATGAATTCACCATTTGAAAATCACTTGAGGCCTCAGCCTTAACAATGAAGATTTTTTTGAAACAACTGGCCGCATCTTTCAAATTAGAACTGAGCGGATGGTTGCTGTTGTTGTTGTTCAGCTAATTCCTCAATAGCTGCCTTGACCTCTTGCTGATGCGTTCGGAGAGCATAAAAAGCGTCAAGTCCTTTTTGAATCTGTTCCGTCTCTGGTAAATCAGCGCTCCCATAGGTCATTGAGCCAGCAAGAGAAATCAACGATGCTTGTGAACCATCAGCAGATTTAGACTTCTCAATCCTCTCTTGAACTTCTTGCTGTACGTGCTGAAGGATGTCTTCATCTGTCTTCTCAGCCCAAGAGAGGTCTATCCCTGGATACTGCCGAATAACCTCCCAAATATGAACTGGAATCGGTACCATTACCCGATTGTAGGAGGCTTCAAAGGGCACCTGTTCCAATTCTAAATAGATGTAGCTATCGTCTAACGACTCATGGTAGAGATGAAAAGTGGAACCAGAAACGATGGAAGATTTCGTAGACATGATGTTTGATTCCGCTGATGAAAGGATGGCCAGTATTGGAACATTAGACATTATCGGGAATAGTGGAAACCCTTGCTACACAAGGGTTTCAGCGATCGGCCCAAAAACGGCTGAAGTGCCTGCTGCATAAGGCTTTGAGGGCATTTTTGTCCTCTTATTACCGATAATATCTATTCTAGTGAATCACTCGTATCGTTTGCACAGTGAGTTAGTCGGAAACGATTTTTTCGAGAAAGTTTGCAGCGCGGATGCGATCAACTTCTATATTTGTTACGCTGAAGTTACTTCATAATTTCTACAGCCATGAAAGACCTACGTAACTCTATCCAATAGCCATTCGGCGGATTTACGTTTTCATCTTTAGCGCTCTTTTTTTGCGCACCCACTAATCCACCGTTTGGTTGATTCCATACTGCTCTGAGGCTACTTCTCGCGCTCAGAGCTTTAACCAGTCCTTGTCACATTACCGGCAAAGGCGACAGACCTTACTGTGGATAAAAGAAAATTATGGGCTCTTTAGAGAAAGGGGTAATCGTTCGCGTGATTGCCTCTAATCAGAACTGGGTTGAAGGCAACGCAGTTCAACAATTAGAACAGACATCAAAGCTTGAAGGTATCACTAGAGCCGTCGGAATGCCAGATTTGCATGCCGGAAAAGGCTGTCCCATCGGTGCTGCTTTTTTATCGCGAGGGTGGATATATCCAGCATTGGTTGGCAATGATATTGGCTGTGGCATGGGACTGTGGCGCACTGAGCTAAAAGCTAAAAAGCTCAAGTTAGACAAGTGGGCTGCCAAGCTTCAGTTAGATGGGACATGGGAAGGCGATGCTGCGAGCTGGCTAGCTCGCTATGAGCTGCCTAACGATCTGTTCAAAGACTCTCTTGGCACAATTGGCGGCGGCAATCATTTTGCCGAGCTGCAAGCAGTTGAAAAAATCTATGATGCCGATGCTTGCTCAGCACTAGGCATCGAGAAAAAGTGGCTTTACTTCTTAGCACATTCGGGGTCGCGAGGCTTAGGTCACGAGATTTTGCGCGACCATGTAGGGTGCTTTGGCAAAGCAGGACTACCCGATGAGAGTACTGAGGCAAAGGCTTATATTACTAAGCACGACCGGGCCCTGGGTTGGGCCGTTGCAAATCGAGATCTGATTGCGCATCGCTTCTTATCTGCACTGGGGAGCGATGGGTACAAGATCTTTGACTTAGCGCACAACACCGTGACACCGAGAGATATTAACGGCGAACAGCAGTGGCTGCACCGCAAGGGAGCAGCGCCTTCAGACCAGGGTGCGCTGGTGATTCCAGGCTCTAGAGGAACTTACAGCTATCTAGTAGCGCCAACAGAATCACAGGTAGCTAGTCAGCTTGAAAATGCGTTTTCGCTGGCGCATGGTGCGGGTCGAAAGTGGATGCGCTCTGAGGTGAAAGGACGGCTCTCAGCAAAGTTTCGTCCCAATGATTTTTTCAAAACAGATCTTGGCGGCCTGGTGATCTGTGAGAACAAAGCGCTGATCTATGAAGAAGCTCCGCAGGCTTACAAGAATATCGACATCGTGATTCAAGACATGGTAGATGCAGATTTAATTCGGGTGCTGGCTGTGCTGCGCCCCGTGCTGAATTACAAAACAAGGCGGCGGTAAACGAGATGAAACGCAAACAAAAGAATACGTCGTATCAGCGCTCAGGGCTAAAGCCTTCTGTCAAGAAACACCTTAAGAGACTAGGGTTATCGCACGAGCAAGCTTACTTTAGCTGGTGCATACAGCGCAGCTTTGCGGCTTCTTTGGATAAGAGTAATTCAGAAAGAGAAGCTGAGTATAAGGTTCATCAGTGCGAACAGGTTGGCCGAAAAGAACAAAATCGGATGCACCATAACCCCGATCTTTTCTTACGAGAAGCCTGCGCAGGCAAGCTAGATCCTGCAAAGCTACATCGCCCAGGTTGGCGAGAGGTCGGCAAGGCGATCGCACAAAGTTCTAGCGCCAAAAAGCAGCGGCAGCAGTTGGCAGAGCTGCTGACTTGGTTAAACCGAAAATCTAAGTTTGTGTTTGGAACCGCTGAACTCGGCAGACAACAGTTTCATTATATTCAGGCGCTGGTAATGCTTAATCGCTATCGAGACAGCTGGATACGAAAGCTAGAAGATTGGGCACCTGATACTCACAACAGCCACGGGCAGTTTGTTTCTCTGCTGAATCATTTATTGGTGCAATACTCCATGCCTGAGTTCATGCATACTGTCTGGTCTAGGACAGATAAACCCTCAAATCAGTACCGAGGGTGGTATCTACATGTTGCCGCAGGCCACAATATTCGCACAGCGAAGCTATCTGTTCCATTCACGAAAAAGATGGCACACTGCTTTATGCAATCGCCACACTATTGCAGCATTGAAATGGCAATCAACTGGGCTAACATTCAGGCACTAGGCGGCGATCCTAGACTCACAGAGGCAGTGCTATCTTCTCGCATTGGCTCAAGTCTCAAGAATCATAATTTTTGGACTTCTGTCGTCCGTTTCTTCATCGACCATCCCATGCTAGATCGCGCACATGTCGGGCCAATTGTGGATTACTTGCATGCGCAGAAGTTTGAAGTGCGAGAATGTGTAAGCGGACCGGGTGTTGTGGAATTAATTCAGCCACCGCAGCCCAACTTATCTATGAAAGGGCGATCGCCTGAGTCTTTGCTTAAGCAGGTAGAGCGCTGGCATGGCAGCCTAGCAAAATCATCCGGCGCACAGAATACCTTCTTTAAAGCATCTGGCATCCGTGGCTTCAGACAAAAAACGGGCGAGCACAAACAGAACACCTGGCAGATCAAAGAGTTACTCTCAGGGGCAGAGCTAATTGTTGAAGGTCGAGCGATGAAGCACTGCGTTGCCTCTTACGCAAGTGCCTGCGCCGCCGGACGCTGCTCTATCTGGACGATGGAGTATATGACGCCTCAGGGCATTCAAAAACGACAGACTATTGAGGTAAGAAATGACAAAACAGTGGTGCAATGCCGGGGTAAACGCAATGTTTTGCCGACGGCAGCAGAGTTCAATGTCATTCAGCGATGGAGCGCTGCGGCTGGATTGGCGATCGCACCCTATCTTGCCAACTGGATAGCCCAGTAGCCTTTGAGTTGGCTTTACACCACTGGTTTAGCTTTCAACTTGCAGTAAGTTCTCAAGTTCCTGTTGTTTCAGCGTTTTGAGCCAAACCTGCATTTGTTTCAGTACTCGCCAGCAAGTGACTGCGAATGTCCTTCGATTTGCCCAAGACCAATCTGACCAAGCTAGCGTTTTGCTCATACGATGCAGTGTCCCGAATAGGTGGCTGCGGTCACGCTGATACCCTAGCCTACCGCCTGAACTTTTTAGCAACATCCATCCCGTTTTTCTAACCGAAGCCTCTGGATATAACCAACAGCCAAAGCCCCAGAACTTCGTCATGTGGTTAACCTCATCAATTAACAGCTCCTGAAATACCTGTTGTAATACCCCGGTAGTGTGAGCCATTATCCATAGATAAAGGCAAGTTGCCCCGTATTCTGTGGCTACTCGGTGGACGCCATGCCGATAGAGCGCAGCCCTGGGATCGTCAACAGCCTGAAATGATCTAGCGTTGTGAGGATTTACTAGCGGTTTCTCCCCAGCAAGCTGACTGTAGATATGACTCAGTGCAGGTGTATGTTGTCGCTCTTCTTTTTCCCAGAGACCCAGTTCTTCAATGCTGCCGTCTGGAGCAATGCAACCACCTACAAATTTTGCCATAGGTGGATGGATGGCTTTCAGGTACTGACGGCTGGCTTGGGTGTAGTCGCGAATCGGCGCTTCAGTGTCGATTGCACCCATCAGAATTTTGAGAAACGCGTCTAGTTCAATACCTACAATTTGCTCAGGGCTTATGGCCTGCCAGTTAATCTTTTGCCAAGGGCGCACTCGTGGATTGTTGAATTGCTGAGGGAGATCTTCCAGGCGGTTGCTTAAATGCTCAACGCTTAAATAGGGCTCGCTGAAAAAGTATAGAACGTAGAGTTTTCAGAGGGTTGGGGCGATATGGGGGTTGAAAAGTGCACGAAAAAAGGCGAAGAATGGTTAAAACCCTTGCACTTGAGTGAGCATGTATCGGACCTCATCCCCCGGCCAATTGTCATTTGAGAATTTCTATCTACCGTTCAGTGGTCAACTGTCAGTTGAGAATCGGTGGGTAAAATTAGCCGAGCTGATTCCGTGGGAGCTTGTGGAAGCAGAGTATGCAGAGCAGTTTAGTCCCAGCATGGGTGCCCCGGCAAAATCGTTTCGGGTAGCGCTGGGAGCCCTGATTATCAAGGAGAAGCTGGGCATCAGTGATGAAGAGACTGTGCAGCAGATTCGAGAGAACCCATACTTGCAGTACTTTCTAGGGTTCAGCGAGTATCGAGACCAAGCCCCGTTTGATGTCTCTATGATGGTTCACTTTCGCCAACGGGTGAATCTTGAGATGGTTGCCCAAGTGAACGAAAACATCGTGTGCTCAATGTTAGCAGAGCCGGAGCCCGAAACAGAGAGTCCTTCATCGAGTGTGTCAGGATCATCCAACAACAGCAACAACAATGATGCTGACGGAGACGCCAGCAACCATAACGATGACGATGAATCACCACCACCGTCGAATCAAGGTCAGTTGATCATGGACGCGACCTGTGCCCCGGCTGACATTCGCTATCCCACTGACTTGGGTTTGTTGAATGAAGCAAGAAAAAACTCAGAAGCCATCCTTGATAGGCTCTACATCCAAGTGTCAAGTAAGTTTAAGAGAAAGCCACGGACCTATCGCAAGGTGGCGCGTAAAGCGTATCTGTTGGTAGCGAAGAACCGTCGCCCGAGCCGTAAACAGCGGCGCAATGCGATTCGAAAACAATTGCAATATCTGAGGCGCAACCTCAGGCACATTGATGCCTTGATAGCAGCGGAGGCTTCATTGTCGAAGCTGAGTCGTCGGCAGTATCGACTGTTGTTGGTCATCAGTGAAGTCTATCGACAACAGACTGTGATGCATGAGACCAAGGCGCGGCGCATTGATGACCGGATTGTTAGCATCACACAAAACTATGTCAGGCAGAGAGTCCGATGCAAGGCAGGGGAGCCGATAGAATTTGGGGCAAAGCTGTCGAATAGCTGTGTGAAGGGCTGTGTGTTCTTGGATGTCTTGAGTTGGGACAACTTCAATGAATCGACCCATCTGCAAGCCCAAGTAGAGGCTTATCAGAGGCGTTTTGGCTACTATCCGGCCTCGGTTCATGCTGACCAGATTTATCGCACTCGTGACAACCGCCAATGGTGTAAGGCACGGGGTATTCGCCTGAGTGGCCCGCCGTTGGGCAGGCCGAAGCAAGACCCCACCGTCCAAGCTGAACTCAAACAACAGGCCCGGCAAGATGAAGCGGTGCGAGTCGCTGTGGAAGGCAAGTTTGGTCAAGCCAAGCGCCGCTTCTCCCTCGCACGGGTGATGCCGAAGCTCGCTGAGACGGCCCAGTGTGCCATTGCGATTACCTTTCTGGTGCTCAACCTGGAGCGCTGGCTGCGCCAGCTATTGACCTTGTTTTTTGGGCTATTTGCTCGGGGGCGCGTCGCTCTGAAGTGTCTGATAGTCGCCTGTGAGGTTGTTAACACAACAATTGGCGACTTTATCACCTCAGCCGGTTTCAAGGCTATCTTCACCCAAGCAACTTAGAAATTTGCGTTGGCAATGCCCGCTGGAAGCGATCGCGGCGCGATAACCTTTTAAGGCCTGACTTTTTCAGCAAACCCTAAATAGTGCCGAATCAGGTGCCTGATCCGCTGCTGAACTGCTTTCATCTCCATATCTGTCTGCCAGTTTCCTGCTAAGTCAAAACTGGCAATTGGCTGATGTAGGGTTTGAGTCATTGTTGGTTGCCGGATAGAGAATGGCTATCTGCGTACCTACAATCTAGTGAGCGACGTTGGTCTTCGTCAGTCGGAAAAGGTCGGCTACTTTCCAGCTTTTCTCAGATTTACAGTCGGAAAAGTCGGACACTAGTTGAGGAGCATCCAAATTTTATAGAGTAATCTTGAGTACCGTAACTAAAATCTCTAGTGGACTGATGAAAATCTGTTTGTTTAATCAGGGTAAGCCAAAGTACGAGCAGTAAGTTTCGAGAGAAAGCGTTGTAGAGACTTTATTCGTGTCACTCTTCGAGCTTTATGCAAGGTGACACGAATAAAATTGTAGATTTGTGCCTCAGCTTTCTGTGATGTTCAAAAGTATGGCTACGAGTCATTCTCTAGAAGCTGTCCCAGTACCTCCAGCCGCCCATCATTCAATTGCATAATCACTGCACTTCCAGACTGTGGAAATATATCGCTCAGTGCAGTGATATTCACCTGATGGGTCACCATAACAATGACACCAGAAGCAGCTTCGGTCTCTGCAACATAGTCTTTTACCTTAGCTGTCTGACTCTCAGCAGTACTGCGGTCGCGAAAGAACGAATTCAGCGGCGGGAAAGGTTCTACCGGAGCAATATCCATCAGTTCAGCAGTCTCTAGACAGCGACACCACTGACTAGAGAGAACCTTTATAACTGGGATATTACGCCCACGAAAAGCTTCGCCGATTTCTTTGGCCTGTTGCCGTCCAGCATCTGAGAGATTACGCTGAGTGGAGCAGTCGTTAAGCTCAAAGTTTGCCGGATCTCCTGTACCTGATGCGATCGCATCAGGTAAGAGAACTACATAAGTCTCCTCGTCAGCTTCCCTAAGCTGTGTCCAAAGCGGCTCTTCTGTCATAGAAGAAAGAGCAGAGTCATCTGCTATCTGACCAGACGTCTTGGATACTTCAGAGGTCGATTCGGCTTCTACTGGTAGAGATTCTGGTTCAGAAGTTGGCGCGATATTTTGAGAAGCAGCACATCCTGCCACTAGAAGGCTCAGGCAAAAACAAATCCAGAATTTCGAGCGGGGGTATCGCAAAGAACTTGCCGTCTTATTGCAACCAGAATATCTATCTCCAAGTCTACGTCAAGCAGAATTTTTTAGACGCGGTATTGCAGCATCATATGCTAGTTGTACTCAGCGTGCGCACTATGGGTCTAAATGCATAGTGCCTTTCTCGCTATAGACTAAAGGCAAAGTATCACAGGCTTTTCCTCATCATGTCCGCGCCGCATCAGCCGTCAGACCGATCGCCTAAAGAAGAGCTTAGAAATGATTGCGCTTCACAAGAAATCGAATCTCAATTTTGGCAGCAGCCTGAGTTTCGCCTAGAGCGTTTCGCAAGAAATCAGGGACAAAACTCAGCTACGGAGGTGTGTCTTTCTCACCGATAGCCGAACTGACTCCGCAGCCAATTAGTCCCGAGCAATTTATCTCTTGGTGCCCAGAGAGCAAACTTGAAGGTGGGCCTTTTCCACTCATTGGAGGTGCGGAAACAAGCACTAGGAATGTGATTGCTATGCTATTTATGAGCTTGGGCCTTGTTGAAACCGTCAAGCTGATATCTGGTTATGAGTGGGTGCGTGTATTACGGCGAATAACTAAAGAGCAACAGCAAGATGCTAAGCAGAAAGAGCAGTGGCAGCAGCGAGCTAGAGAAATTGCTCAGCGGTTGGCTACTGAACACCAGGTAGGTGGGGTTGGACTAATCGGATCGCTGCTGAGTGATCAGCCCCTCAACCAGTGGTCTCAAATTCATTTGGTGCTGTGGGATGTACCGGATAATTTCAAGAAATGGGCGTTTATGGAAACTGTACCGGAAGATATTCCGGTTGAGCTAACAGAGGCAGTTTGGGCGTTGCCCGGAGACTGGCAAGAGATTGCTGAGCGAATGGAGACTTTAGCAGGCAGCAGGAAACCACATGGGCCGAGACCTCAAGAGCGGATGGCCTTTCATTGGCTCAATGCTGATGGTTAGAAGCTGTCTCGAAAAACTATTCGTGTTACTTTTGTGAGATAGCTAAAGAAGTAACACGAATAGAGAACAGGTGAAAGAGAGCTTTGCCGCTTCAGTAGACTGCTGAATGTACCAGTCATCGCACGTCTTGCCGTTCTAACTGATACATTCGCAAGGTCAGGTACTCTGGCATCAGTCGCCAGTAGTAACCTGTCGGTGGTGGCGTAGGGCGTTCGTGCAGCGTCTCTGAAAGAGAATCGCCACAACGATGCAAAAATATTGGCTCCTCACGCTTGAGACCTTTTTTCAGTGTGCTACTCAGATTGATAGGATTTTCAGGACTATCCCAGATGATATGTGCATTAGCTTTGTAGCCAGCTGATATTAGGCTTAGTCCCAACCATTTCATTACTTCCTGAATTTGCTCAAAAGGCAGGCTGTAGGCTTCTTGATCGTGGCTACTAATATTTAGCTGGTTAGGCTTTGGAGCAGGAAGAAGTGCTCAGATCTGCTTCCACATAATCATCAAATGACCCTAGTTTTACATTATTGAGGGTTCCCTGAAGGTTAAATTGATTGGTCAGAGTTTCTGGTGTACCTACGTTTTCCTCTTTTGCATGAACTATTCGTGTTACTTTTAAGAGCCATGCCAAAAAGTAACACGAATAGTTCTATTGAGGTATTACCTCAACCTTTGACGTAGCAATAGCCTTTTCTTAAAGTATCTAGTCAGAGGGTTACGGGTTGAACAGCTGTTTGTCCCAAGGGCTTTAACTTTGTCAGTTTTCAGTTTTTCCTTAGCGGGTTAGCACAAATTAAAACCTGGGTGAACAGATGTTGCTACTGACAGAAGCCTGAACGTTCTTACAAATTTTCTTGAGACGGATTAACCTTTATGTTGTCCTGATACGAGGCGTATACGCTAATATTGTCGTTGCTTATAATTTGACACCGTAATTTGCTTATGTCTCAGAATGTATTGCCTCAACTTCAGGAGGTTATCAAAGACCTTGAATCACAAGAAACAGATCTTTCTACCCAATTGGCAGGTGTACAAGCCAAGCTGAAAGGCATTCGTGCAGTACTGCCTATGTTTGGAGAGACCACCACAGTACTATCAGATGAAAGCGATGCTGCTGAAGCCTCGACTGCTACTGAAAAGAAGAAAGCCGCCAAAAAATCATCTACGGCAAAGATAAAAGCCTCTGAGAAAGCAAAGCCTGCTGCAAAAACTACTCGAAAGAAAAAAACAGCCAGTAAGAAAAAAGATGGGCGGGCTGCGGCTTGGCAGAAATATACACTCCCTGGAGTTGGCGATCGCCCGATGCCAGAATCTGTCCAAATGATCCTAGCAACACAACCAGAAAAAGACTTTAGGATTGCAGAGGTGATGTCAGCACTTTTCAAAGAGAACATGCCGAGAGATCAATATCTAAAAGCACGCAATCGGATTTCGAATATCCTCTCTGGAGGTGTCCGTGATGGCGAATGGTTCAAAGGTGATCGCGGGGCCTATCGATTGACTAAGGCTGCGTGAGACCAGCCCTATTGCCTAGACATACGATACAGGGCAGGTAAACTAAGAAGCCAAATTCTTTTTTGGTCGGCCATGTATCTGGGGCATAAGAAAACTTATTCGTGTTATTTCTCTACTGCCTCTTAGAAAGTGACACGAATAGCTTGCAGCGAAAAGCCTTTATAGATAAAAATCTACCTGTTGAGATTCAGAAATCTAGCAGATTTAAACTTCTCTCTAAAGTGTCAGGATAAACCAAAGCTTGCAGCGACTGCGTTCAGACGAGCTAGCTGCTGCTGCTGTTTTTTTAGCCGCTTTTCTAGCTGACTAATTGCTTTTCCTCGGGAGCACATTTCCAAATATTTATCTATTTCGCGTACAGGGATGTACTTCGACTTCTTGCCATTTTCCAAAAGATTCCTTCTGCCCGTTCTAAGCCTGGCATATTTGCACTCGTTTTTAGCTTCCCTAGAGGCAGTCCCGCCAGCAGGTGTTTTTTCTACTCTTGTATTCTGGAGAAAAGGGCCTCTCTGTTTAATCGATAAGATCTGCTGCTGAAGAGCTTCGATTTCTGATTTTATGTCTGTGCGAATGTCCATGAACTATTCGTGTTACTTTTTCAAGTATACAAAAAAAGTAACACGAATGATTATCACTGGCTAACCAATAATGGGTGCGCTGAGAGTATCTGAAGATTTCGGATTTTGCCCGGATTAACTTGCCCGTTTTCAAGACACTGAACTCGCAAATGATACAAGAGTTTTATAAGCTCTTCGTCGGATAGCTGAGCCCGTCGCCGCCCATGAAACTTCTGAGCAATGAAGCTGTTGATTTGTTCAATAGGCCAACCAAGTTTCTGAACTACATCTTGAATAGCCGCAATGGTCTCGCTCAGTGCTTTAGGGATTCCATCTTCTCTGAAGCTGGTATTGGGAACAGTTCTCTTATTATGTAATTTTGGTCGTAATTTCGGCGCTGGAGCTTTTTTATTTTCTGTATCTATTGTTTGAGTAGTTATCTGTGCAGGTGGGATTGATGCAGGGCTATCTATTGCGCTACTACCTTTCTCAGGGCGATCATTCTTTTTATGCAGAGCATTTGCTTCAATTCCAACCTGTGGAAAGCTTTCTACTCCCCCCGCACCCCCCCTCCCGGAGTGAAACTTCGTTTTAGAAGAGGCTAAGACGTCATCTGCCTTGCTCTCACACTTCATTATTTCTCTCTTAGTCCGTAATTCCTCGTTTTCACAGGGTTCTAGCTCCTTTCGAGGTTTCGAGGTTTCGAGGTCTTTACTCTCTGAAAGACCTGTAGCTTTGTCGATTACGGGCAGTTTGCCTGAAGCGGTTTCAGAACAGTTAGAACAAAAGTCAGGATGCCAGAGATTTCTGTTTTCAGCTTTGTAGAGTGTTTCCAGACTGCTGGAACTTTGAGTTAGCTTCGCCTGCGCCTTCCTCACGGCTTGAACACGAGCTGTTACTGCCTCTGGCAGTGCGTTTGTATCCTTGAGGTGCTGAACAGCTGCTTTGATGCTTTCTTGAGCGCTTCGAGCGCGGAAGTCGTTGAAAGGTACAATTTTGCTCGTAGCCTCCTTTCGCTTCTGCTGAGCTTTTCCGTAGGTGCCCATGGGCCAGTAGTACTTTTCGATGGCTGTTGCCCAAACGCGCGATCGCATCTTGATTTCGCGCTGATGTCGGCACCACTGCTGATAGCCAGGACTGGTGATAGCCTGCTGGTGTATGAAGTCAACCAGCTCCTCGCCGCAGTACCCGAGAAATACGTGACCATAGCAACCAAACTCCTTCAGAAGCTGATTTGTCTGACTTGGCCCTGTCCAGCCTTCTGCCAGTACGGTCTCTAAATCCTTTTTCCAGCTATCCGCCTTATTGAGGCGGTGGCGAACCTTCTTGTATCGATTCTTGCGAGCTAGTGGCAAAGCTTGCCTTAACGTTGAGATGTCCTGCCCAGCTGCGGCAACGTTCCACAGAGAAAGAAAGTTGCCTAACTTATTGCTGCCTGGACTAAACGCTTCATCTAAAAGACAAGAGCCGCTTCCGGGCTGTAAGGGTAGCCGGTGGGCCAAATATTCAGTCTTGATGATGTTGCCGTAAGCTTTAACGTTTGGGAAGCACTCTAGGTGTCCCTGCTTCAGCTTGAATCCTTGAGGCTCTAGGCAGTTCTTCAGGGCTACCGCTAGGTCGAAAGTCTTGACGAGTTCTGGTAGAGGCACATATAGATGTAATCCTTCACTCCAGCTGCTGCGAATTCGGAGTGTGCGCGTGATGCCGATGGTTTCTAGGGCGGCTTCTATGCGGGCGATCGCACCAGCATCTTGCTTGGGATGGTACGGACTATTAATGTCAATATCGAGCAGGGCATAAGCAATCTGATGACCTGGCCTGACCCCGATCAATTTCTCTGCGTCTTGCCAGTCTCTAAAGAGAACCCTGTTCCTTAGCTTGTATCGCCTTTGAGTATGCCATTGAGCCTTCTCTATAGCGTTTTGAGGCGCGTCTGCATAGATTGAGCAGTAGAGATAATTGCCAAAGATTTTGCAGAGCTGCTGACCTTGCGGATCGGCTGGCAATGGATCTTGCTTATTGCCAGCGCTAGGATGTACAGCAGTACTCTGCCCTAACGTTAAAGTGGAGGACATGGTTCTCTATCTTGTAGTGGTTGATAGAGCCGTAAAATTTGCAGCAAAACATGCCATGCTGCTAAAATTAGAGTACGGCTCGAAAGTCTTTTAAGACTCAAAAAGCTATTGGGAACACCAGTTCATCGCTGCCAGGCTTGGTTGGGGTTCCTAAAGATTTAGATTTAATCAAGCCCTGACTGTCTTTGCAGTTGGGGTTTTGATTTAACTAGAGCTATACGGCTATCCTCCAAAAAATTTAGAACTTGTAAAAAGTATATAACTTTCACTGAAAGATCAAAAGAGTGTATGACTTTTTGCGATCTGTATTTACTTTTTTCTCTATGAAAAACACATACACAATTACTCAAAAAGCAGAGGCTTTGGCCTACTGCTAATAACTTCAGTAAAGAAGTAGTGCATCTGTTTTGTCACAGAGACACTATCACTGGAATGCCCGTCCTTCAAGCGTTTGAAAATCTTAATACGCTAAATTGATGGCACACAAATACGCCAAATTGATAGAGTTTTTGTACGCCAAATTGATAGAGCCAATAGCTAGAAATACGC
>ERZ1740067.511-NODE-511-length-30888-cov-4.866280_pt1 | contig 30888 bp, 34 predicted proteins | sample MGYA00581736_ERZ1740067 | MGnify/ENA primary metagenome ERZ1740067 (study PRJEB43018, sample SAMN04849236) | marine metagenome | isolation source: floating plastic debris | place: Pacific Ocean | collected 2008-08-27 | study: EMG produced TPA metagenomics assembly... | reverse complement strand
CGGTCTCTTGCCGCGGATATGGCGGGCGAGGGGCGGACGGTCGCTATCGGCCACTTATTTGGCTTTCCTCGCGCCATAGCAATACCATTTAACCCCGTCTGCCAAGCGGCCCGTATTGTCATCCTTGGCTTGCTCGCCCGTTAGACTTTCGATAACCGCATCCCGGCCATACCAGCCAATGCTGGGCACAACAGTTTGAAAGAAGCTATCTGGGGCAAACCCTGCGTCAGCGCACAGCTCTTGGGGGACAAGATCGCGATAGCCTTTATAAAACGGTTCGTAATTATAGTAGCTATCCCAATCGAGATAGAAGCCGTCATAGGCGTTCATGGCGTCGTTGGGCGGCAGTTCATAATGCAGCATAAGGCCGCCGGGGCGCAGCAGACGGTGCGCTTCTTTAAAAACGGCCCGGATGTCTTTCTTGGGCAGCTCATGTAAAAACATAGAGCTGAAAACCAGGTCAAAGCTTCCATCGGCAAAGTTGGTTTGGGTTGCGTTTTCTTGTTGGTAGTGAACCTTCACTCCTTGCGCCTGGCTGCGCGCATGGGCGTAGCGCAGACACGGTGCGGACACGTCAATCCCAGTCACGGCGGCATCCGGGTATTGCTTTGCCCATGGTTGCGTGTTGTGACCGATTGTGCATCCCATATCTAGGATGGCGCCTGGGTGGAAGTCAGCGAACTTCTCTTTCACCCACAGCGCGATGCTCTCGCCAATATCATCCAGGTTCTTGCCCATCAGGCCGAAGGAGAAGACGCTGAGGCCATTGTCATACATGGAGCCGGCGCGCAGGTCGGCGTTGCCACTTTCTTGGTGATAAGAGCCCGGCATCAAATGCACGTCTATGGTTTCCACATTGCTGGGCACCACAAAGTCTGGGTCAAGCGCGAGTGTTCCGCCGACCTCGGCTTGTGACAGGGTCGTAGCCGTATCCGTCAGTTTGTCCGCTTCCCGCTCCAGTGTTGGGCGCACGGCGTCCCAAACCATCTCTTGTGCGTTTACGCGCAGGCCCGAATAAAATTAGAAACACACGCCAGGCTTCACCGCTGCGCGGACTGTTTCTCTGGTCTCATCTTCATCATTTGGCGCGATGGCCGATGAATAATGCGCCTTCATAGCGTTTGCCATGTCGTTCAAAACGTGCGCCCGTAAAGACGAGACAAAGTCTTGCCGCGCCCATTCATCGCGCGTTGGCGATAGCTTTAGCGCGTGGTCTACGAGTTTGCTCATGACGTTTTTCTCCTAAAGCCAGCGGGCTTAGCCTGTTCCTAACCTGTCACTATCGACCTTATTCTTCATCACTCTTTGACATTTATCAAAGGCCCAATAGCGGCGTCGGCACTTCGCTATAAAAAGCTAAGGGTTTGACGCCCGTCTGTCACGCCAGCTTCATAGAGAGGGATTATGGAACTGCCGGTTGCTCATTGTCGCTGGAGCAGGTGTCGTTATGGCCATATCTCGCGTGGTTTTACCTGATGAAAAAAAACTGGGAGCAGGCAAGCTCTCCAGCACACAGGCTGGTTTGCTGAGCTTCGCAACAAACTTTGTCGCCGCTCTGGTGGTCTTTAACTTCCTTTAGCAGAAGCCGAATTTTTGCTTGCGCCGCCGCCGCTCTTCGGCCTTGTTCTGAACAATGTCGAAGCAGCGCCGCGAAGAGGATCATACCCCAGACATTGCACGTGTCGCGCAGCTTGCACACTTGCTTGATTCGCAGTTTCGTCTGCCAGTCCTAGGCTTCTCCTTTGGCCTGGATGGGCTGATTGGCCTTATACCGGTTGTGGGAGATCTTTTTGGCGCTGGCGTTGGCATGTATCTGTTTTGGGTTGCGCTGCGCTTAGGCGCGAGGAAGCGCATCCTGCTTCAAATTCTCTGTAACGTCCTATTTGATGCCGTTATCGGGCTTATTCCTGTGGTGGGTGACATCGCTGACTTTGCCAACAAGGCCAATGCCAAAAACGCGGCGTTACTTCTCGCTGAATATCGTGCGGGTCGGCTTAAAAACGTGCGGCATGCAGATACCTGAAGATGCCCGCAGACCCTAAAGACGCGAAGATATATATGCTGCCATCCATCTCGGTGGGCTTCGTGGCTCTTGGGTTTGCCTTTGCAGCTTTTGAAAGTCTGAGCCCGCCAGAGCGTTATTTTGGGGTGATACTTGCGCTCTTATTGGGCCTCGCCTCTATCATCGACGCACGGCATTTCATTTTGCCCGACGTCATTACGTTGCCTTTAACCGTCATGGGTCTTGGCATCGCCGCGATATTCGGCGGTCTCACCATCTTTGAATCGGCGATTGGGGCTGTTGCAGGATATGCCAGCTTTTGGCTTATCGCTTCCCTCTATAAGAGACGACGCGGCATTGATGGCTTGGGTCTCGGCGATGCAAAATTGATGGCCGCAGCCGGCGCTTGGTGTGGGGTGTTGCTTCTGCCCTTTGTCGTTTTGGTTGGCTCGGTGTCAGCCTTGATTTGGGTCGCGATCGCTGCCCTTTATACGCGCCAGCTAAAAGCCACGTCGGCGATACCCTTTGGTCCGTTTTTAAGTCTGGGCTTCATCATCGTCTGGTTGGCGCATCAGCGGGATTGGATTCCCATCCCTTAGTATCAGCGTTCGACTGCAAAGGTTTGTTCTGTGCCGTTGCGGTTCACAGTGATGGTGTAGGACCGGCGGCGGTTCATTTCCCAGGATAGATCGTCCAAATCTTCCGGATCATTGAATCGGGTGCCGTCAATCTTCAGTACAATATCGTCTTTGCGCACCCCAGCCGCACTGAAAAACTCCAAACTGTCTAAGGATTGCACCGCATAGCCCAGGGCTGTGCCGCTTTTGAAAACTGGGGTGAGGCCGATCAATAAAGCCCGTTTGTTTTTTTGGGCAACTTCCTCGCGGCTGCCTGGTCTGGCTGGCGGTAGCTGGCGGGTGCGATTCGCGGTGGAAGCCACCGTCGGTGTACTATATCCAGAGCTAGTTTCCTGCTTGAGCTTAATGGTCTTGCGACCGTTTGGCGTTTCTATAACAACCGCAAAGGGCTGAACCTCAATGAGTCTCTCGGTTGCTGAGATCATTGCGCCCACTTTTACGAGACGTTGCTGATTTCCTGGGCCGTCAAAGAGTGCTGTCGATTCTCCCTCTGGTCTAAAAAAGATGCCGCTGAGGTCGGCCGCCTCAGCAAGGGGCAAAAGAGCAGCGACTGATTCGAGGACGTAAATCGCCAGTATTAAGGGGGTAAGGCGTTTCATATCACTGTTGCTGCAGTGATCATACGAATACTTTTAACCCAATGACCGGAATTTTCTATTGAGGAGTAGTACCGGCAAAGGATGTCATAAATATTTCATAAATAATGAGGCCTCTCGGAAAAATATAAACGATTGGCATCTGAGCGCTGTTCAAAACCTTGTAAATAACGGCCGCAATAAAAGTGTCACCGTTGGGCCCTAAGACCCCAACCGAGGGCGCGACGGAAGCGAAACGACAAGCGCCTGACCGAATTGTCAAAAGGGGTCAATCCATGAAGATTCTACGTTCTATTTTGTTGGCAGGGACGGCCGTCGGTCTAGCTGCGTGCGGTGCTGATGATGTTGCATCGCCTGGTGAAGGCACTTTGGTCGCCGTGACCCCAACGCCTACACCTACACCTACGCCTACGCCCACACCAACGCCTACCCCGACACCAACTACTGGCCCTGCCGATCCAAGTGCGTGTCCCGCAGGAACGGCTAATGCGGGTGTTGTTGCCGATCTGCGCAATTGCGAGCTGAGCGGCACGAACACAGGTCAGATCGACCTCACCAATATAGATGGCGTCATCTACTCTGTCCGTGGGACTGTAGAAATTGGCATCGACATTGGTGGTGACGGAACAGCGACTGACGGTAACCCTTCGGTTCTCACAATTGATCCGGGTGTGGTTGTGTTTGGATCTCAAAACACGGACGCGTTGGTGATTAATCGCGGATCACGGATTATCGCTGAAGGGACTCCGACGAACCCAATCATTCTCACGAGTCGGCGCAACGTTGAGGGTTTGTCTACTGCCACCAGCGTGCGCGAGTGGGGAGGATTGGCGCTTGCCGGTCGTGCTCCTCATACCGACTGCACGGCGCTCGATATACCTGGAAGCGTTACCTGCGAAGACGTTCTCGAAGGGCTAACAAGTAGTGTTTATGGTGGCAACGCGCCTGGGGATAGCAGTGGCACTCTGCGCTATGTCCAAGTGCGGTTTGCGACCCTTCCGGTTGGGAACGGTAACGAGCTTCAGAGCATTTCCGCGGGTGGTGTCGGAACAGGGACGATTTTCGAGTACATCCAAACCCATAACTCGAACGACGATGGTATTGAGTTCTTCGGCGGACAAAGCAATGTGCGCTACCTGGCCATCACCGGCGCAGGTGACGACAGCTTGGACGTTGATAATGGTTATAAAGGTACCCATCAATTTGTTCTGGTTCAACAAAGGCAGAATACGGGTGACCGGCTCTTAGAAGCAGACAGTAACTCTAATGAGGACTTTTATCCGCGCACGAATTATGTGCTCGCCAACGCAACGTTGCTCGGCGCCTCCGGCGTTGACCAAGAGGCCCTTCTTGTGCGCGGTGGCATGGACTTTACTTTGGTGAATTCGATCGTTGTCCTTGATGACGCATCGACAGCTCCGTGTTTAGATGTCGATGGGACAACGACACTGCAGGCCGTTGCCGACGTCGTGGACGATCCTGATAACCCAAGCGAAGGCCCGGACGACGAGACGGGTCCCGTGTCATTTAATTCGGTGTTTTTTGATTGTGGAACAGCAATCGAAGACGATGGCGACGCCAACTATACGGTTACCGATATTGAAAACCAATTCACTGACTCGGAATTGGACGGAACCTCGACCATGAATGGCATTTTTGCCGGCGCGAATGAACAAGCGCTAACGCCGACCGATTTGTCTACGATTGATAACCCAATCCCAGGTGCGGTGGACGCATTTCTGATTGCCGCCGACTACATCGGTGCATTCGAAGATGACACTGACACTTGGTTTGATGGGTGGACTTGCGGTCTGCCAACCCAGGTGACGTGTGAGACACCTCCGCTGCCTTCTTCCAATTAATTGAACAACGGGTTGGGGTGCCGGCGTTCTTGATGCGCGCGGTTTCCCATACTCATCCAGATTTTTTCTCGCAGTCTTCTTTTTGGACTGCCGGGCAGAGACCAAGGGGTAGTCTTCAATGAAAATGTCGCGCTATGGGAGTGTCCTACTTCTCACAACTGCGCTTTCAGGGCCCTTCGCTTTTGCGCAAGAGCCTGAAGATGCGGAACAGCAAGAGCAAACGCCTGATCCGCGGCCCGAGATTGATATTTCAGGCCCGCCGGGCGGTTTGGAAGAAATTATTGTTCGCGGGCGTTTTATTCCCAACGAGGTCAAAGCCAATCCAGTCGCTATTTCGGTCCTTTCCCAGGAGCAGATAGAGAGAACAGGCGATGGAGATATCGCAGGCGCGTTGCAGCGCGTTACCGGTCTTTCGCTGGTCGGTGGCCGTTTTGTCTATGTGCGCGGGTTGGGAGAGCGTTACTCGTCCGCTCTTTTGAATGGCTTGCCGTTGCCTTCCCCGGAACCACTGCGCCGCGTTGTTCCGTTGGATTTGTTTCCCACCAATATCATTGCGTCTTCTGTGGTTCAGAAAACATATTCGCCGAGTTACCCTGGAGAGTTTGGCGGCGGTGCAATTAACCTAACTACGAAGAGAGTTCCCGATGAACCCTTCTTCGAGGTCAGCGCGACATTAGGGGGTAATACGGAGACGACGGGGGAGTTGGGCTACACATATTTTGGGAGTGATACGGACTGGACCGGCTTCGACAGTGGGACGCGCGATGTGCCGGAATCTCTCGCGGCCCGATTTGATGATGGCGTTCGAATCTCAAACGCAACGGTTCCGCTAAATGAATTACAGACCATTACAGCGTCGCTTCAAAATGCATCGACAACATTAATTCAACGCAATGAAAACATTCCGGTTGATTGGTCATTCGAGCTGACGGGTGCTAGGGCATTTGATGTTGGCGACGATATTCGGCTGGGTCTCTTTGGCAGTTTTTCCTATTCCAACATGTGGCGAACACGTGGCGGCATTCAGCAAACTGGACGGACGAATCAGGACGCGCAGGGCGTCGACAGGTTAGAATTTGCGTCTGACTACCGCTATCTCACGACGCAGAATACACTCACTGTGAATGGTATTTTGGGTTTCAACGCCGAAATCGGCGACCACGTCATCCGGTTCACGAATATTAATTTCCGAGATACGTTGAAAGAAGCGCAGATTCGAAACGGTTTTACGGAAGCTGTGGATATCGATCCTGTTACTGGCTTTGACGGCAGTAATGAGAATGCCCGGCTCCTTGAAAGTTCAACAGCCTGGTATGAACGACAACTCATCGACACCCAGCTTGTCACCGAACTGGATTTTGACCAGTTATCTATCAATTTGCGCGCTACATACGCGGAAGCACAGCGCGACGCGCCCTATGAACGCTCGGATAGTTACCGCTTTAACGCATCTGTAGATGATTTTGTAAATTTCCTAGGTTTGCAGCAAGGAACCGGCGCGTTTCTATCATTCAGTGAGCTTACCGATGAGGTTATCGCTGGTGGCCTTGATGTCGGCTATGACTTCGACACGTCTCGGCCACTGAAAGCTACTGTCGGTTATTCCTATTATGACAATTCGCGTGACGCGGTCCGTCGGGAGTTCGAGTTCTTACCCAATGATGGAAATTTGCCAATCGAACTGGCTCAACAGCGGATTGATTTTCTTCTGTCGGACTTCAATGTCTTCAATAATGGCATTGTCATTTCCGAAAATACACCGCCTGTGAACCAGGGCTCGCCCCTCTACACTGCGGAGTTGGTTGTTCATGCGGCGTATCTCCAGATCGAGGCGGAACTGTTTGATGCATTTACAGTCTCGACGGGCGTGCGTTACGAGGACGCTGAGCAAACGGTCACGCCCTTGGCACTGTTTGCAGGGGACGAAATTTTCCTCACGCCAGACGAAAATGGCAATCAGTTGGTCAACCCGACTGATTTAAATAACGATTATTTTCTGCCAGCTTTGACGGCTACGTGGAATTTCTACGAGGATATGCAGCTGCGCTTTGGTGTGTCAAAAACGATCGCACGTCCGCAGTTCCGGGAGTTGGCGCCGCAGTTTTATAATGACCCTGATTTAGACCGTGGGTTCCAGGGAAATGCATTTCTATTCGATACTGAATTGCTGAATTTTGATATCCGGTATGAGTGGTATTTTGGCCGCGATGAGACGTTCAGCATTTCTGGATTTTATAAGTCCATCGACAACCCCATTGAACAAGTCGTCGATGACGCCGAAGAAGACATCGTCGTGCGCTTTGCAAACGCCCCTAAGGCAAGGTTGTTTGGTGGGGAGATCGAGTATGTAAAATTCTTCGATCTCTACGAATTGACCGAAAATTCCTTTTTCCAGGACCGTCGCGTTTATTTGAACGTAAACTACACCTACACGGACTCATCTTTAATCGTCGACGATACGGATTCGGTGGTCAACATCAACACAACTAGTTTTCCGGATGGATTTAGTTGTGCACCGGTTGGTGATGACTTGTTTGATCCGAATAGGTGCGCAGCAGCCACGCGCTACTTTCGAGACGGCGCGCCTTTAACAGGCCAATCCACGCATCTTGCAAATCTTCAGATCGGTTTGGAACACCCCGACTACTTGTCTCAACAAACCCTGATTCTGAACTACGCAAGTGAACGCGTTTCAATACGGGGTAACAATAACCCCGATGTTGTTGAAAAGCCTGGCGTAATACTCGATTTCGTAGCGCGGCAAGGCATCGAATTCGGTGACACTATGGTCGAAGTCAAGCTTGAGGCGCGGAACCTTCTTAATGCTGATTTTCAGGAGTTTGTTGAGCTCAACGATTCCCGTTTGGATATCAACCGATATGAACGTGGTCGCAGCTTTGCGCTCAGTGTATCAGCTCGCTTCTGAGCAGGTATTCCAGCAATTTGCCTTCGCTGGAATTCGCGGCTAACACTAAAAAAAGAGGGTCAGTTTAGCGCTGGCTCTCTTTTCGACTTTTAAGAAAAGGCTTTTTCGTACAGTCATTTGTTGCCTCAACTGGCTGTAACAAATTGAGTTCCATCGTGCCATTCGCTTCAATGAGAAACAGGTTTGCAGAAGGTGCGCAGCGCTATTGGATGGCGGCTTTGCAGCTCATTTTGGTGGCGGCTGTTGGCGTCCTTCTTGCGCGTCTTCTCCTTGCAGTTCTGACACCAGTTGGTCCTTTTGGCGATATCGCATCCTTGCAGCAAACGGCGGCTGACGAGCGCCTCACGCTGCGCGAGGGGATTGAGCCGTTCTGGGCGTCAAGCCGTATTCAGGCGTCGCGCGGCACGGGAGACTGGACACTTCATGGCATTCTTTATCGCGGTGCCCCTGGTCAAGCAGGCGCTATTTTATCGACGTCTGGGGGGCCGCAAGATGTCTATTTCGCTGGCGACACCTTGCCAAATGGAGCGACGGTCAGCCGTGTGGAGAAAGACCATGTAGTCATTGAACAGGACGGCGGCGCGGAGCGTATTTTTCTTGATCAGGGATTTGCGCCAGCTGCGGCTGGACCCGGTTCTGGACCCGCTGGTCGGCAGACGCCGATGGCTCAGGCAAAACAGTCGGTCCAAAGGGGCGTCATGCTCAAGACTGTGTTGGATCAAAATCGCCTAAGTCAGGTTGGCCTGAAAGGCGATGACCGCTTGATTGCGATAGCCGGCCAAGAGATCGCAGATATCGCTGATGCTCGCTCTGCACTCTTGGCGGCGCAATCTCAAAAACGCGTTGAGGTGACCTTGCTTCGCGGTGAAACCGAATTGACCAAAGTCCTGCAGCAATGACTGGTCTTCGTTCTGCCGTGATAGCGACCTTCGTCTGGGTCCTGCTAAGCTCCAATCTGGCTGCGCAGCAGACCCTGAATCTGCGCGATGCCGATATTCGGGCCGTCATCCAGGAAATTTCCCGGTCGACGGGCAGGACGTTTATTGTTGATCCTGACGTGAAGGGCAAGATCACAATTATCAGCGAAGCGCCTCTGTCGGATGCTGAGTATTTTGAAGCATTTTTGGCGGCTCTGCGCGCCAATGGTCTTGCGGCCGTGCCTGCGGCGGGCATTGAAGGCGGGTTTCGAATTGTAAAGAGCAGCAAAGCCCGCGGCACCGATGCGCCGGGCGCGAACGCCTTGACGACGGAGGTCGTGCCGCTTCGGTTTGTGGATGCCGCAACGGCGCTGGAAGCATTGTCGCCCTTAAGTTCTGCCGATGGTCAGGTGATCGCGAGCCGCGCCGGCAATACGATTATTATTGTCGACTATGCCGATACGGCCCGTAAGCTGCGCACTGTGCTTAAAAAGGTGGACCGCGATACCCGGACGATGGAGGTGATCGCGCTGAGCAATATGAGCGCAAAAGACATGAGCGAGACGCTCGCCTCCTTGAGTGAAGGCGCGCAGACCGGCCAAGCGGCTTTGTCCATCATTCCGGTGGCCGGCTCCAACAGTCTCATCTTGCGCGGCGATGCATCGACTGTTTCCGCCCTGACGAAGCTGGCCAAGGATATTGACGGCAAGGCAACTGTAAGCGGCGACGTGCGCGTGATCTATTTGCGGCACGCCGATGCCGACCAAGTGCTTCCTGTGCTGCGACAGCTGATTGGCGAAGTCGCGGACGTGGAAACCCCAGCTGGCGGCGAGGCAGGCGATGCCGCCGGTCCAAGCCGTCCTCTTAACCGCAGTCAAAGGCGCGGCGCTATTGCGCGCTATGAAGGGGCCAACGCCATCATCGTCTCTGCGCCTCCAAATTTGCAGCGCGTCATTGTGGTTTTCGTGAGCCAGTTGGATAGGCGCCGGTCGCAGGTCTTGGTGGAAGCGCTCATTGTTGAGATTTCCGATGGGGCCGCAAAGAACCTTGGGGTGCAGTTCCTGCTGGGAGGGACGGGCGATAGTATCATTCCACTGGCTGCCTCAAACTACTCAAACACCGCACCCAACCTGTTAGCCATCGCCGGCGCTGTCGGCGCCAATGAGCTTGAACAGACAGAGACTACGGTGGACGGCGGCGCCGTTATCCGAACAACGACGGGTGGTCCAGCGCGCAACACATTGGAGCAGGCAGCTGTTGCCTCGCTCCTCGGCGTGAGTGGCGGGCTTCTTGGAGTTGGTGGCGAGATAGGGGATAATGCACTCTTTGCCGCGGTCATCAACGCGATCCAGCAAGACAACGTCTCCAACATCCTCTCAACGCCCTCGATCATGACGCTCGACAATCAACAAGCGCGCATTCTGGTCGGTCAGGACATTCCCATTACAACGGGCGAAGCTTTGGCCAACACCTTTGAGAACGCTTTCCGCACCGTGGAGCGGCAAAATGTTGGCATTCAGCTGGAGGTGCGGCCGCAGATCAATGAAGGCGGAGAGATAACCCTGTTCCTTCGCCAAGAGGTCTCGTCCATCGCTGGCCCGGTGTCTGATGACTTCAATGATTTGATCCTCAACAAGCGGGAGGTGGAGACGACGGTTACCGTAGACGATGGCCAGATTGTTGCGCTTGGCGGGTTGCTGGAAGACTCCGAACGCCGATCCATCGAACGCATTCCCTATCTTAGCGCTATTCCGATTTTGGGAGAATTGTTCAAAAGCCGCGCAAACACCCGGCAGCGGACCAATTTGATGGTCTTCATCCGCCCGCGTATAGTAAACTCGAAGGAAGATGCCGAAGAGATTGCTGGACGCCGTATGGACCAGGTAAGGCTTGATATGCGCGCGCGTGACTTAAGGGCCGAGCAGACGCTGGACGACCTTGTGCGCTCTTATATGGGCACGACCCTTCCAACTGAAGCTGGACTGGAAGTGCCAGCGCCAGAGGGTGAATAGCCGTGGCGGTGCTCGCTTATGCCGATGCCAAGCGTCTAGGCTTTTTGCCGCTGGAAGCGGATGCGGAAACGCCGACAGTGGCCTTGCGCGATGGGTGCGACCCCCTAGTCCTAGCCGAAGCGCGGCGTGTTTTAGCAAAGCCGTTTAAGGTCGTGCACAAAAGCGGGCCCGATTTTGATGCCTTGTTGACCCAAACCTACGGTGACAACGCTCTTGATGCCTCCGCTGTTGCCTCGCAATTGGATGACGGCTCTTTGTCGTCTCTCGCGGACGCCTTGCCCGCGCCGGCAGACCTTCTTGAAGCGCAGGATGATGCGCCCATCATTCAACTGATCAACCAACTGGTTGGTGAAGCTGCGCGGACGGGCGCGTCCGATGTCCATATTGAGCCTTATGAGAACGAGCTGATTGTGCGTTTGCGCATTGATGGCGTGCTGCGGGAGGCGCTGCGTTTGCCAGCGAAACTCAACGCCATGTTGGTTAGCCGCATCAAGGTGATGGCGCGCCTCGACATTGCTGAGCGGCGCATTCCGCAAGATGGCCGCATTACCTTAAGCCGCGGCGGTCGTGCCTTGGATATTCGGGTCTCTACGCTGCCGTCTCGCGGCGGTGAACGCGTGGTGATGCGGGTGCTTGATCGTGATCAAGCCGAGGTCACCTTGGCAGAGCTTGGGTTGCCAGATGGCCTTCACAGCCAAATTGAAGCGGCCCTCAGTCAGCCGGATGGCATTGTTTTAGTGACGGGTCCCACCGGCTCAGGCAAGACGACCACGCTTTATGCAGCATTGCGCAAACTCAATGATGGCAGCCGCAATATTCTAACCGTTGAGGATCCCGTTGAATATGCCGTAGACGGCGTTAGCCAGACGCAGACCAATGCCAAAGTCGGGCTCACCTTTGCGTCTGGCCTCCGGGCTATCCTGCGCCAAGACCCGGATGTGATCATGATTGGTGAAATCCGGGACTATGAGACGGCGGAAATCGCTATGCAGGCCTCATTGACCGGCCATCTTGTGTTGTCCAGCGTCCATACAAATGACGCTGTTGGGGCCATCGTGCGGCTGCGCGATTTGGGGGTTGAGCCTTTCTTGCTTGGCTCTTCGCTGCGCCTGGTTCTCGCGCAGCGTCTGGTGCGCCGTTTATGCTCCCACTGCAAGAAACCAACATCGCCGCCTGCAGCCGCTCTGGCGCGGCTTTGTATCTCTGCAGGAGCGCAGTGCTACGAAGCTGGCGGTGGGTGCGAACACTGTGCTCAGTCTGGCTACCGCGGCCGGCTTGGTCTGTTTGAAGCTGTGCCCATCACCTCTCAGTTGCGTGCGCTCATTTTGGAAGACGCCAATGAGCACCGTCTGGCGCAGGAAGCGTTTATCCATGGCCGTTCGCTGCGTGATGCAGCGCGGGATTTGGTTGAAGCCGGCGAGACATCCTTGGAGGAAGCGCTGCGTGTCACCCGCGTTGAGGTGATGGATGATGACTGATTTTGCCTATGAAGCGATCAACCCGGCTGGGACATTGGTCAATGGCCGCATTGCCGCGCGCGATGAACAAACGGCCAATGAGAAGCTGCAGAAAAAGCGGCTCGCTGTTGTCAGTTTAAAGCCGTCAGAGAGCGCGGTTCCCGAAAAACAAGCTATTGAAAGCTTTTTTGCCAAGCGTTTGAGCCACAAGCAGCTGTCTCTCTTCACGCGGCAGTTATCGACCCTTGTCGCGGTCATGCCGCTGGAGGAAGCGTTGCAAACGCTGATGGCCCAAGCTGAGAAGAATGCGGCTATCTTAGAAGATATTCATGTCAAGGTCGTGGAAGGCTATAAGCTCTCAACAGCCTTGGCGCAGCAACCTAAGTCTTTCTCTCCCTTGTATATTTCAATGGTTGCCGCTGGCGAAGCGTCTGGTGGCCTTGCAAAGGTGCTTGAAAACCTGGCCGATTTGCTGGACCGGCAAGCCAAAACCCGGTCGGCCTTGCTTGCGGCGCTGGCCTATCCCAGCGCGCTAGCCTTGGTCGCCTTGGCTGTCATCATCGCCATGATGACCTTGGTTGTTCCAAAACTTGTTGAGCAATTTGATACCATGGGGCAAAGCCTGCCATGGCTCACTACGGCCGTAATTACGGTGTCAAACCTGTTGGTTCACTATGGTTGGCTTATCCTCACCGTCGCCGTGGTTTCAGGTCTGGTTGCCGTGCGTGCGCTGCGCCAACCGCAGGTTAAAGCGCGCTTTGACGCTTTTTTGCTGAGACTGCCATTCATCGGCACAATCTTAAAGCGCGTGGCGGCAGCGCAGCTTGCTCGTACGCTGTCGGTGATGCTGGAAAATGGCCTCCCGGTTGTCGATGGCTTAGCGGCGACGGCTAAGACTGCGCAGAACAGTCAAATCCGCCGCGCGTATCAGGAGGTGATGCGCGATATCGGCGAAGGCAGTACCATATCCGCGGCGCTCAAACGCACCGGCTTATGTCCGCCCCTGTTGATAAATATGGCTGCGTCGGGAGAGCAAAGTGGGCGGCTTGCTGTTCTCCTTGACCGCGCTGGGGAAACGCTGGAGCGTGAATTCGACACCGCCACCACCACAGCGCTTAGCCTGCTTGAACCCGCCATCATCGTTTTGATGGGGGGCGCGGTGACAATCATCGTTCTGGCGATTCTTTTGCCGATTTTGCAGCTCAACGTTCTTGCGATTGGATGACCATATGACAGCACAGCATCAACGACCCATAGCAAGCTCCCAAGCGGGCTTCACACTTGTAGAGATCATGGTGGTGATGGGCATTATCGGCTTGTTGGCGACTATGGTCATCATCAACGTCCTGCCCAGCCAGGATAAGGCTATGCAGGAAAAGGCGCGCGCGGATGTGGCGACCTTAGAGCAAGCAGTGGAAATGTTCCGGCTCGATCTGCTGCGCTATCCCTCTACTGTGGAGGGCTTAGATGTGCTTGCCTCGGCAGACGTGACGGGCCGGGCAGGCGGCTATATTAAAGGGCTTCCAAGTGACCCTTGGGGCAACCCCTATCAATATGCAGCGCCCGGCCGTTTTGGTGCCTTTGATGTCTATTCCTTAGGTGCTGACGGCCGTGAAGGCGGGGAAGGCGAGAATGCCGACATCGGCAATTGGCAATAACCCAAGGTGGATGAAAAACGCCGGCTTCACGCTGGTCGAAGTCATGCTGACTTTGGCGGTGGTTGCGGCGGCGTCCGCGGCTATTGTTTTAAGCATTCCGGGAGATAGAAAGGCGCTGCGCCAAGAAGTGGAGACCTTCGCCAGCACGCTGACGGCGGCGCGGGATGCAGCGATTTTATCCAACCGGATGCTGATAGGCTATGTGAACACAGGTGGCTATCGCTTTGCAGCGGCTGATAAACAGCCCCTTCCCCTGGCATTAGAAGAAGGGCGCTGGGATGAGGCAACGCAAGTGCTTATAGCGCCCGCTGGGCGCACTGCGCTGCAGCTGTCAACCTTGGGCGATGTCACGCAGGCTAGGATTGATTTTCGGCGCGGTACAGCCGCGCTGTCCGTTCAGATTAGCGAGAATGGCGCGGTGAGGGTCCTGGCGGATGGCTAACCAGCAGCGCAATGAGGCCGGGTTTACCCTGATTGAAGTCCTAATGGCGATGGCGATTTTTTCTCTCATCGGGGTTGCCAGTCTCAAACTAGCAGGCACGGCAACCCAATCTGCAGCGCAGGTCGCCGCTAAGACTGAGGCGTCAATTGTGGCCGAAAATGCGCTGGTGGATGCGCTGTTGGAACCGGGAACGCTGACGCGAGGAGAAGAGAAGAGGTCTGTCCGCAATTTTGAACAAACCTGGCAGCTGCGCCAAAGCGTCGAAACAACAGGACAAGCGAATGTCTTGCGCATCCGTATCGCGGCCACCGGTCAGGCGCCTTATGCAGCAGCGCAAGCCGTTGGTTTCAAGGTTTTGGAGCGGCAACAATGAAGGGCTTTACCCTTGTTGAAACTTTGATTGCCATCGCGCTCTTTGCCCTTGTGGCAACCGGCGGGTCTTCGCTCCTGCAGATTGCCTTGACCAGCCAGGATACCCTCACCGCCGCCAGTGAGCGCACGCGCGAGCTTCAGCGTGCCCGGGCTGTTATGCGCGCTGATTTTGGCCAGTTTCTAGATCGGCCCGTGCGCGACCGCTCTGGTGCGCTCCGTCCGTCTCTGATCACCCGGACCGATCGGTTTTCTTTGGAATTCGTGCGTTTCGATGAGACCTATGCTGAAGACGGACAAATCACGCAGTTGCGCGCCATAACATACGATCTGCAGGACGGTGTTTTGCGGCGTGCGCAGCAGGATGGTTTGGATCGTGGCATCAATGCAGTGCCAAGAACTCTTATGAGCCAGGTCAAGGCAGTGCAGGCTCGCTATCATGTTGATGGAGCCTGGGTGGCGCAATCCGCTTATCGCAGCGCAATGACCCCGCCGCGCGCGGTGGAACTGACCATCACCAAAACGGATGGCACAGTGATCGTGCAGCGTTTTTTGACGCCCTATGACCGTCAGCCAGAATTGGAGGGCGGGCGTGTTTAGGCGGCGCAATGAAGACGGGGCGGCCTTGCTGTCTGTGCTCTTGGTTCTGTCTATCATGAGCGCTGTGCTGGTCGGTTTGTTGCGCGACATGAATTTGGCTGTGCGCATCACAACCAATGCCGCGGAAACTGAGCGCGCGCGCTATCAAGCGATTGCAGCGGAAGGTCTGGCTAAATCGCAGCTGCGCCAGATCCTGGAGCGGACCGGCGGTGTTTTAAACAATACCGGAAATTGGAATGGCCAAACCGTCCCGGTTCAAATTGATGGTGGCTTGATGACATTGCAGGTCAGCGATCATACAGTCTGCTTTAACGAAAACGGGGTGGTCATTGCGGCTGACGACACTGAACGCCAGAACGACAACACCCGCTATGTTACTTCACTGGCGCTTCAGCGGCAGTTCTCAAGGCTTTTGGAAGCGCTTGATATTCCAAGCACTCAGGCGCAGCGCATTGCCGCTGAAGCTGCTGATTGGATTGATAGCGACCAGATAGCGTCGCGCCTTGGTGCTGAAGATACGGCCTACCGGTCAGCATTAGCTGGGCCCTTGCCGGCCAATCAACTGCTCCGGTCGGTCAGTGAATTGCGCGCGCTTAAAAGTATGACGCCGGCGCTCTTTGATCGCATCGCCCCATATCTGTGTGCGTTGCCCCAGGCGCAGCCAGCGGTGATGAATGTCAATCTCATGTCCGCTACGGATGCGCCTTTATTGGCTGCGCTTTTAGAAGGCCAATTGGGTGTGCAGTCCGCGCGTGCAGCGCTGTTTGCCACACCGCCAACCGGCTGGACGGATTTAACGCAGTTTTGGAGCCAACCAGGTCTAGCCGATCTGCAGCTTGGACGCAGTGCCGTGAGCCAAGTTGGGCTAACCAGCACCTTCTTTGAATTAAATGTGTCCGTGCAACTTGGCTCTGGTCGGGCCACCCAGTCCACCCTAATCCGAGCGGAGGGCGACCGCATTGAAACCGTCGCGCGTAGCTGGCAAAACGCGCTATGACGATCACTCTGTGTTGTTTTCTGCCGCCCGATGGCGCTGCCCCTCACGCCGCCCTTGTCACACGTGACGCTGTGGTGGTGCAGCGCGGCGATCTGGCTGACCTTGTCGCGCATAAATTCGATCGATCCGTCCTGGTGCTGCCTGGGGATGACATGGCGCTGTTAAGCCGTCCTGTGCCCAGCGGGACACCAGCGCAACGTATTGCTGCGGCCAGGCTAATGCTCAAAGATGCCGTGTCCTCACAAGGAGAGGGCGTTGCTGTTGGGCCAGACACGGGCGGTCAAAGTTGGATTGCGGTGTTTGACGAAGCCGCTGTCGAAGCGGCAATAGCGCGCGCAGCAGAGCATGGCTTAGACCCAGATGTGGTTGTGCCTGCACCGCTCCTGCTAACGCCGCCCATGGCTGGCGCAAAGATCTCGCAGTATGGGCACCTTCATATCGTTAGCACCGATGGCCGGGCATTTGCGGCTGAGCCGGATATGATACAGGCGATCCTAGGCGATAGCCCCATAGAAACGCTTGATGAGGCGCAGAGCTTTCAGGCTTTGGTCGACAGTTTATGCAGCACATGGCCAATCAACCTTCGCATAGGCGCTTTGCAAAGGGGCGGCGCACCACGTTTCCCTGAAAAAGCGCTGAAGCTCGCAGCTGCCTTGGCTGCCGTCTGTGCACTTGTGTGGCCGGCTATTCCATTGGTCGAAGCGGCGCGGTATCGGCAAGCGGCCGCAGCCCTGGATAAACAGTCTATGGACGTAGTGAAAACAGCGTTGCCAGATGCGCCGCGCATTGTGAATGCCAGGGCGCAACTTGATGAAAAGATGGCCACCTTAGGCCTCGGCCTTGGCTCTAGTGAGCGGCGCTTAGCGGCCCTTCTGAACGCAGTTGCCCAAGCCGATGGAGCCTCGATTGAAACTCTCTCCATGCGCTCAGGCGAAGATTTAAGCGCGACACTCTCGGCCAATAGCCAGGCACAGCTGCAGGCGATTGGGCAATCGCTTGCGGCGGCGGGGTATGTGTTCCAAAGCAGCCCAATCCGTCCAACGGGTGGCGGGCCACGATCGGACATAACGGTGCGGCTTCGGTGATGGAGGGGCTGCGCACATTTTGGGCCAGTCGCGCGCTGCGCGAGCGCGTTTTGTTGGCAGTTTTCGGCGCGCTTGGGGCCATATCCCTATACTTGATGCTGATTGTGCAGCCTTTTTATACAAGAGCTGATGCTGCGCAGCGCGATTATGCACGCGCCTATGAGCAGTCGATGATGATTGCGCGCAAAGCATCCGCCATCGAAGCAGCGGAGCGGGGCCAGCAAGCTACCGGGTCCGCGCTTGACGGGTTGGAGCGGGCTGTCCAAATCGGCGGCCTTAGTGCAGGCAATATGATTGAGGAAGGCGCAAGCCGGGCGCGAGCCCGCTTTGATGAGGTCAGTGCCGCGCAATTCACTTCGTTTCTGCAGACGCTCACCAGCACCCAGGGCCTGTCTATTATCGAGCTGGTGGTGGAGCGCGGCGGCCCTGGACGCGTCACTGCCACCATTGCAGTGCAGCGTTTGAAATGACCTTGAAGCCCGTCACGATGCTGCTCTTTGGTCTGGCGGCGTTTGTTTTAGCGCTGATTGTCTTCTTCCCCCTCAGGTTGGCGCTGAGCATCGCCCCTGGCAACATGCCGGTGGCGGCCGCGCAGGTGCATGGTACGATATGGTCCGGCACGCTTCGAGACGTCTCTTTGGCCGGTTCCAATTTCTCAAGCATTCATATGCGCGCGCAGCCGCTTGCGTTGCTACTTGGCGGGTTTTCGGCAGTGGTTTCATGGAATGAGCCTGGCGCCGCAGGACAAGCTCTGCTTCAATCTGCGGATGGGGCCGTGCGCTTATCAGATATCCAAGGGCGTTTTTTGCTCACAGATCCAACGATGAAAGGAGATGTCGGCATCACACAAGGCGATATTCAGTTGGTTGGCGGCCAATGCAAGATGGCATCCGGTGCACTGACGGCTGATTTGTCTGGCGGTGGCCAATTGACCGGCGAATTGGTGTGTAAAGCAGGCCGTCTAGCCGCTCAAGTTGCCTTGCCGGGGGGCACACCGATAGAAACACCCATTCAATTCGGCCGCCGCTCATGATGCGCTATATCCTTGTCGCTGTCCTGCTTCTGCTTGCCGGCTGCTCGAAAACCGCGGAGCCACCGGTCGCTCAAGCGCCGCTAGAAAATACAAGCGGCTTAGCGCTTGGCCCTATTGCGCAACAAGGCTTAAGCCTTGGCCAATGTGGGCTCGCTCTCTGGACATAGTCCAGCTGCCATACCCTGCTTTTTTACGCGACGGACACGCCTGCTGAGGCCCTCATTTCGCACAACAATGCAGAAACGGTTTTGCAACGTGTATCGCAATCGGGAGGATTGGCGCGCGGGTTTCCGCCACAGCAACGCTATCGGGCTGGCGATATGGTCCTTGATGTCGATGTGGAGATTGAAACGCGGGATGGCATGCTGTCAGGCGCTGTCATCCGCGACGGGGTCATTTCTTTTCGCGCGCAGCAGGATCAGGAAACCCTGGTGGTTCCGGTTGTCGGGATTATTGGGTGTAAATAGCTGCTAGCGCTTCAGTGCTGTCTCCTGCGTTCCCAGCGCGTCAGCCAGTCTTGTTTTCGCAGAGCCCGGCGCCAGCGGTTTGGGCTGGTCTGGCCCTGGGGCCCAGCCGGTCAAATAGGTGATAGAAAATCGGATTGGAATTTTTCCATCTTCGCCGCGCAAAGCGTCCAGCTTGGCCAAGGCTATCCCTAAGGTCTCTCGCCGCATAAACGTGCGGCTGCGCGCTTTGAGGGGGTTGGTTTCGCCCATGGCTCGCAAATCATGTAAGAGACTGAGCGGGTCGCCGTAGCGCACCTCAATCACCTCCGTATCAGCCACAGGCATCACGAACCCGGCACGTTGCAACAGGCCGCCTGCGTCTCTCACGTCCATCAACGGGATAACCCTTGGGTTGGCGCCGCCAGTGGTTTGTGCATCGGCCTCTAAAAACGCTGTACGCACCGCGTCCAAAGTTCCGCTGGAAAAAAGGGCGCCCATGAACACCCCATCCGGCTTTAAACACCGATTGATTTGGATCAGCGCGCCAGGAATGTCATCCACATTGTGCAAACTGAGCAATGAGAAGAAGGCATCAAAACGAAGCTCTTGCAGCGGCAGAAGGTCTGGGCTGGCAAGACAGCCTTGGCCAACGAGCTGCGTTTCACAGCGCTCCACAGTGAAGGCACTGCCAGCACCAAGGCGCTGCGCGGAAAGGAGCCCGCGGCCCCCATAAACGGCAATATCTTCAAGCGTTCGCGCAATATCAAAGCGGCGGTCGATAAGGCCGCCTGCTACTTGCTGATGCAAAAAAAGGCCGTCTTCCCCATAGCGCTTGCTGCGGTCTTGTTTGGCGCGGATGGCAGCTTCGTCAAATAGGGCATGGGCCTCTGTCATGCTGCGCGTTATAGTGCGCCCGTCATGCAAAGGGAAACGCTTCAAGACGCAGCGCCAATTGCTGCGTTCAAATTCGCCAGCGGGAAGGTTTTGGATTTTGTTCTGCCGCCGCGCTGCGCCAGTTGCGGCGCGTTGACGGAGCGACAGGTTGGCCTGTGCTCGGCCTGCTGGCCGGGCCTCAGCTTCATAACAGACCCCTTTTGCGAGCGGTGCGGTGTGCCTTTTGAGTTTGCTGTGCCTGGCCGAAGCGTTTGTGCAGCATGCCTGCGCCGCCCGCCTGCGTTTGACAGAGCGTTCAGCCCGCTCAGCTATGGCGATATGAGCCGGACGCTCATTCTGCAGCTCAAACATGGAGACCGGTTGGGCCACGCGCAGCTTCTGGCCAATTTAATGGCCCCGCATGTCGCATCTTTTGGTCTTGAGAGCCCTCTTATCATGCCCGTGCCGTTGCATCCCTGGCGGCTCATTTGGCGGCGGTTTAATCAGTCTGTCTTGCTGGCTCGCCACCTTGCGCGGGCGACGGGTCACAAGCTTGATGTCTTTTCCCTGGCCCGGCGCAGGCGTACGAAGATGCAGCAAGGCTTAGACGCTCGCCAGCGCCGCGAAAATGTACGCGCGGCCTTTATGGTCCCGGCAAAGCGCCGTGGTTTCGTAAAAGGCCGTGATATTCTCCTCATTGATGATGTCTTCACAACCGGCGCAACCGTGGAAGCCTGCTGCAAGCCGCTCCGCAAAGCCGGCGCCCGCCGAATTGGTGTTCTCACGGCAGCAAGGGTTGTGAGCCCGCAATCGGCTGCCATATAACGCCAAACATATTTAGACAGCTGCGCGAGGCAGAGACCCATGGCGGACATCATCATCTACACTCAAATGCTGTGCCCTTACTGCACGCGCGCCAAGAAGATTTTGCAAGACAAAGGCGCGGACTTTGAAGAGCGCGATGTCACGATGCAGCCAGCGCTGCGCGCACAAATGCGTGAAGAGAGCGGCGGAAGAAACTCCGTACCGCAAATCTTCATCGGCGAGACCCATGTGGGCGGCTGCGATGATTTGATGGCGCTGGACGCAGCAAACGAACTTGACCCTTTGCTTGCCAGCGTGCGCTAGCGTGGCGCTGGACAGTTGGAAAGCCGCCCTTATCCAAACCACCACAGGCTTGGATGCAGAGGAGAGCGCGCGCCATCTTTGTGATGCGGCGGCGGAGGCTGCCTCCAATGGCGCACAACTCATATCGACCCCGGAGATGAGCAATTTTCTCGCTGCGCGCCGGAAGGAGGCCATGGAGCGTGCGAAGACTGAAGCGGATGACCCCGTCCTCAAAAGTCTAGCAGCCGCCGCTAAAGCGCATAGCTGCTGGGTTCATATCGGCTCTCTATGTCTGCGCGGGCCGGGCGACATGCTCGTCAATCGTGGGTTTCTGATTGACCCTTCGGGCGGCATCGTGGTGCGCTATGACAAAATCCACATGTTTGACGTCGACTTAGGCAAAGGCGAAACTTACCAGGAAAGTGCCCTCTACCAGCCGGGTAGGGAAGCCGTTTTGGCCAAAACGCCGTTTGGCGGCATCGGCCTCAGCATTTGCTACGACATTCGCTTTCCAGCGCTTTATCGCAATTTGGCGGAGGCGGGCGCGGATATTCTGCTGGTTCCCGCAGCCTTCACGCAGCCCACGGGGGAAGCCCATTGGGAAACACTGCTCAAAGCCCGCGCCATCGAAACGGGTGCCTATGTTTTGGCTGCTGGACAATGCGGCGCTCATGAAAGCGGACGTAAAACCCATGGCCATTCCATGGTCATCGACCCGTGGGGAAAACCTCTTGCGACCTTGGACCGCACGCCCGGCCTCTTATATTGTGACATTGACATGACCAAAGTCGATAAAGCGCGCGGGCGAATTCCAGCGCTGAAGCACAGTAGAGCATTTACAGTGAGCCGAGTGGCGCAATGATTGTTTTCGATTTGAAATGTGAGCATGACCATGTTTTCGAAGCATGGTTTGGCTCTTCCAGCGATTATGACGCGCAACGCGCGCGCGGTCTTATCAGCTGCCCCGTATGTGATAGCACCCAGGTTTCAAAAGCCGTGATGGCTCCCAATGTCGGTCGCAAAACCAATCAAGGTGGCGATGCCAAGAGCAATGCAGTGCGCGAAGTTGTAAGCCAAGCGCTTGCGCCTGTCCCGGCGACCGTCGCACCAAAAGAGAGCATACCGGTGTCAAAGCCAACGGAGGCTGTGCCGGAGGTGATGCAAAAGCGCTTTAAAGAAATGATGGGCGAGCTGCGCAAAAAGGTAGAAGAGACCTGCGATGACGTCGGCAAGGACTTTGCCGAGGAAGCGCGCAAAATCCATTATGGCGAAGCAGAAGAGCGCGGCATCTATGGTGAGGCGACGCTGGAAGAAGCTGTCGAACTGCATGAAGAGGGCATTGAAATCGCCCCTCTTGGACTTCCAGAGAAGGTTAGAGACTTCGACGCCTAAACCGCGTTGGCCCAGCCGATATAGTTTATCCAAGGCCTATCGCTGGTGCGCCAGCGCCGTTGCAGAACGTCTAGCTCAATTCCAGCAACATCCCATTGTTTGAAGCCTGCATCTTCTAGGGCCTCGGAGAGCTGGTTGGGTTTTAAGAACTTGCGCCAATCATGGGTGCCGCGTGGGACCAGACGGGCGATATATTCTGCACCGATTTTAGCCACCGCTAGGGATGCCAAGGTCTTGTTGATGGTAGAGAAGCCAAGCCCGCCATCGTCTTTGGTAAGCGCGCGGCAATCCTTCAGAAACGCTGAAACATCGCTCACATGTTCAACAACCTCTAGCGCCGTGACGACGTCATAGGGCTCTGTGTCCCCTATAAGATTGGCGGCTTCATCCGCAATATATTTGATGTTGAGGCCCATCTCTTGAGAATGGGCCTTCGCCGCCTCAATGTTTTTCGCGCTTGCGTCCAGGCCTGTCACCTCAGCCCCCAGACGGGCCAGCGGTTCGCAGACGAGACCGCCGCCACAGCCGATATCTAAGATACGTAGGTCCTTTAAGGGCAGCTTGCTTTGGCTGTCACGGCCAAAGTGAAAGCAGATTTGGTCGCGCAGATAGCCAATGCGCGCTGGGTTTAAAGCGTGCAGTGCCATATAGGCGCCGTCTTCGTCCCACCATTCCGCAGCGACTTTGTCAAAGCGCTCAATTTCTTCGGGGTCGATGGTCTGGCTCACGCTGCTCTCCGTCATTGGTGGGAACACTTGCGCTGAAGGCTGACGGCTTGTCAAACGCTGTGATGCCGCGTAGGAACAGCCGGGCTGCGGCGCAGGTGCCGCGTCTTTATCCAACACGGTTGGGGGGAAATACAGTGGCGCTGGTCGTCATGAAATTCGGCGGCACGTCTGTTGGTGATTTAGAGCGCATTGAAAATGTGGCCACTCGCGTGAAGGCGGCTGTCGATGCGGGCGATAATGTGGCCGTGGTGGTCTCCGCGATGGCGGGGGAGACGGACAGGCTGGTAAGCCTAGCGCGGGCAGCGTCGCCTATGCATGACGCGCGCGAATATGACGTGATTGTCTCTTCAGGCGAACAGGTCTCATCCGGCTTGGTCGCCATGACACTGCAGCGTTTGGGCGTAAATGCGCGGTCTTGGATGGGATGGCAAATCCCGATGCATACCAGCGGCGTGCATGGCGCCGCGCGCATTTTAGATATTGAGCCGGCTTTGCTCAAAGAGCGGGTGACTGGCGGGCAGGTGGCCGTGGTAGCCGGTTTCCAAGGCATCGGCCCTGATGGCCGCGTGGCCACCTTGGGTCGCGGCGGCTCTGATACATCAGCTGTAGCGCTTGCCGCTGCATTGAAAGCTGACCGCTGCGATATCTATACAGATGTGGACGGCGTTTACACGACTGACCCCCGCATCGTGGCAGGCGCCCGCAAGATTAGCCGTATCAGCTATGAAGAGATGCTGGAGATGGCATCCCTGGGCACGAAAGTCTTACAAACGCGCTCAGTTGAATTGGCTATGAAAGAGAATGTGCGTTTGCAAGTGCTGTCTAGCTTTGCGAACGAGCCTGGCACCTTGGTGTGCGGAGAGGATGAAATCGTGGAACAAGAACTTGTAACCGGTCTAGCCTACACGAAGGCAGAGACCAAAATCACGCTGATTGGCGTGCCAGATTCGCCGGGAACCAGCGCCGCTGTGTTCGGCCCCCTGGCGGATGCCAATATCAACGTCGATATGATTATCCAAAATATCTCAGAAGACGGCACCCAAACGGATATGACCTTCACGGTGCCCGTGGCAGACCACGATAGGGCTATCGCGGCAATGGACGCCTTGCAATCTGACATCGGCTTTAATCGTATCGTCAGCGACAAGAATATCTCGAAAATATCCGTTGTTGGGATTGGCATGCGCTCCCACGCGGGCGTTGCAGCAAAAATGTTTCGCGCGCTTTCGGAAAAGCAAATCAATATTCAGGCGATTTCCACGTCCGAAATCAAAATCAGTGTGTTAGTATCTGAAGATTACACCGAGTTGGCGCTGCGCGCCTTGCATACGGCCTATGGGTTAGACGGCCCGCAAACCTAGTCGATTTGTGCGGCCTCGCTGGCCGTGCTAATCTGAATGTTCACGGCTTTTACGGAGCCTCTATGTCCCAAAACATCGTCCCGCGCCTGTCCACGAGCAGCCCCAGAGCCTTATTGCGGCGCTTGCATGATGTCATGGGCGATGTGGGGGACCCGCAAGACCGGCTGCGTACCGTGGTCCATGAAATCGCCGCTAACATGCAGGTTGATGTTTGCTCCATCTATGCAATCAACAAGACCGGCAATTTAGAGCTCTTTGCCACCCAAGGCCTCAACCAGTCCGCTGTCCATAAAACGCGGCTAAAGCCGGGCGAAGGTCTCATCGGCACCATCGCGCTGACGCGCACCGTGCTCAATTTAGAAGAAGCGGGCGACCATCCCAAATTCGTCTATCGTCCGGAAACAGGCGAGGATGCCTTTCACAGCTTCTGCGGTGTTCCGGTGTTTCGCTCTGGCCGCGTTATTGGTGTCTTATCTATTCAGACGCGCGAGATGCGCGCTTTTAATACCGAAGAGGTGGAAGCGCTGCAGACCATCTCGATGGTGCTCTCGGAGATTCTTGGCGCCTATCCAGATACCACCGACCTTGATGTTTCGCGCAGCGTCCATGGCCGCCCAGACCCGGTTATCCTGACCGGCCTGCGATTGGTGGATGGGGTTGCGATTGGCGAAGCGGTTTTTCACCAGCCGGGCGTGACTATTGAAAATACCGTTGCGGAAGATGTCGGGGAAGAGAAAACCCGCATCCGTGATGCCTTCAAAGCGATGCGCCAGCAGATTGACCAGATGATGGCAGCCGCTGATGTCGGCCATAGCGGGGAACACCGCGATATCCTGCAAACCTACAAGATGTTTGCCTTCGACCGCGGATGGGCCGACCGTATTGACGGTGCGATAGAGCAGGGGCTAACTGCCGAAGCGGCTGTCGAACGTGTTCGGCAGAACTACCGCTCCTCCATGCAAAAGACCAAAGACCCATATCTGCTAGAGCGGCTGCATGATTTGGATGACCTATCCAATCGCTTGATGCGGTTTGTCACGGGCCGGCAGCAGACCGCGGCTTCCATGGGGCTGGAAGGTGATATCATCCTGGTCGCCCGTAACCTCGGGCCGGCTGACTTGTTGGAGTATGACCGGGCCTATCTTCGCGCCGTGGTTCTTGAGGAAGGCTCGCCCACCGCGCACGTGACAATTGTAGCGCGGGCCATGGGTATCCCCGTGATTGGCCGGGTGCGCAATGCGCAGGACGTCATTGATAGCGGCGACCCGCTCATCGTCGATGCTGAAACGGGCGAGATTTATATCAATCCCACAGCAGATACGATTGAGACCTTTGAGAAAGCGGTCGCGTTTAAAGAAGCGCGCGCGCTGCGCTACCGCGAAGACAGGCATTTGCCTGCGGTCACCCAAGATGGCGTCGAGATTGACCTGATGGTCAATGCCGGCCTCAAGGCAGACTTGATTAGTTTGGAAGAGACCGGCGCGGCTGGCATTGGGCTTTTCCGGACGGAATTTCAGTTCATGGTGTCGTCCACGTTGCCTCGGGTCAGCGCGCAGGAAGCGTTTTATAGAGAGGTTTTGGAGGGCGCTGACGACAAGCCCGTAGTTTTCCGCGCGGTTGATATCGGCGGCGATAAACACGTCCCATATCTCAATCGCGGGGATGAGGAAAATCCAGCTTTAGGTTGGCGCGCTATTCGGGTTGCGCTTGAGCGGCCTGGCCTTTTGCAACTGCAGCTCCGGGCTCTGATTAGAGCTGCTGCAGGCCGAACTTTATCGGTCATGTTCCCTATGGTTGCCGATGTATCAGAGTTTCTTGCCGGTAAGGATTTGGTCGATCGAGAGCTGGAGTTTTGCGATAAGCTGGGCTTGACAAAGCCCAAAAAGGTCCGTATCGGGGTCATGCTGGAGGTCCCAGCTTTGGCTTGGCAGCTTAAAACACTGCTGCCCTTGGTCGACTTTTTGGCCATTGGGACCAATGACTTGCTACAATTCTTTTTCGCCGCTGATCGGTCTAATCCCAAACTTGCCGATAGATATGACCTTCTTTCGCCAGCGGCCCTCAATCTCATTCATCAAGTGGTCTTGGCGTGCCAAAGCCATGACGTGGAGGTGTCTGTTTGCGGGGAGGTTGGAGGCCGCCCATTAGAGGCTATGGTGTTGATTGGATTGGGTCTTCACCGTTTTTCTATGTCTCCGTCCAGCATTGGGCCGGTGCGCCAAATGGTGCGAACGCTTAGTGCTGGTGAAATCACTGCCTTTGCGCAATCGCTCCTGTATCTGCCAGATCATTCCGTGCGCCATGCGGCGCTGGATTATGCAAATACCGCTAAAATTTCGTTATAAATAACGGTCCTGTAAGGGTTTATTCACCTAAGCGTGTTGACTCGTGAGACAGAGTTTCGTCTTTTATTGAGTATAAGAACAACGATGTAAGTGCCAGCCAGCCCACATAAAACGGGCCAACAAGACGAATAGCACTACATCGTTGATAAACGCGGGTGGTACGGTTGCGGATGGAACAGGCTGTTCTAAAATCTGTCGGGACAAAGCTGAAAGACGCACGCAAGGCACGCAACCTCACTATTGAGGACGTTGCCGCTGAAATTATGGTGCCTCAGCACTATCTGCAATCCATCGAAGAGGATCGTTTTGAGCGTCTGCCTGGTCAGACTTATGCCGTTGGATTTGTGCGCAATTACAGCCGCTATTTGGATTTAGTGCCTGAACAAATCATTGAAGATTTGCGTGGGCAGTTCACTTTTCCAAAAACACTAGATTCCGTTGAGATTGCCTCTGGCTTTGTAACGCAGCGTCGGCCGTCCTTACTCCCGAGTATGGGATCAGTATTGGCTGGCCTCTGCGTCGTTGGAGCGGTGTATGGGTTATGGACTGTTGCTGCCGAAGGCGAAAGCACAGCAGCGTTGCCGACTACTGTCCCGGTTGTCGATTTTGTAGCGCCGAAAGTGGCGGTCGCTGATGTGAAGCCTGCCGCCGCCAAGTCTTTACCCGCCAAGTCTTTACCCGCCAAGTCTTTACCCGCCAAGTCTTTACCCGCCAAGTCTTTACCCGTTAGTCAACCAGCGCGTGTCGAGAGGGCGTCTGCCACGCCTAAAGCGACGCGCAATCAACAGGCGATTGCTGTGATCGAAAGCGTCGAATTCATGGCGCCGCTGCCACGACCTTCTGCGCTTCCGCGCCCGGTCGATGTGGAAACACTGAAGATGCTTGGTGCGTCATCTGATGATACGGTCGCTGTTCACATCGCTGAAGAAAGCTGGATTGAAATCACGACCCAAGACCAGGTCTATTTTACCGGCGTTAAACAGCCTGGTGAAACGCTGATGATACCAGCACACACCGCTGAAAACGCAACTCTAACGACTGGTAATGCGGGCGGGATTTGGGTCAGCGTTGGGAAATGGGCATCGACGACAATTGGTGCGCCTGGCCGTGTGCGTCGGAACCTTGAACTAGCTCCTTCAAGTCTTGTCGCTATTCTATCACCCGCAAAGCCCAGCTGAGCGGTGTAGCCGCAACAATTTCACGTAACTTTGCGCCCTGGCGATGAAACCTGGCTTCTTTGCCTTGAAACAGTCATGTAATTCGGTAAATGTCCTGCAACAGCGCAGGATAGCTGTGCGCAGCAATAGCTCGAGATGAAGAGATGAGTGTTCGCCCTTATCGCGATATCTACCGCCGGGAATGTCGTAAAATCATGGTTGGCGATGTTGCCGTGGGCGGGGATGCCCCCATCAGCGTCCAGTCCATGACGAATACGTTGACCAGCGACCCAAGAGCGACGTTGAATCAAATCCGCCAAATTGAAGAGGCGGGCGCTGATATTATTCGCGTTAGCTGCCCAGATGAAGCCTCAACGGCGGCCATGCCGACGATCACGCGTGAGGCGAATGTGCCCATCGTGGCCGATATCCATTTCCACTATAAGCGCGCGCTGGAGGCAGCGGATGCCGGCGCGGCGTGCTTGCGCATCAACCCGGGCAATATCGGCTCAGCCGAACGCGTGAAAGAAGTCGTCCGTGCGGCAAAGGCAAACGGTTGCGCCATCCGTATTGGTGTGAACGCCGGTTCTTTAGAGCGCCATCTGCTTGAGAAATATGGCGAGCCTTGCCCCGAAGCGATGGTCGAAAGTGGCCTGGAGCACGCTAAAATTCTTGAGGACAATGACTTCTTTGAATTCAAGATTTCCGTCAAAGCCTCTGACGTCTTTCTAGCCGTAGCGGCCTATCAGGGGTTGGCTGAAGCCTGTGATTATCCGCTTCATTTGGGAATTACGGAAGCAGGCGCTCTGCGCGCTGGGACTGTGAAATCATCCATCGGTATGGGCATGCTCCTTTGGTCTGGGATTGGCGATACTATTCGCGTATCTCTTTCGGCTGACCCGGTTGAGGAAATCAAAGTAGGTTACGACATCTTGAAATCCCTTGGCCTGCGCCACCGCGGCGTTCGGATTGTGTCTTGCCCGTCCTGTGCGCGTCAGGCCTTTCCGGTCATCAAGACTGTTGAAATCTTGGAAGAGCGTTTGGCGCATATCGCCACGCCGCTATCGCTGTCCATTATTGGCTGCGTGGTCAACGGTCCAGGTGAAGCGCGGGAGACCGACATTGGCCTCACCGGCGGTGGCAACGGCAATCATATGGTTTATTTGTCCGGCGTGACGGATCATAAAATCAAAGATGACTCTTTGGTCGACCATATTGTTGAGTTGGTGGAAGCCAAGGCTGCTGAAATGGATGCGGAAGCGAAGAAGAAAGCGCCGCAAGCCGCCTAACACTCCATTCGATTTAGTCCTTGGCCTGTTGCGCTAAGCGCTTTACATCCACCTGCCATGACGAAACTCCAACCTGTTCGCGGGACACGCGATTTATTTGGCGAGGAAGCGGCTGCGTTTGAGCGCGTAGTCAGCGTTTTCGCGAGCGTCGCAAAACGCTTCCAGTTTCAGCCTGTCAGCACACCTATTTTTGAGTTCACCCCGGTTTTTGCCAGAACCATGGGGGGCACGTCGGATGTCGTGTCTAAGGAAATGTATGTCTTTGAAGATCGGGGCGGGGAGAGCCTGGCGCTGCGGCCGGAAAATACGGCGGGCATCGCGCGGGCCTTTTTGTCTAACGGGTGGCAGCAACATACGCCGTTAAAAGTCTATGCCTACGGCCCCATGTTTCGCTATGAACGTCCCCAAAAAGGCCGGTATCGGCAGTTTCATCAAATCGATGCGGAAGTGATTGGCGCAGCCCATCCTGATGTGGATGTCGAGCTGATTGCTATGGGCCATATGCTGCTGAGCGAACTGGGCGTTGCAGGCTCAACCGCGCTCGAAATCAATACGCTGGCTGATCCCGAAAGCAGAGCCCGCTATCGCACAGCGCTCACCGCCTATTTCCAAGCGCATGCCGCAGATTTGTCTGCTGATAGCCAGGCGCGGCTGGATAAAAATCCATTGCGCATCCTGGATTCAAAAGATGCTGGTGACTGCGCGCTTTGCAAAGACGCACCCATCATTGATGACTATGTGTCGGATGAGAGCGGCCAGTTTTTTGAAACCGTACTGGATGGTCTCAAAGGGCTTAGCATTCCATTCACGCGTAATAGGCAGTTGGTGCGTGGGCTCGATTATTACAGCCACACGGTCTTTGAGTTTGTGACGGATGCGCTTGGCGCGCAAAACGCCGTCCTGTCGGGCGGGCGCTATGATGGCTTGATGGAGCAATTGGGCGGGCCGCCAACCCCCGGATGTGGTTGGGCGGGCGGCATTGAACGTTTGGCTGCGCTGGCCGAAGTGCCACAACAGGAAGGCGTTAAAATCATCTGTATTGGCATGGGTGCGGCGGCGCAAGCACAGCTGCTGCCGCTGAGCTATCAGCTGCGCGCGGCGGGTCTCAGCGTTGACGTGCCGACAACCGGCAACTTTAAGAAACGCATGAAGCGGGCCAATGCTATTGGGGCAAGCCATGCACTCATTTTAGGTGAAGATGAATTGGCGGCTGGACAGATTGGTGCCAAGGATTTGCGCTCAGGCGAGCAGCAAAGCCTGGCGCTCGACAAAACTGTCGAATGGGCAAAGTCCCTCCAAACAGAGCATTAGCCAGGCGCTCGCCAGCTTCTCCCTTTTCTTCAAAATTATCGACTGAGACCCATGTCTGAAACCTTTGCCATTCCGCCCGCGCGCCTGAAACAAATCCTCGACCGGCATCAAGAGCTGCAGAACCTTTTGGCCAGTCCAGATGGGATAGAGAGCCAAGAGTTTGTGAAGCTAAGCCGCGAATTTGCCGAATTGGACACCATTGCAGAGGCAGCCAGCGAGCTACAGGCCGCACAAAAGCAACTCGAAGATGCAGAGGAGATGCTGGAAGATCCGGATATGGCTGAC
>ERZ1740067.510-NODE-510-length-30891-cov-23.732780_pt1 | contig 30891 bp, 27 predicted proteins | sample MGYA00581736_ERZ1740067 | MGnify/ENA primary metagenome ERZ1740067 (study PRJEB43018, sample SAMN04849236) | marine metagenome | isolation source: floating plastic debris | place: Pacific Ocean | collected 2008-08-27 | study: EMG produced TPA metagenomics... | reverse complement strand
GCCCATTTTCCTCTCTCTCTTTGTGCGTACGTTGTGCGTAATGTCTGCTAGATAACAATAGGGTCTGTCTAGGATTTTGGCATTGCTGATCCTCGGAATGATTTTATCTGCAAGATACGGTCCTATGGCATATCTAACCGATTGGTTCATCCTCTAAAGCAGCAACGGCAGGATTTTACCCAGTGCGCCGGGGCAAAATTTCCAGGGGTCAGCACTACTGTAAACGGCCTGAAAACCCGCTGCATGATGAAAATAAAAATAATGGCTGATGGCCGCCTGAAAAGTTTGGTGGGGACAATTCACCCAGATCTCAGCAAAATTTCAGCCCAGTATGCAACTTATTGAACAGTCAGGGTATGGAACATCTGTGTAAGTTAAGCATGGAATGAATCCATATTCAGACCCTATTCGTAAGCTTATATAGATTTGACTCTAGTAATGCGTGTTAACTCATGGAAGATTCAATGCTTCGGACCAGTAAGCCCCTGCTGCCAAGGCCGCTTTCTATTTCCTACGCGACTGTCATGATGTTAGGCGTAGTTGCGATCGCACTTGGCCTATCCTTTGCATGGTTCACGGGGGAAGGGCAAATCAGTCGAATTTTTGCCCAGCTCAATCTACTCCAGCAGTCTCCTCCCATGTGGCTAGAAGCCCCCATGGTGGCAGGCCACTATCTAATTTTTCCCACCGTGGCCCTGTTTTTATGTGCGGTGGCCATTACTCGCATTTCCCCCCAGCCCAAACCCTGGTCGCGGACTTTGGTGGTCAGCGTTCTGCTCATCCTGGTGGGGCGCTATGTCACCTGGCGTAGTCTATCTACCCTCAACTTTAACGATCCCCTCAACGGCGTTGCTAGCACGGTGCTGTTTGTTATGGAGATGTTGGGGCTGCTGGTGAGCATTATCCAGCTACTGCTGCTGCTGCGGGTGCGGGACCGCCATAACCAGGCCGATCAGATGCAGCTGGCGGTGATGGACAAGACATTTTTGCCATCGGTGGCGGTGTTTATTCCCACCTATGATGAGCCTGAGTTTATTTTGCGGCGTACCATCATTGGCTGTCAGGCCATGGACTACCCCAATAAAAGGATCTATCTGCTCGACGATACCCGTCGCCCCGAAATTAAGCAGCTGGCAGAACGACTGGGGTGTGAGTATCGGACTCGCCCCAATAATGACCATGCGAAGGCGGGGAATTTGAACAGTGCGATCGCAAACACCGACAGTGAGCTAATCGCCTCATTTGACGCCGATTTTGTCCCCACTCGCAACTTTCTCCTCCGCACGGTTGGTTTTTTCCAGGACCCAACCGTGGGCCTAGTCCAAACCCCCCAAAGTTTCTACAACCCTGACCCTATCGCCCGCAACCTGGGCCTAGAGGACATTCTTACCCCCGAAGAAGAAGTTTTCTACCGACAGATCCAGCCCATGCGAGACGGGGTGGGCAGCGTCGTGTGCTCTGGCACCTCCTTTGTCGCTCGCCGCAGTGCCCTCGAAACCGCCGGTGGGTTTGTCACCGACTCCCTCAGTGAAGACTACTTTACCGCTATCCGCCTCGCCTCCAAAGGTCACAAAATTATTTACCTAGACGAGAAGTTAAGCGCAGGTTTAGCCGCAGAAAATATTACCGCCCACGCAATCCAACGACTACGTTGGGCCAGGGGCACACTCCAGGCCTTCTTTATTGAAACTAATCCCCTCACCATTCCAGGTCTTAAATTTATCCAGCGTCTGGGGCATTTAGAGGGCATATTGCACTGGTTTACCAGCCTATCGCGCATCATCTTTTTGATTGCTCCGCTGTTCTACGCCTTTGGCGTCATTCCCATTCGCTCCACCCCCGAGGAAATCATTTATTTCTTCCTACCGTACTATTTTGTACAGATTACGGTTTTCTCGTGGCTCAATCACCATTCTCGCTCTGCCCTACTCTCCGATGTTTATTCCCTAGTGTTGGCATTTCCCCTAGCCGTCACTGTTGTCCAAGCGATGCTATCCCCCTTTGGCACAGGGTTTAAGGTCACACCCAAGGGAACATCAAGCCAGGGATTTCGCTTTAACTGGAATCTGGCCTGGCCCCTGATGCTCATGTTTATTCTCACGGCCTGTAGCATCTGGTTAAATCTGGGTGAATGTCTGGCCCGAGGTAACTGGATACAAGAAGTCGGTACAGCGGAAGCCGCCAACCACCTACGCGGTCTTGGCATTGGCTGGATCTGGAGTTTGTACAACTTGATGATGTTGGGCACAGCCCTCTTGGTGCTGCTGGATGTCCCCCGCCCCAGTCCCTATGATTGGTTTGATCTGCGCCGGGTGGTGCGCCTACAGATTGGCGATGATTCAGACCGCATTTGGTGGGGAACCACCACCGCTATCTCAGAAGTTGGAGCCACCATTACCCTTACCCAGCGAGGGCTGCCCCAGCTAGCCCCTGGTGAAACCCGTCCGGTTCAGCTGTCCATTAGCGAAGACCTGATCAGTCTGCGGGGACTCCTGACCGGTGCTAGCAATGAGGGCGAATTTCCCTGTGTTACGGTGCAGTTTCACGATGTTACGTTGTTAGAAGCCCGTAAACTGGTGGAACTGCTCTACTGTCGCCCCGGTCAGTGGCAGCGATGGAATACCCCCGGAGAATTACAGTCTCTGTGGATTTTAATTAAGACCCTCTTCCGACCCCGAATATTAACGGGAGATATCCGAGTTAAGGCCATGACCGTGGCCAAAGGATAGTGACCAAAGGGTAGTTAATGAACCGTTATTAGCTACCCCATCTGCACCAGCTTGCTCAAATCCTGGGGAGCCGCTAACCCCAGTAAACTGTTATCACGTTTGATAAACGCCCTCACCATACCCGATGTGTAGGGAGACACCAACATAAGCTGATCGCGCTCCACCCGGTCCAGCACTTTTTCCATCAGCAGCTTGGTACCCTTGACCGTCATGTCCCAGGGAATGCCAATCTCTCCATAGACAATGCGACATAGTACCACCAGCTCTGTCTCAACTATCCTGGAACTCCCCTGGAGAACGCTCAACCACAGATAGACTTGAAACATACTAAAGTCCCTGAGGGAAGAATGTTTTACATCCGGATGCTCCAGCCCTCCCCTACGCGCATAGTAGTACGGAAAACATTGATACCAATGGGTGTGGGCCGCCATGGAAATGGCCGATACCTGGGGCATCATCCGTTCTACCAAGGTCACCACCGGCGCGGCCGCACCCTCTGCGGCCGCGCACAGTCTCTGCCACGGCATGGCAATCTGTTCCTCTAAAAAGTTGAAATAGGGACTCATTAACGCTTTCTCGACAGCATTTAACGGCTCAAGTAGGAGAGCGTTGGTGAGGTTTACCTGGGTTGTGATAAAGCCTAGGGTTTTCCAACTGTCTGAGATAATGCCCTGTAGTCGAAACTCAGTTAAAAATGGCTCTAGATGCTCCGCCAGGGCCCTAAGGTTTTTGATATAAAACACTCTCCCCAACTGGTCAGGAGACATATGCTCTAGCTCTTCTGGCTTAGCCACTAGGGTGAGTGGGTAGGTTTGATAAAGCTCTATCAGCTGTAGATACACACGGCTAGTCAGCTGGGCTAAGTTCGTAATTTCCTTAAGATCTAATTCTTCAAAATGGGCGTACAAATCTTGGGTTCTAATGGCCGCCTGTTTACAAGCCTGGATCACCACCCGAGGGTTCAATTTTGCAGAGAGCTCTTGGCGACCTGACACTAGCAATGACTGCTCAATCTCTCCCAAGAGGATGGAGCTGGCACTCGCGGCTAACAAAGAAAAATCAGGACGATAGCGAGCGGCCCAAAGATTGACTAGCCGACTGACAGCGGCTGACCGAGGTCGCTGAGAACTATGTGACATAGGGGAAAACTTTTAATCTGCTGAGATAACCATGTGCCCAACAAAACACCCAACTGTGACCAACGCTATAAATCAAGCATTATCAACACCGCATTGCACCATGCAGCATTCTATAGACTGACGTCAGCCCATAACTCCAGGTTTCACGATTGGAGATTAGTTTGACGTTTAAACCATCAACGTTTTAGCCGTCTATTTGAGGTTTTAAACAGGGACGCCATAAATGAATACATGACGTCTCTAGATATACGGTATAGCCGGCCATGGCGTAGTCTACCGGGTGGCGAAAATTCGTACCATCCCCTCAGTGTAGGGAGAGACTATATCTTGCTCACTCGAATTTAAGGCGTTTAATATTGCTTCAGCCAACAGCTTAGTGCCTTTCACCGTCATTTCCCAGGGAATGCCAATTCCCCTGTAAACCAAGGCCGACAGCACCACCAAGTCCTGCTCAATCGTCTCTAGATTTCCTTGCAAAACACACAGCCACAAGTAAACTTGAAACATACTAAAGTCTCTTAAGGTAGAATGCTTCACCCCGGGGTTATCCAACTGACCTCTACGGTTGTAATACCCACCAAAAACTTTGCTCCACTGGGTATAAACCGCCATGGAAATCTCCGACACCTGGGATAACATTCTCTCGACCACGATAAATGTAGGTGAGGTCGGCTCGTGATTGGCCGCCACCCCACAAACTCGCTGCCAGGGAATCGCCACGTACTCTTCTAGAAAGTAGAAGTAGGGTGCCAGCAACACCTGCTCAGCCGGGCTGAGGGTCTCTAGCAACAGCCCATTACTAAGACTAAGCTGGGTGGTCAAAAAACTGCGCGTTTGCCAGTCAACGTTAAGGGGGTGCTCGGTGTGGAACGCGGATAAAAATGGCCTTAGCGTATCGGCCAACACCGTAATCTCGGGAATCGCAAAAACGTTGGTTGGTTGATTGATGGCTGTTGGCTGTGTCAGCTGAGACGGGACAACAACTGGCGTGTGGTTTTGATAAAACTCCAGCAGCACCGGATAAACCTGGCTGGCAAACTGAGCTAAATCGGATACGCCTGTGAGGTTTAAGTTCTGATGGTGTGTATAAAGATCTTTTGTTCTAATCGCTGCCCGCTTGCACGATTGCTCAATCAAAAAGTCACTAAACCGTCGACAGGTGCTCCGCCGCCCTTGGATCGAAGCGGCATCCTCTAGGGCATAGGAGCTAGGGTTGGCGGCCTCTGTATAAATTAGGGAGTTGTTAGAAAAGTAACGAGCGGTCCATATGTTAACTAGACGCTCAGAACTACTGAGGTCAGACGGCTGAAAGCTATTCACCATTGTGGATTCTGGAGCCGTTCTACTTAATTTTTTACAAATGCTGAGGGTACAGTATAGTTCATTTTTTATACTGAGGTGTCTTGATTTAGAAGTAAACGTTCTGATGAACTAGGACATTTGCGCGTCCCATTGGCGCTGTCGCTAGACCATGGGAAAGGCGGCCCCGACTGTCTAGAGTATGCTGGATATGGTTTGAGGCGGTGGCTACTCTAGTCGCCACAGGGGATAGTCACCCTCGGCCAGTTTAAAAGATCTCCCAGTTCTAGATGAGATCGCATCCAATACATCCCCTGTCCCATAGGCAATAAAGTAATCGCTATAGCCGGCAGGAATCTCAGGAATTTGCCCAGGCTTAAACAGAAAAAATGTCGTTTCAGGAGCCACCGCATAGCTCAAGGAAATACTATTGCCCAATCCGGTTGGACCCAGTTCAGTCAGAACCAGAGGGTTATCTGTTTTCCGAATCACCTCTCCCATGGTGTTAACGTGATAGCCAATATTTTTATTCCACCATGTAAACGATGCGGCGCTAAGGGTGCCAGACACCAAACCAACAATCAACAAAAGCGAAAAAATCCCCTGCCCACACAGTCGATAAACCCCTCGATCGGACAGCATTAGCTGTCGTAGCCATCCGGCGAGGATAATCGTCACCATCAGCAGCGACGGCATAAAATAGCGAGTGCTGATCGACAGCTGGCCACCGTTGATCAAATCGGGCAAAATCAAGCCCAACGCGGGCACCATCAGGGTCACAATACAAAAGGCCAGGGTGCTCGGAGAGGTTACCAACAATAACTGCCAAAAGGCCAACAGCAGCAGTGTCAAGATAACGGTCGGTACCACATAGGTGTAAATACTCTCCAGCGGCCACCCAAAATCTATCACCGCTGAGCTGAGATGCAGCCCCCAAAACCGAATCAGCTGCCCCAGGGGCTGACGAAATGACGTCCATTCAGTGACTGAGTCTAATTTGGCATAGTCGTTCAGAATGATAAATATCCAAGGGGCGAAGAGAAACACCGCACCGCCAAACGCCATGGCCCATCGCTGCCAATGTTGTCGAGAGCCGCTGACTAACACATATAATCCGTGGGCTATGACCACCAAGACACTCAGGAGTGTGGTGTATAACATGAGTGCCAGCCCCACACTATACAGCCCCCACTGCCGCAACATCATTTCCTGGGGAGAACGCACAACAACAGCGTCACTAGAATATCGTCCAGATACTCGCATTGCCCTTAGCAAGCAGCCACTTGCCAACAAAATGACACAGGCCCATAGGCTATATTCTCGAGCTTCTTGGGCGTAGAGCAGCTGTACAGGCGATAGGGCCATTAGACAGGTGGCAATCAGGCTTGCCCAGCGATCTTGCCAAAGTTGTTGCCCCATCCAATAAGTCAGGGGCAGCAGCCCCAAACCAAACACCACCGCCAAGGCTCGAAACGAGGTTACTGACGGGGCAAAAACCCCCACCCACAGTCGCTCTAATAGATAAAATAACGGCGGATGTTCAGGGTGACTGACAAGGGCAGACCAGGTATCACTCCAACGTCTGATCTCTGGAAATTGCTGAAATGCTTGCAAATCAGCCGCAGACACCAGGGTTTTCTCTAGCACCTGCTCTTGGATGGCGGAGCCTGAATACCCCAACACCCGGATGGTCGTAAACACCTCGTCATGCCAGTACACCTTGTGGGCGGCATTGGTACAGCGTAAGCCGATGCCCACCAACAGACAGACAACAAACAAAAGTTGTAAACGCTTTTTGACTGCTGCAATTGAACGAGAGCTAACCACGGCTTGGGTATGCAGCTAGCTGCAACCATTGATCATCAAATTAAGTTATTAAGCATACGCTACTTTTCTGGCGTACGCAGCTACAGGGGGACAATGTTGGCTCTACAGCAGGCTTAACTGCTCAATATCCGACGATAGCTTAGGTCGTCGACGGATTTTTGGTGGCGTAACATTTACGTGGGCAACAAACCATGTGCGTAAATCTCGACATTGTTGGGCATCAAGGCTGTCTAGATCTAGCGCTGCGGGAAACAAACTAGGGGTTTTAGCTGCCGCCCAGCCGACGTCACTAGCATAGCGCTCAGCACCAAAAGGCGTCACATCGTCCGGTAGCTGTCCTAAATAGGGAACAACATTGTCGCGGGTCAAAAAATTACTCCGTTGTTGCTCTAGCTGACGTACACGATGCGATCGCATCTGCCGATAGTCCAAAATTGGAGCCGGATAGCCCTTGGTGGGCGGCGGTGTCCCCAGCCGTTCTGGTGGCAGGTGGGCCAGCTCTGGCACCCAGCGCTTAATAAACAATCCGTCTGGATCACAGCGGTCCACGGCTGCTTGCTGGGGATTATAAATCCGGGTCCAGGTCTTATCCAGACAGTGGGTCACCCCAGACTGCATCGCCCACTGGTAGTGATCAATGGGACAGTCCCCATCGATTAGGTGGCGCATAAAATGCAGCGCCCCATAGCGCCAGTCCATCCCCATTAGGTTACTCAAAAAGCTGGAATAGATTGCCCGCACTCGAAAGTTAAGGGCCAGGTAGCCGCCAGTCGCCTGCAGACAGCGGGCCGCCGCATCCACTATGGGAAAACCAGTCTGCCCCTGCTGCCACGCCTGGTACAGATCGTCGTCAAACTCCCAGCCGTCTTCGTCAAAAATGCTGTAGAGCGATCGCAACTCCAGCTGAGGCAAATAGCGAAAGCGCTGGGTAAAGCCATTGCCCCACCGCAGCCGAGAAATCAGCTGATAAAAACTGCGCTGCACCCGGCGGTCACCCCGATCATCCGCCCGTTGAATGATCTGCACACACTCACGCACCGAAATAACACCAAATTTAATGTGGGGACTTAGCCCCGTGGTAATTTCAGCACTGGGATAAGACAGCTGCCAGTAGTAGCGGTCGGCCTTTTCCACCAAAAATCGCTGCAGCAGCTGGCGAGCCGCCCTTGTACTCCCCGTGGGGATAGGTTTACCATCCGCCCGATGCCCCAGATGCTCCAACTCAGGCAGTTCGTCACTTTCTAGATCAGCCGGCACCTCTACTCGAGCCGGTACCGGCACCACAGGGGCAGACACCTCCTGATACCACCACTGACGATATCGCGGATACGCCATCAGCTCTGGGCTACTCGCCACCGGCTCAAACCAACGAATTTTCATTTGCCTGTCGGCCAAAACCTGATTTAGCCTGGCATCTCGCACCCGTCCATAGATCCGTTCACAGTCGGTATAGCTATAAATGCCATCGGCCTGGGTGGCTTCGATCAGCTGGGGCAGCACCTCTGTGGGGTCGCCATGGCGCAAGATCAAACGTCCCCCCAGACGCCGCAGGTCTTTGTCAAGGTGACGCAAACAGTCCACCATAAACGCCACCCGAGCCGCCCCGGTCTCTGGGTGCCGCAACAGCGAACGATCAAATATAAACACTGGGATAACAACCCCACGCAGCGCCGCACGATGCAGCGGCTCATGGTCATATATCCGCAGATCGCGACGGAACCACACTAGTGTTCGGCTTACCATCAGCCACCGGACCTATCACTTAACGTCATACAGCCAAACCCTTTACCCATCGCAACCCACACCTTAATCATAGAAACTTTCTTGATTTTTAGTCTGGTGACAGATCAAATTTAGTTCATTTGTACTAATATAAAACCACAACCTCTAGAACGTTTGCTCCATGGCTCACTCCCCTCTATATGGCCCCTCCAACCGCCCGACTCACCAGGCACCCCGACCGGTCGGGTACCATGTGCGTCCGCAGCCCCGATCACCACAGCGCTTCGCTTGGCTACTCAGCAGCATTGCCCTATCGGCCCTAGCCATCGCCCCCGGCGATCTGTGGTCTCGCTTCTCAACATCCCTGTCGCCACAGCCCACTCAACAAGAGTCCATCCAGCCATGGTCCTTTAACCGGGCGGAAACAGCGCAAACATGTCAGTCCATGGTGAATGCCGACCAGCGTCTTTCCCGCGGTCAGCTCACCCAATTTTTAGCCATTGCCCAAGAATCCTCCCAGGCATCTATTCACGAAACCATCGCTCCACCCTACTGCACCCTGTCAAAAGAGCATCAGTCTAAACAGAGCGAAGCATACCCCCTAGCCTTTGATCCAGATACCTGGTTTGTGGTGAATTATGACCAGGGCATCTACAAAAGCTATGACTTTGTTTTTCGCCAATAATTTGTTTCTCGCCAATAAGTAGAACGAGTTGACGGGTTTCATTCAGCCTGTCATTGATGCCCAATGGCGCAATCAGGAGCAATCAAATGAACAGCGATTAAACCTCAATCTCCTGAAGCAACCCATCACAGGCATCCATCAATAAACCGATCACATAGTCAAACCCATCGGTGCCGCCATAGTAAGGGTCAGGCACTTCCCGGTCGGGATAGTCGTGGCAAAAGTCGCACATACGTTTTACCTTGGCTGCATACTGCCCCGATGAGTCAAGTGCCAAAATATTGCGATAGTTGCTGTCGTCCATCGCCAAAATCAGGTCAAACTGCTCAAAGTCTTCAACGGTGAACTGCCGAGCGCGACCAACCAGGCTAATGCCGCGTTTTTTAGCCGCCGCCGTCATCCGACTGTCGGGGCAACTACCAATGTGATAGCTGGATGTGCCAGCGGAGTCACAGCTCACCTTGGTTTGCAGACCTCGCTGTGCAAGCAGATGGTTCATAATGTTCTCTGCTGACGGAGAGCGGCAGATATTTCCCAGGCACACAAACAACAGTCGGGTTGTCATGACAGAAACTCACTGAGCACAAAAACAAAATAATCATCCACATCAAAAGCGACTAGCGGCTGATCCGCTAATCGCTTTTAGATAGCCTAAATTCGATTGAGTTACAGACCTGGCAGCTGTAAACCACCGGTCAATTCTTCCATGCGTTCACGCATGGTCTCTGTTGACTTAAGGTAAGCATCGCGCATGGCTGCTGACACCAGGTCAGAAAGAACCTCTGCCCCTTCATTCATCGCATCAGGGGAAATAGAAACCCGTTTGGGTTCTTGGTTTCCACTGAGGACGACCTTAACCAAGCCACCACCTGACTGGCCTTCAATCTCCATTTGTTCAAGCTCTTCCTGGAGTTTTTTCGCTCCTTCTTGAACCTGCTGAGCTTTTTTAAACGCTTCGCTCAGCTCCTTCATTTTTCCAAGACCGAAGCCAAAACCTTGCCCTTTGTTCATAACTGGCGGCCTGATTTTACTAAATTAACTGTCAAACTATACGTCGCCTTGGCCGGAATTGCAATCATTTAGCAATTGAGGGTAACACCCACCTAGGCAGCTTGAAAGTCTCCTAAAATTTGCACTTCGGGTCTCAACTGTAGGGACCACCTGTCATCCACGATGTCTTGGATGTGGCGAATCAGTTTGAATATGTCGCTCGCCGTGGCGCCACCACAGTTAAGAATAAAGTTTGCATGGCGTTCTGCCACCTGGGCCTGCCCCACCTTAAACCCCTTGAGGCCAGACTGTTCGATTAGCCAGCCAGCACTTTTGGGCTGCGGGTTGCGAAACACACTGCCGCAGCTGGGCAAATGATAGGGCTGGGTGGTGCGGCGCTGCTCTAAATCTGCGGCGGTTTCAGCCCGCACTACGCTTGGATCGTGACCGGGCTCTAGTTGGAAGGTGGCCTGGGTGACAATCCGTGGATCCGATTGCAGCATCGATGTGCGGTACTTAAACTGCAGCTGATCTGACGTCAGGGTTTCCAGGGATCCATCGGGATTAAGGACATCGGTGCTGACTAAAATGGTCTGGGTATCGCTGCCATGGGCCCCGGCGTTCATCACAACGGCCCCTCCCACTGTGCCCGGAATGCCGACGGTCCAAGCTAGACCGGTCCAACCGCGTTTTGCCACTTTCCAGGCCAGGGTGGCCATGGGCATTCCCGCCGCGACAGTCACTCGCCCCATTTCGTCAAACTCTGCCTGCCGTAGATAGCGGGTACAGATCACTAGACCGGGCAAACCGCGATCGCTAATTAGCAAATTAGACCCCGCCCCCAAACGGGTGATGGGTAACCCCTCAGCATTGGCCCATTGGACACAGGCTTGGAGTTCGCTGACGCTGCGGGGGGCAGCAAACCATTCGGCGGGGCCACCCACTTTAAACGTGGTCAGATTTGCTAGGGAAAACTGGGCCTTAGCGACACAGCCTGTGCTGGTTAGTTGCGTTTCAGTTGAGGACATTTGACAGGTTGGGTCACACTTTAAACACTGGTCAGGGTCGCTTGTTCAGCCCGATTGGCCTGGTACTCCATAACATCTGGAATCACCTGGTTCAAGTTGCCCGCTGTGAGAAAAATAACCAGATCGCCAGGCTGCAACATTGATGCCAGTTTTGACTTTACGTCGTCTAGGGTGGCTCCATAGGTTGCTTGGGTGTGGTGCTCACCAATGGTACTGGTGACATCCTCCCCGGTAATGCCAGAGGCATTGGCCTCCCCTGCACTATAAATATCGGTCACAATCACCTGATCCGCATCCCCAAACGCCGTGGCAAATTCCTGGAGCAGCGTGGTTATACGACTGTAGCGATGGGGCTGAAATACGGCTACCACTCGCCGTTGGCTGACAGCGGGTAAAATCTCCGTGCTTTTTACCTTGGCCGCCGCCAGCGTAACTTTAATTTCGCTAGGGTGGTGGGCATAGTCGTCGATAAACAGAATGTTGTTGTGGAATCCACGCTGATCAAACCGCCGTTTAGCCCCGGCAAAGGTGGCCATGATGGTTGCGATCGCATCAAACTCCACCCCCAACCGTCGCGCCACCGCAATTGCCGCCAGGGCATTGCTTAAATTGTGACGCCCCAAAATAGCCAGACTTAACGTCCCCAGACGCTCTCCCCGCTCCCAGATTTCAGCGGTTGTTTTCTGGGCAGTTTCACAAATATCGGTGGCAATGTAGTCAGCGTTTGAATCCTGCCGCAGGCTGTAGGTTACCGCAGGCTGAATTCGCTGGAGCACCGTATCGCAATCGGCACTACCAATCACCACATCACATTGGGTAGCAAAGTGCTTAAAAATGCCCACGACCTCGTCTAAGGTGCTGTAGTGGTCTGGATGATCCAGCTCAATATTAGTAATAATGCCAATAGCCGCCGACAGCTTAACCAACGAACCGTCCGACTCGTCCGCCTCAGCCACCATGTAGTCACTGGAGCCCACATAGGCATTGCCCTCCCAGGCAGACACCTCCCCACCAATCACAATGGACGGATCAATACCCGCCTTCAGCAGTAGGTAGCCCACCATGCTGCTAGTTGTGGTCTTACCATGGGTACCCGCCACAGCAATCCCCTGGGTGTCATTCATCAACGCCGCCAAAATATCGGAGCGATGGAACATGGGGCAGCCAGCATCGAGGGCCGCCTTATATTCAGGATTGCTTGGACCGATGGCCGTAGAACAAACCACCTGAGGCAAAACCGCATCATTTGTAGATGACGTGCAGGTCACCTGGGCAATGTTGTCCGCCTCCTGACTCCAAAAAATGCGGACGCCATTTTCTTGAAGACGACGAGTGATATGCGTTAAGCGTCGATCAGAACCAGACACCGGTAACTGCCGCTTTGCCAATACATAGGCCAAAGCCGACATCCCAATACCACCAACACCGATAAAGTGAAATTGCCTGCCACTAAAATCTACTGCTATCGGCATAAACTCACCTCACACACCATGCACAGATATTTCAGGCGTATGATACCAGGAATCTATGGGATGGCCATACCTCTGCTCGACAGGCTCCACCGTTTCGCTTAGACGATTCAGCACAATACTCACAGTCCAGGACCTGGCATCAGGGGATCGCTCCCCACCTAAGGTTCGTCAAAATTTCATAGGTATTCCCAAGACTGACTTGTAAGCCAATACCGTGAGCAATTATACTTAATTTCAAAGTAGGACGATAATCTAATTGTTGGACTCGGGGATCAAGTTATCCCACGGTTTTGAGTGTGATAGTTCTGATCCCGGGTCGTTCAGGCAATGGGATATCATTGGGTTTGCACATGCAAACGCTAATTTGACGCAGTTGTACGACAGAGGGTAAGCGCAGTGATTAGAGTAGCTATCAACGGTTTTGGACGCATTGGGCGCAATTTCCTACGCTGTTGGTTGACCAGAGAAAATTCAGGATTTGATATTGTTGCAATCAACAATACCTCCGATCCTAAAACAGCTTGTCATTTGCTGAAGTATGACTCCTTGTTGGGTCGTCTAGATGCAGATGTAAGCTTCACCGATGACACGATTACCGTCGGCGATAAGACTATCAAGTGCTGTTCTGATCGCAACCCCAACAACTTGCCTTGGGGTGCTTGGGACATTGACCTTGTAATTGAGTCCACAGGTGTTTTTGTTAGCGAAGAAGGCGCTGGTCGTCATCTCGAAGCGGGTGCTAAGCAGGTGCTGATTACAGCTCCTGGTAAGGGCGGTAATGTTGATACCTATGTCATTGGCGTTAACTCCGATGATTATGTTCATGGCAAGAACCCCATCATCAGCAATGCTAGCTGTACCACTAACTGCTTGGCTCCTGTAGTCAAAGTTGTTAATGATTCCTTTGGCATCATCAAAGGCACAATGACCACCACCCACAGCTACACAGGCGATCAGCGTATTCTAGATGCTAGTCACCGCGACCTGCGTCGTGCCCGTGCCGCTGCCATCAACATCGTGCCCACATCCACCGGTGCGGCTAAAGCTGTAGCTTTGGTTATCCCCGAAATGAAGGGTAAGCTCAACGGTATTGCCATGCGTGTACCCACACCTAACGTATCCGTTGTTGACTTGGTGGTTCAGGTCGAGAAAAAGACCATTAAAGAAGAAGTCAATGAAGCCATGAAGGCTGCCGCTAACGGCCATATGAAGGGCGTTTTAGGCTATACCGAAGAGCCTCTTGTTTCCATTGACTATCGTAAGACCGACGATTCTTCTATTGTTGACTCCAGCCTTACCTTGGTAATGGATGGCGACATGGTTAAGGTTGTTGCTTGGTATGACAACGAGTGGGGCTACAGCCAGCGTGTTGTTGACCTAGCTGAGCTTGTTGCCGCTAAGTGGCCTGGTTAGAGGATAAGGGTTTTACAAGATCCACAGATATATCGTACAGGTGTTCCATGGAACGCCTGTACGACAATAAAAAAAGCTCCCAGCAGATTGTTTCTCTGGGAGCTTTTTTGTAACTGAACATTGGATCACAAATTGCTCAATAGCAAAGGTCCTGAGGCATTAGGACCTTTGCATGTCAGGTTAGCTGTTGCTGAGCCTTTAGGGATATGCATTGTCTTAACTAACCTGACAGATGTAATAGGAACAAATGCATTAGGATATGAACGTGCAGATGGATATCTACTGCATTTCATCCTGCCCTAGCGCCTATTTTGACCGCATCTGTCTTTTCAGCAGAACATCTGCTCTTTACCCCCGCTGTTGCCCACTCCGATGCTATTCCGGTGGTGTTTGCGTTTCCCAACGAATATACCGTTGGCATTACGAGCTTGGGCTACCAGGTGATTTGGGCCATGCTGGCCCAGCGTAGCGACCTGACGGTGGGTCGTCTATTTACAGATACCACTGATGGATTACCCGCTAACCCCGAACTGATGGGGTTTTCAGTGTCATGGGAATTGGACTATATCAATATTTTGAATTTGCTGGAGCAGCAGCACATTCCTATCCGCAGCTGCGATCGCACCCAGGCCCATCCCCTGATCTTTGGCGGCGGTCCCGTTCTCACCGCCAACCCCGAACCCTTTGCCGACTTCTTTGACATTGTTCTCTTGGGTGATGGGGAAGATCTCATCCCCACCTTCATAGACACCTACCAGTCGGTGCGCACGGCCAATCGCCAGGAACAGCTCCGGGCCCTGGCCCAGGTCCCCGGCATCTATATCCCCAGCCTTTATCAGCCGGTATACGAAACCCCCACGGGCCCCATTAGCCGAGTAGAACCCGTCAGTGGCGTACCGGCCATGGTGAAAAAACAAACCTATCGCGGCAATGTGCTACTGGCCTCAACGGTGGTGACCGAAAAGGCGGCCTGGGAAAATATTTTTATGGTGGAAGTGGTACGAAGCTGCCCAGAAATGTGTCGCTTTTGCCTGGCCAGCTACCTAACCCTGCCCTTTCGCACCGCCAGCCTAGATGAGTCCCTGATTCCCGCCATTGAGCGGGGGCTGCAAGTCACCAAACGCCTGGGGTTATTGGGGGCATCGGTTACCCAGCACCCAGGATTTGAGGAACTGCTGGACTATATCAACCAGCCCGCCTACGACGACGTGCGTCTAAGCATTGCGTCGGTACGCACCAACACCGTCAATGAAAAACTAGCTAAAACCCTGGTGAACCACGGCACCAAATCCATCACCATTGCGGTGGAAAGTGGCTCAGAACAGGTGCGTCAAACCATTAATAAAAAGCTGGATACCGCCGACATTGAAAAGGCCGTGATCAATGCTAAAACCGGCGGTCTTAGCAGCGTTAAACTCTATGGCATGGCGGGTATCCCCGGTGAAACCGAAACGGACCTGGAGGCCACCGCTGCCATGATGCTACAGCTCAAAAAAGCCGCTAAAGGACTGCGGCTGACCCTGGGCTGCAGTACCTTCGTGCCCAAGGCCCACACCCCGTTTCAGTGGTACGGGGTGAACCCTAAGGCCGAGAAACGACTGAAGCTGCTGCAAAAGCGGTTGCGATCGCAAGGCATCGACTTCAGACCCGAAAGCTACAGCTGGTCAGTCATTCAAACCTTGATTTCCCGAGGCGATCGCCGCATCAGTCAGCTCTTAGAACTTACCCGCCACTACGGTGATTCTTTAGGCAGCTATCGCCGTGCCTTTAAAGAACTCAAGGGCAAACTGCCCCCATTAGACTTTTATGTCCATACGGACTGGCCCACAGATCAGCCCCTACCTTGGGACCATCTAGAAGGCCCCTTACCCAAAACCACCCTGATTAAGCATTTGCAGGAGGCCGAAACCCACATGGATGACCCCAGACTGACCCTGGCTTGAGTGATGCCAGATCTTGAATCGTTTCCAGACGCCCCTGCTACTTGGGGTACGGCTAAATAGAGTGACTCCGCCTAAATTGCAGCTCGATGTTTCCTGGCTTAAAAAACAGCGACGATAGTCTTTTCCAGATGATAAACGGTAGCGTAATTGGCCACAGCAGACCCGTCACAATTACAAATGTCCAGTTTAGGACGCTAGTCTTGACAGCAGCAGCATCGTTAAAGAACGCATACAGCGCTATCAGAAAGGTAATTACAGCAGGCAGTACGTAGTACAGATAGCTCATAGTTAATCAGTTCAAGATCAAGGTACAAGTTCGATAGCACAGACGTATGGCAAACGTCCTGATGAATTAGACCGTTTGCGCGTCACATCGGCATTGTCGCCTAACGTTTTTAGGGACTATAAATTGTCCTAACCAATGTGACCAAAGCGATAAAAGCATCAGCCGTAGCCGATGGCTTAGCACTCATCAAAGGTCAGCCGTTATCCAACCCCACTGACTTACCTGACATCGTAAAAATTTCGCCGCCTGCAAAGCTGACATCTCAGATACATCAACGGTGGGAATCTGTTTGCCGCGACGGTCCAAATCATGACGGTAAGTACGATCATAATAGGTCAATATAATGGCCGCTGCCGCTGCTAGTTCACCCCTCTTAATGTGTTGAACCGCCTCCTGGGTGCGTAAACCGCCCAAACGCTTTTCTAGACGTTGCGTAGCCGCTATTAGCTCATCTGGATTGGCCTGTCCGTAAACATCCACCAAGATATCCAAACGCTCTGACTCCGAGCGGATCACTTCAACGGTGTGGGCCGCTTCCATCTGGGCCATGGTTTCAGACGGGACCCGACAGGTACCCACCCGAAAACTCTCCGCCTCAATCCACACAGGGCGCTGGGGGCCAAACTCCAACCACTGCTCAGCAATCAGATTTTCATACTGCTCAGTGCTGGGCTGCGGTGGCAGCATCAGGGCACCGTAGCTGCTACCGCGATGGTTAGCCAACCCTTCCAAATCTAAAACCTGCTCCCCCAGCTGCCGCAGGGCATGGAGAATATCGGTTTTGCCGGTGCCCGTCATCCCCCCCACCACCACCACATGACGATGGGTGGCCAAGGTAGACCGCACCCACTGACGAAACGATTTATAGCCCCCCGCCAGCAGTTTGACCTCCAGACCGCTAGTCTCCAAGAGCCAGCCCACCGAGCCACTGCGCATGCCGCCCCGCCAACAGTGGACACGCACCCGGCGTTCGGGTGCTAAAACCTTGGCTTGTTTAACGAGCCCAGCCATTTTAGGCCCCACCAGCTCCAGACCCAGTTCAATCGCTGTCTCTTTCCCCTGCTGTTTGTAGCAGGTCCCAACTTGCGCCCGTTCGTCATCTGAAAATAACGGAAAGCTAACGGCATCAGGCAAATGCCCCTGGGCATATTCCCCCGGACTGCGAACATCCAAAATCGGACCATGGGCCTGCCAAAAATCATCAATCGGGAGAAGTTGGGTCACCGTGGCACTACCTGAAGAACAAATTGCAAACCCCTACCCTTTGATTGTAAAAGGTGCGCGCCCGGCTACGGCAGGGACAATGTCTCCAATGTGACGGCTATGGATATACCCCTGACGCTGTAGGGCCTCTAAACAGTCGCTGACATTTTCTGGGGGAATGGCGGCCAGCAGCCCTCCCGACGTTTGGGGATCAAACAGGAGCGGATAGGCTCCATGGGACGATGGCTGGTTTAGGTGGCGTTCGATCTGTTGATTACGCTGATGCAGAGAACTCACATAGCCCGCCGCCAGACAGTCTGGAACTCCCGGCAGCACCGGTAGCGCCTCTAGGGCTAGCTCCACGGCCATCCCCGAACTCGACCGCAGCATTTCATCCAGATGCCCCAGCAGCCCAAACCCAGTGACATCGGTACAGGCTAAAACACCGTGCTCTCGGAAACAGTGGGCCGCCCGCTGGTTTGACTGCACCATGCTGGCAACGGCGGCCTCAATCCAACGACCTTTGGCCGCCCGTTGCATATCGGCGGCAAATAGCACCCCAGTCCCCAGGGGCTTGGTCAAAATCAGACTCAGACCGGGTCGCAGATTTTGCTTGGCTAAAATATCGTCCGGAGTTACCCAACCATTACAGGCAAACCCCAAGGATAGCTCTGGGCCTTCGGTGGTATGCCCACCCACGAGCCAGGTTTGGGATGGGGCCAACGCTTTGTAAGTACCTGCCATTAGCTGATACAGGGTTTCCGATTGAACCCTGTCTGTCCCATAGGGCAATGTCGCCAGGGCTAGCACGGTTTGAGGGGTGGCCCCCATGGCAAACAGGTCACTCAGACAGTGGTTGACACATATCTGGGCAAAGACATAGGGATCGTCTAAAAGGGCACGAAACTGATCCACCGTCTGCACCGCTAGCTTACCCGCGGGGATGGCCACCACCGCCGCATCATCTGGGGTCTCCAGTCCCACTTTCACCGGGTTAGGCCATTGGTCCATCTCAGGGAAGTCGGCCCTAGCACGGGTCAAGGCTCGACTGAGCACGGAGCTACTCACTTTTGAGCCACACCCGGCACAGTGGAATGCAGGCGTCGGGTTTTCTTGGCGAGGAGCGGTGCGAGTCTCCATGGCTGGGAACTGCTCAAACAGCGCCATAAAATTGCCATCGATTTTATGTTTCCAACGGCGAAACCACACGGACTCTGCCGACCATCGTCCCCGCGAGGCAATCGCTCCCCCTGTCCCCAGGTCGATAATGTTGAGAAACTGACGCTGGGGCTTAAAGGGCCTGAGGCGCTGTTTCGCTAGGTAGCGGTGCAGGTTGTCATAGAGGGGCGGCCCCTGACGCACGGCAAACACCCCGGCCTTGGGTCGGGGGTGGTTTGCCATGGTGGCCACATCCCCCACGGCAAATACATTTTCATGGGACAGGGTTTGCAGCGTATCCCCTACTAAAATAAAGCCGTCTTTGTCCGTCGTCAGACCGGTGTGGGCCAGCCAAGGAGCCGCGCTGGCATTGGTGACCCAAAAGGCGCGATCGCAACTCACCCGCAGCCCCGACTCACAGATGACCTGGACCGCGTTCGCCGCCATGGGCTCCACCGCACAGACAGATTCTGATAGGTGGGTGTGGATGTTGCGATCGCGAAAAATCTTAGCCAGCTGCCGCTGGGTAGCGCGGCTACGCCCCGTCGCCAGCTGAGCCCGCCGATGAAACACATGGACCTCAGCCCTATTACCCACCAGCTGCTGTAGCCGTACCTGCATATTTAGGGCCAGCTCTACGCCCCCCACTCCACCACCTACAATCCCAACGGTGGCCGAGTCTGCGCCCTCTAGCCCTTGCAAATAGCTCCGCCAGGCCCGGAGTAAATTGGGTACTGGCTTTGCCGGAATGGCATGCTCTTTTGCCCCTGGCACCGACACCGTCCCCGGCGTACTACCAATATCAATTGAAAGCGCGTCATACCGCATCGGGGGGTGGTGACGACATTGAATGACCTGCTGATCCGCATCCACAGCCACCACCTCATCCATAATCAGTCGGCAGTTGGCAAACCGGGTCAGGGGTCGCAAATCGATGTGGGACTGGTCAAAATCATACAGCCCCGAAATGTGACAGGGCAGCATTCCCGAATAGGGAGTGTCTACCAAGTTGGTAATCAGCGTTAGACGCACCCCCGCTGGCACCCCCGCCATGCCAATTTTCCGCAGCACAATGGCGTGGGTATGGCCGCCACCGATTAAAAATAAGTCTGTATGGATCGAAGTTGCGGCCTGCATGGCTTGCTGTCTGGGCTGGTTATTAGGCAAAAAACAGAGGGAAACGGAGACGAGCAACGCTCAATAAAATCAACCGCGCCCATTACAGATAGCAGAAAAAATGGGGTGATGCGTGAATTTTTCCTGAGGACCTAGCCTAAACATTATCGGGCCGCCCCATAGCCAATCGGGCCTAACCTGCCATCAGCACCTGAAAACGCGGATCGGTCCTCAGGGGATCAAAGGCCGTCTCCCTCAGGGCCATTTCAATCCACTGTGTGGGGTTTAGGGCCACGGCCTTTTGTAGGGCCAGCAGGGCAAAGTCATCCGCCTGCATCTGGGCATGGCAGTAGGCCTTGAGGTACCAGGCCAAATCTAGATCCATTTTGAGGGCCACGGCCTGATTAAAGTTTGCGATCGCAGGCTGAAAGTCCCCCAGCAGCATCAGCGCTAACCCACGCCTGACCCAGGCCTCGTAATAATCGGCCTGGAGTTCAATCGCTTTGCTGTAACATGCGATCGCATTTGCCGACCGCCCTTGCTCATCAAAGGCAATTCCCTGTTGATACCACTGGTCCGGATCTTGCAACTGCTCATTCATCGCTCACCCTGCCCCAGACAACACCAGCCGCCAAGATAACCCCAAACCGCCACTTCTTTTATTACAACCACCAAAAAATAACGTTGTGTTTACTTTAGAGAAGTTATAGGCAATTTAAAGAAATTGATGTACATTATCGGGCAATGTCGCAACCAGTGCCATAGCGAATCATCGGCTCCCCTAACCATCGTCGCAGCAAACTTCAAGCAAGAATCTAAAGGATCTAGATTAGACTGCGCTTGGTCCCATATCCCCTGACCGCTGCTATGGGCTTGGGAAACGTTTAAAAACCATCCCCCATTTTTCTGCCTTTACTAGACACTAGATATATGAATCCGAGTTCTGTTAAATCCACATCTATCAAAGGGTTTACCCAGGCTCTTAGGGGTTACTTGAAACGGGTTGTGCAGCCCCGGCAGCGGCGTTCAAGTATCTATGCCAGATTGTTGCTGTTGGGGGGGCTGTCCCTGTGGACAATCACAGGTTTGGTGTTGCCCGCCCAACGCAGGTCGGCAAAGGCAGCCGAGGTTGAGCTAGCTAGAGCCACCAATCCCTGGAGTTTTGCCTCATTTCCAGTGGAAAATTTCCAAGCCTACACCTCTCCCTTTGGCTATCGTCAGTCACCCTACGGTGGTGAGCAATTTCACTACGGATTAGACATTGCCGCTCCCCTAGGCAGCTATATCCGCAACTGGTGGGAAGGTGAGGTTGTCGAAATTTCAGATGACAGCGCCTGTGGCACCTCCGTCGTGATCGAATCAGGCGACTGGCTTCATATCTATTGTCACATGCAGGGCTACGTCACCTATGAAGGCGGCAGACGGGTAATGGTTGACCCAGAGGGCAACATTCGTATTCGAGAAGGGGCCAGCATTGGCACCGGGCAACCCATCGGTCGGGTAGGCATGACCGGGCGCACCACCGGGCCTCATCTACACTGGGGTCTAAAATTTGAAAGCAGCTGGGTAGATCCCGCCATGGTGTTGCGGGCAATGTATGACGACCAGCAGGCAATTAGATAAATCAAGTAAATCCTGCAAATCTTCTACAGCGGACGCCCATATCCGATGCCCCCTCTCCCTGTGGGTGCGATCTCTCTTCAGTCTTTATGATCTGCAGCACAATCTATCGACCAGTCAAAATGCTATCGTCTACCTAAAGCCATCTTTGCGAGTGGCTGGGTACATTACAGCTGTACCCCTGTTCGACAACCTCCTAACTACCTATGACTGCTCCAATGTCTGAAGCTGAAAACACTCGCGCTGTTCTTCGTTCGCAAGAGCCAGAATCACAGTACGAACTTCCTTGGAACCGTGAAGGCGAGTTCGAAATAGAGGCACTTATCGTCAGTCAAAGTAAAAGTGACTTACTCGTTAAAGTCCAAACTGACCGCGGCGAAAATCATCTGACTATTTCAGGATTCCTGCCCGGTCGGGTTTCAGGCCAACGCTGGCGTCTAGAGTGCGTACGCTCATCCGGCAGCATTGAGCTACTGGATGGTGAACCTCTCCAATAGCCGCACAGTCAGCCTGGGGGAGACTTTGGGACCTAGTAGAAGATTTTAGGGCCTCAATTTGCCTCAAATTTTTTATGCCCTACAGCAACATTGCCCTGCCAAAGGCAAGGGCAATGTCATCTGTGAGAATGTTGGCTATAGCTTAGCCACAGTCCACTGGCACGACTACTGATTAGTGGAAGGTATATTTATATACTCACTAACGATGCCACGAAACTCTTCACCGTCGATGGTTTCTCTCTCCACTAGCCGGTCCACCAAGCGATCTAACAGCGAGCGGTTGTTTTTTAGCATTGAGCGGGCCTGGTTATAGGCGGTCATGGCAATCTCTCGCACACGGTTATCGATCTTTGCCGCCATCTCTTCAGAATATTCCGAACGCTGCATCAGATCGCTACGACCGAGGAAAACAGCACTGCTAGGTGCCTCCATCGCAAACGCTCCCAGCTCGGACATACCAAAGCGGGTGATCATCTGACGGGCAATATTGGTTACCTGCTGAATATCATTAGCCGCGCCCTGGGTGACTTCATCCGAGCCAAACACAATTTCTTCGGCAGCCCGCCCCCCCAGCGCCATGGTGATCCGGTCAATCAGTTCAGCATAGGAGATCAACCCGTCGTCCACCCGATCTTCCTTGGGCAGGTAGCTGGCAAATCCGCCTATACCGCCGGAACGGGGAATGATGGTCACCTTGGCCAACGGGTCCGAATGCTTCAGCATGGTACTCACCAGAGCATGACCCACTTCGTGATAAGCAATCAACCGTTTTTTCTTGGTATCTAGCAGCGGGGTCAGAGTGAGGCCAATGGTTAGACGATCAATGGCATCGTCAATTTCTTCCATGGTGACGGAATCTTTGCGACGACGAGCGGTTAAGATTGCAGCCTCATTTAGCAGATTCGCTAGCTGGGCACCAGAAAAGCCTGGAGTCCGACGGGCAATGGCATCAAGATTCACATCATCGGCTATTTTTTTGTCCCGCGCATGGACATCTAAAATACCAAGGCGGCCTTTGTAGCTGGGCAGGTCGACGGTAATTTGGCGGTCAAATCGTCCCGGTCGCAACAGGGCTGCATCTAACACGTCGGGGCGGTTAGTTGCGGCGATCACAATGATGCCACCGTTCCCCTCAAAGCCATCCATCTCGGTCAGTAGCTGGTTCAGGGTCTGCTCTCGTTCGTCATTGCCACCACCAATGCCAGCACCTCGTTGACGACCCACCGCGTCAATTTCATCAATAAAGACGATACAGGGGGAGTTTTCCTTAGCCTTTTTAAACAGGTCGCGAACGCGGGAAGCCCCTACACCGACAAACATTTCAACAAATTCAGAGCCTGAGATGCTAAAGAACGGCACCCCGGCTTCGCCAGCAATGGCCTTGGCCAGGAGCGTCTTACCCGTTCCTGGCTGCCCGATGAGGAGCACCCCCTTAGGAATGCGGGCACCAATGGCGGTAAATTTCTCAGGATTTTTCAGAAAGGTGACCACTTCCTGAAGCTCTTCCTTGGCTTCTTCAATCCCGGCCACATCGTCAAACATGACGCCCGTTTTAGCTTCCATTTGAAAGCGAGCACGGGAACGACCAAAATTCATGGCGCCGCTAGCGGAATTGGCAGACCGCCGTAAAATCATTAGCAGCGCAAACACCACAATTAGAGCCAGCAGAGCATTGACCGCTAAACCGGTCAGGGCGCTATTGTCTGAGCGTTCTAATACTTCGTAGTCAACGCCGCTGCTACGGAGCTTTTGCAATAGCCGCTGGTTATAAACATCGTTGGCAAACAGCGTTACCGGACGTAGGGGCGCATTATCGTCATCCCCTTTGATGCGGACGTTGGCCACCCCCCGCAGATTGTCTAGCTCCACCCGCTGTATTTCGCCCTGATCGAGCTTCTCTAAAAGTTGGCCATAGGTAATTGCGGGTTCTTCTTCCCCCTCTACTACCTGGGCAGAGGCGGGTAGAGCCCCCGTCAAAGGAGCAGCAATCAGACTTTGCAGCGCAAACCAGCCAATGGCCAAGGTGCGGGTAGCGCGTCGGCTAAATACGGACTGACGGGATGAGCGGGTAGATTTATTCATACAAACGTACAACTAAAATTTAAAGTAAGGCGGGTACAGTGGCCAACGGCTTGACAAGATTTGCCAAATCAACATCTCCAGTTTAGCGCCCTAGTCTGCTAACCAGCATGGCCAAGCGCCACAATCACGTTTTGGCCGCCAAACCCAAAGCTGCTACACAGCACATGGTCTATGGGCCCGGTGTGGCGAGAGTCGCAGCGGACAAAGTTAAGGTCAAACTCAGGCCGACGTAACCCGACGCTGGGGGGCAAACGCTGCTGTTGTAGACTCAATAGACTAAAAACGGTGCCGATGAGCCCGGCCGCGCCCAGGGTATGACCGGTAGCTCCCTTGGAAGAGCTGATGGCAGCTTGCGGAAATAGCTGCTGGATCATATAGGCTTCATTGGTGTCATTTAACCGGGTACCGGTGCCATGGGTATGGATGTAGTCGATATCACTTGCGTGTAAACCACTCCGCCGCAGACACTGGTGGGCCACGGTCAAGGTGCCATCTTGCCTGGAAGAACTAATGTGATAAGCATCATTACTGAGGCCAAATCCTAATAGCTGTCCATAGGCGGCTTTACCTGGGTTTGATCCCCTAGTTTCTAAAACTACAGCTGCTGCGCCCTCTCCCAGGACTAAACCGTTGCGATCGCAATCAAACGGATAGCAGCCATCGGTGGCCATGGCCCCCATGCGCCGAAACCCCGCCAGCGTCAGGGGGGTAATTGGCGCATCCACAGCCGCCACTAGCACCCGCGCACATTGCCCCGTCTGCAGCAGCATAAAGCCCTGAAATAGCGCCCATAGCCCCGTGGCACAGGCCGCCATGGGGGCTAGTAAAGGGCCCTGACTACCGACCCATTGGGCCACCTGCCCGGACAGACTAGCGGGTAACGCTGCTAGCCAATGGTCCAAAGCCAGCTCTCCACGGGCCATGGCCTCCCAACGGTTTAGATAGCTGCGGCTAGACCCCACCACCACCCCACAGTCGGCTAACGGTGGATTTAAACCAGCATCGGCCAGGGCAGCGGTGACAGCAGCCCTGAGCAGACTGTCGGGGTCAGCGGGCAGTTTATCCGCCAGCGCTAGGGGGACAGGTGGAAGCGACAGGAAGGGCTGACGAAGTGCGATCGCACTTTCCCCAGCCAATAAATTTGACCAAGTCGCCTGGGTCGTAGCCCCCAGGGCCGTCCACAAACCAAGGCCGGTGACTACGACATCCACCATCGAACCAGCTACGGCACCATCCGAGAAACCCAATCCAGCACTACTCGGTCACCAGATTATCCAAACCCTCAATCACCGCAGCCGATTCAATCACATCGCCCTGTTGAATAGCATCCACCACATCCAACCCTTCGGTCACATAGCCAAAGACCGCATAGCTACCATCCAAAAAGGGTAAATCCGCTAGGGCAAAATAAAACTGAGCTGAGGCCGAATCTGGAAACTGGGACCGGGCCATCGCCACAGCACCATGGGTATGCTGCAGCGCCGGTTTAACCGTCTGACCGGCCGATTCAAACGTCTGACTGTAAATCGGCTGCTCCGCACCTGCAGGCGTAATCTCTAACGGAATAAAACGCTTTTCCTGAGTATCGGGGTCAATAAACCCACCGGTCCCCAACTGCTGAACAGGTACCGAAGGATCGGTGCTCTGGGGATCTCCACCTTGGACAACAAACGGTTGAGGTTCGCGCACTACCCGGTGAAACACCGTTCCATCGTAGACACCGCGCTCAACCAAATCGACAAAATTACCCGCCGTAATCGGCGCTTGGGTACCATCAACCTCAACGACAACGCTCTCTCCGTTGACCACAAACTCGACAGTAGCCGTCCCCTGCAACTGGGCTAGCCCAGCAGGTGCAGGAGTCACAGCCAACTCAGCCGGCGCAACAGGTTCTGCTGGTGTAGTAGCAGCCGAATCTGAGGGGTCACTTGCCCCAGCGGTACAGCTCACCATAAATAAGGCTACGACCAAACCAATGGCCCATCTGATACGGAAACCCAAAATCATGATGATTACTCCCTTTGTTGTTTAAAGGCACCATATCTTGTCACAGGAAAACTGCCTTTTCAAGAGGGATGGCCCGGATCAAACCTATAACTATTGCTACAGCCCTTCTAAAGGAACCTGTAGAAATCGAGCCAGTTCAGCTCCCTGATTTTCCACAGCCGCCAGGGATATCGGTTGCCCCACTCGAGTCAGGGGAATATCTCCCTTACCCTTAATTTTGAGATAAAGAGCCCGCTTTGGATTTAAGCCTTCTCGAATATCCACCCGTATCGCCGTAATCGATGACAGCGGATACTTAAAGTCAATCGTGCGATTCTTTCCTGGGAATCCCCATCGAAAGATCTGCGCTTCCTCAGTCGTTTTATCAAATTGATTGTAGCCACCGCCCACATTCCACAGGCATATTAGCCAGAGGTACAGCGATAGCAGCAGAGCCGCTGTGCCATAGAAACACATGGCAATACCCTGGGGGATAAAGATTAGCTGGGTCGGATCAGCAAACGGTAGCAGGTTAATCCCGGTGTAGCTAGAGACACCTGCCAACAAAAAACCAGTTCCGCCAACGGTCGTTACCAGCGCCCACCAATAGTTGCTCCAACGACGAGAGCCCAAAATTTCACGACGTAAAACAGTATCTTTTTCGGTTGCGTCAGAAACAGTCGCTTTGGAAACAGCCATATTAATTAGAGAAAGTGTTTTAGACATGCCCTACAGGCTGACCATGGTCCAGCATGTGAGGCAATCGACTCAACTCAAACGATTTTAAATTAGCCGAGGCTAGGCTAGCAAACGGCATGGCTTCCATTAGTCAGCATCAGTAGTCAGTAAACGTCATCAATTAAGGTCAAACGGCTACCACATACTATGCCTGAGCATTCACCTTCCATTGCTTTTCCTTACCCAAGCACCTAACAGGCTATCAAGAATTTCAGCTGAACACCCCCCTTTACTCCAGATCTCTTCACCTTATCTGCCCAGTAAAAACAGCCCCAGCTCCAGTCTTTCAAAAGGCTACAGATTCTGATAGGATCGCTTTAACTTTTGCAACGTTCAAAACCCACTGCTGATACCCAACTGAGCCAGGGTTCATAGGCTCGTTGATTGGTTTCGCACATATTTGTAAACTGTTTTCATAAGAGGATTCCATGACCAGTCAGCCCGACCGCGTGGTTCTTATTGGTGTTGCCGGTGATTCAGGATGTGGAAAATCTACATTTTTGAAACGCCTCAGCGATCTTTTCGGCGAAGAGTTCATGACTGTCATCTGCCTAGATGACTACCACAGTCTAGATCGTAAGCAACGCAAAGTAGAGGGGGTGACGGCTCTAAACCCTAAGGCAAACAACTTTGATTTGATGTACGAGCAGATCAAAGCTCTTAAATCAGGAACTGCAATCGATAAGCCTATTTACAACCACGAAACTGGTTTACTTGATCCGCCAGAACGCGTTGAGCCAAATCACGTTGTTGTTATTGAGGGCTTGCATCCTCTATACGATGAGCGTGTGCGTGGGCTACTTGATTTCAGCGTCTATCTTGACATCAGTGATGAAGTCAAAATTGCCTGGAAGATTCAGCGCGATATGGCTGAGCGGGGTCACACCTACGAAGATATCCTGGCCTCCATTCAAGCCCGTAAGCCTGATTTTGAAGCCTATATCGACGTTCAAAGACAGTATGCCGATGTGGTCCTACAGGTTCTACCAACGAATCTGATTAAGGACGACAAAGAGCGCAAGATTTTGCGGGTACAAATGATTCAGAAGGAAGGCGTAGAGGGCCTAGAGCCTGCCTACCTGTTTGATGAAGGCTCCACTATCAATTGGGTGCCCTGCGGCCGTAAGCTTACCTGTTCCTACCCAGGTATCCGCATGGCCTATGGTCCTGACACCTATATGGGGAATGAAGTGTCAATTCTTGAAATTGACGGTCAGTTCGAGAAGCTGGAAGAGCTGATTTATGTTGAGGAGCACCTCAGCAACATCTCCACCCGTAGCTATGGTGAAATGACCGAACTGCTGCTAAAGCACCGGGAATATCCTGGCTCCAATAACGGTACAGGGTTATTCCAGGTACTGGTAGGTCTTAAGATGCGCGCTACCTATGAGCGTTTAACCAGCTCAGTGGCAGGTCAGGCAGCCGTGTTGGCTTAAAGTACAGAAAAATAGGTACAAACTATTGGTGCCGTTTTGCTACTTTTTAGCAGAACGGCATTTTTATTGCGGTTCCCATTGCGGGTAGGGTGTGGCAGTAAATGTCCAACGTGTTCAGCAAAACCCTTGTTGTAACCAATGTGTCACCTGATAGGTGTGGCAATTAGTTATGCCCCCAGTGGGGCGAGTAGTTATGCTCCACTGGTCAGTGGGGAATGCTATATTGGCTGCTATGCCTTTGTGGACATTGATAGGGCAGCTGTTGCTGCAGGGTTAACCTAACTTTCTATGGAGAAAGTAAAAAAGGCAGTGAAAAAATATGGTCGACCCATTGCATAAAGCTGAATAGCAAGGGAAAATCCTGAGGGCCCTGAATACTGACAGAATATTGACAGTAGCGACATTATTGACGGCCTGATTTTTCTCTAAGATTCATCATTTCATGGTTAGCATGGCTTCAGGTTCTCACCTCAGCAGTATTCTTATCGTCGAAGATAGCCAAGGTCGACGAGAAATTGTCCTAGACAGCTCAGTGTATTCTGTTGGTCGTGATGCGAAGTGTGACATTCGCTTAGCGTCACAGTTTGTGTCTAGGCATCACGCAACACTAGTACAGCTCCCGCGGGATGATGAAACCTACTATTACCGAATAGTAGATGGGAACCTTAAGGGCAAACCCAGCGCCAATGGCATGTTAATCAATGGCCGCAAGCTCCAGGCCCACGATTTAAAGAACGAGGATGAAATCGTTTTTGGTCCACAGGCACGGGCCATCTACTATCAGCTGAAGCGGGACACCACATCAACCGTACCTCCCGACGAATTTGACATCACCCTAATCAGTCCCAACATGATTGTTGAAGACGAGGAAAACTCGTAGCGGCTCACAATGATTGGGCCAATGGGTCAGTTGAGCAAGCTGATATGGCACTACTTATTTTATTTGGCTGCCAAAAACCAAACGTGGATGCTTAGTCACTGAGCTGGTGTCTCGTTGCAACGTATCTTGCGAGCAGCAACACCACCCATGCAACGGCACCCTAGTGTTCTGTACAGAAGGTTCTGCATAGTCTGCATAGAAAGACATCAGGGTAACGCTTATTTCTTATCAACTAGCCTTACTTTCAATGGCCTGGTTAACCAGCTGAAAAACCTTATGGCAGTGATTATTAGTCTTTAGGGGTAGCTCTTCGTTCTTAACTACCAAGTTTACGGTGGCAGCAGGGTCCTGGGTCACTAATTCGGTTTCATCAGTGGAGCCAATTAATACTTCAACAGTGGCCAACTGGCTGTAGGAAACCATGCCAGGAGGCTCTTTTGCCATCATATAATCACCATCCTGATAAACCAGGCGCAGACCACAGGCCTGGAGAACATCTGGTAGCGATTCCCGAAGATTATTGGCAGGAAGGACGCTGATGAGAAGGTTGGTATACCGGGCCATAGAAAATTCTAAAGCTACTGCAAAAGTCTAAAATCTACAGTATGAACAGGATGAAGCGATCAGTTCAGGCTAAACAATAGGTCAAGAATCGGCATCTTTTCTAGGACCATTATTCCTAGAGACCTAGCTCTAAATCTGCATCCGCTTTTACCCTTCTGGGGAACAATGAGTTTTTCAGGATAAATACAGGTTAAGCCTGACAATCGCTATTAATTTTAATGTCAATAATACCCTCTCAAGCCATACTCGCGTAAACAAGTGCATTTTATTTAGGTTTTGTCTTTAATTACAGACATTTTGATTAGAGTAATTTGCGGTGTTTATTTGTGTTTATTGACTGAGATAGCATAGGCCAAGCAGTTAGAGCCGCTTATAGCTATTGGGGAAAAGATGCGTGGTAAGCTCATCGTCTTTGAAGGGATTGAGGGAAGTGGTAAAACCACGCAGATTCAGTATTTGCGCCAGTGGTTAGATAGCAAGTTTACTAAAGATGGCCTATCTAGCGATCCAACGGGGGTGATTGTTACCCGACAGCCTGGTGGAACTAGCATTGGTCAGCAGATAAGACAGGTCTTGCTACAGCCATCGGTAGGTACAGAGAGTCTAACCAGCACCTCAGAATTATTACTCTATGCAGCCGATCGCGCCCATCACGTAGAACGAATATTGCTCCCAGCACTTGAAACCGGGCATTTGGTACTTTGCGATCGCTACACCGCATCCACGGTGGCCTACCAGGGCTATGGACGAAAGTTAGATCTAGGGCTGATTAAAACCCTAAACACCATTGCGACAAAGGGATTGACCAGCGATCTGACCCTGTGGCTCAAGTTAGACGTAGCCGTGGGCCTAGAACGAATGACAAACCGGGGACAGGCCGACCGAATCGAGCAGGCAAGCATCGAATTTCATCGTCGGGTCCATGGGGGGTTTGCGGCCCAGGCCCAGCAAGATAGGTTTATTACCGTAGATGGCAGCCTGACCCAGGAAGCGGTAGCTGAGCAAATTCAAGCCATCGTTTCCACCTATTTACAGCAGTGGTATGCCCTCTAAGTTGTCCCCAGTAACCATGGAGCAA
>ERZ1740067.509-NODE-509-length-30905-cov-7.838023_pt1 | contig 30905 bp, 27 predicted proteins | sample MGYA00581736_ERZ1740067 | MGnify/ENA primary metagenome ERZ1740067 (study PRJEB43018, sample SAMN04849236) | marine metagenome | isolation source: floating plastic debris | place: Pacific Ocean | collected 2008-08-27 | study: EMG produced TPA metagenomics assembly... | reverse complement strand
CTGTGGATAAAGAATTCTAGCGATCACTTATGTCCTAACTAACTCGACAGATGCAATATGAGCATTGGTATGAGCAGCATTCCTAACCTAATAAAACCTTGGGCAACTGAGCTATCGCTAATTTCTCCTAGCTGCTGGCCGCTGCTAGGAACACTACTGCCAAAATTAGGAAACGTCCTATTTCGTCCAGCTGATACCGAAGATGATCGGCAGCGGCCTCCCGACGGCTTCGATGGCGTCAGCAACAAAGGAACGCTGGACCGACTACTCCCAACTGAGTGGGGACTTCTCGATGCTTACAGCGATGAGTTTTACCGGCGGCTGGCAATGGGTGAAAGCCAGTATCTGAAACCCGGATACCAGCAGCAACAGCGTTCGCATGCTTTTTACGTCTTGCTAGACAGAGGCCCAGACCAATTCGGGGCACCGCTGTTGATTCAGTTTACACTCTTGCTCGTACTGGCACGCCGGGCGAGAGAAGCCAAACAAAAACTCCACGTAGGCTTCATTCAAACCCCTGGAGAGTGGATCGTAGCCACCCCCGACAGCTTACAAAAAGAAATTCATCCGTACACAAGCCATGCCCGTATCGTGCCAGACATGATTACAGATTGGCAGCAGGCCATAGGCCCAAAGGAGTCACAGGATACAGGGTCACAGGTCACAGCAATAGATCTGCGATCGCTATGGATTGCCGCTAGCCCAATACAATCCACAGCGATAACTCAACGCCTCAATACCCAATGTCCTAATAAAGGTGATCCATTTGGACAGCTACTCATTATCGATTCGGATACGACAGTCTCTGATCATCAGCCGCTACCCACGCTAAGCGTGTTGTTTCATCCAAGGCAACAGCGCCTTCACTTTCATATACCCAATGACAATCAAGCTCTACGCTTGCTGCGCAATCCTTTCAAGACACAGTCTTCGTTGGTTGCTGCGCCTAGCATCACAATGGAACTCAACCGGTTTCAGCTTCACCCCACTGCGCGCGTGTGCTTTTTTTATGCAGATGACGTGCTCTTGACGACTCGTCTACCAAAACAAACATACACCAACCGCAAGCGGTTAAAAAGCTACAAACAAACAATCAAACACTCACTGGTAGGCGTATGGCATAGTAAAAATCAAACGGGCATCGTACAGGTAGATGAAGAAGCGCTTTACTGCACTGGATTCTTTCAGCAGGGGAAGATAACGGTTCCATTAGAAACACTGTCCAACTCTTTTGTCAATCCACAAGTCAGTGGCGCTGTGCCTCTGGCCTACACGATCAAACGCAATAGAAAAGCTGTCGTTATTATCAAAGATGGTAATAGTCAAGGATTTGCGCTGCACTTTGAGAAGACAGATAACTTTGTTTTTAAGGTAGCGATCGCACTCGGCCCCGTGCACCACGAATACCTAGTAGAGCAGTCCTTCTTTTATACAGACGGCCAAAAAACGCTCTACGAAATCAACCTGGATGACAGCTTCTAAAGACCACGCGAATATAGCTGTGAGCATTATGTTTGTGGACTCATTCAGCAGTATGGCAAAGTTGACAGTCGCTATACTTCAGTTCTACCGCTGATGAAAAATAATAACGAAGACTGGGTCGATACCCTTCGACAAGAATACACACTTGATATCAGTGATAAACCGATTGGGGGAAATAATACCTTCATGTTGGTGAAAAGAGGAGATTACGAAATTTGGCAGCTCTATAGAGATCGAGGCAATAACGCCCCCACAGCTTATGCACCGACAGCCACAGATACCTGCTTGATTCAGGAAGACGAACCCATCGTCCATGCCGCACACCAGTCTCGAAATCAGTGGATTGTGTATCAAACAGCTTCCCGACTGAAGACATACAGCCTCAAAGACAAGGCCAAAATAATAAACATGGAGCTGTCTGACTATGCAAAGTAAGTCGCTATTGAAATATAAACCGTTAAAAGGACATCACCCTGTTTCATTCATTTTGCTGCGAGACTTTGAGCAAGTTGTACTCACCGTTAAGCAATTTATTCCAGCAGAATACTGGTCTCACGTTCGGCTATGGCATAGCAGCGACGACCCTCAAGTCAACGGAACCACTGGCTTACAGTACTGGGTTCAGCTTCAGCCACCCGTAAGGCTAAACTGCCAACAAATCAAGGGCTACCCACTTATTGCCAAAGGAGAACATTTCCAGGCGGGTGAAATACTCAAATCGGAAAAGCCTATTACAGAACTTGGTGCAACAGAGCCATGCTTAGTTTGGCTTGAATTTGGTGAGCTAAAAGTCAGGCAGCAAAAGTCGCTAAAGCCTATCAGCTGTTCTGAATTGCTCCGCCCCTTGGCGCCAAGCATACAACCGCTCTGGCAACCGAACATCGTTACAGAAATCGCGTCAAACGTTCGAGAGAGAATATACCCTCAACGAGACACCCACAGTATGTTGGCCCTGGAACAGCTAAAAACGGGGGAAGCAGTAAACTTTGTAAAGGCGATGCGTGGAGAGAAGACTCATACGCTTACGCGCCGGCCTTCACGTCGTTGGTCATCGTTTTTACAGCCATCATTATTACTAAAACTCTTTTCTGCGTTTGCTTTTTGGCGCAAAGGTAGTGATCGTTCCAATGGCAAGTCACAAACAAGCGCTCGAGAAAAAGGTGTTGCAGCGACGCGCGGCTCGCATAGACAACCAAGGCGAAAGCGTCCTATTTTCCAAAAGCTGAGTGAATACTGGCAGGAGCGATTGATGCGATCGCATCTCGGATCACTCATCGGCAGGCGCCAAGCCCGTTACTTACACGAAATGATGCAACATTTCAAGCAAGGTGACCTCACAGAAGCCTTGAAAATGGCGGTTCCCCTATCCGACTATCGCAGCGGACTCGACCAAGCGCTATCGCAACAGGCTCTCCCTGCCCTAGGGCTACCGGCCAAAAGGCAAACCTTCGAGATTGGACTGCGTCGATCCGCTAGGGTAAGAAAAAGCTACGGACTGGCAGAGGACTCCTACGCGCAAATGCGCAGCCTGTATGAAAAAGCCTACCAGCAGCTCAAACAAACCAAACAGCACAAAGAAGCCGCTTTTGTATTAGCAGAATTGCTCAACCGCATTGACGAGGCAATAGATTACCTCGCCAAACAGGGGCTCCTAGCAGAAGCCGCTGAAATTTCTGAACACCGCTCCGATCGCATTGATAAAACCATTCAACTGTGGGTGCACGCAGGTGAGATTGAGCGTGCGATCACCCTAGCCATCCGCAGCAACAAATTCAAATCAGCCCTACTTTTACTCAAAGGTGACAAACAAGCACTGCCCTTAGAATCTTTGTGGATTCAACGGCTAATTGACAGCGGCGATTTTGAAACACTTTATAGCTACTATGCCGACAACACCTATCCCAACACAACACCAACACTCAAAGAAAATCGACTCACCACATTCTTCCAAGACACTTTACCGAGAGATTATTTGAAAAGGCCCGTGTGGCTAGCGAGATATCTTTGCACCCAGCCCTGGCACTCAGTAGAGACAGAGGTTTTAGCACTTTTACAGCACCCATTAAGTGATGACTATGGCCACTTTTGGAACAGCTTTCTCTCACAGCTCAACCGTCACCAGGATTGGAGAGTAAGCCTCAAAACTCGAGTTTCCCAGCCCCTGCTCAAAGAATGGTATCGCCAAGCAGTAATGTACCACGGACACACATCTGCCGCTGACAGCAACCGTCAGCTTAACTTTCTGAGCACATACATAACCGATCGGCTCTTTATCAGCAGTAGGCCCAAAACTTTCAACAATGCCTTTGTCGAGTTACCGGCCCAAAAGACTACCCAGGCAAAACCCTTTCAGTTTTCCTCAAGTGAAGCGCTCATTACAGATATTGCTATTACCAGTAAAGGTCAAGTGGTCGTCGCCATGGGCGCATTGGGGATGCGAATCTACGATGAAAAAGGTCGCTTCGTGAAGCAGCTTTCAACCCCAGCACACAGCTTAGTCTCTCCAACGGCTGGCAACACTGTTATCGCGGTAGAACGAAGAGAAAAGCTACACCGCGTTCATCGGGTGCCACTGCACACACAAGCTGCGAAATTCATGGGGCAACAGCCCATCGCAGCGTACAGCCGAAAACACAATAGTGCCACTTGGACTGTGGGAATAGGGCATCGGGTCTCTTTAATTGATGTGGTCGTAGAAGAATGGAGCAGTCTGTGGAAAACAAATCACATAGAAGGCAGCGTCCGGCAAATCGTATCCGACACTAATCAGATAACTTTTCTGGTAGAGAATAAAGGAGACGTTAGCCCATGGCAGTATCGACTGCCGCAGCTCAGACTAGCATCACGCGCTGGCATAGACAGTATCCAAGCGCCCAGGCAACTGAATCGGCTCTCCCTTAGTGACAATGGTGAGATTGTTGGCATGGCACCCATTGTTGATGCCAACCGGCAGGTCCAGGGAATTGAGTTTTATCAATCTAGCCAGCTAAAGACGTACAAGAAAATTGCGCAAGTAGATCCAAATAGCCACTATGGCCAGCCATTAACGCTGGATACCGTCAGAGTAGTTTACAGCAGCGCACAGATTTTCATTGTAGCGATTGAGCAATCACCAGCTAAGCAGCTGATACAGGCATACAAAATCGCTAGAAAAGACACCGAGCTACTTTTTGAGATTGAAACCCCAGTGCACTCAACAGTTGTGCAGCATATCTGGCCATGGATCGCGATTGGGCAGGGCGATCAATTTCTAGTATTTGACGTTAATTCCAGGCAGAACTGTCTGGTTAAGATCAGCTAGTGAAACAGTATCAGTAGCATCAGAAATATCATCAAAGATTACTATCAAGCGAGTCAACGCTGGGGTTGGTCAGGCTCAATTAATATTGTTGATATACATGGGTGTAGATATACGTGGTTATATTACGCAGGTAAACCCCTACTCCAATGCATTGCAGTAAGCTTTCGTTGATAACACGTTAGATCACACTGCATCGCAATCAAGAGAGGATACGCCATGACCGCGAAAATTTCTAACTGTACTTCTAATCAAACTGGTACTAATGCGTTCACGACCATTCAAGGTGAACTGGCAGTGCCCCTTGAAAATATGCCAAAGAGCTGGCAGAGAATTGCGGCCGGAAGCTGGCTCACTGAGCCCAAGGTTTATACCGCCATGGCTCAGGTATTTTTGGCCAAGCATCAGCAAGGACAGGTTTTGTTTTGCGATCGCGCCAACACCAGCCACCTCAAATCCGCCTACTGCGAAGGCAATGGCCTGCTTGCTTACGAAGCAGTAGAGCATTACGGCCAAGCCTTTTTACCAGAGAACTATCCAAATCTAGATGAAATTCGACAAACCGCTGCCGCCATCTCTACCCTAGAAAGGACTGAAGCCCAAAAAGCTAAACCCAAACAAGTAGAGCAAAAAGAACAACGCTTAGCGCTAATCGATACCGTCACCGCTCTATTTGATGAACTTGGATACGATGTTCCCGCCACATTCTACTGGACCTTTTTACATCCCCTACAGCGCTCAGATTTATTCGAGATTCGCTCCTTCCGCTTTAGCGAACAAGATCTTGGCGTAGCGCGGCAGTTCGATGCCATTTTACACGGGGGCTATGTGTCTATGCTACGCCGACTCATCGACAGCATCTCCAGCAAATATGGCTACTTTATCGAACATGGCTGCGGCTGCGAAAATCATTTGGCCAAGCTCAAGCCGTGTGATTCTCCTTTCGACTATAAGCTACCGGAGGCGACCCGCCGTAAAACACTACGGGCCTTCCTCTGGAGCATTATGGAAGAGTATCTGTTGTTTGAACAAAGAGCAGCCACAAAGCTGGTTTACGCCGACAGCATCGTAACAAACCGCTAAGCAGCACTCACCAGTTCACGGACGAGGAACAATGCCTGAGCGGGATTAACATCGCCTGCATCACAATAAATTCGCCATTCACTGTCATTGCGGTGCAGTAGCGATCCTTTTTCGGTCACACAAATAGCCACCGAAGCATCGGTATTGGGTCCACGAAAAAGCATAGCCCGGTCTCGAATACTGCCACCTAGATCAAACTGATCACAAGTGATTGATTGCTCACAGACAACAAACGCCTTCCCAGCCCGCTCACAATGCACTTTCACATAGTCAAGACTTTCTCGAACAAACTGCTGGCGCTCAGAGATTTCTCTTTCCTGTGCAACTATCAGCGTTTTTTGTAAAAGTCTACGAATATCTTGCTTAATATCTCTCTTTAAAGTTTTCATCGCGTCACCTACTTACTCATTGAAATGAAAGTGGTGATGCTGGCCCTGATTCCATCCGCAACAACTTAACCTACAGACACTAAAAATGTGATGCGGGGCCTAACACCTCATCGCTAATTTTGGACGATTTGTAAATGAAAACATCGTGAAGAAACCTCCGGATCATCTGTAAATTTTTGAGAAAGCCTAAGTGACAGTACCGGGACTCACCGTTACCACCCGTCATAGATCGCGCATATCAAGATCGCGCATATCAAGATCGCGCATATCAAGATCGCGCATATCAAGATCGCGCATATCAATCGGTTTGAAGAGGGCTTTTGCTATGACTGCAACAATGCTCAAACTCAGGGGCATGGCCTGTGCAGCTTGCGCAAACAAAGTAGAAACAACCCTCCAATCCTTTCCAGGCATAGAAACTGCTCAGGTCAACTTTGCCGCCGAGCAAGCTAGCATCAATTATGACGAGCAGCGGACATCATTAGAGAAAATTCTTGCGGCAGTCACCGATATAGGGTTTGAAGCTGCGGAGCTAGAAGATTCACTCAGCGCGCTAGAAGAAGATACTGAAACTCAAAAAATAAAAACACAAGCGCTAAGCGTCCTCCGCATGCGGTTGATTAATGGGGGCATCGTCAGCACGTTGCTCATCGTTGGCTCACTGCCGATGATGTTAGGGATTCAAATTGAAAATTGGCCTACGTTTTTACAAAATCCATGGCTTCAGCTAGGACTTACCTCCTCTGTCATGCTTTTTTGCGCAGAGCCTTTTTTTGTCGGCGCTTGGAAATCTTTTAAGCATCGCTCGGCCACAATGAATACACTCGTAGCGCTGGGCACAGGCACAGCCTACTTATATTCTCTTTCTGTCACACTGTTTCCCAATATACTCATTGCCCAAGGATTGACCACAGAGGTCTACTACGAGGCCGCCAGCATTGTAATTACGCTACTTTTGCTCGGGCGCTATTTAGAAATGCGGGCAAAAGGTAAGACCTCTGATGCGATTCGTCAGCTCATTGGATTGCAGCCCAGTACGGCTAGAGTCATGCGCCGAGGAAAGGAGGTCAATATCGAGATCCGAGAGGTGATGGTTGGAGATATCGTGGTGATTCGTCCGGGTGAAAAGATTCCGGTTGATGGCATCGTAATTGAAGGCATTTCTTCAGTTGATGAGTCGATGGTGACAGGAGAATCTGTTCAAGTCACCAAAGGCGTAGGTGAAGAGGTGATTGGCGCAACCATCAATCAGATTGGAAGATTAAAGATTAAGGTCTCACGGGTGGGCAAAGACACTATGCTGGCACAGATTGTACAGCTGGTAAAAGAAGCACAGGCTTCAAAAGCACCCATTCAAAAATTAGCCGATCAGGTCACCGGATGGTTCGTCCCCGTCGTCATGGCAATTGCGATCGCAACCTTCCTTTTATGGTTTAACGCCACCGGAAACCTCACCCTTTCACTCATTCCCACCGTCGGCGTGCTAATCATCGCCTGCCCTTGTGCCCTAGGATTAGCCACTCCCACTTCAATTATGGTCGGCACCGGCAAGGGGGCAGAAAACGGCATCTTAATCAAAGGAGCTGATAGCTTAGAGCGAGCACACAACATTCAAACTGTTGTTCTTGACAAAACAGGTACACTCACTGAAGGAAAACCCACCGTTACAAACTATCGGGGCAGGCGTGGCACAACGCATGAGATGCAGGTGTTGTATTTGGCTGCCGCTGTAGAAAAAGACTCTGAGCACCCAGTCGGACAAGCTATCGTTAGCTACGCCAAAGCACAAGGCATAGACAGCGACCAGCTGCCAGCTACCACTAGCTTTCAAGCTATGACAGGCTGCGGCGTACAGGGTCAAATAGAGGGACACTGGGTCCAAGTGGGTACCCAACAGTGGATGGAAGAGTTGGGTGTGCAGATCAACTGGCCAGCGTCCCCGCAGAAAGACTGGGAAGCCGCCGCCAAAACCACCAGTTGGATTGCTGTCGATGGGATTGCAGAAGGCTTAATCGGTGTCTCAGACACATTAAAGTCATCTTCGCCAGCTGCCGTTCAAGCGCTGAAAAATATGGGCATAGAAGTAGTTATGCTCACAGGAGACAATCCACAGACAGCAGCAGCGATCGCCAGAGCAGCTGGCATCGATCGGGTCTTTGCCTCCGTCAAACCAGACCAAAAAGCTGCCAAAATTCAACAGCTACAGGCAGAAGTTTCTCAAAAGAGGAAACTGATAAACCGTCGCAACAGCCTCACCAGCAGCACTTTTGGCAAAAGACACTACTCGCACAACGCCTATCAAGGACGAAAGATCAATAAACCAAAGTCCAGTAATGGTCAGGTAGCGATGGTCGGTGATGGCATTAACGATGCCCCCGCATTAGCGAGAGCCGACGTGGGGATTGCCATTGGCACGGGCACAGATGTAGCGATCGCAGCGAGTGACATTGCCTTGATCTCCGGTGACTTGGGCGGCATCGTTACCGCCATTCAGCTCAGTAAAGCCACCATCGCAAATATCCAACAAAACCTTTTCTTTGCCTTCATTTACAACGTCGCGGCCATTCCAGTTGCCGCAGGTTTCTTCTATCCCCTCTTTGGGTGGCTACTCAACCCAATTGTAGCCGGGGCTGCTATGTCATTTAGTTCCGTTTCAGTTGTCACCAATGCGCTAAGGCTCAAACGATTTCGTCCCAGACGTTTTAGCTGGAGTCAGTCTTATCTAGAGTCACTAGACACAACCATCATCAGATAGAAATCAGGCTCAAGAAATGAAACTCAACTTCTACCTAATCATAAGTTTACTCACCGCAGGTTTGTTGTTTACCACAACACCAGAAACCGCCAACGCCCAACTCACAGGCGTAGACACAGAGGAATTTCGCCGGATTGAACAGCCCATAGCCACCAAAGCCGCCATCACACTGGTTGGGATAGGGCTCATGGGCATTGAACTCTGGTGGTTTTTACTCAGCAGCGGTCAGCTCAAAACCCATCCAAAGACCTCTAAAGAACAGGCGATCGCCAACAAAAACACTGCAAAACCCAACATAGCAGTTCCCTCAGTAAAGCTAGCGCTGTCTTTCAACCAAGAAGCCAACCGCTACTGCGATGAGCTAGCCATCAAAATCGCATCTGTTTATAATGGCATTCAAATGCCCAGAGGCGTACTCGCAATAGAAGGGAGAATATCGCCTCAATTCTCCGCAGGCTAACCTAACCAAGCGCTGTATGCTCCCGTGATAAGTTTGTTCTTTTCCTTAGAAAATCAATAATATGAATCACTAGGATGAATCAGAAAGCTGCTTTTCAATCACGATCACTCTCTGATTTATTTCGATGACAAGCGTCGCCAAATTGTCGAACTGCATATCAAAAGGAAGATCATCTGGCAAACCCGCAGGTCGTTCCAGAGGCTGAACGGGTCTAGGGTCAATTACCGTGCCAGACTGTCGAGATAGCTGATTCTGTATCTGGCTGAGCTGATTTTGCAGAGCACTCACTTCAAACTCTAGTTGAATGAGTCGAGGATCTGAGCCAGAGGCGATCGCAGGTCTTAGCCAGCTACTCAGGCAAACCACCCCTACAAGTAAGAGCCAAAATAAACTCTTAGAGAAGGCCTTCATGGATACCGAGTACGCTACATATTTTTCAATTTTAAAGTCAGCAGCTAAAATCAGCCGTCTACACTTAACAACCAGGCTGTTCTAGCAACAAACAAAACGATACTTTTGCAAACAAAGCACCCATCTGTCTTGATATCGACTCGTCGCTGAAGGCATTGTTACCGTTACTAAGTATTACGAGCTATGAATAACATCGTGTATCTAGCGTCGTGTATCAAGGGCTACAGCAAACTAGCCTCTCCAAGCTGACAGTGGTGATAGTCCATAGGAACTGCTCTTGTGACATACGCTGCCGAGGCTCAGGAAACATCCCCAACGCTGGAAGCCTCTAGCCTTTTATTTGACCTGAAGAAATGCGCAGTTCTTATTGACCAGTTTTCAGGCTGCTTAAATGCCGAAAAAATCGCGAAGGAAACGACCGACGGCCTCATCGAGCAGTTTGACTGCGCCTTTGCACGAATTTGGCTGATTAACTCAGACCGGAGTGCGCTTAGACTCATTGCCTCCTCTGGACTGTACACCCATCTCAATGGCTCCTTTGCTCGCGTCCCTATGGGCGCTTTCAAGGTTGGCAAAATTGCACAGCACTGCATACCCTTCTTGAGCAATTGCCTACCCGCAGAAAGCTGGGTAAAAGACCGCCAGTGGGCCATTGAAAATAGTATTCAGGGATTTGCTGGACTCCCCCTCATGCAGAAAGATAGCGCCATTGGCGTCATTGCTATCTTTAGCTACAGGACAATGGCACCTGAGTTTTTAGAAGCATTACAAATTTTGAGCGTGTCAGTTGCGAACGCGCTGGCAAGTGCCGTTAACCATCAGAATTGCATCGCCAACTTGAATGCTACAGACAAAACCGATCAGGCTATTTCTGACGAGAAGGAAAGCCTGTCAGAAAGTTTAGCCAAGCGCCTCGGCACCCAAAAACTGAGTCTTATCGGTACAGAGCAAACCCTGTCACCTGCGGTGACTCAGCTATTAATTCAGCTCGCAGAACAGATCGCACAAAAGTCTTGTCAATACTGCCGCCTGGTATACGAATCAACCAACGTCAGCCTAGAAGCAATACTGGCCAACGACAAACGAACAGCCGGCAAGCAGGATGATGCAGAGATAAACCTCAACGAAGAATTTGCAGCGGTAGAACGCGCCACTGAGCAGCTAGGTGGAAACTTAAAAATCAGCATAGGTAGTACTCAAACGGTAATTAACGTTCAGCTGCCTCAGCAAATCGATCCATCGACTGCTGACTCAATATTGTCTCCACTATCTGAGCGAGAACAGGAGGTCATCTTGCGGCTCGCCCATGGACTGCGCGATCGCGAAATTGCCCAGGAGCTGTTCATCAGCGATCGAACTGTAAAATTCCACGTCAAAAACATCCTCAAAAAGCTCGACGTCCGCACGCGATCACACGCCGTCTTTGAAGCCACCAAGCAAGGCTGGCTAAGCTAGCACCATAAAAAACACCTAAAAAAACACTACTGAAACTCAATCACCTTCACCGACTCATTGGGCTGCTCTAAATAAGGCTTTGCCGCCGCTTCAATTTGGCGGAGCTGACCTAGCGCCCGGCTACAGGGGAAGCCGTACTTGGCCTGAACGCGATCGCTGGCAATCGTGAGAGATTCACGCGATCGCGCCAAAAAGTCACTCACCGTATAGGATTTCCCCGGCTCAAAATAATCCTTCACCACCAAAGACGGCGAATAACAAACCGCTTGTTTACCATCGGGCCACTGAATTTTGAAGTTAATTTCTGGCATCGTTCTACCAATATCAAATATAAGGTTGTCACTATGAACACTGTTTAGACAAAAGCTGCTTGTAAAGCGTTAAATGCATTTGAGCAGAGCTGCGCCAGCTATAGTTGCGCCTCACGCTCAAAGCAAGCTGACTATCTGCGTTGTCGATTGTGTTTTGGGCAGTCATTTTGAGCATAGCTGCGGCGATCGCATCCACATCCTCCGGATCAACCAAATACGCATCGTCTTGTGCTAGAAACTCGGTAAAGGGTGGTTGGGCTGAGGTGACAACGGGCAGTCCGGATGCGATCGCCTCTAATACCACCAGTCCCCACCCTTCCTTCACAGAAGGAAACACAAACCCATCAGCCAACCGATACAGCGCAGGCATCTGCTCATCTTCAATGACGCCAGGCAGAACCAAAGCATCCCCCAGAGCATAATCCTTTGCCAATGACATAAACTGTTCACGATAATCCTGATAGTCGAACAGGGTCGCACCGCCCGCAATAATCAATTGAGCGCTCGGCTGCTGGCAACGTACTTGGGAAAAAGCTTTGAGCAAATTGATCGAATTCTTGCGAGGCTCTATGCCACCTACCGTCAGGTAAATCGGACCTTCATTCAGGTTCAGCAACGTTTTCAGCGCCGCTTCTGAACCATCCTTTTGATGAGAGAACCGCTCACTTACCCCATTGATCACACGGTGCGCGTCGATGCCATATGCCTCATTTAGGTTCTTTTGCCAGTACTGACTCACACAGCAACAGCGATCTGGTAAATAGATAGACTTTTCCTGACAATCTTGAAGGTAGGGACTGCGAAAGCTCTCAACATGATGCACCGTTCGCACAAAGTGGGGAATACGTGCTTGAGTCCTTAGCATCGCCAGCGCATTCGCACTCAGACAATCTTGCGCATGGTAAACATCGTAGTGCCTGTCGTGCTGCTGAAAAAAGCGCACAAATTCACCAATACGTTGTTTTATGAGCTGATCAATATCTGCATCGCAGGCGCTAGCAGGGACCGCGCAAGTTTCAAACTTAGCGGGACGATGAAACCCTTCACCATCTTTGTCTAGAGCAAAGACGCAAGGACTGTGGCCCAGTTTGTGCAGAGCTTGAGCAAGTTCTAGCGTATGAATAACGCTGCCACGCGGCTTAGTTGAATAGGTCAGGAGGGCAATTTTGAGGGTCATTATTGGTTTAGCTAACAGCGTATGAATCGGACGAGGCTTCTCCAAACCCTGTCAGGGCATCTGAAAAACGCCATAGCTGCTGCTGGTCACCGCCCGCTTGTAAATAGACGCTCTGCTCCGAAATCATCTCACCGACCGCTTCACAAACCAGTCCTTCACCTCGAAAAATAGATTGAACACCAACAACACACTCAGCTGGCACACTGAACAAAAAACCAAAGCTTGGAAAACTCGTTAACCACTTCTCCCAGGGCACATTTGGCGGACAAAAAACACGTTCTAAATCCAACACAGCGCCACAACCAGAGGCTTCCGCTAACATCAACAATGTACCCGCCAACCCCCCCATACTGATATCCTTACCCGCGTTGACTAAATCTGATTCTGCGAGTTGAGGCAGTAGGGCGATGTGAGATCGCAACCGTCCCGCCTCCGCTTCAGTTGCCGCATTCCAAAACGGATAGTCCCCGTAATACTCACCCGCCATATTCACCACCATCACCAGTACGTCCCCTGGCCGCGCATCAAAACTGGTAATCAGCCGTTGGGCTCGCCCCAAAATAGAAACCGCCAACCCCGCATATGGACTGTGGCAATTCGTATGGCCACCGACAATCGGCACGCCATAGGCCTTCGCCGCCGCCTTCATCCCTGCCCACAGCGGTTCACTCTCTTCTACAGATGTGCTCCACAGCGCATCAACTACTGCAATTGGCACACCCCCCATCGCCGCCACATCAGACACATTCACCATTACCGAGCACCACCCGGCAAACCAAGGCTCTTGGCTTACCAGCTGCGGCCAAATACCTTCAGCGGCCAAAAGCAAATACCCATCACCATCGGCAATAGCAGCGCAGTCATCGCCGATGCGAATTGGCGCGCCTGAACCCTGCGCATACTGTCCTAGCGTTTCAGCCGCTGTTTGAATATCTTGCTTGTGCAGAATGCTGAGCGATGACTGTAATATCACAACAAGTTCAGTAAGCACTAGCGACCTATGCCACCTCCTTCAAAGGCGCAGTCAGTAAAGTTGGATCTAGCAACGGCATAACAGGACGCACTTGATCGCCTGCTGGATAGAAATCTAAATCCGCTTGCATCAAATGATGGGTCTTTCCCAGAATCTCTATCTCTTCCAAACTCTCCCAGTGCAAACGGGTAAAAAAGCGCACGTTTTGTTCTTGAACAGTGGCTAAGAAGCGATCACACCCCCAAGTATTCGCTGTCGTCACTGCCTTATAAATCAACCCTTTCCCAATTCGCCAGCCGCGCCGAAAATCAGGATGGGTGCCCAGGCGCCCACCATACCAAACACGAGGAGATTCTTCATAGATTCTGACCACCCCGACTACCTGAGCAGGCTGACTTTTTGGGTGGGCGATCGCCACAATTGGGTAGGCACTATCATCTACCGCATCACGATCGTGCCCTTCAAAGAGTCCTTGTTCTTGGCAAAAAATCTGTTGCCGTAAGTCAAAATAGTCTGCGATTCTCCCATCGCTCAGCGCTAGCTCAAAGCTATAGGTCGTTTTCGGTTTTAGCGTTGTCATGAATCAAAAAGCCACAGTTCTAAAACAAATTCTCTTGCGTGCGCCCACTAAAAGGTCTGACACTAATCTTCAAAGGTAGACAGCGCCGAACACGCACCACATTTTCCACAGCCCGCCTTCATATCCGCAGAGCGTAGGTTCGCCTGCTTGAGGCGTGAACCAATCGTCTGATAAAGATCAAACATAAAGTCGCTATCCGGTGGCGCTTGATTCGCCAGCGGCGTGCCAACAATCGGAACAAACGGAACTACAAAGGGATAAACACCCAAGCTGATAAGGCGATCGCACATCTCCAACAAAGTCTCTTTGCTATCTCCTAATCCTGCCAGCAAATACGTACTCACCTGCCCCCGGCCAAACACCTTCACTGCCGCCTCAAACGCCTGGTAGTAATAGGTCAGCGGCACCCGCGCCTTCCCCGGCATAATCCTTGCCCTCACCACCGGATCCGCCGCCTCCAAGTGCATCCCCAGGCTATCGACCCCCGCTGCACGCATCCGATCAAACCAAACAAAATCGTTCGGCGGTTCGCACTGCGCTTGAATAGGGAGATAGACACGGTCACGAATCGCCTGGGCACAAGCCGTCAAATATGCCGCCCCTCGGTCGGTCACATTCGGTGTCCCCGTCGTCATAATCATGTGCTCTACCCCGTCTAGCCGCACAGCAGCTTCCGCCACTTCCGCCAGTTGTTCAGGAGTCTTTCTCGCAATGGTCCGCCCAGCGTCTAGGGACTGGCCAATCGCACAAAACTGACAGGCGGTTTTTCGATTGTCGTAGCGAATGCACGTTTGCAGAACCGTTGTTGCCAGCACATTTCGACTATGCAACAAAGCGATTTTCCAGTAAGGAATCCCTTCCGAAGTTTCTAGTCCGTAAAACTTAGGCTGTGTCGGGAATGAAATCGGTGCAACAATCTCTTTTTCTCTGAGCAAAACAGAACTGCCAGTCGTGCGATCGCGCTCTACCACAAACGGGGAGGACGCGGCACCATCTGTAAACACCGGCACCATTACCGTGGTGCCATCCACTGTCACCGCCTTGTGATCCGAAGGACCTGCACCACCCTTGCGCCCAGAAGCGCCCTCGGTATCGCTATAGAGCCTCAGCCCCTGTGACTGAAGTTCCGTTATGACCTGCTGTCGATTCATGAATCAGAAAACTAGACGAAAGAAACTAGATTAAAAAAACTAGACAAAAGAAAACTTAGACAAATCATCAGGCATCTAGAGCAGGCATTGGCACTGCCGATGGCTGAGAAGTCCCACCGTTCTCTGTTTCATCTGCAGCACTAAATGCACCATACCCCTGTGACATCACCGCCACATCATCTGCCGCGCTGCCATTCACCCTCTCAGCCGCCCCGAAAGAAGACATCACCGCATACGCAGATTGATTAGCCTGGAGCTGCAACAAATCGGGCCGAGCATAGTGCCCCACAGAATCCATCATGCGCTTGCGCTTGATAATCAGGCCAAAATCAAGATCTGCGATCGCCATCCCTTCGCCCTCTCTCACCGGCTCACACAAATGCACGCCCTCTGGACTAATAATCGCCGTGTAGCAGCCGCCCCTAAGCACCTTCTGCAAGCCCTCACTCGGCGCAATCTCTTCTACCTGCTCCGGCGTCAGCCAGCCCGTGGCATTTACCACAAAGCACCCAGACTCCAGCGCATGGTGCCGCAAGCTCACCTCCGTCTGCGAAGCAAAAATCTCACCTACCATCGAGCCTGGAAACTGTCCGCAGTGAATCTGCTCATGCTGCGCCATCAAGCTATACCGCGCCAGCGGATTGTAATGCTCCCAGCAGGCCAGCGCACCTACACGCCCTACGGCACTTTCACACACCTTAAATCCAGAACCATCACCCTGCCCCCACACCATTCGCTCGTGGTAAGTCGGCGTCACCTTCCGACGCTTGAGCAAACAGCTACCATCCACATCAAAAATCAGCTGGGTGTTGTATAAAGAGCCTTTGTCTTTCTCATTCACACCCAACACAATCACCATCTGATGCACCTTCGCTGCCCGGCTCACCGCCGCCGTCACCGGTCCAGGCACTTCCACCGCTTCCTCATAGAGCTTCAGATGTTCCTTGCCCATCAGCACAGGCGGCAACACAAAAGAGAAATACGGGTAGTAAGGAACAAACGTCTCTGGAAAAACAACCAGTTGCGCTCCTTCCTTGGCCGCATCCTCAATCGCCTTGAGTACCTTTTCCATCGTGCCAGATTGACTATGGAGCACAGGCGAGATCTGCACTGCCGCGGCTCGAACCGTTTTGGAATAGTCGGAAGTGGAAGTGTTCATAGAGTTACGGGCACATAGCTAAATGGTGTAACCCACCCCACCCTGCGGGCACCCCTCCGGCGGAGGGGTGCTACTTCAGTCTTGGGTAGTTCAAGAGATTACAGATTCAAGGGACTGCAACAGCTCAAACTCATAGCCGAGACAAATCCCCTCCGCCGGAGGGGTGGCGCGCAGCGGCAGGATGGGTCTCAGAGTCTAACGAAACAAAGGAACCTTTCCCCTACATCGTCCAAGTATCCAGAATAAACGCGCCATCTTTGCGATGCATGAGTGTAATATCCAACACATCCAAGGGACTGATTGGCTGAATACCTGGAATCAGTGAAGGCTCACCATGACCATACAGTGCCTGCAAAGCAAAGCGACAGGCATACACCTTACCGCCTTCTTCCATGATTTTCACTAGCTGATTATTCATCGCCAAGTGCCCAGGGAACGCCTCATCACCCAGCTTTGGGAAGCCTCGCTGCACACCCAGCGTTACGCCAGGACCATACAGTAAAACAGATGTCTCAAAGCCCTTGCGGATTAGCCGAGTCGCCTGCAACAGATTCACCAAGCCAATCGAGCCTTCAAACGCAACCGTATGAAAAGCAACTAACGCTTTCTCTCCAGGCTCGGCTTGCACATCAGGGAAGATTTTATCTTCGTAATCGACGAAAAAGTCACCAGCCTTGTGAGCGGGGGTTGTTACTTCAGGCATATGGATGTCTCCGATTTAAGCATTAATCGCAGCTTAAAAGGTACATGCGCCCCTTTCCCGTATCTGTTGTTACAAAGAACAAAAGCCTGGCAGTTCATACAGCAAAGTTCACAACCTATCCCTCAAAAGAGAGTTTCAAGCTTCAAACACCTGCACTTTTGTACAGGTAGCCTTTAACAACATCCTGTCATTAAAGAGAGATCAACACATTCTGTATTAGGTGATACAGGGTGCTTCTAAAGCCACAACTAAGGTTAAAAAATAGTCATTCTTAGGTCAAAGCCCTTGTTTGGAACCTGGCTCATGCAGTCTCATTTCCCTGTAGTCATCGTCGGTGGCGGTCAGGCCGGTCTGTCGGTCAGCTACTGCCTCCAGCAGAGGGGAATCGACAATATCATTTTCGAGAAGTATAAAATAGCGCATTCCTGGCGAACCAAGCGCTGGGACTCGTTTTGCCTAGTTACCCCCAATTGGCAGTGCACACTGCCGGGCCACCACTACACCGGGGACGACACTCAGGGCTTTATGCAGCGCGACGACATTGTGCGCTACGTAGAAGACTACGCCAAATCTTTCGGGCCCTGCATCAAAGAAGGCGTTTCGGTGCAGAACATTCGCCATCACGAAACTCGCAACGTCTTTGAGGTGGTTACTTCCATCGGCACCTACACTGCCGATCAAGTGATCGTTGCAACCGGTGGATACCACAATCCCAAGATTCCTCGCATGGCGGAGCGACTACCGAAGGGCATCGTGCAACTACATTCCTCCGAGTACAAAAATTCGCAGTCACTGCCAGAGGGCAGCGTGATGGTGATCGGCACCGGTCAATCTGGCTGTCAAATTGCGGAAGATTTGCACCTATCGGGACGGAAAGTGCATCTATGCGTAGGGGGTGCGCCGCGATCGCCCAGAGAATATCGCGGTAAAGACGTCGTCGATTGGCTCGACCAAATGGGCTACTACGACATCCCCATCGACGAGCATCCACAAAAAGAGACGGTCCGCACTAAAACCAATCACTATGTCACCGGCAGAGGCGGTGGACGAGAGATTGACCTACGCCAGTTTGCGCTCGAAGGGATGCGCCTACATGGCAGATTAAACACTATTGAAAACAACCAGTTCATCTTCAAAGCCGATCTCAAAGAGAATCTTGACTACGCCGATAGCGTCTCCGAAAGCATCAAAAGAACAATTGACGAATATATTGAAAAGGCTCAGGTAGACGCACCTGTAGAAACTGCATACAAACCTGTTTGGGAACCAGCGCAGGTAGCTTCAGATCTGAAATTGGAAACAGACAAGATATCCACGGTCATCTGGTCCACCGGGTATGATACTGACTTCAGCTGGATAGAAGTCCCTGCCTTTGATGGCAAGGGCTATCCCGGCCATGAGCGCGGTGTTAGCACAGTAGAAGGACTGTATTTTATAGGGCTGCCTTGGCTCTACACTTGGGGCTCTGCCCGATTCTCTGGGATTGCTCGCGATGCTACTTATCTAGCAGACTGCATTGCCCTTAAAAGTAAAATACTGCCTCGTCGGAGCATAAAATCTGTCAATGAAATGGCGTTAGGATCCTGAAATTGACGAGAGAAGCCTTGCCAATATTGTCAGTGCCTCTCTCGTCAATTTCAGGAATATCAGAACTTATTCTCGCGACAACAACTCGTCAGGCGTATTGCCACACGCTCAATTTCCCCGCTCTCTCGCCCGCTCCAAAACAGATCGAGGATCTTCACTTTCTTCTGGCTCGGCCTCATTTACTGTCTCTAACACTTCAATCTCTTCTACCTCCACGTCCACTGGCACATCTACCTCTACTTCTACTGGCACTTCTGCCGAAGCATCCGCCAACTCACAACAAGGAAGTACTGCCACATTTGCCAGCTCAGGTAAATCGAGCGCTGATAGCAGTCGGCGCCACTCCAGCGAGATCGCCTCATCATCCGGCTCCACCATTCGCATCACGGCCAGCTCACTCACCGCATCCTGCAAAAACCCATAGTTCGCATATAGCGCCGCCCGATTGCGAGCAGACGCCTGACGCAGCGTACGCGTCGCATCCGGCCCTGTCGCTCGTCGCTCAACCCAGCCATCTACCGTCACCCGCTCCGTCTCATCACAGTCCACTGTCAAGAACCAACGATAGGCCGTACCCACCGCCATCTCCGCGGCAAGCGGCACGCCGATTATGCCAGTCCCCTCTGTCTCTCCAGACAGCCGCCCCTCGTACACAACTTGGTCTTGGACATTCTTGACAATAAATTCTGTCGCCACATCATCTAGCGCCGTCGGCACATAGAACCACAGCGTAGGCTGAACCTGAGTAGTCAGCATCCCGACTGTTTCATCTGTGCTGGTCACCCCTAGCTCCTGTACCGTGCGACTGTCTGCATAGGAGATCGCAGTCAACGGCAGCCCCGCCTGACAGATCCCACGCGATCCGCCCCCTCTTCTCCGGCCCCCCGGTCTACCCGGATTAATCAAATTATCTGGGTTGAATTCTATCGGCAAAGGCGGCAGCTGCTGAGCGCTAGCAGCTGACAGGAAAGCCCCTGAAAATATCGTAACACCGAATAAAGCAGTCGCTTTCAGCAGAGACTTCATAGAAACAGGAAGATACATATATCGATTCATACTCAGTATTTTGCACAGCTAAGGGGCATTAGCGCCAGAATCGGGGCGAGAGCCAACCCGAGATTTAATCATTCCTTTTGTTGCCGCTTTATCTGCCCCCTTAACCAGCAGAGCCGCAGCAGGCAAAGCGATCGCACTCGGCACCCACGGCACCCACACAGCGCCCTTCACCAGCAATAGCCAGCAGGCCAGCACCAACACCCCCTCCACCAGCAGCAAGCGCAGAAAGAATTTTCGCCAGTTCACACTCAGGCCTAATCCAGCCCCTAACAAGGCCCACCCAGCAATCCACACCGCTTCCTGCCAGTCTTTCCAACTTCCGATAAAGGGTCGCTCTCCCAGCGCCGCACTCACCAGCTGAGAAATCATCTGTGCTTGTAAAAAAACACCCGGCACCTGACGGTCAAAAGACGCCACTTTGGTATACGGCGTACGCCATGGATCACCGTAGCCATTAGCAGTGGTGCCAATCAGAACAATCTTGTTTTCCACTTGCGATCGCAGCTCATCCACCGACATCTCCAAAAACCGACCTACACTAATGCAGTCGACAGGCGTCTCTACCACACCACCACAGCCCGTTTGGCTAGGCTCATCCAAAATGCGATAGTTCAACAAAATCTGAGAGCCCGCCACATTCGCACCGTGATACCCCCCAAACGAAGATCGCCGCAGCACCGGCAACGCCGCTTCCCCAATCGCCACACGCTCACTTTCCGCAATACCGTGCGCCTCTTTCAAATAGCGATTTGCTATCAGCAAGCTCACCGCCCCACCTGCCTGACAGGCTGAGTCTGCCGGTGGTGTCATCGCTAACAAATGACGCCGCACTACATCGTCCCCTTCATCTGAGACAAAATCGCTTGCACCAACACGACTGGGGTCTCCTATCTCTGGCGGTGGCGGAATCGCAGGCGTATCTGTTGTATGATCTGCCACTTTGCAAATCGCGAACAAATTATCTGTTGTAGATATCTTCTGGGCCAAAGCAAGCTGTTGAATCTCCCCACGCAAATAAATATCTAATCCGATCAGCTGCGGATTCAACACGTCCAATCGTGTAAGTAAATCACTGAGCGTCTCGTCAGAAAGAGAGCGATTGTTGGAGGTATTTGGCCGTGCGGAAATATCAGCATCTGTGTTGGTAATAATTAGCAAACGCTCGTCTATGGGTTCGGTGGGACGAGATCGCAAAAAATAATCGTAAGCCCTCAGCTCCAACGCCTCTAACGCACCCAGCATCCGACCGCCAAGCACAACCGCCGCACAGCCCAAACCTGCCGCTACCGCAACCCTCCAACCACGCTTAGTTGACGGCAAATCACTACGCCCAGCATCAAAAGACTCCCGAGCAAGATTGCCATCTCCGTTGTCTTGCAGCGACCGCCAAGTCGGCGGCATCTCCGCAAGATTCTGCACAATTACCGGTAGCCAAGTCGCACAGGGAAAGCGAGCCTCCATCCCTTGGAGCTTTTCTCTCGCTTCACGCACTGCCAAATAAAAAGGATTCCCCGCCGAAAAAGAAGCGAGAAATCCCTGCAAAAAAGCATGAGCCACCTTATCGGGCACTGGTTCGCGCATAACCAGCACCTGCGGAATATATAGATCTGCGAGATCCGCCGCCAGACCCAGCCCATCGCAAGAGTTAAAAATGGCCGTATTCAGCCCCCGGTCAATTGCCTTGCTCAGCGCGTGCTTTAACTGTGGCACCGTTAGCGTTTCAGTTGCGTTTAGCTGAATTTCTCCACTTGCCTGTCCATTCACAATGTCATTCACAATGCCATTGTCATTACCCACAACACTATCCGAAGACTCGGATGACACACCGAGCGATAAGACATCATGAACACAGTTCACCCGGCTCTTGCTATGCCCTGCAAAGAACAAAATATCCCAACCTTGCTGATCCCAAAGTTTCTCATTAAAAGCTTCAACACTTGGGCCATTCAGAAAATGAACATCCGCATCCGGCAGCTGGCCTAGCAACTGACAATCCATCTGTGTATCGAGCCCAGTGGCATCCCCCAGAACGGCCAGCACCCGGACCTTCTTAGAACGAGTCCCTCGATAGCTCACTCGCTGATAGCGAGGCAAACAAATTCCCACCTCTGCTTTGCGATAACGCTGAAAAATATGGAGATCGTACCAAGGCAATCGCTGAAGCAACACATCCTGCGTTTGCAGTAAAACCCGCGCCGTATCTTGTGGGCTTAGCTGCTCTAAAATCTTTTCTCGAATCGGTCGAAAATCTTCACCATTGAGCCAGTAATGGAGGTGATCGCGCAGCTGAACACTCATCACCCGGCACTGCTCTATCGCCGAGACATCCGAGACATTCGTCACCCCCCCTAGCGCCTCTAGCCGCCAGGATAAGCTTGGCGGCAAACCCAGCTGCCAATATGCGCTCTGCCATCGCCGATACAGCTTTGGGATATCAGGAGCAGGCGGCAACCTCGCCGGAACTTCTACTTGAGGCGGCAACCCTTCCTCACCGATTTGCACTGTCGCCGCATAGCCCGTCGTCAAAGAGCCATCGCCAATCTTTATTACAATGCGTTTGTTCACCTGAGCACCCTTTTGCCTCACTGGCTTCTCACTGCCTTTTCACTGCCCTTTTACTGGCCTCAACAGGCAATCATGTCGCGCTAGATCATAAACTGTTCTTTAAAGGTAGCCTCGCCAAATGTCACCTTCACACCAAAGACTTCATTCACCTGGCCACTTAACCGCAGCTGAATATAATTATCAATATCTCTCGACGTTGCCGTCATAAATGTTTCATCTTGTTCATCGAGCACATAGAGCATCAGCCCCTCCGGTAAATAGGGAGAATCGCCCAACGGCCTGACCTGCAAAACAATATTGCTCCGATTATCCGTTTCCATCTGCATCACATGCACCACAAGCGCGACCCGCACCGATTGACCTAGCTGTATACCCAGGTCCACCAGCTTAGCCCGGCTAATATCACGGGTCACCTGCGGCTCTGCTAGCTCCGCCGCCGAGCGAAATGCAAAGCTCACATCAGCCGGATTCACCAACGTGTCAGCAGCCTGCCAACTGGCGGAGATCGCACCATCGACCCACTGCCCCAGTCGCGTCAGCGTGGCTCTCAAACCGGCCATCCCTCTATCGGTCTGCCCATCTTCGGCCTGCCCATCTGCCGAGCTCACCTGCGCCGCTTGAAGCCGATGGACTTCATCAACCAGCGTCTCTATCGGCCCAAACCGGGATAGCGACACCTGCATCGTCTCAGCCACATCCGTCGCAAACCCAATCAGCTCTGCCTCCTGAGCCTCCTCATCGAGCGCCACCGCAATATACCCTATCCGATCATGCCAATCTTCGGGTGGAACGTAACACGTACTGGCATCGGGTTCCACCGCTCGGCAAGAAAGCGCGCCTAGCTCCGGCAACACCAGATCAGCCGCATCGCTCATCATTCGCATCAGCGGATTCCAGCTATCGCCTTGGGCGATCGCACTCGGAATCTCCAACAATTCTAGATACGCATTCACCGCACACACAGCCAGCGTATTCCGCCGAATTTGCGCCGCTTTCTCTGCAAAAGGGCACTGCTCGGCAAATCTATCAGCCACCAGACGGAACTCCGTCGTAATAGGCAACGAGATACCGAAATGTTGGGAAGGTGCGAGTGACATGCGTTTAGATCCTGTAGAAAATTGAATGAATAGTAATTTAGAAGAACAAAGCGTAAGGCGCTTACAAATAGCCTTGAGATTGACCAAACGCTCTCAAGCGAGGCTGGCACTTTCGCTGGTAAAAACTGCTGAGCGTGCCAATAGAAATGCCAAACTCTTCGGCCAGCGCTTTCCAAGATGTCTCCGGTGGCAGCCGCTTCAGAATAAGCAGCTGAGCCGTCACCGTCGGATGATTGGTAATATGCATAGCTCGCAAGCTGCCATCTTCATCAGCCTCCGCCCAGGCACGAACATGCTCTAGCAAAGGCGGAATATCGGGCGCAGCAGCAATGGTGTCGATGCGGTCCAGGTAACCCTCACCGTCTTTGCCACGGACCATATTTGAAACCGTCGTTTGCCGGTGACGGATTTCAGCAATCTGAAAATCTTGCAGCCGACGCTTGAGATAGGCATTTAGCCAAGTTGTGAGCTTAGCGACCTGGGGATCGTAGGCTCTATCTGCCGTAGCGGCCTCACAGAGGTTCCGGCAAAAGTAAATCCAAGTTTGCTGAAGCGCATCCGCATAGTACGGATCGTATGTGTGCCACAGCTGCCCGTTGAGTCCTCGAATAATTTTGGTGAGACCACGCTGCCGCCGAGCACTGCCTGGCGGTTCAGCGCAGGTCTCTTGTACCAGCCGGAACAACGCCTCCGGTAGCTTACCGGTTTGAGAAGCTTGACCATCTGGATTATCGGGTGGTGTATTCATATGCTGAAGCACGGTGTGTTGTGCGGGAAATGAGCCCATGCAGCCTCCACTGAAACTTTACGCTTAACCACCTATCAGACACAAATAAAAAAATTCTGCACGCGCGATGCAATTTTTGCCAAAAATCATCCAGATGCGCAGTGTCAGTTACTTTTCTGGCCTACAAAAAACCAAGTCAAACCGTTTCACCCCCTACAAAAGGACTGAACATCGGAAGAAATACAGAAATCAACAAATCAGCTGGTCCGATAACCAGTTCCGGAAGCAAGCCTTGAGCGAAATGCCCTGATAGGCGGAGCCAGCATCGGAAGAATTAACCAATCACAGCTACACCCATCGTCCCCATTGGTATTTCCTGATGAAAGTAATCGCTACACTACGCAATCTCCTTGATAGCAACCCTTTCGGCCCTCGCAATAGCCGCGCCAACCAAGATACACAGGTAACCAACAAAGAAACTGTAGAACCTGTAGAAGTAGCAGCAGGGAGAGCTCCTCGGCCCAGACGCCCTCGCAGACCAGGGCTATTCGGCCGTAACGCATAGCACGTGTAACTTGGCGTCACTGCTAAAGTTAAGCATGGCAACTCTGGCAAAGCACCATGCTTCCTTTTTGGATTATCTCCACTGGATTCTCCTTTGAGCTCACTGAACCAAATCTCCGCTATCCAGCGGCTACCGCATCACTATCCCCACAGCCGGTAGCCAGTCTCCCTGCCGTCGTCGAGCAGTACCTCACCGCCGGTTACACCCAGCTAAACGAGGAAAACTACCCTGCGGCCATCGAGAGCTTTCAAACTGCTCTATTCCTCACATCAGCACAAACCGCTCCAGCCATCATCGGTGAGATCCAATCTGCGCTGGGTCATGCTCATCTTTATCAAGGCGAATATGCCGCCGCAGTTGAGCATCTTCAAGTAGCACTAGACACGCTAGAGGCGATAGACAATCCAGACGTTGAAATACTAGAGATCACAGCAGAAACATTCGCTGGCTTGGGCTATGCCTACTTGGATGTAGAAGAATACGAAGACGCACTGCCTCTGCTTGAAAAGGCGATCGCACACTTCACTAGCCTCGCAGACGCTGCAAACACACCCAGCCACACCGAATACCTACTCAATCTCGCCGGTTCTCTCGGATTTATCCACCAGGAACTCTCTCACTTCGGCAGCGCGTTAACCTACTACCGCCAGGCACTCAATGAAGATACACTCACTCAACTACTGCCAGAAACCCAAGCAGACTTACTCACCAACGTCGGCATCTTAGAAACAGAAATAGGACAGTACACCCAGGCAGAAGCCACCTTAAAACAGGCCGCAGCGCTTAACCGCGAGCTGGGCTCCGCAGTAGAAGAAGCCACTGTGATCGCAGCCCTCGGCTGGACCTACGAACGCCAAGAAAAGTTTGCAGAGGCGATCGCCAGCTATCAATCTGCGAGTACCCTCTTCCAGCAGCAAGGCGAAACCGCCCGCGCCGCCCGCGCAATCAACAATCTGGGCATGCTACAGCTAAAACAGGCCAACACCACCGACGCTGAGGCCACGCTCGTCCAAGCGCAAAACCTCATTGCCACCATAGAAAATCCAGAAGACGCCAACAGAGAAAAGGCCATTCTCCTCGACAGCTTTGGCTCACTGCACCAAACCAAAGGTGACTTCGAGCAAGCATGGCTCACCTACCGGCAAGCCCTCACCCTCAGTGAGCAAAACAACGACACCATTGGCCAAATCGATAGCCTGCTAAACCTTGGCAAGCTAATGGAATCACAGGACCAGCCCAACCTTGCAATTTTCTTCTACAAGCGTGCGATCGCTCACATTGAAACCATCCGCCAGGATCTACAACAGCTCTCTACCGCTATCCAAAAGCGTTATACCCTCACTGTAGAAGACTTCTACCGTAACCTTGCCGATCTCCTTCTCCAGCAAGAGCGCACCGAAGAAGCCCTCCAAATCATAGAACTCCTAAAACTCCAAGAAGTCACCGCCTACCTTCATAGCAGCCAAGAAAACACAACTCACACACTACTCACACCAGCAGAAGCCACCCTAGCAAATATCTTCAACACAATTTCAACCGATCTCTCACTCGCAGAGTTCACAGCGCTTCCAGAAGTCACCGCCTTATCACAGTCCCCAGCAGACAGTTCAGCTGAAGCATCAACAGAGCCCCTTTTTCAGGCCACCACCATAGACTCGATTAAAGCTGCCCTCGAAACCCAAACCACCAAAACTGCGGCCCTCTACCCCTTAATCCTCAAAGATCGTTTAGAGATGGTTCTAATAACTGCTAACGGCAACCCCATCCACATCACCCAACCCGTCACCGCCAGCGAACTTAGTCACACCATTGCATCCCTACAAAACAAACTAAAAACAGACACCTTGCTCCCCTCAGCGGAAGCACAGCAGTTGTACAGTTGGCTCATCCGTCCACTCGAAGCCACCCTCACCGACCAGGAAATCACAAACATCATCTACCTGCCTGACAGCATTCTCCGCTACATTCCCATCGCCACTCTCCATGACGGAGAACAATGGTTTGCAGAAAAGTATCAATCCCATAACATCACCGCCGCCAGCATTGACGATCTGGGCCGCACCAACACCAACGAGCCAAACATATTGGCTGGTGCATTTACAGACGCCATCCCCGCACACAGCGTGCAAATAGGCCAGCAGCAGTACGCCTACCCAGGTCTACCGGCCGCCCGCCAAGAAATCGACAATCTCCTCAAGCTCAGGCCAGGGACCACCGCCTTCTTCGATCACGACTTTACGCCTAGCAATACCCTCAGCGCCGCCAAAGACAATCAAATCATACATCTAGCGACCCATGCCAACTTTATCCCCGGCCAGCCAGAAGCCTCCTTTGTTTTGTTCGGGGATGGCAGCACGGTGAATATGCGAGACATCGCCCAGTGGGAAATGCCCAATGTTGATCTTGTTGTATTTAGTGCCTGCCAAACGGCCTTGAGTGTAGAAGGCGATGGGAAAGAGATATTAGGACTGGGCTATCAGGTACAGCAAACTGGGGCGGGAGCTGCGATCGCCTCCTTATGGTCCGTTGACGACACCGCCACCGCTGCCCTCATGAACCAGTTCTACATCGCCCTCAATCAAGGCAAAACCAAAGCCGAAGCTCTCCGCTTTGCCCAGCGAGAACTCATCCACAGCGTTCGCTTTCAACACCCACATGACTGGGCAGGGTTTATCTTAATCGGGAATGGACTGTAAGCTATAGATGCTGCCACCGGAGTAGAACCGCAATGATTGCAGTGCTAGACAAAAAACCTATGTCGTTTGACGAATTCGTGGATTGGTATCCCGAGAATTCGGGAAATCGATATGAACTCAGACGGGGGAGCGTTGTTGAAATGCCTAAACCGAAAGGGAAACATTCCCGACTCGCAGGCGATCTGGCATACGAACTGGGCACTGTCATCCGACAGGCAAATCTGCCGTACTTTATCCCAAAAGAGTGCATTATTAGGGTCTCTAACGATACAGGTTATGAACCAGATATTATCGTTTTAGACGAGCAAGAAATGGCCCATGAATCGAGATGGGAGAAAGAGTCAATCATTACACGCGGACAATCCGTAAGGCTCGCAGTAGAAGTCGTTTCCACAAACTGGCGAGATGATTACCTTTTTAAGTTGGCTGACTATGAAGCGATAGGCATCCAAGAATACTGGATTGTTGACTATTTGGGTATTGGTGGACGCCGCTACATTGGCTCTCCAAAACAGCCAACCTTTACCGTATGCGATTTGACTGAAGGGGAATATGAACTCCAGCAGTTTCGTGCAGGCGATCGCATCGCAACACCGACCTTCCCCACCTTCTCGCTCACTGTAAATCAGATCTTCAAACCGATAGCTCCATAACGTCCGCCCCTCAAAAAGCACTTCGCGCGAGGCGAAATAGCCGTCTGAACTATTCCGCTTCAGCCAAGCGCAACCCAGAGGCTTTGAGCGTGTAAAGTGACAGCACTCTTCCGCCGTAGCACCGCGTCGTGATACCGCCATATTGCATGCCGAGTTTTTCCATCACAGCGATAGAGCGCCTATTGTCAGGCTGTGTCACCGCTAGCAGCATCGGCACATCTAGCGTTTCAAAACTATGGCGAGCAATACAACCAGCCGCCTCCGTCGCGTAGCCAAACCCCCAGCTAGAAGGCCGAAAGTGCCAGCCAATCTCGACAAAATCCGTAGACATCCCATCTTCAATGGGCTCAGGCGTGTGCTGCTTGCGCACCTCCTCCATATCTGGCAGCCAGCACAGCACCACATTCCCAATCACCCGACCAATGTCCTTTTGCACCACCGCCCAGCTCCGCATACCGTCTTTCGATCGCTTCGTTTGCTCAGCGTATCGTTGCAACCGGGCCTGCACCTGCCGCATAGAACCATCCCTGACATCACCTTCCACCCAGGCCATCACCCGTTCATCACCAAAAATATCCATCGCATAACGCGCATCCTCCCTGGGATACCAGTCTCTTAGGATTAGCCTTTGGGTCTCAAACTGCATGAATGCGGAACGGAAAGAAGCTTACTTTTGAAGATTTTACTTCCAAAGATAGAGGACAAACGTATATGGCTAGACTGCCCAGCCCTAGACAATGCCACCTTATCGTTTTAAGCACCTTTCAAAAACGAAAACCCAAACAAATATGCCACTTATGGACGCGGCCTTGTTAAAATCACTGAGGCTCCGGGCAATAACCTGCCCAAGGCTGCGAAGATAACCCTACGGAGATGACATGGCTCTATCAGAAGGAACCAAAGCCCCCAACTTCAGCTCGACCGATGATGCTGGCAACAGCGTTTCCCTATCAGACTTTTCGGGCAAGCCTGTGGTCATCTACTTTTATCCCAAAGACGATACCCCCGGCTGCACTAAGCAAGCCTGTAGCTTCCGCGATTCTTACAGTGAGTACCAAGGCAAGGAGATTGTTGTTCTTGGTGTCAGCATGGACGATGAGACTTCTCACAAAGCATTCAAAGAGAAATTCAGTCTCCCATTCCCTTTGATTGTTGATACCGATGGCGCGATCGCCAAAGCATTCGACGTAGAAGGCGGTGGCTACGCCAAGCGCGTTACCTTTGTCATCGACAAAGAAGGCAGCATCACCAAAGTATACGACACCATCAACACCGAAACTCACGCAACAGACGTCTTGTCTGACTTGAACCTGTAAGCATTAGGGGGATGGGGGATGGAGGAATGTTCATCATCACTATCTCCCATCCCTTATCCTCAATCTCTAAACAATGTCCAAAAAAGTCCTCATCCTCGGTGGCAGCGGACGCATCGGTCGCAGCGTAGCCACCGACATCCTCACCCATACCTCTGCACAAGTCACCATCACTGGTCGCAGCAAAATGCCACCCAAAGATGAAAAAGCAAAATCAAACCGTACATTCCAGTCAATTGATCTAGCAGATGAGTCAGCTGTAGAAAAAGCGATCGCATCCCACGACCTCATCGTCCACTGCGCAGGCCCCTTTCGCAGCCGCAATCACCACGTCCTCAACAGCTGCATCGCTCAAGGCAAGTCCTACATCGACGTCGCCGACAGCCCAGACTACGTCAACAAGGCCCTGAAATATCGAGAAGAGGCTCAGGCCGCAGGCGTCACAGCCGTCATCAGTACCGGCATCTTCCCAGGCATATCCGGCAGCATGGTACGACAAGGCATAGAGCAATAAGACAAAGCAGAAAGCGATCATCTCAGCTATCTAGTCGCTGGATCTGGCGGCGCCGGTGTCACCGTTATGCGCACGACCTTCATCGAGCTACAAACGCCGTTCATGTCAAAAATCAACGGTCGCTGGCGAGCAATAGAACCCTACAGTCAGAGAGAAGTCCTTGAATTTCCTCGCTACGGCAAAGGCGGCGTCTACTGGTTCAACACTGTCGAGGCGCTCACCGTTGCAGATACCTTTCCAGAACTCAAAACCATCGTCACCAAGTTTGGCTCCGTGCCCGACTACTACAATCGCATGACCTGGCTCATGGCCAGATTGCCCAAAGCCGTCCTTAACAACAAAGCCCTCATCGAATCGGTCTCACAAATCAGCTACAAAATGACCCAAGTGACCGACCCCAAAACCGGTGTCGGCATCGCCATGCGCATGCAAATAGACGGTGAGAAAAACGGAAACGCCGCATCCTACCTGGCCACTTTTGACCATGAGGATACGGCGTTTTGTGCAGGATGCGGAACCGGTGCGATCGCTCAGCTCATCCTTACCGGCCAACTCACAAAACCTGGCGTTTGGCCCGTAGAACAAATCCTCACAACCCGCCAATTTGAAGAGACATTAGCTCAGCGTAAGCTCAGTGTGACTCAAGAAATCTCTTAAAATTTCAGTACAATTTTCAGCACCTAGTCCTTCTACGATACCTAGATCAAGATTGTCAGAATGTGAAGAACAATGCTGTTGATAATGG
>ERZ1740067.507-NODE-507-length-30958-cov-12.318675_pt1 | contig 30958 bp, 25 predicted proteins | sample MGYA00581736_ERZ1740067 | MGnify/ENA primary metagenome ERZ1740067 (study PRJEB43018, sample SAMN04849236) | marine metagenome | isolation source: floating plastic debris | place: Pacific Ocean | collected 2008-08-27 | study: EMG produced TPA metagenomics... | reverse complement strand
ATCCTCCCTTGGAGGGGCTTCGCCATCGCAAATTGACGAACTCAACGACAAAATCTACGCAACAGTCAATAACGGGGTCTATCGTTGCGGCTTTGCCCAGACGCAGTCGGCCTACGACGAAGCAGTCGGCGAATTATTTTCCACGCTTGACGAGATGGATCAACGACTCGAAACCCATCGCTATCTCTGTGGAGACTCGCTAACCTTGGCGGACGTTCGCCTGTTCACAACACTGATTCGTTTCGATGTGGCCTACCACGGCATCTTTAAGTGCAACCGTCGCCGGATTGCCGACTACAAAAATTTGAGCGGCTATCTTGCTGAGATATATCAAATGCCGGGAATCGCCGACACCTGCGAGATTGAGGCAGTCAAACGTGACTACTTCGGCAACCTGTTTCCGCTCAATCCCGGTGGAATTGTACCTATTGGACCAGGCTGGGACGGGCTAAAAGAACCTCACGGTCGCAATCAATAGCACCATGCTAGTCGGAGTGATACCGTGCTAGTCGGAGTGATTAGGTTGGCAGCAGATGCCAAACACAGAAGTAAACCCGTGTAAAAATGTCGTTGACCCCACCGGCCCAATCTCTCCATTACAGAAAAATCCGCCGACGGGTATTGGGCCCAGATATTCCTCAAATAGATCTGAGTCAAAATTAGGTTCGTCGTAGAGGCCTTCTCCTCTGCCAGTGCAGGAGAACAGTAAAGCGCCGACGGGGGACGCGTTCGTTCCGTCGTTCTCTAATTTATTTTCTAAACGCTCTATGCGATAGCGCCGCAGCATGCCTTCCAGGTCTTCTTCAGAGGTTTGAGCATCGCGCATATGGAACTGTACGCGCATGCCAGGACGGATTTTATCGGCAACTGCGATCGCACCATTCCTCGGATCTACTCCTACCAAATTCCGAATCAAAAAATCTCGCCGGGTCAGGCTCGGCTTAAAGCCACTCTGCGCCACGCCGATAAACAGCGCATTTTGAGCCAGCTCCCGCTCTTCCTCATCCATACCCTGAAAAATATCTTGCAAAATTTCTAGCGGCGTTTGCGCAGCGTCAGCATCTTCCAAATCATCGGGCTCTAGCTTGAGCATAATATTGCGATCGCCCTCACTCACCCGATACAACTCACCAATGGGCCGACATCCCTGCGCCACAATCGCCTCCAGCACAATCTCGCCCGAAAGCGCTACTCCCACAATCCCTTCTCGATACAGCTCCCCATCGCAAAACAAACCGCTATTGCGACTAAAGCTCTCAATACCAGCCAATCCGCCAACTTTTGTCGCTTCTGGATAGGCGTAGTCCATGCCTTGTAGCAGCTCGCTTGTGCCCGACGAAAACGGGTCAGCCATCATCACAAAGCTAGGCTGAGCTTCAGGCGTCACCCCAATCAAATCGCTCCAAGCCTGTGGCGGACTATCCAAGTCTGGCAGGTCAGCGGCGGTGAGATGAAAACTCTGAATGTTGACATTCGGCAAATGCGCCACTGTTAGGCTGAGCGCCGGGCCCTCCTCTATCTCAGAAGGAAACTCATCATCCATACCAATAACACCGCTACCACTACAGCCCACAATATGGGCAACCGGCAGCAGCTCTTGAATGAGAGGCATTAGCCGAGCGTACTCGCTGGCAAATGCAACCGAGACAAATACAAACGCTAGGTCTGGTTGAGCGCCAAGCTGATCTTTTGCCTGCTGTGTCACTTCTTTCACCGCAGTTTCCAAAGAGGCACTGGTTGAGATCGCACTGACCCACTTCATATTTGGAGATTCCTTAAGATAATTCTACGGGCAGAGCATTTAAATTGAAGTCTGATACATACTGGTATGAGGTGATTTTGGTCCTCTGTAAGTACATGTGCAGACCGCACCGTTCGATTGCTCGACAGTTCTATTATCTACTGTTGTTGCCAGCGAATGCTAAAGTCCCTGCCTTACAGCACACTCAAGTCATTCACCAACGTCGTTTTGGCTGTTGCCTATCTGGCCTTCTTCAAGGTCGTCATCGCTAAAGCGCCCTGTTTAAATCCTTTATTTAAACAGTCATATTAAATTGCCATAAATGATACGGCAGTTTAGCAAATGCGAAAGCTAAGATAGTCCTCGGAACCACACGTCGTAAAAACTCTACTAAATACGGTTTGCCATGAGCGATATTCAAGAAAAAATTAAGACTGAAATCGAAGCAGCTCGTGAAGCTTGCTCCACGGAAGATACCGAAGGCTGTGCTGCTGCTTGGGACGCGGTAGAAGAGCTTCAGGCTGAAGCTTCTCACCAGCGCGAAAAGGATACCGAAAAAACGCCTTTCGACAAGTACTGTGACGACAACCCCGAAGCCGACGAGTGCCGCGTTTACGACAACTAAGCCCGATGCCTGCTATATCTTCGCCCAAGCCAAGGTCCTCAGGTCCAGCTAAGGTTTACTCTTTGCCTACGGCTGCGTAGCTTAAGCAAAGTACAAACAGCAAAATGTAAACGACAGAATATCAATGAGGGGAAGAAGTTACTTTTTATAGGGGCTTCTTCCCCTCACTGCGTTAGGCAATATTCTCCTAATAGGAGGGTGTATTACAAGCAGCGCTATTTTTGCGTGAAATAGCGGAAAAACTAGCCCCAAACGGGAGGGATTCTTTAGCAACTTGACAAAATGGCTTGATATTGCACAGCAGGTGCTACATTGATGATTGCTCATTTATCCCTTGTCGCTACGTGCTAACAAATCCTGACTCGATACGTCCTTTGGTCTGGACGGATTATCGGCTAGCACTTCTAGTCGCTGTCTTTGTTCCACTCACACTGCTGATTTGGTCGTGGGTAACAAAGGCTGAATCGATCAGTGCACTTCTAAAGATTTACTGGCGTGTCGCAAGTCTACTAGCGATTACGGTTTATTTGCTGATCCCCGGTTGGTCTGTGGGCTTTGTCACCACCTTACTCGCTAAGATTCTCATCCCGATGAGTCTTTGGTTCTGGGCAGATCTTAATGAAGAGATTCGTGAGCAGCCTAAGCGATCGCTCAACCTTGGCTTCAATGCTTGGCGCTGGGCAATGTCAGCCTATTGCCTGATCAGTGGGTTGCTACAGCTTACATTTATTCGCTGTGCGTTTTCTCAGGTGGCACTAGCTGGAGACGATTGCCAGGTGTGGAGAGAGCCTGCCCTCGCGTACAAAGCTATCTTTCACAGTGGCGATGCCGGTAGCAACAACCTCACTTTTTGGGGAGTCATGGGAGCAGTTGCACTAGGCTTTTATGCCCTCTATCTAGGCTATTTTCTGTTTGTTCGCTTGGGCCGTCAGGGTCGTTCTGCGCTGAATCAGTAACCTCGAATCAATAACGCAATTCAATAACGCAATTCAAAAATACACAATGAGTGAGCTTACCCTTGCGGCCCAGCTCGAAAATTACACGCTCAAGCACCCACAAGAAGTGCTGATTGTCCATGTGGAAATTGAAGGTGACGTCGATCAAATTATTATCTTCAAAGGGTTCTCTAGCTCCTTAATGCAGCCTACGGCTTTCGACCCAGAAGTGCCTGTGCTATCTAGATCAGCAACCGTTTTATACATCGACCGTTTGCAGGGGCCCTACCAGCCACAGTCGCCTCAATATCTAGAGCGTAATATTGCGCTAGATGACTTTCTCGCTAGACTATCTTCCTCCGCGTAAACTCGTCATCAAGCCCCGTATTTCATCGACCCACATTTCGTCAGTGACCTGTCACAATGTAAGGGTCTTTTTTTCTATTGGTAGCACCTATTATCTGCCCCCTTATTTGGTAGACGTCCAACCTATGTACCAGACTCAAGACCTTCACGTGGTCGAAAATCGCCCCTTGCTTGCCCCAAATCAGCTCCTTGAGCAGCTACCGCTCACCGAAACGGCGTCTGCCTTAGTCGCCAAAACTCGCGATCACATTCGCAACATCATGCATAACGAAGACCGTCGCCTGCTGGTGATCGTCGGCCCGTGCTCTGTGCACGATGTGGAGGCTGCCTACGACTACGCTCAAAAATTGGTTAAGCTGCGATCGCAGTTTTCCGAAGAGCTAGAAGTGGTGATGCGCGTGTACTTCGAGAAGCCACGTACAAGCATTGGTTGGAAAGGACTCATCAATGACCCCCACCTAGACGGCAGCTACGACATCAATGAAGGTCTACGCTTAGCCCGCAAGCTCCTACTTGATCTGGCCGAACTAGGCTTGCCAGCTGCCACCGAACTCCTCGATCCGATTACGCCGCAGTACATTGCCGACGTCATCTCGTGGACGGCAATTGGCGCGCGCACTACAGAAAGCCAAACCCACCGTGAAATGGCATCTGGACTATCTATGCCCATCGGCTTCAAAAACAACACCAACGGTAGTCTGCAAGCCGCTTCCAATGCCATGCTAGCGGCCAGTCAGCCCCATCATTTTCTAGGCATTAATAACGACGGCCATGCCAGCATCGTATCTACAACAGGTAATGCAGACGGGCACCTGGTATTGCGAGGGGGCAAGCAAGGACCAAACTACGAGCGGTCTTTTGTAGAAGACGCGGCCAAGGCACTCACCGAGCAAAACCTCAATCCTCGAATGATGGTGGACTGTAGCCACGCCAATGCCAACAAAGATCACAACCGCCAGGTCACTGTGCTAGACAGCGTCGCAGAGCAGATTCGCTCTGGCTCACAGCACCTAATTGGAGTGATGATTGAAAGCCATTTGGTAGCTGGCAACCAGCCCATTGCCAAAGGACTAGATAAGCTGACCTACGGGCAAAGTATCACCGATGCCTGTGTGAACATTGAAACGACTGCCATCATGCTAGAGCAGCTAGCTGGCGCAGTACGCCATGCAAATCGCACAGCGAAGGTAAGCCAAGCCTAGCCGTTCAGGTTTTCACACATGTCATCGTAGGGGCGCTAGCATTGCTACGCCCTCTCAATTCATATGCACAAATGACCGCTTAAAAAAGCGGGACATTAACATTTAACCCAGCACCATAGAACGTATCGTCCAGATTTATTCTGGCCTCGGACGAGTTACCAAAGCGCGTACCGCCAAATAAGCTGACCCGGCTTTCAGGCGTGAGGTTGTAGCTAACGACGCCCAGCACCTGTTGGTAGGTGTCGTAGCGAGGGATTTGGGTGTAGTCGTCTAGGTCTAGCTGATAGAGCAGGCTAGTTCTGAGCTGTCTGGTCACGCCGTAGTTGAGCGACAGCGTCACCGTTTGGCGGAAGCGACTGGCCCTTTGCGGGTCGGCAAATCCCAAGCGCATTTGGTAAAAGCTATCCAGCCACATTTTGGAATTTAAGACGCTGCGATGGCTAACCAGGGCGTCAATGTAGTTGACCCCGAAAAGTTTTTCTCGATAGCCAGGAGAATACAGTCGTTGATTTCGGAAGCCAATTTGAGCGAAGGTGCGCGGACGCAGTCTTTGCCTCAGGCCGACCTGAAGCTGAACTTCGTTGTAGTTAATGCCGGAGATGTTGTTGTATCTGGCGATGTTGGTTTCTGCGATCGCATACACGCTCGTCGTCGCCGATAGCCTAGGCACAAAGTAAAACGATGCACCTGCCTGATAAATCTGCTCTTCAACACGGTCGTTATTGCGAATAACGTTGTCAACATCGACAAATCCTAACCGACCGCCCAGAAAGGCAATGGGAGGGGCCACTTTTAGCGGGGCTGCTTGGGCAGTCCGCAAAATTCGTAGAATACCCAGCTCTTCATTTTGCCGCGATCGCAGCTGCAACAGCCGCAAGGTTCCTAGCTCTTCGTCTAGTACGGGATATACCTGAGTGACAACCCCTTCGTCTTCTAGAATTTCTGAGAGGAGATCGGGCGAATTGATGTCTACTGTCAACCCACTCTCTGCGCTCTCATCTGCGCTCTCATCTGCGCTCTCGTCTAGGTTGTCATCGTTACTTTCACTATCATCATCGATACTCTCATCATCAGAGAGACTGGGCAGTTGCTTTCCCTCCGTAGCTATAGACGCAGTCTCAGCCGTGGAGATAGCCTCCGTTTTAGTAGATTCAGAGACAGCTCCCATCTCAAAATCTGCTGAATTATCGCTGTCTGCCGTCCCAGAATTAGCCGTGTGTGATGCTATTGTTTTGTCCGCTGATGCCAAGTCACTAATCCAGTCATTAGCACTATCACCAGATGCATCATTCCAAGCCAGCGCTACATGCTGAATTTCCGACACAGATAGCGTCTGAACAGAGCTACTGACATCACTAGCCATTAGCCGGGTGATACTCCATGGTTCAGGTTTGAGGTCGAGTTTTAGCTGAGCCACCACAGGGTCGCGACTAGTCATTCCAGCTGCTGACGACACAGATTCATCCACCCAAGTAGGTGAAACCTGAGAGGCCGAGCTACCTAACTGCTCTAGAGGTTCGTTAGCCAGGTTATCGGCTGCTAACGCAGGTGCTGTGGCTACATCAGGCGTGCTGCTGCCCAGCTCACCAGCTACGACATCATTAGCTACAGTTTTAGAGCCTGGCTTTGAAAGTTTGGGGTCAGGAATAAATGCACTGCCTGAAAGCAGGTGTCTGCGCTCAGCTACGTCGATTTGCGTGGGCAGTGCTTCAGGCTGAGGCTGAGGTGCGATCGCTCCAGAATCAGTCCCAATTTTCCTGGAGCGGGTTTCTGACGCCCCTAGCTCACTTATTCCCAGCTCACTGGGTTCTAACGTTGACTCTGCAACCTGTTCCTGGAGAGGCTCTGCCACTGCTGGCGAGCAGAGAATATTCAGTATCCCACCTAAACCAAGGCTTAGTTTAAGCACGTGCTGATACGTAGGGATATCCTGGTTCTGCATAAAAAAAGTTACCTCGGCAGGCAGGGGCACGGACTAATTCGCTTCACAATGAACAAGCAAAAGTATGAAAAATCGCATGGGCACATGCTGTCTATATGCAAGTCATAACAGGGGGCATCAGGTCAAAACCATGAAAATTAAGCTGGTTTTTCTCTGATTCCTCCCCGAATAAATGAAATGCGAAAGTGACGACTTAAACTAGCTCTCAACTATACTCGCATCTTCATACTCTCTTTATAATCATTTGTCTGCTTACTTTAATAAACACCGAATAGCTTACTAGCATGTGCCTATAGTTTTTCTGGCAATATTTGCGAGTTTAGTGTTTTACTAGCATCTCGAAACGATAGAATATGAGACGAAAACAGTTGCAATCAACAGTTTTTCTTCGAATAAATTCGATTGGAAACACATCAATTTTCACTTGCATCTACCTCAGACAATTGCATCAGTGACATGGTAAAGGCCTACAAAAACTAAAAACGCACAGGCAGTGCTAACCAAAGCTGATAAATGTTACATAAACTTATCTTCACACAGTCATCCTACTGATAAGTAGACCACTCTGGCTAGCTTTTCTTACGTACAAAACACTATGAATGGGCATTATTCAAAACCAGGTTATGCACTGCGCAAGCTGTCGTGGGTATTGACTTTAGCGCTCGGGCTATCGGGCTCGCTACTGCTATCTCAAGCAGCGATGGCAGAGCCTTTCTACAAACAGCTCGCAAAAGAAGAATCCGCTGAGGAAACATCGCCAAAGCAAGCATCTGAAGAGGAAGACGAAGAGGAAGACGACGAAGAAAAAAAAGAAAAAGAAGAACGAGAAGAGCCAGAGGCTTTGAGTTGGGCGCGGGTAGATTTTATTCGCAATCGAGTTCAGCTAGTGCCTCGCAACCAAAGCGGTAGACGAGCCAACATCTCCGATATTTTGCGACTAGGTGATTCACTGCGAACGGCCAGAGCTTCCCGCGCTGAACTACGGTTTAATGATGGTTCTCTTGCTCGTGTTGGTGAACGGGCAACTTTTCGATTTACGCCCGATACTCGAAACTTTCAGCTCAACAACGGCACTATCTTGCTGCTCATTCCCCCTGGCAGAGGGCGTAGTTCGATTCAAACGCCAAACGCCGTGACCGGTATCCAGGGATCCGCTCTGTTTGTTCGCTACATCCCCGAAACCGACACAACTATTGTGGGCGCACTCACAGACAATCCCGACGGCCCCATGGTTCTCTTCAATCGGGACGGCACCGAGCAGCAGGCGCTCAGAGCCAACGAGATCGGTGTTGTTGAAGGCGATCAAATCACCGAGCTGTACCAGTTTGATGGCACTTTATTCTGGCAGAGTAGCGGCCTAGCAGAAGGCTTCAATTATCTATCCGAGTCGACTAGCACAGATGAACTCGATGGGGTCCGTGAGGAGATTAGGGAAGCTATTTCTACTCAAGGGCGTCTCAACGGTGAAAGCATCATCACCAATCCAGAAGCATTCAAATCGCCTACCGATAGCGTAGAAAGCGATATTGATGCAGAAGTAGAAGACACCGAGATAGAGTTCGAGGGTTCACCTGCCCAAGAGTACGAAAGCTCTGCCGAGCCTGTGGATGAACAGGCTATAGAAGTTGGTGTAAACAACTCACTACAAGCCGCTGAAGAAGAAGACGTGGCTATCAATGAGTCTGATGCGGCGGCCGGTGCGGCAGCAACCACAGATGAAGAGGCGACTGATACTACCAGCACTGATCCTGATACAACCAATAGCAATGACACCATCAGCGCAGAGGTGGAAGCATCGGACAATGATGCAGATGTCTCTGATGTTAGTCAGTCGGATAATGCAACTGGCAATGGAGGAGCCGAGGGCTCAGCATCAGCTGCGGGTGCGGGTGCAGTTCAAGATGAAGCTGGGGCTGCTGGAGCTGGGGCTTCGGACGGACGTGCAGACGGTGCTGGGGCTTCAGACGTAGGCGGGGGAAATTCCATAACACCTGACGACGGTGTTATCACACCTGAAACTGGTGGCTTAGAAGACACTACAAACAGTGGCAGCGATGTTACCACCAACCCAACGTCTGGCGGGATTGGTCCTGACGGGATTGGGAATGTTGGACCAGATGTAGGAGATGACCAGCTACCGGGCGATGCTCAAACGGTCGATTCCACAGTGCCCACAGCTACTGATACAGACGCCACTTTCACAGAAACAGACACAGCGCTTACAGAAACGGTAGACAATAGCGACGTCACAGTGCCCGATATCGATACTGAGCTTGCCTCAGACGGGGAAGCTCTAATTTTGGATCCCGTGCCCGATCAGGTCGATAAGCTAAACGAAGTTCAGACTGTTCATGATTTGGAAATGCATGACCCTGAAGACGGAGCAGCCGGGGCTGGGGCAGTCGGTCCTGAAACCGGTGGTGGAACGCCATAGTGAATGGAACGCCATCGTCAGCGGTTGCCTCTTACTCTAAACAAGCTAAGCAAAAAGGCCCACTGGTAAGTTACCAGTGGGCCTTTTTGCTTATTCAACATCAGGCGTAGAAGCCTAAGAACTCTGTCCAGGACTATCCGGCTCGGGCTCTTTCGACTCAGGAGCACTTAGATCCACCGATGGGTCCTCAACAGCTTCATTCTCAGCACGAGTCTGCATGTCGTTGAGCCAGTCTTCTGGCAAAATTTGCGTATTGTCTAGCGCTGAGTCGGTGTCAATGACGCCAGGGCGAGTACCTTGGTTGACTGTGGTGCCTGGCATCATTTGAAAGGTATTGTCCGCGATTGCTGGATCGTTTGGCAGCTGTTCGGACTCAATGCGCTGGAGTTCATTGAGTACTTCGTCGCTGGAGTGATATCGCTTATTGAAGTCGTAGCGCACCATTTTATTAATGATACGAGAGAGATCAGGCGAAATGTCTTCAATAGTGTGTGACCAAATAATCTCGCCGTCTTCGCTTCGTTTGAGGGCGTGGGGCGGCCTACCTGTGAGCGCTTCGATGGCGGTAATACCCAGCGCGTAGATATCGCTACGTACGGTGGGCATACCTGCCGACTGCTCGCTAGGCATATACCCCTGGGTACCAATACCCACGGTGGAGGTGATGCGAGTATTGGAATCAGCTAGCTGATTTGAAATGGTTTTGACTGCGCCAAAGTCAATCAGGACGTAGCGATCGTCGCTGCTACGATGAATGATATTGGATGGCTTAATGTCGCGGTGAATGACATTTTTGGAATGGACAAAGCTAACCACTGGTAACAGATCGATCAGCATTTTAGCAACCGCCCGCTGAGAGAGCGGCCGACTACGCGACAAAATATTGCGTAGCAGCTTACCCTTGATCATCTCTTGCACCAGATAAAAGGTCTGCTGCACTTCAAAGTAAGCTAGCAGTCTAGGAATTTGGGGATGCTCACCCAGCTGGCCTAGGACTACCGCTTCCGCTTCAAACAGGCGTCTGGCAAGGTGGTGAGATTTGGGATTGTCACTCACAATTTTGAGCTGCTTGACGACGCAGACAGGATGGCCCGGACGCAGGGTATCTTGTGCCCGGTAGGTTTCACCAAAGCCCCCGGCACCGATAACTTCCATAATGCGGTAGCGATCGCGCAGCAGCGTGCCAATAATGTCTGTCCGATTGACATCTAGCAGATCTTGAAAATCGTCTTGCTGGCTAATAATTTCTTGCACAAGGGGCGAAGTAGCATAGCGCGCTAGGGTCGTCCGCAGCCGCTTACGCTTGAACCTTTCGCTCGTAAAGCCAATGCCAAAGTCCAAAAGGCCTAGGGTTGCGATCGCAGCTACTGGCACCCCCGTAATCAAAATAATATTGCCAACAACAAAAGCCATGTAGCTGGCGGACACCCATAGCCCTATGCCACCAACCGCAATCAGCGCGCGTTTCGAATGCCGCTTGTGCCGGTTAGTGAGTATCGCAACCGACAGACCTAGCCCCATCACAACGAGCGCATTCAGCCAAGGCCGCCGAATCAGCTGGGTAGGGGAAATGTCTTGCTCTAGGGTGGCGACTGTATTGGCTAATATCTCTACGCCAGCCATCGGCTCTGGGTACAGCAGACTTTGAGAAAACGGCGCTTTGTGAAAATCCTGACTCTCAGCAGCAGTGGTACCAATGATGACGATTTTGTCTTTAAAAAATCGGCCTGAATTGAGTTTGTTATGCCAGGGATCGTCATCTAAGGCATACCAAAAAGGAATTTGCTCAAAGGTACCGCTGGGACCGTGGAAAAAAATATTTTCCTGAGGAGCTTTGTTAAAAGGCACTTGAGCTGCGCTCAGGGTTGCTTGGGCAAAGCTCAGAGGGGCCTGCTCATCTACGATGGCCGTTGACGCACCAAAAATCGATTCTTCTTCAGCAGCCAGCTCCGCCAAAAACGTCTGACCTAAGCGATGAATTTGCCCATTGGGTTCTATCCGAAAATTAATAGAGCCCATCCTGATCCCGGCGTCTCTAAATAAAGCAATCGGCAGCCTGGGCTCAGATAAAATGCCCTGGTTGTACTCAAGGTTGTTATAGTTTGCGGCCAAAACAACGCGATCACCATACTGACTGAGAACTTCGGCAAACGCATCATCGTCGCCTTCACCGTAAGTACTCGGCGCGGTGAATAAAACGTCTAGCGCGACAGCTTTTGCACCAGAATCCATCAGCCTGGTAATGACTTGGGCATAGGCCTGACGCTTCCACGGCCAAGACTTCAGCGGCGCTAGCGCCTCATAGCGCTCAGGATCAGCCAAATAATGTTTCCCTTGACCAAGGGACTCCGCATCGATCGCGAGTATCACCACCTCATCCGGCGCGGTGACCGGCCCGCGCAGCTCAAAAAACAGGCTCTGAACCTGCCTTTCACCCAGATTCACAAGACCCAAGTCAAGCCCGACTGCGGTAGCTGCCACGGTGGTGCACAGCGCAGAAATCGCTAGCCGCCAGTACTTGGAGACTGCTTTTTGTTGCCAGGCCTCGAACCTGTCTTTTGGCGTTAACGTAGCGGTGTCAGCCCCCGCTCTTGAGCTATCATTCACTGATTTGGGCATAACACTATTAGTAGAGACTCTGATGGTAAGGATTCCTGTTCAGAATTTTAGGCAGGAACATGCGTAGACAAAGGCTGTATCAAAACGAACGCGAGAGGAGATGAAAGATACTATAATGATCAGAAATATAAGAAACGGACTATACTAGCCATTCTCTATACACGGAATATCCCTATTTTAATTCCCTGACTGCATTTTTTAGACTCATCACACTGTTTGGTTCAACGTGTGGCTAGTTCAACGTACGGCCCAACGTGTCATTTTCTACCAAATGCTTTGCTACAGGGCAGTTTTTCTACTCAATAGCTTCTAAACAGTTCTAAACGCCTATTTCCTAAATCTTTGCTTCGCGCTTGCTGATAATACTGCTACGAATAATTGCGCACACGGCCACTTTAACTATTACCGCGCAACTGTCCATATTCCGGTAAGTTTCCTAGCCTTCTTTTTACGACTGCTCTATCTGTTGGCTTTGGCTGTTGGCTTTGGCTATTGGTTTTAGGCTACATAACCTTACTCTTATTTAATTCTTATGGCTTCTCCGACACTCAATCGACTGTCTATTTTTGTCGATGGTAACAATATGTTCTATGCCCAGCAGAAAAACGGCTGGTTTTTCGACCCTAAGCGGGTTTTAGAATACTTTGTCACCGAAATGGAAGGAATTTCTTTGGTCAACGCCTTTTGGTATACCGGACTCAAAGACCCCCAGGACCAGAGAGCTTTCCGAGATGCTTTGATTAGCCTGGGCTATACCGTACGCACCAAAGTCCTCAAAGAGTATTACGACGACACGTCCGGGCGCTATTCCCAAAAGGCAAATTTAGATATTGAAATTGTTGTCGACATGTTCAATACGGTCGATCAGTACGACCGTGTGGTGCTGCTCAGTGGCGACGGCGATTTTGAGAGAGCCATTGAGCTACTGCGCTCGAAAAGCACCCATATTACGGTGGTATCGACCGAAGGCATGATCGCTCGCGAGCTGAGGAATGTGACCGATCGCTACATTGACCTCAACAAAATTCGCCGTCAGATTGAAAAAGTGGAAAGTTAGGCTAGGGATAGGATGGCCAACGTGGACCTTGGGTAACTAAGCTACGAGTTCCTTTTGGGAGGGCTGCGCGATCGCTGATTGGATCCCCGATTCATCTAGCTCATGGCCGATAACAATTAGCTGAGTCCTCCGGACCTCGTTTGAGCGCCAAGGGCGATCGTAGAAATAGTCAAACCGGTTACCTACACCATTAAGTACCAGTCGCATGGATTTGTTTGGCACAGCGACGAAGCCTTTGATGCGATAGATTTCCTGCTCACCTACCAGCTTAATTAGCTGCTGCACAAGTGCCTTCGGCTCAAATTCTTGAGCCAACATGAGAGGCATCGAAGTAATATCATCATCGTGCTCGTGCTCTTCTTCGTGATCGTGATGGCTGTGTCGGCTCTCCAGGTTGTCTTCTACTGCCGCACTAAAGCCTAGCAACACCTCTGGGCTGACATTGCCACTTTGGCAAGGCACCACCTTCACACCTTCAGACAGCTCACGGCCCAGCCAGTCTTTTACCTGAGTAAGCTCGCGATCGCTCACACGGTCTACCTTGGTAAGCAGCACCATATCTGCGCAACCCAGCTGGTCTTCAAACAGCTCTTCAATGGGTGTCTCGTGGTCTAGCTCTTCATCGGCTTGCCGCTGAGCCTCTAACGCGGCCAAATCACCGACGAGTTCTCCTTTGGCTAGGGCCTCGCAATCGACAACGGTAACCACACCGTCGACGGTCGCACTGGTCCGAATTTCCGGCCAGCGAAAGGCTTGGACAAGTGGCTTTGGCAAGGCGAGCCCTGAGGTCTCGATAACCACACAGTCGAGTTCGTCTCGTCGCTCGATTAGGGCTTGCATCGTCGGCAAAAACTCTTCTTGTACGGTGCAGCACAAGCAACCGTTAGCCAGTTCTAGGATGTTGTTGTTTTGACTGCTATTGGAATTGTTACTTGGGCTGTTTGCCGTGTTGTCGTCGTCGCAGATTTGGCAATCGCGCAGTAGCTCGCCATCGATACCAACTTCGCCAAATTCGTTGACAATAACAGCGATTCGGCGGCCTTGATTGTTTTGCAAAAGATGTCGTACCAGCGTTGTTTTTCCGGCTCCTAAGAAGCCGGTCACAACCGTTACAGGAAGTTTATTCATGTTGTTTAGTTTATTTTTTGGTTTGGGTTGTTTGGTTTAGTAACTATGCCTAGAGCTGATGAACTGCACGATCTAAACCAACAAACCACTCAGGAAGGCCGCGCCTGCGCCTAACACAACAAATCCAGCATGGCGTATGGAGATAAGGCCAGCTGTTTGGTTCTTGTCCATAACGCGCTTAGAAAGGTAATAGGCACCAAGTGCGATCACACACTGAACTGCCGCAAATCCAACCAAGTAAGCCACCAAAGGCGTTGCTTCTGCCCCGACAATGGCTTCACCATAGGCATAACCATGAAACACACCTGCCAAAGCAGCCAGACTGCGGCTAGCAAACCGGCTGCAATAACCAATGCCAGATGATCGAACCCAATCACAGGATGGCCAATACCGGAAATCAGTCCTTCAAAAAGAGTTTTTGGTGCTTCGCCACCGAAGGGGTGATGTGCCGCAGCAGGTAGTGCTAGCAACACAAGAAGCCCAACATTGACGAGACCGCCTATCACTATACGATTTGTCCTAATGCGAGCTACTCCAACATGGTCAGCGGCAGCAGGACAGGGCGACATATTTTTTTTCATGGTTTAACTTCCTCTCGCTGTACCTCGCAGCGCAGAGATTTAAGGACATTAGCAAGATGTACGGGCATTCTGGCTTAGGTAGAAGACGTCGGCACTACAGGCTCTTTCTCTACCATCACAGCTGCGGGACAGCGCCGGTTTTTCACCGAACTTTCCCCGTTATCGAGCGGCTGTTGACTGGACAGTGAACAGGTTTTAGGCTTGAACTTTTCACTCCCCTAAAGTGCGCGCACATTGGATCTGTGCGCACTTTAGCCAGCAAAAATAACAGGCTCTCGATCACAACATCTCAGGCCAACTAGACTAGCACGGCGACTCGCGACACAATGGTGATATCTCGGAAACTTATTACGCTAACAGTCGTAGAAAAACCCTGGCGACAACGTTCGTAGCTCAAAGCAAAAGATCAACAGCAAATCGCCATTTAACAGACCTATGCTCAAAGCCGTTATTTTTGATTTGGATGGCACATTGACCGACAGCGATAAAGTTCATTTTCAAGTCTTTCAGTCGCTATTTGCCGAGCGCGGCATCGCAATGGATAAATCACTCTACAAGCAAAAAATCAGCGGTCGTCAAAACGCGGCCATAATGGCTGACTTTTTTCCTGAGCTTTCAGCCGCAGAAGGCGAGCAATTTAGTGCTCAAAAAGAAGCCACTTTTCGAGAGCGGGCCCAAAGTCAGCTGGTGCCACTGCCTGGACTGATTGCTCTGCTTGAGCAAATTAAGCGTCAGGGATTAGCAGCCGCTGTAGTGACCAATGCGCCGCCCAAGAATGCCGCTTTTATGCTGGCGGCACTGGGGCTCACAGAGTCTTTCGACACAATTGTTATCGCCGATGACTTGCCCAGGGGTAAACCTGACCCTTTGCCCTATCAAACCGCACTTGATCAGTTGGGTATTACTGCCGCAGAGGCCATTGCTTTTGAGGATTCTGTGGCGGGTATTCACTCAGCAGTAGGAGCCGATATCGTGACAATTGGCATGACGACAACCCATACAGCCGAAGAACTAATGAGGGTAGGGGCAACCGAGGCGATCGCAGACTTCACCCCTCGCTCACTCACCCCTGTGCTCGACCGTTACTTCTCAGCCGAATCGGACTGATTTCGCCGACGCCGACAGCGATCGGAGCAGTACTTCACATCGTCCCAGCACTTTGCCCATTTTTTGCGCCAGGTAAATGGACGACCGCAGACCTGGCAGGGTTTGGAAGGGAGATCGGATTTTTTGCGTTGGCGAGCCATGTGTGGAAAAAGGGAGAGGGGGAGTTGAGGAGAGGGGGTGAAAGACTTCACAATATATATCGTAATCACAACGATTGGTTTTCTATCGAATGACTCAAATTGCATCCGCTTCAGAAGCTTTGGCCGCCGTTAGGGTTGTGCTGGTGGCTCCGGCAGGTCCGCTGAATGTGGGGTCGGTGGCTCGGGTGATGAAAAATTTTGGGCTTTCGCAGCTGGTACTAGTCGCACCTCAGTGCGAAGTGCTAGGGGCGGAGGCGTTGCAAATGGCGGTGCATGCAGACGATATTTTGCGATCGGCGTTGCAGGTGGAGACGATTCCAGAGGCGCTGGTGGGTTGTGAGGTTGCGATCGCAACCACAGCACGCACCCGAGGTTTTGAAGCGGCACTTCACCCCCCCGAAGCTGTTCTACCTCAGCTCATTACGGCTTCTGCTGCCCAGACTGCCTTGATCTTTGGCCCAGAAGATCGCGGATTGAGCAACACCGAACTCGCCTACGCCCAGTTCTTTACAAAAATTCCAACCAGCGATATCTATAGCGCGCTCAACCTCGCTCAGGCCGTTGCCGTTTGCTGTTACGAGCTGTATCGCATAGTGACGCCTCGTCAGCAGAGCGAGATTTTGCCTGACAGCGAAGTTTCTTCTGACAGCAAAGTGGATTTTCCTTTACAAAACGGCCCTTCATCTGCTAAACAAACGGAATCAAATAGTCTGAGCAAAGCTAACCAAAAAGCTAGCCAAAACAAGGCCACTCTCGATGAACTAGAAGGCTACTATCAGCATCTAGAATCTGTACTGCTCAAAGTGGAGTATCTCTATCCACACACAGCAGCTACCCGGATGCGAAAGCTCAGACACCTGCTGCACCGAACCAGTCCAACTTCCAATGAGGTCGCGCTGTTACGAGGCATGCTCAGGCAGGTGGAATGGGCACTATCAGACTCCAAAAAAGGTTAATTCTGCTATGACGGATGCCAACGGCACACGCAATATTCGCACTGGTAACCAGAGTCCTGGCAGTGCCAGTTCTACCAATGGACCAAATGGCAGCTTTAACAGCAGCTTCAATGGCGGCGCGAACGGTATCGAGCGGCCAAAACTGAGCATTCCATCATCGCGGTACTTGCCAAAGTCGGTGCCTTCAGCAGATAAACCCGCTGCTGCCAATACTCAAGCTTCTAGCGGCGCAAAGCCAGGTACAACAAAACCTAGCGAGCGCCTAAACTCACGACACCGAGCGACAGAGGAAAAGAGTACTCGCCGCCGCAGAAGCCAATCACGCAGCAATTCTGGTGAACGTCGTCGCCTCTTTGGCTCAGCACCTGACCGCGTTAAGCGCAAGTCTTCTAGCCGAACTAGGGCACTGAAGGCTAAAACGACAGCACCGTCGGCTCGGCTCGTAGATAAAAAGCTGAATACAACTGCGGCTGTTACACCCCTCACAAAAAAGGCAGCTGTCAAACCCATTTTGTCTACGCCTTCTGGTAAAAACAGGCCCGGTCTACCAAACTCGACCTATCCAGGGAGAGTACCGCCCTCTCGGGGCCTAGTGCGCAAGCGCCGTCGAGCCAATAAAAAATATACGCTGCTCAGGCGGGGTATTCAGCTACTGATAGCGGGTATGGGGCTTGCGGCTATTGGTGGCACTCTGCTCAGGGTTTTACCCGATACACCAGAACCCACCCCTGCCGAGAAAGTGGTTGCGCCAACGCCGCCGGTCAAAACATTTCCAATGACGCTCGCGCAAGAAATTCCAGAATTAAAAGCTGCCCTGCAAGAGCTGCCAAATCTCTACCCTAATCTGACACCCAAAGTATTTTATATAGATATAGATACAGGTAAGTACGTCAGCGTAGAAGGCACCGAAACAATAGCGGCCGCCAGCACAATCAAGCTGCCTATTTTACTAGCTTTTTTCGAGGAAGTTGACGCCGGACGGATCGATCCGAATCAAACCTTAGCCATTCAACCTGAACAAATTGCCGAAGGATCGGGCGATATGCAGCTATCGGCACCGGGCACGCAGTTTACGGCGCTAGAAGTTGCCACTCAAATGATTGTGAGCAGTGACAACACCGCAACTAACATGATGATCGATTTGCTGCGTGGCAAAGAAATCTTGAATGCCAGATTTCAAAAGCAGGGGCTGGAAAAAACTGTGCTCAATGCACCGCTTCCGGACTTAGAAGGGACGAATACAACGAGCGCTCGTGACCTGGTGCATACGATGCTGCTGATTAGCCAGGGAGAAGAACTAACGATGCGATCGCGCGATCGCATTCTCAACATCCTCAATCGCACCCGTAACAAAAGCCTGCTCGCCAACGGCCCCATAGAACAGGGCGCACTTACCTACAACAAAACGGGAGACATCGGCTCTGTGCTAGGCGACGTTGCCCTCGTTGACTTGCCCAATGGCAAACGCTATGCGATCGCAGCTCTAGTGGAAAGACCCATCAACGATGGCAGAGCGCAAGAATTAATCCGTCGCATTTCTGGGCAAACCTATCAAGAATCGTCTAAAGCTGTGCAGCCTGCCATCACGCCGCTGGGCGACAGTGATAGCAATACGAATGCTGACTCGACTAGCGACACTGGCACTGGCACTGGCACTGGCAGGGAAGCAACCTCTAGCAGTGAACCAGTCACACCGGAAGAAGAACCCTATCCTAGTGCCAATCCTAGAACACAGCCGTAGCCGCTTTCTACAGGCCGCTTTCTATACTTAACCTTCCAAAGATATTGCCGGTTGCGGCATTGACTGATGGCAATATATCAAGGAAATTGGGTAAGCTTCTTTACGCAGGCATACCGATGTTTCATTTGAAACGTTTGTTTCATTTGAGACGCGCTCACTGCACTCTTGCCTAAGACGTTGGACAAAGCCTACTGATGATAAGTGCATCCCCAACCACGTTTGAATCACCTGCTGAACCGCCGACAGACGTCGCAGTAGCCGATTCGGATGAAGTACTGTCTTCTGAGCAGACGCCTTTGCAGCTCAATCAGCTGACGGGTGGCTTTGCAGGTCTAAATGTTCAGCAGCTAGCAGCTGAAGGGTATTTTCAGGCGATCGCCTACTGGCTCAACGAACCCCTCGTCCCTCAAAATGTGTACGCTCAGGTGCTGGTCGACAAAGTGCCTGGCTGTATAAAAGTGTTGGTTGAGTTTGAGCGGATTCCTCAGCCGCATCGCCTGCTGAAATTTGTATGCAATCGCATCTACAAACTCAACTCCAACGTCATCGAAGGCATCTACCTAGTTGCACGACAGGTCGGTTCTGCCCAAACAAAATGGGAGCAGCGCATTCGTATTCCGACGGCTGGTCAGCGTCGGTTAAAAAATTCGTCCACAAGCCAATCAGAAGACCTGACCCACGCCTCAGCTAAGCAAGCGTCAGCAACTCGTGACGCTGCGGCGGAAAAACATATTTCTCCTAAGCTGGTTCATGAATCTTCTCGCAGCAAAGTTGCCCGCGAAGTCGTCCGCAGCCAGTTCAAATTCTTCCGCGCAGCGCTGATCTCTGGAAGTGCTACCGCTGCATTTCTATTTGGTGGGCTCACCGAACTTATTCTCTCTGAGCGCTTAAGGTCATCAGATGCAACCGAGTCAGCCCCTGTGGTTGCACCTTGGTACGACGAAGCGCCGACCAGTGCGACAGAAGTCGCATTTCGAGCTTCCCAGCGCGCCGAAAGAACGGTCGAAGCTTCCCTCGAAACAGTGGCCGTTATTCCTCACGATGAGGTTGCCGAGCCAAACGACCCGACTGTTTCGCTCGTGTTTGGTGGTGAGCTGGGCCTAAACGACTTCATTTTTGAAGAAGCTGAAAGTCTCGACCGGCTGTTTAGCGATCTCACCATTTATCAACAGGCTGACGTGGCCATGGTGGGCCTCTCGGAACCCTTAGCCAACGCCAGTACATCTTTGCAAGAAGACTTTTATCACCGCACTCGGCCTCAGGCGGTACAAACGCTCAAAGCTGGCGGCATTGATATCGTAAATCTTGCTAGCGAGGGGACACTCACCTACGGCACTAGGGGGCTAGATGAAACCCTCATCACGCTCGATCGGCAAGGGATTTATCGGGTAGGGGCCGGGCGGAATCAGCAGGAAGCTCATCGCCCCGAAATTTTGGAGGTAAAAGGGCAGCGAATTGCCTACTTAGGCTACAACCCCGAAGCGATGAAAGCTGCTAAAGATGACAAGGCAGGGGTTGCCCATACCAATAGCAAAGAGCGAGAGCATATTTTGGAAGACATTCGGGCCATTCGCCCTCAGGTGGACTGGGTGGTGGTGAATTACCGCTGGGGAGATGTCTTAGGCCAGGGGAAAATAGATGAGGGGGCAGCTAAATTAGGGGCAGCTAACCTAAATAGTGCTGTGGACTTTGCAGCCATCCCTGAAGCCTGGCAGCAGTCGCTGGCTCACGACGCGGTGGATGCAGGTGCAGATTTGGTGGTGGGATATCACCCCAGCCAGATGCAGGGGGCTGAGATTTATCGCGATCGCGCGATCGCCTATTCCCTTGGAGATTTTGTCTTTGGCGAAGCACCGCTCGAAGACCACGACACAGCGGCCTTGAGGGTTTCCTTGCGCAATCGGCAAATGAAAATCGAATTTTTGCCCGTCAGCGTTCGCGATTCCCAAATTCAGATGGCAACTGGCGAACAAGGAACCGCTATTTTGCAGGGCATTCGCAAGGCCTCAAAAACATTTGACCAGCCGCTCCGCTTTCCCGTCGTACTCAAAGCACCGCTAGCTGACATCCCTCAACCTGAGCTGGATCCCTTCTTATCAGAGACGCTAGCGCCCACCGAAACATCGCCTACCTTTGTTGAACCTATTCCGACTCATCTCATACCTGAAGAAGCTGTTCTGCCTGACGCAATGCCAGAACAGCTTCTAGAAGAATATCCAGCGCGCGCACCTAATCCAGTGATGGAAGAGTCAGACGCACTTTTCCCAGTAGACGCCTCATCTGTAGAACCCTCACCTGTAGAACCCTCACCTGTAGAACCCTTGTTTCTAGAACCAAAACAGCTAGAGCGAGAACAAGCAAAACCGGAACAGCCAGAGCCGCAACAGACAAACTCAGACACTTCAAAGCTGCTACCTAACACGCCAGAGCCTGTGAGTTCAGAGTCCATTGACCTAAAGTTTGTCAGCACACAAACAGCGACACGAGAGATGATGCCGATTATTTCTAAAAATGCAGATAGCGTAGAACCCTACGAAGAACCACCTTTAGTAGGCCCTTCGTCAGCTGTGCCAAATGAGCTGGCCTCTGCTCAAAATCAATAATTTATCTTGCCTATTTTGTGCGTGTATACACTGTCTAAGCCGTATTTTTATTTACTTTGATTTAATCAAGTGCTGAGACCAATCGCTGTAACCGCCACAGTCTAGAGCAAGCGATACGTTTATTTTCATAAATTGAAAGGTGCCAACATTTGCAAGGTCTTCTCTGTATTTTTCTGTCATCTTTTTAGCCTGCGGTAGGTGCAAACGCTCCTTTTCTGGCACCGTTTGGTCATTTCTAATACCTTTCCTGAAAGAAATACCCAGGGTTTACTCTATCGAGCACATAAAAAAAGAAAAGAAATTGTAAGGGTGTCAGTCCCATTAGTGGCTAGACCCTGTTTTCGTCTTCAGTGCTATCTCTGATTATGAAATAGTGACTTCAGTATAAATTCTTCAGGATTGTGTGTACTGAAGTCAGTAGGTATGAACAGTAGGGTAAGCGTAAGATGAAAATCTACGCTCTCCTGCGCCGTCATTCATTAGAGATTATGAAAAAAATGGGTAGGGCAGGTAAGGCATTAAAGAACGTTCTCCAGCAGTATGGCATTAGCCAAAACCGGCTGGCTGTAACGATGGGCGTTGCACGTTCCACCGTGAATCAATGGGTGAATGAAGTGAGCGATCCGCTCGCTGACTCTATTCCAGATATCATCACCGCACTAGAAACGTTAGAGCCCTCTGCCGCACAGATTTTCTTACAGCTCTACATAGAGCGCGACAGTAGCCTCCGCCAGTAACAGTAGCCTTCGCCAGTAAGCGTATTAGGGCAACCAAATGGGATGACGGCCTGCCACATTTAGCTCAGTGGGTACTAGTGGTGTAGGCTCTTCATTCAATCGCTCCTCAGGGGTACTGAACAACGGCAATAGCCACAGGCGATGGGTTGCACTCTGAGCTGCTGTTTGAGAGGCATCTTCGGTAGCTACGCTGGAATCGCTCATAAGGGTTTCATCAAATAAAATAGCCAATCCATCGGGAGAAACGCTCACCGTTGTTTCTGGCTGAGGCGGCATTTCTAGCAACCGCTGGATTTCGCCTGTCTCAACGTTAATAGCCGTTAGATAAGGGCTGAGCGTATAGGTTTCATTGAGCAGGTCTACAGGCTCATCACTAGCATTTTCATCAGCATCCGCTTCGGATGACAAATTATCACCGTTTTCGACGTCGGATACGACACTATCTTCTATACCGACCTCCGCATTACTGACTTCTGCATTACTGGCTTCATCTGCGTCCACAAGTTCCTCCACACTGCCATCTCTGAGTAGCTGATTGACCAAACAGTACAAAATCTCATTGCTGTCGTTGAACTGAGCACTGACGATAGCGCCGTCTGTTTGGAGCAAAAGTTTTTCATCGCCCCGATTTGAAACCCAGAACAGAGACTGGGTAAATCGATTTTCGGGATCGTCTTGATTGAAGTTGACTAGAGCAGCAGACGCACCATCGTCTGCAATATCTAACGTAAGACCATACTCGGGAAGAAAGTCCAGCAGGAGTGAGTCAGACTCAGCCGCGCTGACATCCGGGTCGAGGTCTATAACGGCGGTGCCTTTACCCTGCTGTAGCAGCAAGGAAACGCTATCTGGTGCGATTTGGAAATCGCCGCCGGGCTCGGTTTTTATTTTGCGCGGGGTCTGGCCTGGGCGAATGAGCCAGGGACCGTAGTTAGAAGGGTTGTTTTGCTCTACCCGCTGTACCACAATGCTTTCGCCGTTAGGTGCTAGGTCGAATTTGAGATTTTGAAAGTTGCGGTTGTCTAGCACGAGTTCAGTCAGTCCGGCTTCGACGGGCTCGCTCGTCTTCCAAAATTGCCAAGGTGCCGAAGTTTCCAGACTGGCCAATCCTGTCGTGACACTGTAAAGCTGAGCGCCTGCAATGCGATCGTCTGTAATGGACGAGTCCACAGCTGAAAACAGAATGCGATCGCGCTGCGGATAGGGCTGAAAAGCCAGCACCGTCTGGCCCGCTGGTGTCAAAATCGTTTTTTCCTTTTCACTCAGGTTGAAAATAACCAGCCGATCGGTTTCTTCGCCTTCGGCACCAATGTAGGCAAAAGCGCGATCGCGCGTATGAAATTCGCCGTCAAACGGTTCAAATCCATCTTGACCACTCAGTGCCTGCGCCGCTGACAGTGAAATCTCAAAGTTTTCACCGTAAGGAGCAGGCGCTTCTAAGGTGTAGGCCATTCGCCGACCTGCCCAGCTAATTTTGCCAGGCAGCGGTGGCTCAATCACCAGATTTTCCTCTACACTCCCTGGCTTCATTGGCTGGGTAAAGGTCAGCAAAAAAGCGACGTCGGTAGCCTTGATAGGTTCGTTTTGCCAGGAAAATGACCTCACCCGAGGCAGTGCCTGCGAACCCAGCAACAGCATGGCGACGATTATTAGCGACATCACACCCATCACAACTCTGGCTGCGCGGTCTAGGGGCTGGGACTTACGTCGTCTTTGTGAAGTCATAGGATTTGGAATGCTGTGATCTAGGCGCTCTAGTACTCGTAAGGATTTTTGGGAGCTTCTATGGTTTGGATTTCGGTGGGTGCGATCGCAATTTGCCTCTGGCCGTTTAGAGTCTCAGTAGCGACTCTACCGCTCACCGACAGCCAAGTATCTACTGGAAATTGCTGCACCGTACTATCCTCCGGCAGCTTTACAGGCAACCCTACTGGGTAAGCATCCGCCGCGCAGCAGGTCAGCACAAAGCGCGACAGCATTAAGTATCCGTCCGGCCAGCCCTCGGGGTAGATCACAAACCCTTCTACATCCACCGCTTCATCGGTGTAAGCATCAGGCTCTGGATAAACGTTTATGAGCCGAATCCAGTCAATGATTGTGCGGTCTTCTGGAGCTGCTGCCCGCGCAAACCGCTGTGGTTGCGCGCGTGTGAGCGTTAGGGTATCGGCGATGCCTCTTTGCGTAGCCGTTTGACTCGCAAAAGCTTGGGGCGTGTAAATCAGACCAAATACCGCCACCGTCAGCAGTATTGCGCTACTGAGGTTGCCAGGTAAAAGTGTGACGTGTCCTGAATTATCGGAAGATTTATCTGCATTTACACGACGCCGAGAGGCCTTACTTGATTGAAAAGCCTGCCACAGTCTGTAGGCCGCTAATGCCGCTAACACGATAGCCGCCGAGTTCGACAACCACGCATAGTTAGGATGCAGCAACAGCAGTAGCAAACCGCTAAACCAGTAGCGAAACAGCATGGCACTCCAGGCTCCTAGCGCTAGCACATCTAGCAAATCTCGCCAGGGTAAATGGAACCGAGCTTTGGGAGCTTTGGTTGAGCCAACAGGCTGCTTTCTGGGCGATCGCATAGTAAACCGTCTTCCTCTTTCCAAAAATGGTCTCGAATCTGGATCGCAAAACTGGCTTTCTACTTAGCCCAGATACAAATTAACTGCGAGTGCTGCGGCAAAGCTCATTAGCGATGCTAGCGCAAACAAATAAAATACAGCTCGACCTTTAAACACCGTCAGCAACAAACCAATATTTTTGAGGTCGATCATCGGCCCAAAAATCAAAAACGCCAAGAGCGAGCCACTGGTAAAAGTAGAGGCAAACGACAGCGCAAAAAACGAGTCTACCGTTGAGCAGATAGATACCACCGCCGCCAAAATCATCATGGCCAGGATAGACGACACCATGCCTTGGCCCAGGCCTAAAATCACTTCTCGAGGAATAGCTACTTGAACTGTGGCAGCGATCGCACTACCAAAGACCAGTACCGCCCCCAGCTCACGCAGCTCACGCACCACGTTTTCTATCATCAGCTGAAGCTTGCTTTTAGGCGATTGGGACACTATTGGATTAGCCACTAACCGCTGAGCCGCTGGTGTATCGAGCTGTAGCATTTCGTTGCCCGGCCCCTGCAAAAAAGTCCCGCCCTGCAATAAAACAGATTGCGCATTTGAAGTGGCCCCTTTGGATTTTTGCTTGATAGGAGTACGGTCCTGAAACCGACTGCGCGCCACTGTTTCTTGCAAAAAAGGCCCAATATCACTTTGAACACTGAAGACCCAGCCCACTGCCGTCGCAATCAGCAGCGTGCAGCCCACTCGCAAAAACACCATCTCTGGCTGCCCACGAAAGGCCACCCAGGTCGCCCAAAATACCACTGGATTCACTGTCGGCGCTGCCAGCAAAAAACCAACCGATACCGCCGTAGGCGCGCCCTGTACCAAGAGTCTGCGCGCTACCGGCACGTTGCCGCATTCGCACACCGGAAAAAACACCCCTAGCAAGCTGCCCACTAGCGCACCTGCAAAAGCATTCTTGGGTAGCGTACCAACGAGCCACCGCTCATCTACAAAAAACAGCAGCAAGCTAGAAAACGCCACACCAATCAGTAAAAAAGGAATGGCTTCCACCAGCAAGCTGAGAAATAGCGTCACCCCTGTATTGAGTTGAACCATCTTGTTGGAAGTAAGTAGTTAAGGCGAGTCTCTAACGTCTGTAAAACGCTCGTAAGTAGAGGCTACAACAGTCAACACTTAGTTGAGGCGTTGACCTGTGTAGCGAAAACGCCAAAGCATATTACTACAGCATGCTGACAAAACGCGTCAAAGCGACAGAGAGCAACTAATAGAACCGTATAATCACTTAGATTATTGGGGCAATAATTGGGGCAATAAACAGAGCCGTAAATTTTGTATGAACTTGATGAAGGGACTCATCTATCAAAATACTTGTCACAGAAGTAACAGTCACCACATCTGAATTTTTACTGCGCTGATGTTTCCGCTGAAGCACACATCTACATCGGCACCTGTGTCTCTCGGTCGGTCTTCATACGCACCGGTATAGCGAAAGCCACTCTCATCAATCGAAAACTCGGTGGGTAAAGGCTGCGTGCATCTTTCGCAGAAAACAATGGTTGGCTCTTCGTCTGATTCACTTTTGGCATTAGCTGTAGCCGCAGGCAAGTTCACATTCCAGAATTCGCCCGGCTTTAGCTCAGTTGCCATCAGCTGGTTTAGGACCTTCGTCGCTAGCCGAGCCGACCGCTCCCAATCAACAGGGATAGATCGATAGCGATATTGCGAAATGGCAATTGCCCGCTTTCGCAGCAGCGTAGCCTCCCGCACAGCTGCAACCGTCCCAGACACATACGTATCCGACCCCAAATTGCCTCCAGCATTAATGCCAGAAAGCACCCAGTCAGCATCTGGATACAGGTGACTAAGCGCTACTCGGCTACAGTCTGCGGGGGTGCCACCAATGGCATAGTCTGTTTTGCTGCGTTGGTCGATAGCGATCGCACCGCCTCTATTTATTTGATGGCTACAGCCCGACAGATGAGAATCTGGCGCGACAACCACCGACTTGCCTATCTCTGCTACGGCTGTACGCAATGCTTGAATGCCTGGCGCGTCAATCCCATCGTCATTAGTCAGAACAAGTAAACTCATGAGCGCCCCGCTGCATCGACAAATACATCTCCAGCAAATACTAAAGTCGCAGGCCCGGTCATGTAGACCCGGTTGTTGTCGGCCCATTCGATTTCCAAGTTTCCGCCCGGTAGCTCTACAGTTGCTTTGCGATCGCACTTCTCATTCAGCACAGTAGCCACCAGCAGCGCACAAGCGCCTGTCCCACAGGCCAACGTCGGCCCAGCCCCTCGCTCCCAAACTTTCATCTTCAGATAGTCAGAGCGAACCACTTCCACAAACTCAGTGTTGATTCGCGCTGGAAACGCCTCATGATTTTCGAATAATGGACCAATCTCTGTAAGCGGCACTGCTTCTACATCATCAACAAAGGTAATGCAGTGAGGATTGCCCATGCTTACACAAGTTACCTGCCAATCTTTTCCGTCAATGCTCAGCGTTTCATCAACAGCTTTACCCTCAGGAGCCCCTAGCGTGGTAGGAATTTCTTTCGCCGTCAGGATGGGCTCTCCCATGTCTACCGTGACCTGCCCATTTGGCTGTAACTCAGGGCGAATCATACCCGCGAGCGTATGGATGTTATAGGTATGGGGCAAGTTTGGCAGGTTACCGTCTTCAGCTTCTAAGCCCAAAATAAACTTTGCCAAGCATCGAATACCATTACCGCACATCTCTGGCTCAGACCCATCAGAGTTGTAAATGCGCATGGTGTAGTCTGCGCCTTCCGTGGCTGGCAGCACGAAAATTACGCCGTCGCCACCAATACCGAAATTGCGATCGCACACCGCCACCGCCTGCTCTGGCGTCACCATTGGCTTCGCGCTCTCCCGGTTGTCTATCAAAATAAAATCGTTACCCAGGCCGTGATACTTACTGAAAGGGAGGGTGGTCATAGCGCCAGAAGAATCTGTTTTGATTATTTGATTGATTGTTAGCAGTCCTCAGCATTCTATACTGCGCGCTCATACCCAATCTATAGATGCATTCTATTGTCGCTATCAATTTCGCTGACAACTTCCCTGTCAATTTCTTCGAGCGTTTCTAGCTGATGTCTCTTGTGTGTTCCTCGGGCAATCTACAGAAGTAACTGCTGCTTCCTGCAATTTCTATGAGCGCTACTCCCTTCGATACTGAGCTACCCAGCATTCGCCAAGTCCAGGCCATCATCCGAGACAAAAAGAACGTCGAAATTAAGCTCACCACGGGTGACACCTTGGCAGGGGCTGTGAGCTGGCAAGATGCGAATGCTATTTGTGTGAAAGATGACAGCGGCCAGAATACGATTCTGATGCGAGGTGCGATCGCCTACGTCAAAGCTGAAGCATAGATTGATGCACTTGCCGCTGGCCGGATTGCACTTGTTGGCCGCGAGTCGGCAGGGTTTCTCAATGGCAACACCATTGGCATCGATCATGGGCAGGGCGTTACTAGCGTGATGATTCACCTCTCTGGCTTCGCCGTCAACGAAGGTGACTTGGTTTAGCAGGGCGAGCTGATTGGCTACAGCTGATTGGCTATATAGGTGCTATGGGCTTTGCCACCGGGCCAAATCTTCACTGGGGACGGGTCGTCAACGGCGTCTCTGTCGACCCTGTGCCCTGGCGATATGACGACGTGGAGTAAGAAATTCTGATAGAGCCCTAGACAAGACTGTTCTGTCAATCTCAACAACGGGAACACTTGTGCATACCAAGATTCACTCTTTAGCGAATCGAGATCATTACAAGTTGTCGCTTTCTAAATTTTTCTAGCGGCCCTAAACATTAGCGGAATCACTAAACGGAGTTTTGTGCCAGCATGAGTAGCATCGAAAAAATAGTTGACCAGGCCCTGCAAGATGGTTACCTGACCCCTGCAATGGAAGCAGAAGTAGGGCGCATTTGTGACACTGCATCTGAGCTATCGATTGAAGAATACATGGCCCTCGACCGGCTCATGGGCTCTTTGCTAACAGGTGAGGTTGTTGCCGTGCCACGTAAACAGTTTATTAACGTAATGGAGGAGCTGGTGCTGACCGAGGCTATCTCTCAGGTAGCAGAAGTAGAAGCCAACAGCGAGAAAACCCTCGACTTGGGCGACGTCGCTGCTTACGCGCTCAACCGCCTTCCCCCCTTATATGCCACCACCGAAGAAGGTGCTAGCTATCAGCGCGAAAAAGCGCGTGCTGAGCTATCTGAACTCATCGCCCAGCAGGTGACTGAATCAGTCGGTCGTAGTCTCAACCAGCCTGAATTCTTCCCTGAGCGCAAAGAAATTCAGCGGGGCGAAGAAGGCGGCCTCCTGGGTCAAGTCAACAAGCTACTTAAGGACTATGCCCACGACTTTGAGCAGCAGCCTGCCGCAGCCTAGTACCGGTTGCCTAGTGCTGACAGCGTTCAGTGTAACTGGCCTGCTAGTAATGACAAATACTTAGTCATCTGGGATCGCATCTACACCGCTTCTCTTACACATGACTCTAAACAGAAACGACTGCTGGTATTAACCAGCAGTCGTTTCTGTGTGTTGACGGTCCTACGGTCTATCTTTCGACTGTAAAACCTCGACTGCTGTGCCGATGTCCACCAGTTTATACAAATGCTTAATGTCTCGATTTCGCATGCGTACGCAGCCGTGGGAAACCGCTTCTCCGATTAGCTCTTCTTGATTCGTTCCATGGAAGCCGATTTGGGCTTCCCCATTTGACCAGAAGCCGATCCAGCGATCGCCTAGCGGATTATCTGGGCCAGGTGGAATTTCTTCTTTAGTGATGGGGTGTTGCCAAGCAGGGTTTTCAATTTTACTCATAACCGTAAAACGACCGGTCGGTGTTTGCCAATCGTCTTGACCGACGGCAACGTCAAAGCGAACGGTTGGTTTGCCCATGCGAGTAACGTCCAGATAGCGCCCATCGAGAGAAAGAACTAAACGCGCTGGCAGCTCGGCTTGGACAGTTGGTTGATCTGGCCGCTGCTGATTGAAAGGAAGTGCGCGCGACCAGAAACTATCAGCATCGGAACCCATGGCTCCGGACTCGGGTAATTCTGCGGCTTGGGCGGCTGAAGAGGTGTTGGAGCTGGAAAGCTTGATATTGTCCCGAACGACCATAAGATTGTCGGGTGTAACGACGCGCTCGGGAAAGGGACTGCGCCATTCGAGCGCAGCTAGGCTGACAGCACAGCCAAAGCATAATCCTACAAAACAGCGTACAAGCGGAGGCTGCCGTCTCACTTTACTGTCTCCCAATGTATTTCCTCGTTCTGGATCAAGCGCTTCAAAACTTCTCCTTTGTTTCGACGTCTTGCTAGAATTATTGTTGCATTTTAGATGGTCCTTGCATTCTAGACGTGCAAATAGCTCAGAGGGAAAGAACGCGTGGTAGTTAAGCCAGATTGGTTACGGGTAAAAGCCCCTCAGTGGGAGCGGGTGGGTGATGTCAAAGGCATTTTGCAGGACTTGGGCCTCAATACCGTTTGCGAAGAGGCTTCTTGCCCCAACATTGGCGAATGCTTTAGCGTCGGCACCGCAACGTTCTTAATCATGGGCCCAGCCTGTACTCGCGCTTGCCCCTACTGCGATATCGACTTTGAAAAGAAGCCTCAGGCACTAGATCCATTAGAACCGCTACACCTGGCAGAGGCCGTGCGTCGCATGAAGCTAAAGCACGTAGTGATCACCTCCGTAAACCGAGATGACCTACCCGATGGTGGCATAAGTCAATTCATCCACTGCATAGAAGAAACGCGCAAGGTATCGCCACAAACCACAATCGAAGTGCTAATTCCTGATCTGTGCGGCAACTGGGATGCGCTAGAAACGCTCTTGCTGGATGGGCAGCCGGAAGTGCTAAATCACAATACGGAAACGGTACCCAGGCTATATAAAAAAACACGACCTCAGGGTGACTATCGGCGGAGTTTGGAACTGTTGAAGCAAGCGAAGGCGATCGCACCTTGGACCTACACTAAATCCGGCATCATGGTAGGCCTCGGCGAAACCGACGCCGAGGTGCGCCAAGTACTCGGCCACCTACGCGCTATTGACTGCGACATCGTCACCATCGGCCAATACTTGCAGCCCACCCAAAAACACCTCGGCGTCAAAGACTTCGTGTCCCCAACTCAATTTGAAGCATGGCGAGTTGCTGGCGAAGAGATGGGCTTTTTGCAGGTTGTGTCTTCTCCGCTTACTCGCAGCTCTTACCATGCGGAGCAAGTGCAGCAGCTTATGAAAACCTACCCGAGGTTGAGACCTCAGAGCTGATGGATACAGTTTTATCAGAAGCAAAAATTTACAGTCGGTTGGGTATCACAAAGGCTCGGTTGCTATCTTATTGCTACAGATGGCAGGTTGCCGAACTGTCTTTTTTTGGTTCTATTCTCACGGAAAACTTTAAAGAGACTAGCGATATTG
>ERZ1740067.506-NODE-506-length-30972-cov-6.851279_pt1 | contig 30972 bp, 34 predicted proteins | sample MGYA00581736_ERZ1740067 | MGnify/ENA primary metagenome ERZ1740067 (study PRJEB43018, sample SAMN04849236) | marine metagenome | isolation source: floating plastic debris | place: Pacific Ocean | collected 2008-08-27 | study: EMG produced TPA metagenomics assembly... | reverse complement strand
CATTGAAAAATTCAAAGTGGAATTTGATGGGTATATCCATGGCTATGAGTTCAAAAAAGCTATGGACACCTACATCAATCTTGCAGACAGGGCAATAAATTGTTACATGAATCCAGTCCTTGGAAAATAATGGGGACTGACCCAGATTCGGCCCTGTACGTTCTAGCTTTATGCATGGAAATTGTTGTGGTCCTGGTAGCGTATATGGAACCTTTACTCCCTTTTACATGTAGGAGATTAAAAGATTATCTCGAAATCAAGAATGACAATGTTCAGCAAATACTTGATGGGAATTTTAAGATAGAAAAGATTAAAATAGGCAAGGTTATACACTTTTTCGAAAGAATAGATTCTGAGGCAGTTAATCGAGAGCTGGACAAACTGAATTTATAAAGCTATTTTCATCTTCCCCGCATTTTGGGAAACCTCCTTTAAAACTCTTTAATGTTCAATCCGATCATGGCTTTATTGCCTATGTTGGATTTGGGGTCGACTAACCTGCATTTGGGGAATAATTTTCTTGTCCGCAAAAAGTATTGCAGAATTTTAGAAATAATTAAAATTTGTAGTTATGAGTGTTACCAATTCTAAAAAAATGCAACCCGAAAGCTTAATGATGTCGCATGGACATAATCCCGAAAACGCAGAAAACTCGGTAAAACCGCCAATTTTTCAAACAAGCACCTTTGTTTTTGAATCCGCCGAGCAAGGAAAGCGGTTTTTTCAACTAGCATATGGTCTTGATCAAGCTGGGGAAGGAGAAAGACTTGGAAATATTTATAGCCGGTTGAGCAATCCAAATCTGGAAATTTTGGAAAAAAGGCTTGCCCTTTGGGACGGAGCAGAGGATTGCGCCGTGTTTTCAAGCGGTATGGCGGCAATTACCTCCGCATTTTTTGAATTGCTAAAACCTGGGGACTTACTATTGCATGGAGCACCCGTTTATGGAGGTACCGACCACTTTATTACAAAAATGGCAAAGCATTATGGCATCGGTACATTGGAGTTCAAGCCTGAGGAATCTGAAGATGAGATTGGACAAAGAATAACTGGGAACCAGGGAAATTTGAAAATGATATATGTAGAAACACCGACCAATCCTACCTCCGCGATTTTCGACCTTGAAATGTGCAAACGTCTAGCTGATCACTTTTCGACATCCGAGGACAAGGTGATTCTGGTGGTGGATAACACCTATATGGGTCCGGTTTGGTCGCAGCCCTTGAAGCACGGGGCCGATTTGGTATTGTACTCGGCCACCAAGTATATTGGTGGGCATTCTGACTTAATTGCTGGAGCTTGTGTTGGTAGTGCCGAATTGATTGGACAAATAAAGGGATTCAGAACCTTTGTTGGAAATATGACAGATTCCTGGACAGCATGGCTCATGACCCGTAGTCTTGAAACCCTTAAGGTGAGAATGGAACAACAGGCCATGAATGCTGCAATATTGGCACAAAGACTTGCAAAGCACCAAAAGGTTGAAAAGGTATATTATTTGGGCCTTCTTCAAGAATCTGACCCTGCCTATTCGATTTTCAAAAGACAATATTCCTCTTCTGGGGCAATGATATCCTTTGACATAAAAGGTTCGGAAGATGAGGCGTTTAAAGTCTTAGATAGTTTGAACTTGATAAAGCTGGCGGTAAGTCTGGGAGGAACTGAGAGTTTGGCGGAGCACCCCTTTTCCATGACACATGCCGATGTAGAAAGCGAAAGAAAAAGAAATCTTGGTTTTACTGAAAAAATGATTCGGTTGTCAGTGGGTGTAGAAAACGTAGAAGACCTTTGGGATGATCTTTCTCAAGCTTTGGGAAAGATATAATGCATATAGTGCTAATGTTGTATCGGAGATATTGGAGGGACATTTTGATTGTCCCTCCTTTAATTTTGTGCTAGCTGTCGCTGAAGATTTTGCCATCAAGAATCCAAAAGGGATTATAGCCGAAATTCAAAAATTGATACCAAGATGGTCGGAAATTGCTACTCCGCTTGGAGTTCCGAAAAACATCGTAGAAAAGATAGCGCAGGATTTAGTCCAACTATAAGTGATTTAAGGAGCTAATTCTTCTTTCTTAAGATTAACACGATTTCCCTTAAAGCAGCGACTACGTTCTGAATCTCTATTCTCTCAAAAGAGTTTTCCTCAACATAAAAAAGCATTTCGATTCCTTTGTCAAGATGATTGGCTAGAACCTCCTTGGATCCGTAGGTTTCTTTTATCCAATTTGAAGAATTTGGGACGTCATTAAAATCAAACATACAAATAGTCCTATATATAGGACTATAAATGTAATTAAAAATTGGGACTTTGTTCCCATGACAAAAATCAGGGATGATAAATACTTAAAGGCTCTTGGCAAAAGAATAAGAACACTTCGCGAAGAAAAAAAACTTTCCACTTACGAACTTTCCTATACCTCCAATGTCTCCCGAAGTCAAATCAACGCCATTGAAAGAGGGCAAATCAATACAACGATATCAACTTTAAAAGCTTTGGCTGAAGCCTTAGAAATGAAATTAAACCAGCTGTTGGATTTTTAAAGGCATGTAATTCTGACATAAATGTAGAATTACATGAAAAAGTGGTTAAGTTTCACAGGAGGGAGGAGTCTTTCATTGATACAACCGAAAAGTCATCCATTCCGAATTCATTTTAAACATTTTTGCAGCCTTGGCCCAACAGGAACAGGACATCATAATTGAACATACCAAAGCGCGCTTGGAATCTGCTAAAAAGTGCGGAAAAGTTTTGGGGCACCCGAAAGAATAAGTAAGAAAAGCCAACAGAAAGCCGTACTTTGTGAAGAATGCTTTAATCAAAGAAGACTTACTTTATCGGAAATATGTGAGTGCTTGGATATTTCTAGAGCCACATATTAAAGTATTTAAGATATAGAGATCTTGCAAGTAAATTGAGAACCTACAAGAATTAGATTAATATGTCCAAGAAGCACAACTATAAATGTAATTGCCACCTAGGAAATTTTTCTGTTATGTAGACTGAAATGATGAAAGATGCTCTAATTAGTTTTTTATGATCATTTCATTGTAAAAATTTTAAAAAAACAAAGAATGACCTCTTAAATAATGGCAGATATTATTATGAGTTTAATATTGAATTTTCTGACCAATCACTCCTTAAAGTAAAAAGATTTTCAGAATGCCTAATTAAATTTTGTTTGTTTTGGAAAATGAGTATTCATGAAATTTATATGGATTAATAAGTTCAATAAAACGATTGTAATTAATGGAAAAAGAGGAATACAACAAGTTGATGCAATACTTTGGAGAATCCAATATCAAAACTGTGTATACCCTTGATCCTGACTTAGAGATACTTGACCCAAAACAATTTTCACAAATTAAATTGACTTACTTACCATTGAATCGGGTAATCATTGGGGATAAACATTTTTCTCAAATTGAAAATGCGGTTTACGCAGTACGAAGGTTAAAGCAAATCGTGAAAAATAATAAAGTTCAATAAAACAATGTCCAGAGTAAAAAGAATGGGTGATTCAAAACTTTGGCTTTTTCATGCAAGTCAAGTCTTATTGGATTTCAAGTTTAATCCAATAATTTCTTATTTGGATGAATCTTCCAACATGATAAGAAAAAAGGGTGAAGAGATTAAACGAAATTTCGAGGAGTGGGAAAAAGAGCATGGTGATGACCCCAAAGTTCCTGACGCTTTTGATGTATATGAAAATGAGGTTTTGAATCATCAGAAATTCCCTCAACTTTTAAACAATTCTGTTTTTTTAGTGATATACTCAATGTTTGAATCTCATTATGAAGAGTTATGTTTTCTTGTTGGGGATAAAATTGGCACTTCACTTAGAATCAAAGATTTAGCTGGAAGAAATTACATTGAGCTGTGCCGGAACTATTTAATTAAGGTTGTAGAGCTTGACCTGAGTACCCTTAACACAGAATGGGCTGAAATAAGAAAATATCAAATGATCCGAAATGCAATAGCACATAATAAAGGAATACTTAAAAGTAATAATTCCGACTTGGATAGATTTGTGGATAACAAACCTGGGGTCGTTTTAATAAAGGATGAAATCTTCATCGAAAAAATTTCATTCTTAAAATCGTTTATCGATTTAATTAAGGAATACTTTGTCAAGTTAAATTCGATATTGGCCAAACATATTTACCAACAGTAAAGTTGAAATAAAGGATTTGTAAATATTAATAATCTAACCAACCAATGACCAAAAGAGATTTTTTCAGAATTATCATCAGGCTGTTTGCCCTTTATCTATTATTACTCACTATATTCAATTTTATTCCCACCAACGTAAGTTATTTGACCTATGAGTTAGCCATTTGGCCAATTTTAATAATCCTTGGCTCAGCTATATTGATGATTCTTTTGTTTGTATTTCTACTCAGAAAATCTGATGTCGTCATCGATGTGCTTAAACTGGATAAAGGGTTTGATGATGACAGAATAGAGTTTGGCAATTTGGGAAGTCTTGAAATTGTCAAAATTGCATTGATTTTTATAGGTGGGTTTATGATTTTAGACCACTTGCCTGAGTTCCTTCATTATTGCTATCTAGGTTTTAAAAAGGAAGTATCCGCCGCTGGGTTGAGTCCATTTGAGGCGCCAGGTCTTTCTGAGTCTTGGGATTACTTTAGATGGTTCATTTCTGGGGTCAATTTATTGGTTGGATATATTATTCTTTCAAATTTAGGAAGGTTAGCAAGGTTTTTGGTAAATCTGAAGGTAAAACAAGAATAAAGTACAATGAAACGATGGGTCTTATTAAAAAATGGTGGGTTAGATTAATTTTAAGCTTACTTCTTGGTGGTATAGTTACCGAAACCTTAGTTGTTTCTACAGATGGAAAAATAAATATTAATGCATTTATTTTAGGTCTGGGTATTTACCTTGTATTAAGTGTAATTTATGGCATTCATATTAGAAAGCATAAAAAATAAAGTTTAGAAAAGCTAAGAAAGATGAATAGTGAAAATAGCTTGCGAATAATTGAAGCGAAAAGAAAAGATTCTACAGTCTGGTTAACCGAACCGCCCAAAGAATTGAATCAGGAACTTATTACTGGAAAGTTTCATAAATGGATTAATCAAAAGGATGCCTTAATAGAATTAGAGTCAGGTGAAATACTAGAAGTGCCGGCGATGAATTTTAGTTTCCGGTTTTGGACACAGAAGGATTACAATAGAGAGAATATGAAGGGCTGGGACATTATTTAAAGTTCAAATAAACGATGCGTAAGTATAAAAATCTTGGACTTGTAATAGTCATCATCATTATCGGTTATAATGTTTATGATTACTTTAAAGTGAAAAAGGGCATTCGAAAAGACGGAATTGAAGAATGCAGCAGGAAGTTCAAAATAACAAATCCAGAAATTGACAAAAAAGTTGCGGACAAGTACTGTGAATGTTCTTTGGGTCGTCTTGGAGAAAAATATAGAAACTCAAATGTTGGAGCAGAAAAAATTCTTAAGAACGAAAAGTTAATAATGCAGGACTGTTTTGACAAGGCCAAACAATAGGGAACAAAGTTTAAAAAAACGATGAGTCTAAATAATTTTTTTAGAATAAATCTCCCTTATGGGATAAAAAGAAATGAAAAAGGGGAGTGGGCAGCATTTAACCGAGAATATAAACCATTAGGTGAAAATGATTATATGAAGCACGTTCCAGACGAAGACTTTATCTTCACTAATTATGGTGAGTTGTCCGATAGATTTTTAATGGAAATAGCGGATAGTCCAACAGCAATTCAGATGGATGATGATAATGTTATTACCAAAGTTTTTCTATATGATGATTCAACAAACCCCATAAATCATGGTGAATATGATTCTGAGCTTTGGAATAAATATTTTGAGAAATTAAGATGGTTGTCTAATGCAAAGTCTAAATAACCGATGAGAAACAAAGAGATAATACCCCTTTTACTTTCAACTTTGTTATTTCTTATATCATTAGGTAAGGTTTAACTTCAAATTACGTTTTCAATCAATCACACTACATTGGATTAGGGTGCTTGATTTTGTGCTTTCTTCTATACTTTGGAAACAGAAAAATGTATATATATGCATTTGGCTTAACCTTAATATTAGGACTATTTGGATTGCTTGATTTTTTCTACACTACATATAAATTAGGTTTCGCCGATGTTGGCGTGAATCCAATTTTTCTGGTTTTAATTCTTTTGTTTTTTGTTTTTGGTAAGGACATAATGAATGAGCTATTTCCGGAAAAACCAGCTAAGAACAATTGATTAGAAAATTCAAAAAAGGTATGACCAACCTTGATAACATCTACCTAGTAATTTTATATTCAGTTCTGGGACTACCTATTGTAATTATTAGATTTATTGGTTTTAATGTTATCGTATTGTTTCAAATAAAAGGTACCAAGAGCTACAAAGATTTATGGTCCAAGTATGAAATGCTGAAAATATTCGTACATCCATATAACATGCTATTTGGGATAATTTTATTTTTAGTTGCCATCTTTATCGATGGTTGGTTTTAAACAACTTCTATTAATAGTTCAATAAAACGATAAAGAATATTAAGATCAATCAATTGAATCAGAATAGAATCAAATCATTAATATCAAAACCTATCTTGATTACTCTGCTGTTTTTGTCTTGTAATGATTCTAAAGAGGAACAGCATTTAAGCTCTAAGGAAATTAAACAGATTCGGAATTTTGTTGGGGAATTATCCCTAGCCTTGGATAATTTTGAGTTTGATTATATTAAAAAATCATGGAACCATTATCTTTTCAAGCGTAGAATAGGACAATTGGGCAACACTGGCCATGGTGTCTTTAACCATATTTATGAAACCTCGATTAAAAGCTCCATTCTAAATTTTAATTTGAATCTAATAAATAAGGTCAAGCATGATGGAGCGACTCTCAAACATCTAAATACCAACATTGTAAGCAATTATGCAGAGGCAGCATACATGCTAATTGAGTATACTTATTACTATTTTATAAAGTACAGAGTGGATATTCAGGATGACACTCCTTATCTAACGGATATTTATGTATTCAAAGATGATGAATGGTACAGCAGTAAGATGAGAGAGACGGTCTTGCTCAATCTAAAACATACAGCCCTATCTCCGAGTAGACATGAAGCCAACCATGCCTATCGAGAATTTCAATCTGCCATTAACACCAGTGATTACGAATATGCCTATGATGCTTTGAATCAAATTCCGGAGAGTCATAGAATTTTTAATTATTACAAAATCGCTAGGATAAAAACTGCAGCTATTTTGGGGGATGCCATTTTGTTAAAAACCATTGAAGAAGAAAATGATTCAATACAAGGAAATAATATTTACGTTGATTATTTGATAGCTTTTTATTTGGCAGATTCAATATATCAAGAAGAAGTTGGTAGTAGAATGAGAAAAGAAATCGGAATTCCCAAGTCCTTACTGGATTCCCTTAACTCAAATGATTTAATTTGGGAATAAAATTTTTTTGAAAAGTTTAAAGAAACGATTGATTACTTATCAATAGTAACTTCTGAAATGTTAAACTTTGTTAAAAGGTGAGCCGCGCGGTGAGCCCAAAAAAAGACCCTTTGACAGGCCTTATATACAGGGCATTTTGAAGAAAAGTTCGAGTCCCGTCCAGACCGAGCGAGGCGAGGTGACCATCCCGTCCAAAAACACAAACTAAAAAACCTTTCAATCACATAAAAAGGTATTATCTAAGGTGTTGACGATTGTCGCTTTCCTGAGGTTTCATAGGGACCGTAATAGGGTCTTCAGCCATATCTTTAGACGACCTAGCTAAAACTACAGAATGACAATGCAAGCGATATGCGGACCCTATTTTGAAACCAACGCAATTCAAAAATGTCTTACTTTTAAATTATGTGGATAGTCTATGGCAAATCAGTAACAAATAGTTGACATGAGTTAAGTCACCAAGGTTATACCCATTCTGCGTTTTCATTTAAAACTTCTCGAAAATCTTAACATTTCAAAATTTTATATTCATTACAATTGTCATTTTGGGGGTACAAACCCTTATATTGATACTGTTGTTGTTTCAAAATAGACATAACAATACTTCTTTCAGTTATCTTTCACTTGTACTCTTCTTCTTCCTTCTTTCCCTTTTGAGCTTTGGTATTTTAAATATTCTGGCAAACAGCAATTACGCCTCTTGGATTCCGTACCTACATTTAGAGCTGATATATGGGTTTGGTCCCTCATTGTACATGTACGCCCTGAGCCTAACAGACAACGCTTTCAAATTTAAAAGGGTATATGGGCTACACTTTATTTTGCCCATTTTGGAGTGTGTCTATTACAGAACCCCACTCTTTCGAAACGGTGCCATAGGTTTATCAGAACGCGCAGATTCATTACAGAACACTGTATTTCAGGTGATCCAGTGGGGTGGAATCATCTCCATATTGATTTATCTCGGTATTACGGCTATTACCCTTATGAACTATCGAAAATGGCTGGGGGACAATCATTCAAATTTTGAAAGTAAGAAACTGACTTGGCTGGAAAAACCTGTTCTGATTTATACTGTTTTCTGGGCTATATGGATTCCCACCCGGATTATGGACATTTTTGTTTTGAATGAGACAGCAAGGCCTTACTATTTTAACCTCGGCTTTCTAATTTTAGCTGCACTCACTTGCTGGATTGGTTTCAAAGGGTATCTAACGGCACAAACCAATACTGTGGGTTTTTTGAATACTAAAAAACAAGACCCCCAACAAAAATTTAATCTATCTGAGCTAAAGGACCTTGCAGAAATTTTACAACAGAAAATGTTTGACGAAAAATACTATCTCGATAGTGAACTTACACTTTCTACTTTTGCCAAACACGTGGGTTCCCCTCAGAAACTAATTTCAAAAACTTTGAACCATTGTCTGAACCTTAGTTTTCATGAATTTGTAAATGCGCATCGTGTAGAGGCATTCAAAAGAAACGTTCAGTTAGAGGAATATAGGCACCTAAGCTTGTTAGGGGTTGCGCTGGAAAGTGGTTTTGGCTCAAAGTCAACTTTCAATCTGGTTTTTAAATCCAACACGGGCCTAACACCAAAAAAGTTCAGGGACCAGCTCGTAAAAAATAAGTCCTAAGACGTGACTTAGGACGAAAAGATAGATATGGAGACCGAGGTTTGTCTGAAAAACATCCAGATGAACAAAAAAGCATTCTACACCATCGTATTATTTGTTTCCATAACACAGCAAAGTATAGGGCAAGACTTTAATCAAATAGAAGCAAAGATTGATTCCCTGATGACCAATGGTATTTTACCTTCGATGGCCATTGGCATATTAAAAGACGGTGAAGTGATTTACGAAAGAGCATTTGGTTATTCCGATATTGAAAATGGAGTGCCCAGTACGATTCATACCCCATATCAACTGGCCTCTTTGTCAAAACCTATTACTGCTTCAACCATAATGAAACTCCATGAGAATGGTATAATCAACCTAGATGATCCGATTACCAAATACGTTACTTTGAAAAAGGTTGATAGCACTTTTACAGACCCGACCATTAGACAGGTCATGAACCATACTGCTGGCCTCGGTACTTATTTTGATATTTACTATGCTGACGAGCGGGTGAACCCCGTATCTTTTGCAGAGGCTTGGGCCCAATATGGCATTCAGTTGCACCAGCCAGGGAAAGTTAGTGAATATTCGAACCTCGGTTATGGATTGTTGGATGACATCATCTCAAAAGCCACCGCTGTATCTTTCAAACAAAATGTACAAGAGACGGTATTCGAACCTTTAAAAATGAATGACTCATTTTTAATTGGGCCTAAACTTAATATCGGTCAGAAACTGGCCAAAAGTTATGGTCATTCATCAACGGTATTACCACACCTCTGGACAAACACCCCAGGTGCGGGCAATATAGCCGCTAGCGTTCATGATATGATTCAATTTGCATCAGCGCATCTGCAAATTCAACCTTATAATTTCCTAAAAGTAGCATCAATACATGAGATGAACACTTATGAAGAACCCAATGCCTTGTTTCACTATTATCAAGATACCTTTTATGGACTGGGGTGGTACGTCATGAAAAATGATAAGGGCCAAAAAGTGGTTTGGCATGAAGGCGGAATGATGGGGGCCAGCACCACACTGAAATTATATCCGAAGGAGAACACCGCTATCGTACTGCTCACCAACACCTACAATCCAGCCGTCTGCAGGTCAGTTTCAGATTTGATTTCAGGTTTAGTAATTGAAAATTATACACCAACCCCCATTAATGAAGTTGCGGAATACAAGCCTGTCGTATCTGACACCACCTTTGTGGGTACCTGGAAAGGCACAATGCAAATCGAGGAACAAGAAGTTCCTATTTCGATGAATATAGAAAATGAAACAATTCAATTCAGTTATTTGGACAACAGGTTTGCTTCGTCTTTTTTAACGGACTATTCGCCCTTACCGTTCCATTCAAAACTTCAATTTGGTTTGGTGAATCAGGGTTATTTTGCGGGGACAGGAGTGGGAGAACTGTCAGCCGCAAACAATAGAAATTGTCATCAACACTTATTATCGTTCAGACTTCTCAAAAACGGTAGTTCCCTAAGGGGTGAGGTCATTTATCTTGCCGGTGGCGAAAGGGAACATTATGCCCTACCCTATTCTATAGCTTTGGAGAAGACCGGTTTCTAAGAATAATATATTCAACGAACAAACCGATTTTAGCTCAAGCGCGTTGAAAGCCAACTATTTTTTATGGCATAAGTAACGATATTGAAGTTGGTTTATCCTTGATCTACAAACGGTAAAACAATGAAAAAGCTGCTTACGACCGTTTTAAGAAATGGGTCACTATCCAATACCATATTTTCGCAAAATACTGGACTGCAAATGGGATTTTCCAAAATCAATATTACTACAAAGTATTCTGCGTACTTTTCGGGATATTGAGGAAGGTATACATAGTTAGGTAACAAACATACTGCCATAGCACATCACTAAATGGCGATCTTGGTCATAGCACAACATTCTTTCTTTTTGTTCTAAACAGATTAATGATCAAATGAAAGATTTTGGATTTGTAAAGCCCATTCAAAATGTCAATTCTGGCACTTCAGGAAAGGTTATTCCATTAAAAAGTTACCATCATTTATTTAATCTTTTAAAATACGCTGACGGTGCCGTACCCATCAAATTTTTGAATGATTTATTAAAGTTCGTTTTGGAGTTAAAGCTTGCTTCTTGAATAAGAGTCGTTCCGTAGGTATTAAACATCTTTCCTATTTTTTTGATGTAACCTTTCTTTTTTTTCGAAGTATTGCGTTTAGAACTTCTAAATAAAAATCTAAGATGATTTCAAATCTAAATTGGCCCAACCTATTATTACTTATTCCTTTGACGCTCAGTTTTTCCTGTTCTTCAAGCACCACCGAACAGGAAAGTTCAAAAATTCCAGATACGATTGATACCTACGTTCGCAAACAAATGGAAATTCATGAGATTCCCGGGGCGGCCTTGGCGGTTATTCAAAATGGTAAGGTCGTTCATCAAAACTACTACGGCACGGTATTGCCCGGTTTTGAGGTACCTGTGGAACCAAAGCATCTCTTCAGGGTGTATTCCACAACAAAATTATTGGTTTCCACGGCTATTTTTCAACTTATGGAATCGGGAAAATTAAAATTAGAAGACAAAATCAAACACCATATCAACGATATTCCTGAGCGTTGGGGTGCTGTCGAAATACGACATTTATTGGCACATTCATCGGGTATTCCCAATTTCATACGATTTGATAACGAGTTGAGTGACGAGGCGCTTTGGACAAAGCTGATAGACGAAGAAATGTATTTTGAACCAGGCTCATATTGGGAATACAACCAAACCAATTATTGGCTACTGGCCCAAATCATAGAAAATCTTAGTGGGGTCTCTATGGAAGAGTTTATCGTTCAGCATCAATTTTCAGGAGATAACGAGGGACTACTTTTTTCATCTAGTTCATTGGCTGCAATTCCGAATCGGATTGTAAAATTTAATTATAACGACGATGATCAAATTTATTTTCGCCCTTTAGACCATGCAGGATCAAGAGGTTTTGCAGGAAACGGACTTAATATTACCCTTGACCGTTTTATTGAATGGGGCATTCGCTTCGATAACAACCAACTATTAAACGCTTCTGCACAAGAGTTAATGCTATCTAATTTTGACTTTTCGGAGGTAAATCACTCTTTTTTCCATGGATGGGGTGATTATAGTTTCAATAACACCAAATCTGTAGGGTTTACTGGAGGAGGGGTAAGCGCGTTTAGAAATTACCCAAATGAGAAAACCACGGTTATTTTTCTATCCAACGGCTATAGATATGCTCCGGTGCACAATGACATAGTGAATAACGTTGCGGGAATTCTTGATACGTCGCTACTGAATTCTGAATTGGTCGTAAATGCAGATATTTTAAATTCTTTTGTTTCCCAGAATTTTGATGAGGCGATCATCAATTATAAAACGGTCAAAAAGGAGCTTCCTGAGAATGATTTTGAATCGGTAATCAATCAACTTGGCTATATCTTTTTAGGGAAGAAAGAATTTGAAAAAGCAATCAAATTATTCGAGCTGAATACATTGGACCACCCCAATTCTTCTAATACCTTTGACAGCTTGGGGGAAGCATATTTATCTCAAGACTATTTTGAGATGGCCCTAAAGAACTATGAAGAGGCACTAAGGCTTAGCCCAAACAGTAATCACGCCAAGAATATGGTCGATGGGCTCAAGAAAAGAATGGAAGGTAGGCACTAAAGATTTTGGGTAAACGTATTCTTGATTTTTCACCCAATTTCCATTAGCATTTACAACCATTACTTGTACAACATAACATCCTACCACGAAAAGAGTTTCAGCATAATCATCAACCTTTGATTCCTTTCTGAATCTTTCTAGAAACACATCTACAAATTAAGTGTATCAATTGAATAATCTAAATAGACCCCCTCATTATTTTTCTCAGCATCATGAAATTGTCAACTTAGTTTTCTACCGTTCTCAGGAATCGGTTTTAGTTGTACGTTTAATCTGCGATTAGGAAGAACGTTATCAGCCGGTTTACTACAATTATTGAATAGGTCTTAAAAAATTTCATTTTTTAGGGTGTTTTGGTCAAAATGGTAATGTAGAATGAATCAATTCATTTTTTGTCTCCCTATTGAGTATTGACTCATTTGTTTTTATCGCTTCGATAAGCTCTAATTCAAGTTCTTGACCGATAGATTTGAAGTAAAAAATAGATAACGGTGCAATAAAGAATAACATTGGTTTTTTCATGACAAGTTAAGCGCAATTAAATGGATATATGACTTTAGAAAATTCAATCTCAAAATGTATTGGTGAAGTTTACTCCAATTAATTCTATTACTATAAAAAAATAGTCTAAAAGTCTTCATTTAAAGTCGATTGAATATAAAATGGACATCTTTCAATCAATTCTCGGCAGTCAAGAACACTGTGTTTTTTTGATTGATAAAATGAATACTTATTACGACTATTAAACCTTTGTTTCCCAGCCGAGAATTTTGTTATTCTTATCTATGGAAAAACTAAAAAGACTTTTAAAGCCAGAAGTATTTCAAAATACAGCAAGTAATATATTAATCGCAATCCCAAGAGTTCTTGCAGGCTTTAGTTTGTCAGTTGAATTTGGTTCGCCAAAGTTTGGTATGCCCTGGTCAATAAATGATGAACTAGGACTGTTTCAAGTAGCTGACTGGTTTCCTGAAGATGTTTCCGAATTTGGGGCACCTTATTCATGGGCTCCATGGCTTTTTGCTTGGCTAGGAGCAGCAACAGAAGCAATAGGTGGACTATTGCTAGCGTTCGGAATAGGCACAAGGGTCGTTGCGTCTTTTTTAGGCATCACAATGTGCACTGCTATTTTTCTGGAAAAATGGCCTAAAGCTATTGAATATGGAAGTAGTTGGCCGGTATTGCCCGCAGTCGGTTTCTTATGGATAGCAATTTACTCCTTAGTCCTTGGTTCCGGAAAGTATGGTGTTGATTTTCTATTGTATAAGAAACTCTCTTCTAAGTCTTAACTATTACAAATAAATATTTTTTAACTATTCACTCTTTCCAATCGTTCCAGAGGTTAATGCAAGAACTTTTGAATAATCGAGATCAATTCCCAAAATCCATTTCTGATGGTAGTAATTGTAGTTACGTTCTATATGGTAATCAGGGACCAAGCCTGAATCTTTTGCTGGTTCACGTGGGAAATATCCAATTAAAGGCACATCTACTTCAAGTTTGGTGTAGGGTAATTTTAGCATAAAAAATTGTCCGCCATTGGTTCCCATTTGATTTCCTCCGGATATCCCACCAATCAATGTTGCTAAATTATTTTCTCGTAAATACTTAGCTAAATAGAAGCCCGCAGAACTATTGGCAGCATCCATAAGAACGAAAATATTTCCATCAAATGCGAAGTGGGAAGGTGCAATTTCTAAAAAGTTCACCGCATCATCATTGAATTCATAGAAATTCACATCTTTTTTCACGACTTGATTGGTTCTATCAAATACAGATTTATCCCAAGATTCTAGATACTGAACATGTTCCGGTGCAACTTTTTCATAAGTAACCAACTGCTCAAACCTTTCAAGCTTCATCGGTTTTTTCGTCAAATATGTCAACAATTTCCAATATACTTCCATTAAACCGCCCTCGTTTCCTCTTAGATCCAAAACCAAATGTTTGGATTTTTTCGTTCGCTTATCCTTGAAAAAATCCTCAAGGAACTTTTTCCAATCTAAATCCATGTTCCAAACAGCAAAGGTTCCCAGTTTAAGAACAGCCACTGAATCAATAGGATAGGACGAATCCCATTCGTCTTTTTCATTGTTGAAATAATCGGCATACCTCTCTTTAAGAAGTTCTTTTCGTTGTTGGCGAGATACGGTCTTTATATATCTGCTTGAAACGGTTCCATCAAGATGCCTAACTATAATAGAGTATTGTTTTTTCTTGGGTGGATATAGTAATGGAAAAATAATATCGAATGCCTCAAACTTTGAGAAGCCTTCAATAGAAAAGTCTTTGAAAAACTTTTCCATATTGTTACCATCAATTCGTGCATAATTCTTGAGGTTTTGAACAATATCAAATATTGATAACCCATTAATATGAGTAATAGCAGAGCCAGTTTCTAGTCTAATTTTAGAGACATTCTTATGAACTATCATTTCGTTCTCGAGAAGCACAAAACTAAAAGGGAGTTTATCCTCGCCATTGAACAGTTCGTTTTGAATATTCCTTTCTTGGTTCCAAAAGTTCGGATATGTATGTCCACATTCTATTTTACTGGTGGCCTTATGCAGATTTAGAAAAGCATCCTTTAGAGTAATGCTCTTTGTGAACTCTTCGTGTGATTTTAGTAAATCACTATTAAGCTCTTGGGGGGTTTTGTATCTACTTAGACCAGGATGGTAGTTAACAAGAACTTTATGGAATAGTTCGAAATCCATTCTTAGTGAATCCTGTGAAAATGTGACATCATTTGATTGTGCCAAAATGGTAGCGCCCATGAGGTAGAACGACCATAGTAATTCCTTCATTTTTTAAAATTATGTTTTGTCAGTTATGGGCACTAGTTCTATTGTCTAGTTTTTGAGTCCAATTTTTGAATTTGTGATGGATTTAAACCGTACTCCCGTTTAAAGATTCTTGCGAAATGACTTAGGTTGGTAAAACCGATAGACATTCCTACTTCGGAAACACTTAAACCTTGAATCAATAATTCATAATCTATTTCTAGACGTAATTCGGTTACATATGTCGTTATCGTGGAACCATATATTGATTTAAACATCTCATAAAGCTTGTCTTTGTTGATGTTGAAATCTTGAGCAATACTCCTAATCGGAGGCAAGCTGGTGAAATTCTCATTTAGGTAACCACCTATTTTTAAAATCGTGTTTAAATCATCGGGATGGTATTTTCGCTGATCCCGAATCTTTCCTTCAGAAATGAGTTCTGCCATGTGTATAAGTGCCTCCTTAGATTTAAGTTCGATGTGCTTTTTCCTTAGTTTTCCAGAATGATTACCTTCAAATATCAGTCTTAGACTTTTGGCCAATTGAATTGACATTTCCAAGATTATAAATAAAGGTTCATTGAAATTGCTAATCTCTGTTGGAATTTCGATGTTCCAATAATTTTTCAACCAGTCAGATTTGACCAAAATACTAACTTGCTTGTGCCAAATATTTTTCTTGAACAAACCAAATGAAGCTGTACAAGGAGTGGTTATATTGGCACCATAGTAGAGGCGACCCAACTTTCTGTTGGACCTGACTACAAACCTTGAAGTAGATCCATTTAAAATGAACCCAAAAAGCAAATACCCTTTTAAATCACTAGATAACCTTTCAATTCGTAAGTCTTCTTTTAACTTAAAGGAACTGATCATAATAGAAAAAACATCATAATCATAGGCTTCTACTAGCCCTACCCCCATTGAATCTGGAATTTTATAATGATTGTCTTCCCATTTTGCGCCCAGTTGGTCAGATGCAAATTTTGCGTCAACCTCGTGATTAATTACAGGATAAACGAGACTATTCATTTTATTACACTTTATAAAATCGAATCAAATCGGATGTTCGATTTTATTGGATTTACACTGTTAAAAGTCATTAAATGTCAATAATCGTACGACTCAAATTGTCTTTTTAGGTCTCATTTCATATTGGAGAATAGCTTAGGCATAAGAGAATTCACCTTAAATGCCAAAATTGCCTCAGTTTCTTTTTTTAATGAAAATACCCGCGTCAGAAATAGAAGTTTTTTGTTTTGCATTCACATGAAGATGATTTTTTTCTAATGTTACATTCTGATTGGTGTTGAGGCTAAGATTTGACATTTTGATTTTATTCCTAAATGTCACTTCCGGTTTTTTTATTTCTATTATTCCCTGATTCTCTCTAGACCAATAACCAATTAAAATCGAGTTATTTTCGATAGTGTTGTTGTCAAATGTTGAAGTATATTTCAAGTTCTTGTTTCCGACAATAAAAGCGTTGTTGTCAAAAACTATATTGTTTTGAAATGTGAAAGTTGGGTCGGTGGGTCCAAACCAAAATGCACTTTCATAAGACTCACTTATTATGTTATTGGTAATTTCAAATCCTTCAACATTTTGGAATAGTAAAATTGCATTTCTACATTGAAAGAAAACATTGTGTTTGATTTTACTAGAAGGCCCATGAGCCCAAATCGCTCCTTGTATCGGAGCAGATTCTTTTGCCCCAATGAACATACAATGTTCGACAACTAAGTTTTCTAAACTAGGATTCTCTTTAGAAATGGGGTAATAATATTTTACTGATGGATTGGAATTTCCCAAGAATTTAAGTCCCTTAAAACGCACATTCTTCGATGCTACTAAAAAACCTGTTGCATGTTCAAATTGAGTTTGTGAATTGTTATTTGAAATCGATTGAATAATAGGCATTTTATTTGGTAACCAATCAATATCGTCAGGGCTATGAAATGCTGAGATCACGTACTCTGTAGTATCATTCATTACCCTAGCGGGATTTAAAATAATCTTTTCTTTAAGCGTATAAATACCAGGTAACAGAATAATTTCTATGCTTCCAGTACCAGTTATTTCATTGGTAACGGCTACTGCAGAATCGATGCTTTTGAACGGCTTTTCTAACGAACCGTTATTTAGGTCATTCCCATTAATAGGGTCCACGTAATAATGTTGAGAGTATAAATTCGATAAAGTGGTTACAAAAATTATAAATAAAATTCTGTTTAATTTCATGTCGCTTTTTTAATAGTGAGAGCAATATTTTTAAATCAAACCTGAAATTAGATAACGATGTTTTTGATTTTGATTCACATTCATTCATAATCGTTCAAATTTATTCAAGGTCTTTAAAATTTTGAAAATCAAGGATGTACAACAACAGAGCTTTGAAGCTATGCAAGAGGGAAATTGAAGAAAAGTTCAAGCACGGACCTTCTGGAATGTGGACAACTAAAGACTTTCAAGTTCTTTCCGAAAAAATTCACTTGGAAACAGATTTCCTGCTCAGTGTTTCCACTCTTAAAAGAATCTGGAAAAAGGTGAATTATAATTCAGTACCCAATCAAACAACATTGGATGCATTGGCAAAATTCCTTGAATACAATACTTGGCGAGATTATGAGAATGCTAAAAAATTTAGGACCGAACATGTTTTAAAAAGAAAAAAGAGCAATAACTCAAAATCAAATCTCATTTTCAAACTATTCTTACTGACTTTAATATTGTTCGGAACCGCCTACCTTGGTTTAAGAGTATTTGTAGGAACGAATGAATCAGAAAAAACCAATCCTAATCCAAATGATTTTAAATTACGAAGTGATGTGGTAAGTGAAGGGTTACCCAATACTGTAGTTTTTTATTATGATGCAGGGATGGCGGGGTTAAATGACTTAGTTGAACTACAGCAAGACTGGGATTCAAGAAAAAGAGTTGAAATTAGTAGAACAGATACGGTGGCAACCAGCCTATATTATAAACCGGGATTTTTCAATGCGAAATTGGTCGTAAACGACTCGGTTGTAAAAGAGACCGAAGTTTTTATTGACAGTAAGAGTTGGGTGGGTATTATTGATGATGAACCGACCCCTATTTACCTTGACTCCATCGATTTTCGTAGTGGATTACTAAAGATCAATGAGAATACGATCACGGAACATGGTTTAGGAAATAAAAGAAAAAGGTTCTCAACAGGATATTACAAAGTTGGAGGATTTACGGGATTTTCTACATCCGATTTCAGTTTTGAAACTGAATTAAATAATATAACCGATGATGGTTATAATGTTTGTAGGAATACAAGGATTACTATTTTGTTCAAAGGAGGTGCCATATCTATTCCTGTTTCGGAAAAAGGCTGTTCTTCACAACTAAGACTATTTGTTTTTGATAAAATTTTCCGAGGAAAAACTACGGATTTATCAAATTTGGGTGTGCACTTTACATCAGGTAAAACCCAAAAATTAAGACTACGATTAAAGGCAGGTCAGCTCGAAATCCATTTAAACAATGAGTTGGTTTTTAAAACAATGTACACCGAAAAAGACCTTGATTTTTTGGGGGTTGTCTATAATTTTGAAGGCATCGGCAGTGTAAACAAACTTGAGATCAATAAACCAAATAATCAAATTAAACATATCGAAAGTTTTTAATTTGAATAAATATTTATTCTAGGATTGTTGTTTTACCTTCCATTTTTTTCTGGTGAGCGCAACAAGAAAAGTTTATTTGTCTGAAATTAAAATCCATTTTTCCATACCTAGTCACCGTTTTACAGTTTTTTGCCTCTTATGTAGAAAACAATTATGAAAAAAACTGTATTTGTAGGAATTCTGTTAACGTTCTCAATTGATTTGTTTTCACAAGGTGTGACGATTCCACCCTACGAATCATTGTTGGTTGAATTAAGTCAATCTGGTGTCCCAGCCATTGGTGTTGGAGTAATAGAAAATGGAAAACTAACAAAAAACATCGTTGTCGGAGAATTGGCAAAAGGCTTCCCAGCGCAAAAAGATGCCATTTTTGATACCGCTTCAATAACAAAGTCAATCACCACCTTGCTAACAATGCGATTGGTCAGTTTAGGATTATTTGATCTAGACGAACCCCTCTTTTCGTATTGGATCGATCCTGATGTTATTAATCATCCTTACAGTAAGCTTATAACGGCAAGGCATATTCTTGGTCATACAACAGGATTTAAAAACTGGAGATATCTTGAAGAAGATGGCAAACTTAAGTTCCATTTTGAACCAGGTGAAAAAGTACAGTATTCTGGTGAAGGGTGTGAATATTTAAAGGAAGCCTTATCGCGAAAACTAGGACAGCCGTTTGAAGATTTGGTAAGCAAATACGTATTCTCTACCTATGACATGACTTCGTCTCACGTGATTTGGAATGATAATATAGACCATTCTAAAATTGCTATTGCCCATAATATCGAACGAGAGCCTTATTTTTTTGATGTAGAAGAAAGGAAAAGCAGTAGTGCTGCAGATAATTTTTTGACTACAGTTGAAGATTTGGGTTCTTTTGGAATTTCAGTTCTGAACAAAGTCGGACTGACAGATGAGGTTTATAATGAAATGATAAAACCAGGGGCTGAATTTCGAGAAGGGGTTGCATTTGGACTTGGATGGTTGGTTTTTGAAGATTTGGATAATGGTGAATATGCATTATTGAGTGCAGGCAGTGATCAAGGTGTTAACGCAATAATATTGATTCTTCCCAAATCTAGGAGAGGGCTAATAGCACTTACAAACGGCGATGGCGGAAGAAAAATAGTTATGGGCCTAATAGGCCGTTCAATGAACGTTGGCCAAGAAATTTTATCAAGGCTAAAATAATCTAATTGTCTGGAAAAAGAATCGAATTCTCCCACTAGAGTAACAATCGAAGATTTCATTCATACTTATCCAAAAATGAAATCTTATGAAAATTCAACTACTATTTATTGGACTATTAACGGGCAGCGTTTTGATTGCTCAAAAATCGACAAATGAAAAAAATTTAGCTTTTGCTTTGCCTTTAGAAAATACCAAAGTGGATGGTGATTTGGGTGACTGGGCACAGATAACAACAAAATACAGAATTGACCAACCTATTTGGAGAAGTGCGGATTCTGATACCGAAGATTATGAAGCTACATTTATGTTGGGTTATGATTTAAAATCCAATAGCTTATTACTAGCAATTGAAACCACAGATAATCAAATTATCTCAAAAAAAGAGTCAATAGAGTTAGGTGATTTATATGCACTCTTTATTGATGAACAACATCATGAGAGCGGTTCAGGTATAATACGCTACAAAATCTCTGAGCTTCATAAAAGCTTGTCTAAGCCAGATGAGTTATGGGATCCTATATTGAAGAATAAACTCAATTGGGAAAACATTAGTTATGCGGTTGCAAAAGAGAATAATAAGCTTATTTATGAAATTTCTATAAAATTGAGAGAACCAATTTTCAACAACAGGATTATTGGTTTTGGTCATTTGGTTCAAGATGTTGACATCGAAAAGGAGACCGTTTATTCATGGAACGGTAGGGGTAATAAAGATTACAATAATGAACCTACTAGGTTGGGTAATATTATGTTTATAGAAAGTCAGGCTTTGTTGGGACAACTTAAAGGGCAGATTGAATGGAAAAATTCCCAAAATAACTTCGAAATAAATTGGGTCAGGATAGTTTCAAAAAATGATGAACGAATTTGGGTTTATATTCCACTCGATGATGAAGGTGTATTAAATGCTATCATCCCCGCAGGGGAATACTATATTAAACCGGGGAAAAGTGTTTTCTTCAATGATGGAGAATTCATTAAGGTAAACAACGAAAATCGATTAAATTTTAAAGTTGAATCCAAGAAGCAAAATATAATTCCCAACTATCAAATAACAACTACTGAACGGCCAATATTTGATTCTTCCTTTAATGCTTTAAAAGAGATGGACATATCCGCTAAAAGGCAAATAGACAAGTTCATCTTGCAGGCCATGGATTATTATATGATTGAAGGTGTCCAATTTGCCAGTTTTGATACCGAAAACATCACTTATGAATCAAATTATGGTGTTAAAAATAACTTCACCAATGAACCCGTTACTAAAAACACTTTGTTTGAAGTTGCTTCAATTACAAAACCAGTTTTTTGCTTTGCAGTATTGAGATTATTTGAAAAAGGAATAATTGATATCGATAAGCCTTTATATGAATATTTACCTTGGGACGAGGTACAAAATCAAGAATGGGCCAAACTAATTACCGCCAAAATGGTTCTCTCTCATCAAACCGGATTACCAAATTGGGGTGATATGGAGTTCAATCATAAACCTGGTAAAGCATTTAGTTATTCCGGCAGCGCATATCAATATTTAGGTAGAGTTTTAGAACACATCACAAAAAAGGATATTAATACAATTCTAAACGAAGAAGTTGTAGAGCCTCTTCAATTAGAACACTTTTATTTTCAGGCCCATCCTTATGCTTTTAAGAATAAAGCAAATGGACATTATAATGGTTTTCCGAGCGCCATTGATGTTCCTGAAAAGCCTTGGGTTGCCGGTTGTTTAATAACTAACGTAGTATCGCTTTCAAAATTTATTATGGCTTTGGGTCAAAGAAGAGTATTAAAACCTTCAACATATGATTTAATGTTTAGCCATTTAACTGTGGTTCCCGGGGATTCACATGAAAATAATTGGAACTATGAAGAGTATATGGGTTTAGGTCTTTTCTTTGAAAAGAGTCCAAATGGCCTGGTATTTAGGCATAGCGGTAATAATGGGGATTTTAAATGTACATTTCGATATTACGACAATTCAAAAAAGGGATATATTATTTTGACCAATGGTAATACTGGTGATTTTATCTTAGATGAAATTGAGAAAATTTTGGTGACTTACTAGAATTATATTTTGTGAATATTGATTTTTTAGACAAAAAAAGTATTCTTTTTGGCTAAAAATCGATCCAAATAAATGAATGAAGCAAAGAGTAGGGTCATAGTCCAAAGTTCAAAAGGCAAATTGAATATTTGCTTGAATTCGAAAATATAGGTTGTATTTTGAGGAGTGTTATTGCCATAATTCAATGATGAAAAAATGGAAAGCAATACTGCCAAGGTAACTACTGTAACAAGTATTATTCTTTTTCCATACAAATCAAATCTAAGAGGCAATTGTTTTTTCTTAACATCCTTGTTTTCTATTTGTTTCATGGTTATTTCAAACAAATTTCCTGGGGCAGGTTCGAGTAAATCTGTTCTACCCTTTAATTTGTCCAATAATCGAAAATCATGAAATTCAGATTTCTCTTCAAAAATCATCCGTTGTATTTCTAGACTAAATTCATTATCTACTATTTCGTTTTCAAACTTTTGTAAAAGCTTTTTAATGTCATCACTTCTTTTGTTCATCCTATAAAATTGTATTTATATCTGCTTGAAGTAAATTATTCAGTTTTTTCTTGAGTGTTTTCCTGGCCCTAAACAGTTTTACTTTGATATGGGATTTGGTTAGGCCCGTAATCTCACTTATTTCTTTTACCGAATTTTCGTCCAAATAATAGAGTATTACCAATAAGCCCTCAGTTTCTGGCAAGGAATCAATGGCTTTTTTAATATACTTTTTTTGATCCGACGAGTTTAAACGCTTTATTGGCGATTCAAAATCCGTTTGTTCTTTTTCAATCTCTGGTTGAATTAGTTCACGACTTTCGATTTTATTTAGCCTTCTAAAGTATAATGCACGTCGATAAGTAAGGGTATATAACCACGTAGAGAATTTGGCCTCCTTTTTGAAAGTATCGACTTTTTCGAAAGCTTTGATAAAACTTTCTTGGGCAACATCTTTTGCATCATCAGGATTCTTTAGAATTTTCAGGGTAATGGAGTAAACCATGTCCTTATATTTCTCGACCAAGAAGCCAAAGGCTTGTTTATTTCCAGCCTTTATTTTATCGATATATTCGAAGTCTTCTTTATAGCGCATACATGTGTTAGATGCGGTTATATTAGATTTGGTTACAATAAAAATTTTCGGAGTTTTTTTGTAACCCGAATATTTATTGTGGCATCCAATTAGTGAATCAGAATTCAAAAATCATGAGATATCTAGAATTACTTATCCCTATCACATTTTTGTTATCCGTTTTTGGTGTAATCTTTTTATATCTAAAATCAAGGCACATTGAAAAGATGTCAATGATTGAAAATGCTATTGATGCTAAATCAATTTACAACAAAGAAAAGACCCGTTCATACACTTTGAAAATCGCAATGCTATTGATTGGCATTGCAATTGGTAACCTTGTTGCCTTCCTGATAACGCAAAGTTTGGTCATTGCTGAATCAAATGTAGTTCACTTTATAATGACATTTCTGTTTGCTGGTTTAGCACTACTGTTGAACTATCGCATAGAGCGAAAAAAGCCTTAGCACTTCTCGGGAAGTATTATTTAAAAACTTATTTAATATCTATTTGCATGATACCTCATTAAGGGTATTGGCTACATTTTTTATACTCTAAAATAAATCAAACCATGAAAAGGAAAATTTCAATTAAGCTTATTTTGATGACCGTTGTTTTTTTTAAATACTCAATGGTTCTATCACAAAAACAGACTTTTAAAAAACTCGATAGGACTCAGGAAAAGAAAATTAACAACCTTTTTAATGAATGGAATTCTAGCACAAGCCCTGGGGCTTCAATCGCTATTATTCACAACAAGGATATTGTTTTTCAAAATTCTTTTGGAATGGCAAATCTCGAGCATAATATTCCATTATCCTCAACTTCATTATTCAATATCGCCTCAAATTCAAAACAGTTTACTGTTTTTGCCATCTTGAATCTTGCCAAAGAGAATAAACTCAGCATTAGCGATGATATTCGAAGTCACATCCCTGAATTACCGAATTTCGAACATAAAATCACCATTCAAAACTTGATGCAACATACCCATGGGATTAGAGGTATAACCCCTTTGTTGGGTATGGCAGGTTGGAATATTGAAGACGTGATGACAAGAGAATCCATTTTGGATATGCTATCAAACCAAAAAGAACTAGACTTTAAACCAGGATCAGGTTTTTCTTATAATAATTCCGGATATATGCTTTTGGCTGAGATCATTGAAAGGGTATCAGGCAGTACTTTTCATGACTATTTAAGGATGAATATTTTTGAACCTTTAGGAATGAATACTACAGTGCTTTTTGAAGATAATGAAAAGGTTATACCCAATGTGGCCAATCCTTATTATTATGATGGTACAACCTATAAGAGGGGTATTCGAAACTTTAAGGATATAGTAGGTAACACTGGAATAAGAACTTCAATTCAAGATATAAGCAAATGGGTAAACAATTACGAATCGCAAATTGTTGGTGCCCAAGATATTTTCGAAAAAATGGTGGAACCCGCTGTTTTATCTAATGGGGTGAAGCTAAACTATTGTTATGGATTAAAAAATTCGGAATTCGAAGGAAGACAAGTCATAAGTCATGGAGGTGCCCACATAGGTTATAGAAGTCAGATTCTTCGTTTCCCCAGTGAGAACCTCGCCATCATAGTTTTAAGCAACAATGGTTCATTGGATGCTGACGGCAAAGCCTATAAAATTGCTGAAATATTATTTAAAGCAAATGGTGAAAATAGTATTGATAAAGCTGACTCAAAGAATGATCTCGCAATGCTAAATTCAGAGAATATTGATTTCTCTGGATTTGAAGGAAAGTTTGAGTTGCAACCAGGTTTTATAATGGAATTCGAACAGAGAGAAGAAAAACTGTTTATTACTGCAACTGGTCAAGGTACATTTCCCTTAGAAACAATCGGTGAAAGAGTTTTCAAGATAAGTCAAATAGGTGCAACAATAGAATTCACAGAAAACAGTCAAGGGGAATTTGATAGTCTTAGTTTTAATCACGGTGGTCAAAAAATGAACGGAAAGCGCGTAATTTTCAAACTTGATGTCTCTCAACTAGAAGCTTATATTGGTTTGTATTATAGTCCTGAACTGCGAACCACTTATGAGCTCAAAATTGAGAACGGAACGCTTATCGCCAAACATACAAGACAAGATAAAACGGTTTTGACCCCTTTAAATAACAGTGAATTTTCGGGTAACACTTGGTTTTTTGGATCACTGAATTTTCAATATGAGAAAGAAAAAATAGCTGGATTTAAAGTATCCACTGATAGAGCCAAGAATGTGCTTTTTAAAAAGATAAATGGAGATATCATTTATTAATCAAATAGTTAAGAACCCCAAAATCTAAATTTGTATCCTTTTGTCAGGGCAGAAACTCCATTGAATACCATAGTTCTATTTTACAACAAGATTTTATAGAATGTAAGTAGTCATTGACCAGTACCTAATATCTGGATAGGAGGTCGGAAAATAAGGAAATCTTAATGCCCTCAAAGAGCATTCAAGTACCTCTTGACAGAAATTTACCCAATTTAAAAATTAATTGATGTTCTTTTTATTTTTTTGGTTTGGGGGTGGCCAATTCGGTTACCACCCAAGGAAAACAGAAATAAGCAATTGTTTTTCAGCATTATAAAATTAAGGTTGCGACCCGTCCAAACTTGATTTAGTATCAAGACCGATAGTGATTAAAAAACCCTTTACTTGATTGTCTTCAAAAAGTACTCTGACGGTGCCGTGCCCATCAAATTCTTGAATGATTTATTAAAGGTTGTTTTGGAGTTAAAGCCTGCTTCTTGGGCCAAGCCAAAAAAGGTAAGTTCCTTGGCCTTATGGGTTTCTGCCAACGCAATAAACTCCTTTATTCGATAATAGTTTACAAAATCAAAGAAATTCATGCCGATACGTTCGTTCAACAGACGCGCTAAATCTGGATTGCTGACACCCAACATCTGTGCCAGTTCAGCTTTCATCAGCTTGCTGTTCAAATATGGTTTTTTGGCGACCATCATTTGTTCGAGCTTTACTTTTAAAGCATTCAAGTCTTCGCTATCGAGTTTGGATTGGCTATATTTTCTTTGTGGAAGATGCAATAGTTCTATTTTAAATACCTCTGGTGCAATCATGCCATAGTAGGCTATGAAAAGAATGATAAAAGCAATCGCCAACCATATGAATTTTCGCGCGTCGCGCTCAAAGGTTTCCAGTCCGAAGAGACTCATGCCGTAAACGGCTATCCAGACCAAAAGACAAACGCCAATGGCCATCAGAAAATTTAGAAAAAACTGTGTTTTAACGGCATAGCTCAATTCATTTTTCAGCTTTTCCCTATAGCTAAGAAACTGTTTTAAGCTCAACCCCCAATAGGTACCATTAACCGTTAAGCCGATGGCCACTAAAACGTTAACCACAGCATATAATTCCCCCTGTTGTATTCTGGCCACGATAACCTCGTTCGTAGGCACGATAAAATAGAAGGTTACAAAAAGAATATAGGCAATACCAGGCACATAGTGCACCAAGTCTTTGGTCATAAAGCGTTGGTTCGTCAACGATGATTTGGTAAAAAGATAAACGGTTGACCCAAAAAGCAAAATGGCAAATTCTGAAATGGTGATCAACCGAAAATTCTCTCCGAACACTTTGGTCGTGTACAATACCCTACCCAACAAACCCAGAAAAAGTACAAATATCAAAAAGACCATATAACCGTTACTGTTTTTACGATTTTTTGCCGAACACAAATACACCACCAATAAAAACAGGCTCAAAAAGAACCCAAAATACACCAACTGATTTATGAATACCTCCATGAAAAAAAACTGGCAAGCTATTTAAAGCTTGCCAGAATGCCTTATTGTATTACAAATTGATTGATGTTCTGTATCTCTTGAAGTTCCATCGCTTTGTATTTCGCTGAAAATGCGTCAAAAGAGGCCCTATCATTCCACTCCAAAAGCACCGTATAATCTGGTTTGTACAGATAACCCACAGCAGAATTCGGGTTCCTTAATTCTAAAAGAACTTTTGCCCCTTGGCTTTTGGCTTCTTTCAACCATTCTCCTTGAAACGTCGAAAAATCAACCCCATCTTGCTTCCAAAGGTGGGTGGCCACTACCGTTTTGTTGGGGTCTATCCCAAAACTAATATCGTTTTCCATCTCATAAAAAGAAACGTAAAAAGTTGACCACATGGCTCGGCGTTGCTCATGAAAATCAGGAACATTATCCACGATTTCATCCAAAAACTTTTTTCGGGCAGCTATGTTGGGCCATTTTCCAAAAATAAAGGTGCTTGGCTGATATCCGCCTTGGGTCGTTTCTGCCACCTTAAAAAGCGGCTGTGGTTGATAGCCCATTTTAACAGCGAATGCAAAAGCAGTTTCCTTATATTTCGGAAAGAGTTTTCCCATTTCTGGTTTTCCGTTGAACAATAGAATATCCAACACTTCGCCTTTTTTAAAAGTCAATGTTTGCGATTGAGCGTTTACCATTGTGCCGCTTAGAAATAGGACCACTACTACCATCATTAATTTTGTTTGTTTCATACGTATTATTTTAGGTTTTACATTCATGTCGCTAATGTAAAATGCCCTCAAAACGACACCAAGAAAAACGACCTTCGATAGGTACGCATACGGTATACACCCTTGTTTTAATTAAGATTCAAGGGTTTTCCAAGGATTTTTTAAAATGGTTGATATGGCTATAAGTAAAAGAAATTTCACCTCCTCATTTAAGGCTTATAGTGTTTTCAAAAAGGGAAGGAGATTCTCTTTATAATTGGTTCCGATGGGGATTTCCATACTACCGATTTCCACATCATTTTTCGTGTAGGCCGTAATCTTTTCGCTGTTGACAATGTACGATCTGTGCAAACGGATAAAACGATCATCTATACGTTTTTCAAAAGCCGAAATACTTTCTTTTACCATTAAAGTTTCCTGCTCTACCAGGTGTATTTTGATGTAATCTTTTAGGCTTTCTACATATTGAATATCATCAAAAACAACCTTAATCTGCTTCTTGGCCTTGTTCACAAAAAGAAAGTCCTTTTGAGGTGTTGCAGTGACGGTCGACCCATTGCCTTGTTGCTGTACCTGTTTTAAAAACCGTTGTACGGCCTGAAAAAAGCGTTCAAAAAAAATGGGTTTTAGAAGATAGTCCAGCGCATTGAGTTCAAAACCATCCACAGCATAATCACGGTAGGCCGTAGTGAAAATCACTTGGGGTCTGTGTGCTAGATTTTTGAAAAAATCGGTTCCTTTGAGCAAAGGCATTTCAATATCCAAAAACAACAGGTCTATTGGTTGCTTGCCCAATATCGAACTTGCTTCAATGGCACTGGCACAAGAGGAAACCAGTTCAAAATCAGGAATTTTTTCAAGATATCCCTCCAATAGTTCTCGTGCCAAAGGCTCATCATCGATGATAAGGCATTTGTAACTCATACGAGATGCAATTTGAGGTTTGCAGAGAAGGAGTTGGTGGTATTCTCAATCATTAAATCATAGGCTTTCGGATACAGCAGCTCTAATTGTTTTTTAATGTTGGAAAGCCCTATCGATTCTTTTTGCTCCTTATTTGCAATCACTTGGGGCTTGCTGTTCGCTACTTTAAAAAACAGTTCCCCTCCCCTTTTGGAAATATTAATGTCAATATTGGCCTGACTGATTTCGTTCGCAACCCCATGTTTAAAGGCATTCTCCACAAAGGTCAACAACAACAATGGAGCTACCTTTTCCTCACCGGTAACCTTTTTGCTAAAAGAGATGTTCACCCGGTCTGCGTATCTGATTTTTTCAAGCGAAAGGTAATTTTCGATAAGCTCAATTTCCTTTTTTAGTGATACAAATTCGTCATTGCATCGGTATAAAATATAATCTAAAATTTCAGATAGTTTTTGAATGACCTTCGGGGTGTCGTCCGATTTTTTCAAGGCCAAGGCGTAGAGATTGTTCAACGTATTGAACAAAAAATGTGGATTTAACTGATTCTTCAAAGCGACCAACTCCGCTGTTTTCTTTTGTTCGTTCAACCTCAGCAACCGTTGCTTCTCAACATATAATTTAAACACCAATAGCAATAGTGTAGGATACAATAAATACAATGATTTGGATACAAACTCACTTACATTGGTCAACCTTCCCAAAAAAGAGGCATCATCGAACCGTTTCACATAATTCGCATACGTATTTGGAAACGTTGGTTCAAAATAGTAGATGAAAATCAAGTTACAAATCACATAGAACGCCAATAAAGTAGTCGTTATGGCCAAGGCAAAAGTTATGGTCCTTCCTTTGTTGAGTAAATGCTTGACGAGGTATTCAATAATGATATAAGCCAACAATAGCTGTAATGCGACACGAATGCTAAAAGTAATGATCAACTCGGTGGTGGTCGTATAGTACCAACTGGAAGTTGCAGATGAAAAAGCAAAAATGAGTACCCCAAAAATCAAGTACTTGAATTTTGAAGCCTCTAAATACCCCTGTAGTTGCTGTATCATAAACTCCCTTTTGAATAAAGATAAGTTGTTTTAAGTACCCTATACCTTTTAGGGGACGAACAGCGGGTAACCGATGACCAATAGAAGTTTGGCGTGGCTTCAACCATTTGTCATTACCTAATTGTCCTTTGGCAACCTTAATCCCCTTTCTAAACGCGCCAAGCTCAACGTGTCAATCCTAAAATTAGATTCGCTCGCAAAGTAAAATTTTATTCCCATGAAAAATCACATATACCCCCTATTGGCCTATTTACTAATGATAGTTGCTACTTCATATGGGCAAGGGGAGGTTTCGGGAGTTGTGCTCGATAAAAATACACAAGAACCCATACCTTATGCCAATATCATCATCAAATCAAACGACGCCCTGATTACCGGTGGAATCACCGAAGATACCGGAAAATTTGACCTCTCTAAAGTTGCGCTGGGCAGCTATACCCTAGAGGTGCAGTATATCGGCTATAAGACCGAAGTAAAGTCAATTTCATTGACCAAAGAGAATAAAAAACTTAACCTTGGCATTATCGCTATTGTGGAGGATGCGGTTGCTTTGGAAACGGTTGAAGTCGCCGGAGAACGGTCTACGATTGAACAGAAAATTGACAGAAAGGTCATTAATGTGGGGAAGGACTTGACAACCGCCGGAGCATCGGCCAGTGATATTATGGGGAATATTCCTTCGGTGAGTGTTACGCAAGATGGTGACCTATCCTTGCGGGGCAATGAAAACGTTCGTGTGCTGGTCGATGGAAAACCTACCAATATCAGTTCGCGTGAACTTTTGCAACAAATACCCTCCACCGCAATCAAAACCATAGAACTGATTACCAATCCGTCTGCAAAATACAATCCTGAAGGGATGAGCGGCATCATCAACATTACCCTAAAAAAGAACACCAATCTTGGTTTTAACGGCTCATTGAATAC
>ERZ1740067.505-NODE-505-length-31003-cov-42.276044_pt1 | contig 31003 bp, 26 predicted proteins | sample MGYA00581736_ERZ1740067 | MGnify/ENA primary metagenome ERZ1740067 (study PRJEB43018, sample SAMN04849236) | marine metagenome | isolation source: floating plastic debris | place: Pacific Ocean | collected 2008-08-27 | study: EMG produced TPA metagenomics... | reverse complement strand
AGCAAAAAACTACCAAAGAGCAACTCAAACTCCTTAAAATATACAGAAGGACAGAGTGACACTTGTATTTGTTGGTCCTGCCTTTGGCATTTTGTGCTTCAGGTCGCAGGTTGCTCTGCGGATGCGGTCTCGGATGCGGCTGCGTTGATGGCGTCCTGTCGCTCGGCGGGCGTTGCGGTTTCGTTGACACGGACAGTGACCTCGCGGTTGGCAAAGCGGATGCCGGCTTCTTCGAAAGCGGCGCGGATGCGGTGCAGCAACTCTCGTCGGATAACAAACTGCCTTCCCGGGATCGCTTTGAACTTAACCCGCAGGATCATTGCGCTGTCTTCCATCTGGATCACACCTTGGGATTTGGGCGGTTCCAGCAGGCCATCGCCCACCAACTCGTCCTCCATAAATTCGGCGCCGATGCGCTTAATGATCTTTTTGACCTGCTGTGGATCGGTGTCGAAGGTCAGGCGCAGCGGCAATTTCATAATGACCCAGTCGCGCGAATAGTTTGTCAGCGCGGCAATGTCGCCGAAGGGGATGGTATGAACCGCGCCAAGGTGATGGCGCAATTGAAGACTGCGGACTGATATGCGCTCCACGGTGCCCTTGACCGTGCCGAGGTCTATGTATTCGCCGCGGCGAAAGGCGTCATCGATCAGGAAGAACACGCCCGAGACCACATCCTTGACCAGAGTCTGCGCGCCGAACCCGATGGCCAGGCCGATCACGCCCGCACCGGCGACCAGCGGGCCGACATTGACGCCAAGGCTGGAAAGCGCGGCAAAGAGGCAGGTCACGCCGATGACCACGAGCGCCGTTGACCGCAGCAGCGGGAGAAGCGTCGCAGTCCGGCTTGCGCCGAGGCCACCTTCGGCGTCGCCGCTTTCCTCTTCGTCTTCTTCCGGTTTTTCGGCGGCGACGCGGACGTCGATTATTGTGCGCAGAAAGTCCCAGATGGCCCAGCCGATGATGGCTGTCAGTAGGACATTTATGATGGTTTGCAGTGTCCGCCCCGTTGTGCCGCTTGCGGCAAGCGTGGCGGGGTCAAGTCCCCAGGTCGACAGGATGATGATCAGTCCTGCCGCAAACAGGAGCGCACGCACGGCGTTGCTGATTGCGAGTTTGACGGCCTCGTTCATGTCTTGCGCCCGCAAGTAATGGACCAGCACGCGGTAGCTAACCCAGAGGCCAAGGAACACGAGCATCGTAACAAAGATGTTTGCGGCGACCACATCCACATCACCACTGAGCAGCGCGCCGCCAGTGAAGACGATCCACGTGATCAGAAACGATAACCCGGTAATCGCGGCCCAGTTGCGCGATAGCATGGCGATGAACGAGCGGTTCTCGAGTGGCGGCAGTAGGTCGGTCGTCGCCCGGTGGATCCAGTAGACCCCAGACAGCGCCATGGTGATCCATAGCAAGCCAAGCAGTAGGGTCAGCAGGTCCGGTGTACCTGCAGGCGCGCCGAACTGGGCCATCACATCGGATGTGATCGTTTCGAACATCCACAGCGCCGCAAGCCCGATTACCACCCAGTGGACGCGCTGCGTGGCCTGATCTCTGAGCGCGACCAGGCGGTACATCGGCCAAGACCGAGGGAACAAAATGTCGACGACAGATCGAACGATCAACACCACTGTCACAACAGCCACGTAGCTTGAGACAAAGAAACGAATGTCGGGATGATGGAAGAACAGGTAGAGCACCGCCATCGCCGTCAGGGCAAAGGCCGCAGAGCCTGATAGGGCTATGAGCAGAACGAAGATCGCATCAACGATTGTCGACACGGAACCGTATGCGCCCTTGCCAATGTTGCGTTCACCGATGGAAATCTGGCGGGCTTCACCCCGCTTGCGCCAGTAGTAGCGGACGATGCCGCCTGCCAGGAGGCTTATGGCGAGTGCAACGAACGCCAGCCCGACGCCACCTGCGTCAGACAGGCGCGTGAAGACGGCGCCGATTCCTGCCCCAAGTTCCGGCAGTTTGGCAAAGACGGCCGCGGCATTGGTCGTCAGGGTTTCGCCAATATCGCGGCTGTTGGTCAGCAACCCCGCGCCTTGCGCACTCTCCTCGATCCGGCGTTCGGCAAACTCGGCGATCAGGATGTCTCGCACCTGCTCATCGCTCAGCCGCCCCAACATCGCTTGAAATTCGGCTTCAGTGAGGTCGGCAGACAGATCAACACTGACCTCCTGGGCTTGCACCGCGGGCGCGAGCATCGGCGTGCACAGCATCAGTGCCAACGCCAAAAAAGTCGCACCCATCCGAATGGTCGATTGAAGCATCATTCTATCCCCCTGGCTGCATTGCAGTGCCGGATGCTGCGCTTATCGCGCAATCAGGCAATAGGGCCTGCTTTGCGTCGACAACGCAAGCTCCTGACGCCAAGGAGTTTGCGATGCCGATCAAACCGACGCAGGCACATAACCGTCGGACCGCTGTACGATCATGTCAGAACATCCCGTTATCATGGGCCATATCCGCCGGAATCTCTTGCAACCCATCCCAGTGTTCGGCAACCTTTCCGTCCTCGACCCGAGACAGGTCATAGATCGCGATCGGCTTATCTCCTCAAGTCCCCTCAAAAGCACAAAAATGGGAACTCTGATACCCATGGGCGCAGAGTTCGGGAGTGACGTGACATTTGATGGGGCGCTGCTGTGAAAGTATTGCCTTGCAACCAGTGTGGCTCGAAACCGGGCGAAGGGTATTGAGAAGACACATAACCCGGAAGGGCGCGACCTACTCGATCGAAGAAAGCTCTTGGCGCGACTAAACCGTTGGCGTCGAGCTCGATGATGCCTTGGCTATCGCAGAAGAAATTGAAATCTAATCAGCGCGGTCGCATTCATGGGCGGCCCAAAGCATGCACAATTGGGTTGACCCAAAACTAAGATGTAGCTCCCGATAGGATCATGGGACATCTGTGAACCCCGGAGATTTTGAATGGAGCATTTTTCAGGCTTGGATGTCTCTGCGTTCGTGCGCAGTTTGCGTTGTCGATGGCGAGGGGCAGGTTTTGAAAGAACAATACCTACGCCGCGAGGTCGAGGACATCGCGGGATATCACACCGACCTTGCTATTCCGATCCAACGCCTCGGTTCTAAATCCGACACATTGAACCAGCATCTGTTCTACGGTTTGAAAGCTGCTGGCTTCGACGCTCGCTTGGTTCCGCATCAACACTTTTTGGAACTGGATCGACTTGTGAAAAGCCCGGCTAGTCAGGATAAGATCCGCATGCGCTTGATACGAACCAAGGGCCGGCGCTGCGCCGTCGTGGCTATTGCGCGCAAATTGGCCGTCTTGCTTCACCGTATGTGTTCATACGGCCCGGAGTTCCGTCTGGAAAAGGTGGAGAGCATGGCGTGTGGAGAAGCGGACACTCCGCTGTCGTGATGCTGTGTCCGCAACCCGCTTTACTGACATTCTAGGCAAGTGCAGAATTGTGAGAAAGGTAGATTGAAAGATCGCTGGACTTGAGCAGACATTGATCGGTGCTGAAGCAATGTCTGCGCGTTGTCCTCAGAACTTGCTGATGGAGTTGCCTCCATCGGCCAGCATCGCACTTCCGGTCACAAATGACGCGTCGTCCGAGAGAAGGAACTGAGCTGCCGCTGCGATTTCGGTGGGTTCGGCCATGCGTTTGAGCGCATGAAGACCTTTGATAACTTCATGGAAATTGGCGTCGTCACCTGCCATCGGAGTCATTGTTCCACCCGGCAGAAGTGCATTTACCCGGATGTTCTCCGATCCATGTTCGGCAGCCAAGACTTGGGTCATGCCGATCAAGCCTGACTTCGCCGCAGCGTAAGCTCCCATTCCAGGCAGACCAACTGTGTGCCCAACGAAGGACGCGGTGAACACGATCGAGCCGCCACCTCGCTTGCGTAGAGCTGGGATCTGGAACTTTGCTGCAAAGAAGCCGCTGTTCAAGTTTACCGCAATCACCTTTTGCCAGTTGTCGCTCTCCATATCCTCGATTGAACCCATGTCACCCGTGAAACCTGCATTATTGAAGGCCCCATCAAGGCCACCAAAGCTCTTCTCGGCCAATTGGACGAGCGCACAAGCATATGCTTCGTCAGCGACGTCGCCCGCGAGCGAAACGGCGTGTCCATTTCTATGCTTGATCTGTCCGACGATTTCTTCGAGTTGAGCTTCCCGGCGTGCGCCGAGAACGACGTTTGCACCGCTTTTTGCAAACAAAGATGCCGCCGCCGCACCAATCCCGCTGCTCGCTCCGGTTATGATGATCGTCTTGTTTTTGAGTTTCATTGCCATGCCTTTCCTTTGTTGCATGACACTCCACTAAGGTCGCGGCGAATAGTCTTACGACCCAGTTCATGCGCCTGACCGACGCGCGAAAACGAAAGCGCAAGATCCGGGTCAGCGCGATGACAATAGACCTAACACTAAATCGCGACGAGGAGTTTCGGATAGATAATATTTATAAAGCAATATCTTAGACAATATCACCGATCAGTATGTCGCAAAATCCGTCTGACAATTGTCACTATGGCACAGGACGGACAAACTAAGGAATGTTCCGATGAACGCTTCAACCGCTCCCAAATATGAATAGACGATTCCGGCCGCACTCCAATCGATGGCTGGCATGCATCAGGTGCTCGACAACCATGAACTTGATCTAAAGATCCACCATCCAGTTCAACTTCAAGCATCTCAGACTAATCGCTGCGGTTTCTGCATCAAAATGCACATGAAAGAGGCTCGGCAAAACGGCGAGACCAGCGAACGTCTGGATAGGGTAATTGCCTGGGACCAAGTGAATGATTTCACCGACGCAGGAAAAGCGGCGCTGGAATGGACCGAGGCTGTGACAAGCCTGCACTTGAAAGCAGACCTTGCGGCCAATCGACGGCACAGAATTCTGTCAGGAACAGGTGGGGGGCACGGCATGACCTAAAAGGCCAACCAATCAACCTGACGGGATGTTCCAATCCAGACGAGGTCTGTGGATGAAGACGAACATGTCTGCTGCGCCACATGAAGCGCGCCGGGAAGCAGGGCTCTCCACAACCAATCCGACACATACAGGCAGCGTCGCCCTTGAAACGCCAAATCAGACTGCGAAGAGAAGCGTGACCCGGACAAGCGATCGCGCCGTCCACGAATTGAAAGAATTGAGCTAGACCGATAAACCCAATTAGAGAAGCAAGCTTCACGCTTCGCAGAGCCCACAGCGCCTCCGGTCCTCGGAGCGTAAGTCGTTAAGGTTACCTACGGCATAACCATTGTTCGGTCTGCCTAAGCGCAGAATGAAGCAGCGGGATCTAGTTCATTCCTCTTCGTGGCCGTTTCGCCTGGAACCCTCAGATATGAAAAACGCCAACACACCGGCAAGCGCTAGACAGATCGGCAACACGCTCAACGCGCTGGAATAGTCCTGCGCTGTAGCATCAAGCAGCCCGCCCACCAGTGGTTGAAAGACCAAAGCCGACCCAATCCCGATCATGTTCACAAATGCGACGACCGTGCCCACATGGGCGGCGTCCTGACCATCTTTTGCCACGGCAAAGGTCAACATCTGTGCGCCCCCCAACGCGCCAGCGACGAACAGCAACACCGAAAGAACAGCGATTGACTGTGTGGGCGAAAGCAAGATGGCCAGCCAGACCGGCGCGGCTGCCCAGGAGGCTAGACAGATGATCCACTTTCTGTGTCCAAGCCTGTCTGATAAAGCACCAGCGCCAACACTGCCCAAGGCCATCCCCCAGAAGATCATGGAAACCGCAGTTTCAGCGCCAACCTTGGAAAGGTGATGGTCGGCCAACAATTCGGCATTTCCCCACAATCCGCCAAAGACATTGACTGGTACGTACATCAAAGACCCAATCACCGCGATCAGCCAGATCGAACGACTGCTTGCCACTTCCAGCACTGGCGCAAGGATAGGTGCCTGCGCACCACCGTTGTCTGATTCTGGTGATTTCGGCAAAACCAGCCAAGCCAATACAAACAATGCCGCACCAACGATCGACGTCGCAATGAATGTCGTGCGCCATCCAATGGCGTCAACAACTTGGACCAGCAACACTGCCCCAACTGCTGTGCCAATCATTCCGAGGGCATTGACGCTGCCCGACAACACCGCAAACCGGTTTGGGCTGAACAGGTGATTGACGACATAGAGTGCGCCGACAAAAGCAAACGAGGCTCCAAGACCCGTAAAAAGCCGACCAAGAATGGCGACATAGACCGACTCCGACAGCCCAGTGATAAGGACACCGCTGGCACAGACCAATATGGCGGGCAAAACCATCCGCCGAACACCGTAGCGGTCGAGGAGGATCCCAACCACAATTTGCATGGGGGCGTATATCCAAAAGAATACGCTTGAGAACAGCCCGAACCCGGCGTTCGATAATTCTAGATCCTTGCTGATGCCACTTGATGAAAGGCTTGGTTCAATTCGAGCCACGAATTCAAACAGATAAAACAACGCTGCGACCAAGAGCGCCGCAAATGCTATGCTTTGGTTTCGTTCCAAATCTCTGTACCTCACCCGCGTACGTCCCACTTCGCGCGCCCGAGGGGACAATCGACATTTAGTGCCGTCGCGCAGCACGGTGTTTGTCACAAAAGGCAGTCTAGATGCGAAGTTTCAGGATTCTGGTTCAGAGTCTCTAAGACTTGTGTGATAAATCAAACTTTAGACTGACCAACCGGACATTGCCGGCAATGCGCCCTGTGATGGCGGGAGGCTGACTTCGCTCAATAGTCTGAAAACAAACCTGTCATTCCGTGAAAGGCGTGCTGTGCCGTCGGCTAACCTCTAATCCAAATGCCGCGCTTAGATTTTCAAGAAACCGGACGTGCGTGGCCCTCGAAGATCAGTTGCAGGTCTGCGCGGCTGCGAGCGCCTTGAAGAACATCGCGAACCCGGCCCCTGGCATCGAATAGCAAGAGCGTCACATGCGGCACGCTGTGGTCACGGGCAAGACGGCGTCCCGCGTCGGAGTTAATATCCGCGACCAGATACAGCAGGCGATCATCATCAATACCTTTGAGCGCCGCACGTGCCTCTTTCTGCAACGCACGGCACATGGGACAACCCGGATCGTGCACCTGCACGACGGTCGGCACACCTTTCCCGATTCGCGTGAGATCATGTTCGGCGCTGTGGGCCTGAACCGAACGCAGGGTAAAATAGCTCGCCGCTCCCAAAACGCCGAGTGCAATGGCACCGTTCCGCGCATTTTTCAGAAAAGTCCGCCGGTCGGGCGTTTCGGTAGCTGGCGCTGGCTGAGATGCTGCGCGTTTCTTTGTCTTTTGTGACCGCTTTGTCTTTTTCATCGCACCGACCGGCAGAGAGGCTGAGGGTGCTCTTTGCATAGCGCGAGGACAGATGTCGACGCCAATCACGAGACTGTGGGTTTCCTAGCAACTTGCGACGGTGCCTGAGCAATGACCGCCATAAAGGACCGGTGCGACATCCCAAACCAAACCCGGATGGGTCCGTCCATTCTATCACGGTCAAAGACCCATGCTGCACATTTCAGCATGTGCGTTTCACCGCCGGTTCAGGCACTGGCATGGCATTGACAAAAACCTTTTCCAGCCGGCACAAGACGCCCAAGCCATGGCCGGTCTGGTGTTTGGTTAAAATTGTTTGCACGCAAAGGATTAATGATGGCGCTCCTCCATCCTGTGCTTCTCTGTGGCGGTTCCGGAACGCGGCTCTGGCCCTTGTCACGCAAATCATACCCTAAACAATTCTCAAAACTGATCGGTGAGGAAAGCCTTTTCCAGGCCTCTGCCAAACGGCTGTCGGGCGACATGTTTGAGGCGCCTCTGATCGTGACCGCCGATGCATTCCGTTTCATCGTCTCCGAACAACTCGCTGCGATTGAGCAGGCCGCGCTGGCCATCATGATCGAACCGGATGGCCGTAATACAGCACCCGCAGTAGTTGCCGCTGCCCTCTGGCTGGCCAAGACAGATGCGGATGCGCTGATGCTGGTTGCGCCATCAGATCACGTGATCCCTGACGGCGATGCCTTTCGCGCGGCCGTATCTGCGGCGATACCCGCAGCCCAGGATGGCCAGTTGGTAACGTTCGGTATCACGCCGACACGGGCAGAGACGGGATACGGATATCTCGAACTTGAAGCCGGGAATACAGCAAACATCCACGAGCCGCAAAAGCTTAGCCGCTTTGTCGAAAAACCGGATGCGCTCCGCGCCGAAGAGATGATCAAAGCAGGGCATTTCCTATGGAATGCGGGCATCTTCCTTTTTTCAGCAAAGGCAATCCTCGCCGCCTACAAGGAACATGCACGGTCGTTAATGGACAGCGTCGGAGCAGCAATCGATCAGGCCGAAACCGATCTGGGATTCACGCGCCTGGCCCCTGCCCCATGGTCGGACGTCGAAGACATATCGGTCGATTACGCGATCATGGAGAAAGCCCAAAACCTCAACGTCATGCCTTATTCGGGCGGCTGGTCTGATTTGGGCGGCTGGGAAGCGGTCTGGAAGGAGACCGGCCCTGACCATAGCGGCAATGTCTGCTCTGCCAATGCGACGGCTATCGATTGCAAGGACACCCTTTTGCGCAGCGAAGCAAAGAACCTCGAGGTTGTGGGGATAGGCCTTGAAGACATTGTTGCGGTCGCGATGCCCGACGCTGTCCTTGTGGCGCATAAATCCGACAGTCCGAGAGTCAGAGAGGCGGTTGCTGCTCTCAAACAGAAAAATCGCAAACAGGCGACAGAATTTCCGCGCGATCACCGCCCCTGGGGCTGGTTCGAAAGCCTTGTAGTGGGAAACAGATTCCAGGTGAAACGGATCGTGGTACATCCGGGTGCGTCCCTTTCATTGCAAAGCCATCACCACCGCTCCGAACACTGGATCGTTGTGCAGGGCACCGCGAAAGTCACGGTGGACGAGGATGTCAAACTGGTCAGCGAAAACCAGAGCGTCTATATCCCGCTGGGCGCCGTACATCGCATGGAAAACCCCGGCAAAGTGCCGATGGTCCTCATTGAGGTCCAAACCGGCTCCTATCTCGGGGAAGACGATATTATCCGCTACGAAGACGCCTACGCGAGAAACTGATGGATCAGATGAGCCAGAAAACGATTGCCGTTGCCGGGATCGGCTATGTCGGGCTGTCCATGGCTGTGCTTTTGTCCCAGCACAACAAGGTCATCGCCGTCGACATTGATGCGGGCAAGGTGCAGCAATTGAATGCAGGCCAAAGCCCGATCGTCGATCCGGATATCCATGAATACCTTCGGCACAAAACACTCGACCTGACCGCAACAACCGACGGCCCTTCTGCATACACTTCAGCGGATTATGTAATCATCGCAACCCCCACAGATTACGATCCCAAATCGAACTTCTTCAATACGTCCAGCGTCGAGGCCGTCGCAAGTGAGGTGATCGCAGCAAACCCCGCCGCAACGATCGTGATTAAATCGACAATACCCGTCGGCTTTACGCAGGATCTGAATGCCAGGCTCGGGACCGATCAGATCATTTTCAGCCCCGAATTCCTTCGGGAAGGCCGCGCCCTTTATGACAATTTGCATCCCTCGCGGATCATCGTTGGCGAAGTTTCCACGAGGGCCGAGATCTTCGCGTCTCTTCTGAAGCAAGGAGCGCTCGATAAGGATATCTCGACGCTGTTCACAAGCCCGCAAGAGGCGGAAGCCATCAAGCTTTTTGCGAATACCTATCTCGCCATGCGCGTGGCCTATTTCAACGAGCTCGACAGCTATGCGCTGGTGCATGGCATGGACAGCCGCAACATCATCACTGGCGTGGGACTCGATCCGCGGATTGGCGCACATTACAACAATCCGTCCTTCGGCTATGGAGGCTACTGCCTGCCAAAGGACACCAAACAACTGCAGGCAAACTATGCGAACGTCCCGCAAAACCTGATCAGCGCGATTGTCGAAGCCAACCGCACCCGCAAAGATTTCATCGCCGACCAGATCATCGACCAAAACCCCGCCATTGTCGGCATTTGCCGACTTGTGATGAAGGCTGGCTCGGACAATTTCAGACAATCCTCAATCCAGGGCATCATGAAACGCCTCAAAGCCAAGGGGATCGAGGTTTTGGTCTATGAACCGGAACTCGATGCTCCAGAATTCTTCGGCTCCCGCGTGACGCATGATCTGGATGAACTCAAAGCCAAAAGCGACATTATCATCGCCAACCGCCGCATGACCGAACTGGCAGATGTGGCGAACAAAGTCTTCACGCGCGATCTCTTCGGCTCGGACTGATTCTCGCTTCTCTGGTTCAGAAGTATCCCGGAGATTCGGAGGCTGCGCCTCCGAGGCCCGCGCGGCCTGAGCGCAAATACATCATGTGCGGGCATATGCCCGCTCCAGAAAGGAACACTCAGCCCCGGTCGCTTAGCACGCCAGCGATGTAAGCCCCGTAGTCGTTCTTTGCGTAAGTCTTCGCATGCACTTCCATCTGAGCATTGTCGATCCAACCTGCATCAAAGGCGATCTCTTCCAGACACGCCGTTTGAAGACCTTGCCGTTTTTCAAGTGTTCGGACAAAGTTACCCGCATCCAGAAGCGACCCATGCGTCCCAGTGTCCAGCCAAGCATATCCGCGCCCCATGCGTTCCACGGAAAGGGCACCCTCATGCAGATACATCTCGAGAAGCGTTGTGATCTCCAACTCGCCCCGCTCGGAAGGTTTGACATCACTTGCACGTCGGGGGGCATCCGCATCTAGAAAGTAAAGCCCGGTGACAGCGAAGTTGGAAGGCGGCACCTTAGGCTTTTCGATGATCCGCTCCGCCTGACCCTTCGCGTCGAATGACACGACCCCATAGCGTTCGGGATCAGCGACGCGATACCCGAATACCGTCCCGCCGCTTGTCTTCTGGTCGGCACGCGCCAGAAGTTCCGGCAAGCCATGCCCGAAGAAGATGTTATCTCCCAGAACAAGCGCAGATGCCGCACCATCAAGGAAACCCTCAGCCAGAATGAAGGCCTGTGCCAGCCCGTCCGGCGTTGGTTGAACGATGTATTCAAACGACATACCCCATTGCGATCCGTCGCCCAATAGGCGCTTGAACTGCTCCTGATCATGGGGCGTCGTGATGATCGCCACCTCGCGCAGCCCGGCCAGCATCAGCACCGAAAGCGGGTAGTAGATCATCGGCTTGTCGTAGATCGGCAAAAGCTGTTTCGAAACACCGGCCGTTATCGGGTAAAGCCGCGTGCCGGATCCTCCGGCCAGAACAATCCCCTTGCGCTTACTCATGACGAAAGCTCCCTCAATACGTCCGCAAGGCCAGTGCGCCAATCCGGGCGGTCGATGCCAAAGGCCTTGGCCAATGATGTGCAATCCATTCGACTGTTGGCAGGGCGCGCGGCAGGCGTTGGATACGCGCTGGTCGGGATATTCTCGACCAGACAGTCGAGATCAGCCCTTCGGAAGATCTCACGGGCGAAGTCTGCCCAACTCACATCAGGCGCGCCACTAAAGTGGTATGTCCCTGCCCCTGCAGTACTTGTCGCCAATTCGTCGGCCATCCGTAGGCAGGCAGCCGCAATATCTGCTGCGGGTGTGGGTCCACCGATCTGGTCGGCAACAATTGTCAGTTTCTCGCGTTCTGCCCCGAGCCGCAGCATGGTTTTGGCAAAGTTGTTCCCGTGTGCTGAAAAGACCCAAGATGTGCGCAGGATGGCCGATGTTGCCCCCGCACGGCGGACGCCGTCCTCTCCAGCCAGCTTGCTGCGACCGTAAGCACCCAGCGGGGCAACAGGATCCTCAGGCTTCCATGCCTTTTCGCCGTCTCCGGCAAAGACGTAGTCGGTCGAGATATGAACGAATGGAATGCCCCGCGCCGCGCAGGTCTCGGCCATCACAGTCGGGGCGTCACCATTGACAATTGTTGCCAATGCCTCCTCCTCTTCTGCCCGATCCACAGCCGTATAGGCGGCCGCGTTGATCACCGCTTTTGGCGCATATTCGGCAATGGCCGCCGCGCAAGACTGAGGATCCGCCAGATCCGCCAAATCGCGCCCCAGGGCCTTCACATCGGCTTGACGCTGCAATTCGCTTGCGACTTGACCCGTTTTTCCAAAGACGAGTATCACCGCACACCAACCCGCGTTCCCACACCGTCCGCCTGAAGCAGAGGGCGCCACCAATCTTCGTTCGCCAGATACCAGTCGACTGTCTTTTCCAACCCCTGTTCCAGCGTGACGGAAGGCCTCCAGCCCAATTCCAGGCGGATGCGGGTCGGATCAATGGCATAGCGCATGTCGTGACCCGGTCTGTCGGTGACAAACTCAATGAGTTGGTCATGCGGGGCACCATCCGGGCGGTGCTGGTCCAGAAGACTGCAAATGGTGCGGACGATTTGGATATTCTGTGCCTCGTTCTCACCGCCGATATTGTAGCTTCGTCCCACCTCGCCCCTGGTTAGCACGTGAATAAGCGCATCCGCGTGATCTTCGACGTAGAGCCAGTCCCGCACGTTCTCACCCGTACCGTAAACGCCGATGGGCTTGCCCTGCAAAGCGTTCAAAATGACCTTCGGGATCAGTTTTTCGGGGAAATGATAAGGGCCGTAGTTATTCGAACAATTCGTTAGAACCACCGGCAAGCCGTAGGTTTCCCCCCAGGCCCGCACCAGATGATCGCTGCCTGCCTTCGATGCAGAATAGGGGCTGCGCGGATCATATGGCGTTTCCTCGGTGAACATACCTGTTCCACCCAGAGAGCCGAACACCTCGTCGGTCGAGATGTGATGAAAGCGGAAGGCGTCTGGTCGATCAACGCTCTCCCAGTATTTTAGGGCGGCCTGCAGCAGAACATAAGTACCGATCAGGTTGGTCTCGATAAATGCGCCCGGCCCGTCGATGGATCGGTCTACATGGCTTTCAGCAGCCAGATGCATGACGGCGTCGGGCCTGTGATCGGCAAAAACGCGGGCAATTTCGGGCGCATCGCAGATATCGACGTGCTCAAAACTGTACAGATTGGAGCCCGAAACGTCCTCCACATTCGCTGCATTGGCTGCATATGTCATCTTATCGACGTTGATGATCTCATGCCCTGCCGCGGCGGCCTGCCGAACAACGGCCGAGCCGATAAAGCCGCAGCCGCCGGTGACGAGGATTTTCATGGCTTTTCCTCGTAAACGAATGGGCTTTCGAAATCTGCCAGCAGCGGTGCAGCCTCATCCTTGACTGAAAGAGTTGCAGCGCTTGTCTCGAACCCCCAGTCGATCCCAATCTCCGGATCATCAAACCGGACGGCACCGTCGCATTCCGGCGCATAATAGTCCGAGCATTTGTAGATGATCTCGGTTCCGGGCGCGCGTGTGACAAAACCGTGCAGGAAGCCTGCAGGTACCAAAAGTTGTTTGCCATTCTCAAAGGTCAGCTCTTCGCCCACCCATTGTCCGTAGGTTGGCGAGCCCTTGCGGATATCAACCGCCACATCAAACAGCGCGCCGCGCCCGCACCGCACGAGCTTGTCTTGGGCATGCGGAGGCGATTGGAAATGCAATCCACGCACGGTGCCCACCGTCTCGGACAGCGAATGATTGTCCTGAACGAAATCAAGGTCGATGCCCGCTGCCTTCATCCGTTCCTTGTTCCAGCTTTCACTAAAAAATCCGCGTTCGTCTCCGAACCGTGCCGGTGTCAGGATGAGAACACCCTGCAACGCCGTTTGCTGCACCTGCATTTCAATCGACCTTAACCACTCTCTTCGCGGCGGTGCTTAGCAAGGGTGCATTGCCAAGTCACCCCGAGAAGCGCATCGGATCGGCGGCTTTTGGCACGGCCACGGTCGACCGCCGCTTAGTTAGGCTTCATCCATGGGGGCAGATTGCCGGTCATAAGATGCTCATAATGTTCAATGGCGCGCGCCACCCGCTTGTAGTAGAAAAAACGGCCATCATCCAAAACCACACCAGATGTGCAAAGACGCCGCAATTCGTGCATCCCATGGCTGACGATAATTGCCCCGGCGCTGGACAGACGTTCGGTCAGGATGGCCTCGGACTTCGCGCGGAACGACGTATCACCAACGGCGGTGATTTCATCGATCAGATAAGTGTCAAAGCTTGCGGCCATCGACATGGCAAAGGCAAGCCGCGACCGCATGCCCGAGGAATAGGAGCGTGTGGGCAGGTAGAAGTGGCTGCCGAGCTCTGAAAAACTGTGAGCAAACTCGACCATCTCGTCACTGTCGATCCCGTAGACGCGTGCGACGAAACGCACATTCTGGGCACCGGTCAGATCTGGATGAAAGCTGCCCGCGAAACCCACTGGCCAACTGATCGTGCCCGTCGATCTGATCTTTCCGGAATCGGGCGACACAGCGCCTGCGATCATCCGCAGCATGGTTGACTTGCCTGCCCCGTTGCCGCCGATCAGCGCAACGCTTTCGCCGGTGGGAAAGGTAAAGTTGATGTTCCGGGCCACGATCTTGCGGACACCGTTCATCGTGTAGGATTTTCGCAGGTTCTTAAGCTCGATCATGCCGCTAGCGGCGATCCCGCACCGAGTAATAGACCAGAATACCCATACTCCATGCCAAGAAAAGGCATCCCGCGATGATGATGGATAATGTCAGACGCTCAGGGTACCGACTGGACTGCGGAAGCGTCGGTGAATTGTACGTCGCCAGATACCGCGATTGCCGCTGCGCTTCGGCGATTGATGTGTCCAGCGCGGCCTGCGCGGCCAGATAAGCCGTCTGGGCGTACTCAAGATCGACGGTCAAACGCTCGAACTCACCGACCAATGTTGTGAAGTCGTCCCCGTTAGTATTGCGCGTCTTGTTACTGAATTGGGCGCGTTCCTGTTCGATCAGGCCGCGAATAACCTGGATGCGCCGCTGCGCCTGCCGGATCCGCGGGTCACTTTCACGCGCTGTTTCCTGCAGCAGGTTAAGATCGATCTGTGCAGACGCAAGCTGGGCCTCGAGCGAGGTAAGAAGACCCATCTGCCCTTCCAGATCCGCCGTCGGATCAATGATCCGCGTCTCCGAGCGGAATTGCGTCATCGCCTGTCGTGCGGCCTTGAGCCGGTCAAGCGCCATCTGGAGATCGGCCCGCGCGTATCGCGTCGCATCCGTCCGGGCGATCGCGGAAAGGCGGTTGATCAACTGAGAGCTTTCGTCGACCACGATTTCCGCGATCAACTGGGCATCCTCGGGGCGGAAAGCGCGAACATGCACCTCGACCAGATTTGTGCCCTGATCGTAATAGACACGTACGACGCGCTGCCAGTACTCAACCAGATCCTCAATATCGCCTGTTGGACCGAACGCGAAGATCGGGTCGAATTCAGGACGCGTATAGACCTCAGTCAGATCAATCCGCTCATTGGTCCTTTCGACAAGTTGCTGACTTTGAATGAACTCGTAAAGTATGTCCGTGTCGGAACTGCTGGATCCCGAAAGGCTGGACAACCCCCCGAGCAAGTCAATCGCGGAACTCAACTCTTCCGAGCGGACAGCGAAACCGACGCGGCTCACGTACTGGTCATCGGCGATCAGATAAAGATAGCTGCAAGCCACGGCCAAAGGCGCAACCACCGCCAGCCAGAAGCTGAGCATGATGCTCATATGACGTTTACGTGGTTTGGCCTGCGCAGCAGGGCGCGGCGCACGCGGTTCAGCGAGCGTGATCCGGCTTTCTTTTGTCGCAGCAAGCGGCGGCTTCTGGGGGGCCGTCATACTGACACACCTCATTTGCGGGACTTCATGCCCGATGCTTTTCAGTCATCCGATTTTCTCTCTCGCTATGCAAGGGGCATTGGGGTAGCGTCCGCGCCGAAGAAAGCCGAGTGACGTTTTTGAGCCAGACCTATCCAAGTCCACGCTTCAGCAGCTTCAGGGCTATCTTTGCCCTGATTTTGCGCGAGATGACCACAACCTACGGCCGATCACCGGGCGGGTATATTTGGGCCGTTGTCGAACCTGTTGCCGGTATCGCGGTCTTCGCGGTGGTATTCGGCTATATCTTTGATTCGCCCCCGCTGGGATCAAGCTTTGCGCTGTTTTTCGCCACCGGGCTTCTGCCGCTGATGCTGTATCAGAACGTCGCAGGAAAGGTCGGCATGGCAATCAAGTTTTCCATGCCGCTGCTTGCCTATCCTAGGGTGAAGTACACCGACACGATCATCGCGCGCTGGTTGCTGACGGTGCTCACATACATTCTGGTCACCGTGATTATCGTTGCAGGCCTGATCGCATTCGAGGATATAGACGTCTCGCTTGATTTCATTGCCATCGGCATGGCCCTGCTAATGGCTGGGCTGTTGGGGCTGGGCGTGGGGCTGTTCAACAGCTTTATGATGTCGATGTTTCCGATTTATCAGACAGTCTGGGCCGTTGTGAACCGACCGATGTTCATCGTTTCGGGCGTTTTGTACCTTATCGATCCCCTGCCAGTCTTCTACCGGGACCTGCTATTGCTCAATCCGATCTGTCATGTCGTCATGAAGATGCGTGAAGGTGTTTTTGTCGTCTACGACGCCGTTTACGTGTCGACGACCTATGTCTTCTTTTTTGCCGGTGCCCCGGCTGTGATAGGGCTGATCCTGCTTCACCGCTATCACAACGACATTCTTGAGAACTAGGCAAATGCCCTTGTTTGCAAAGGTAGCCGGTCATTGCTATGGCAAGGCAAGTTTTATCCTTATCCCTGCCGATGCGTGGCCCTTTTGACTGACCAGCTTGCCCGTATTTTCCGGTTTTTTCGCATCTACTTGATGACCCCCGGAGAACGTCGTTACTATCGATTGATACGCGGGTCTGGGATGTTTGATGCGACCTACTATGCAGGTGCCTACCCGCATATTCATCCGTGGTTTCACAAGGTGCCGATGCGGCACTACGTGCTTTATGGAGAACGGCGCGGATATCGTCCGAACCCGGACTTTTCGCCGTCGGCCTATCTGCGCTACAACCCGGATGTGGCCCAAGAAGGTGTGCCGCCATTCTTTCACTACATCCAGAAAGGCCAGACAGAGGATCGCCTGACCAAAGAATTGCCGGTCATCAAGCCCATGCCCCGATCCAATGCGGCCCCCCTGCGAATAGATCGGTCGGCTCGGACGGCGCCATTTGCCATTGTCGTGCATGTCTACTACGGCGATCTCTGGCCAGAGTTTCGGGATACACTGAACAGGGTCGGAATCGACTTCGATCTGTTTGTAACGGTGACCTATCACGGCGACGAAACTGACGATCTTGTAGAAGAAATCCGCAATGACTTTCCGGAGGCCATGGTTCTGCCAGTTGAAAACCGGGGCCGCGACATCCTGCCGTTCTTTCGGCTGATCAATTCAGGTGCGCTGGATGAGTACGATTCAGTTGCGAAGTTTCACACAAAAAAGTCTCCGCATCGGGAGGATGGCGAAAAATGGCGACGGCACCTCATTTCGGGCATCCTGCCACCGGATGATCTGCCCGCGATGGTCGACGCCTTCCTGCAAGACGACAAGGCGGCTTTCTGGGTTGCAGATGGCCAGCACTACGACGATATCCGTTGGTGGGGTACCAACCAGACCACGGTGCGGGATCTGCTGCGACGTCTGGAAATCGAGATCACTGGCGACAAGCTCGCCTTCCCGGCAGGTTCGATTTACTGGATGAAACCGATCATTGTCGGGCTACTCAAGTCGCTGCATCTGACTGAAGAGCAGTTCGAGACGGAAAGCGCGCAGGTCGATGGAACCATCGCCCATGCGATCGAGCGGACCATGGGATTTTTGGCCGAAGCCAGCCGCATGAAAATCGTTCAGGAGACGGAGCTGCGCGCACAGATCGGACGCGCACCTGCTCCGCGGCCCGCACCGCCTGTCTTTGTCAGCGCATTCTACCTGCCCCAGTTTCATCCGATTCCGGAAAACGACGGCTGGTGGGGCAAGGGTTTCACCGAATGGCGCGGGGTCGTTGGCGCGCAACCCATGTTCGAGGGACATGCCCAACCAGTCCTGCCGACGGATCTGGGATTTTATGATCTGCGGGTGACCGAGGTGATGGGAGAACAGGCCCGGCTTGCGCACACGGCGGGAATCGATGCGTTCTGTGTCTATCACTATTGGTTTGGCGGACAGCGTGTTCTGGAACAGCCACTGGACCGTCTGCTGACCCAGACGGAGATTGAGTTTCCATTCTATCTTTGTTGGGCCAATGAAAGCTGGCGGCGAAACTGGGATGGCCTGTCGGGTGAGGTGCTGCTTGAACAATCCTATGCAGATGGCTTCGAAGCCGAGTTGGTCCGAGACACGCTGCCCTACATGCGCGATCCGCGCTACCAGCGTCCCGACGGCGCGCGTCCCCGCTTTGTGATTTATCGCCCGGAGGACATGCCAGAGCCCACTGCGGCAGTCGCGCGAATGCGAGAGGAGTGGCGACGCCAGGGCATCGGCGAGGTAGAATTGGGCGCGGTGCGCTTCCACATCGAAGGTGAAACAACTGCGGCTGACGACCTTTTCGATTTTTGGATCGAGATGCCCCCGCACGGGCTGGTCAAAGAGCGCGATTACCTCTACGGGGGGCCCAAGGGAAATCGGATGAAACGCGACATGGCCTCCGGTTTTGAAGGGCTGATTTACGATTACGAAGGTGTCATGAAAAACGCCATGGATCCTGCATATCTGCGCACCCTGCCAGAAAACACGATTTGTGGCGTCATGCCATCTTGGGACAACTCGGCGCGGCGCGGTCTGAACGCGCACATGTCTTACGGCGCAAACCCGGTGCGATTTGGGTTGTGGATCGAGGACGCGTTGTCAAAACGTCTTCCCACATCCTATCGCCAAGAGATGCTTGTGAATGCCTGGAATGAGTGGGCCGAGAAAGCGATGCTTGAGCCCAACACACAATACGGTGACCTGCATCTGAGGGTGATGGCCAAGGCACTTGGGAAAGTGCCGCACTAAAATGGCAAAGGTCATTTTCCACATCGGAACACACAAAACCGCCAGCACGACAATCCAGGACACATTCTGGTGGAACAATGCCCTGCTGGAAGAACACGGGCTGGCATATCCCCGTTTGTCACATGTAACTGGTCATCACGGTTTGCTGTTTGACTGGTTCCCGCTTGCCCCGGCCTACCGGTACGATTGCAGCAGCCGCGATATGTTCCAGTCCTTGGCGGAAAAGTACGTCGAAACCGACAAGACCCTGTTCCTCAGCAGCGAGGAATTTTCACGAGGGACACCAGAACGGCAGATAGACTTTTCAGAGGTACGCGCGCTTTTCAAAGATTTCGAGTCGGTCGAGATCGTTTGTCTCCTGCGACCGCAGTGGCAGCTTCTGCAATCGATCTACCTAGAGATATCGAAGAAAAGCGGGCGTATCGAGCGCCCCCCCAAGGTCGTCGAGCAGGCCTTGTCCACCGGGCTCTTTCACGGGCTCTGGATCGACTACACACGGCTGCTTGATCAGTTGCTCAAGGCATTTTCACCGGAAGAGATCACCTTTGTCGATTTTGCATCCGCAACGAAAAGCGACGGGGGCATTCTGGGCTGGCTCTTGCGACACCTAGACATCCAGCTGAAAGCTGACGCTTTGGAGCCCGTCAATGACGGACGGTCCAACGTGTCGCCAAAGCCGCTGGCAAGCTGGGGTGCCAATATTCTGGCAGAGCCGCGAACAGCACCGCCCTGGTTAATTGAGCTTGTCGAGGAAGCTATCGAAAAGGAATTCGGCAGCGACAGGCGACAATGCCTTTTCACACGGGGTGAATTTGATCGCCTGCAAACCCATTTCGACGCCTGCAACGCCAAACTGAACGAGCGGCTGCGCACGAGCCAGCCCGGCTTTTCGATGACCATGGCGTCGTGTGACAATATTGATCTATTCCGCGAGGACATACCCGGCCGGTTTTGGCTCTTGCCAGCGCGCCTTCTGGTAAAACAGCAATTGACAATGACTTAATGGCGACGATTGGACTTTAGTCAAAGTTAGCTGAAGCGCCCAACTCTCGCCCGCTTTGCTTCCCGCGAGCAGCAAGATCGGTCGGCAAATTCACTCACAACCGGCGCCTGGGTGGCGCCTGTATCGACAGATACGGAGTGGGTTGTGAGAGCTTTTGAATTCAGGGGCTTCCTCGCCGAGGAAACCGAAAATGTATTGAACGGGGTAGATCTGCTGGAGGCGGTCCATATAGGCGGATCCACGTGGCTGCTGGCCGGGTCCGTGGTGACTGGAGGTGTGAGCCGCCTTTTGCTGCGCCCCGATGTGGCTGCGGATTATGTCTCTACCTCTTGGGTCCTGGGCGGCACGCCACGAGCCTTTGCTGATGCCGGATTTGAGACTCTCTCGGGTGACGACAGGCTGATCTCGGTCGATGGGATCACAGGTGTCGTCACAGCCTTGCGTATCCAAAGCAACGGTATGACCGATGCACCCATAGCACTCCGCACCACGAACAACCAGACGATCCACGCCACCAGCATCACGACGCATGATGATCACGGCAAAGACTTTCTGATCAACGCGCAGCGCTTTGGCGACGGTATTGAGGTGCATCAATTGACTGGCAACTGGCAGGCGCTGCGCCTGAGCACGTTTACCGATACGGTCAAGTCAACGCTCAGCCAAGTGTCGGAGATCCTGTCGGTTTCGGTTGGTTCAAAAGACTTTGTGATCGCCGCGTCGGATACCGAATCCGGCCTGACCAGCTTCGAGGTTTCGGCCAACGGGAGCCTGACCATGACCGACTCGATCAGTGCGCGGGATGGCCTTTGGGTTTCCGGACTGAACGATCTTGTCACATACAGCATTGATGGTGTGACCTACCTTGTCGGCAGTTCGGCGGGCAGCAGCACGCTGTCTTCGGTGAGGCTCAATCCAATGGGCGTCTTCTTTGTTGAGGATGTCGAAAGCGACAGCCGCGACACGCGGTTTGCCAATGCTGCTGTAGTAGAAGATTTTGCCGTGAACGGTCGGCACTTTGCGATCACTGGCGGAACAGATGGCGGGGTGAGCCTGTTCGAACTGCTGCCGGACGGTGAACTCTACCATCATTCCAGCACAGAGATGAGCCTTGCATGGAACATCGGATCGGTCGCGGCCATCGAAGCAGTCGTTTTTGGCGATGAAATCCAATTGCTCGTCTCCGGAACCGGTGCGCCGGGGCTGGCGCAGTTGCGCCTGGACATGTCAGATCTGGGCTGGAGACAGACTGGTGATCAGACCGCGAATGGATTGACCGGCAGCGTGCTGGACGATGTGCTGATGGGCGAGGCTGGCAATGACACGCTGATCGGCAACGCGGGCGACGATCTGATCTTTGCCGGAGACGGGCGCGACACGCTGACCGGTGGCGCAGGCGCGGACATCTTCGCTTTTGACGCTGATAGAATACCAGATCTGATAACGGACTTCGAAAAGGGCGAAGACAAGATCGACCTCAGCGGATGGGGTGTGATCTACCACCACTCCGCCTTGTCGATAAGTGCCCATGACACGGGCGTTCGGATCGACTTTGCCCGTGAACAGCTGATCGTCGAACCCGCCGCCGGACACACCTTCGGCCCGTCGGACTGGGGGTCAGATGACTTTGTTTTTTGATTTCATGTCAGCGCGGGATCAGACCAGAAGATCGAACGCGTCACCCGTCACGAACAGCCTGATCTCATCCTGTCCGTCACCGTCAACAAGGGCCCAAAGGATCTGACCTGTCGGCTTGTAGATCACAAAGGCTTCCGCGATGTCCGCTCGTCCGGCCCCAATCGTGTTGGCGACGTTGACCTGGAATTGATCCGCAGTTGCGGTACCGCCGTATCTGAGCGCATCGCCCTCGGCGCCGTCAAAGTCCTGAACCCAGTCAGATCCGTGACCCAGCAAGCCCACATGATAAAACCGGTCGCCGCCGTCGCCGCCATTCACGCGGTCAGATCCAAAGCCGCCATTTATGAAGTCAAGTCCGCCGCCACCAAAGACCAGATCCGAAAACGCGCTACCGGTCAGGACGTCATCGCCGTCGCCGCCGATGACCGTGTCGACACCAAAGCCACCTTCCATCGTGTCATTCCCGGTCTCGCCGCGCAGTTCGTCATTTCCATATCCCCCGTCAACGATATCGTCCCCGGCGCCGGCCAAGACCAGATCGCGCAAGTCATCTTCGGCGCTGCCGCCAATGATGCGGTCGTTGCCTGTTCCGCCCAAAAGCGTGTCAGTGCCATTGCCACCGGAAATCGTATCGTCACCATCTGCCCCATCGAGCCGGTCATTCCCCATGCCACCGGCCATTGTGTCATTCCCATCGCCGCCGGTGATCTCGAGAGCTTGCGTGGTCAGATCCAGCAATTGATCGGAGAAGCGAAGCAATTCGACCGAAGACAGCAAATCATTCCCGTCCACACCCGAATGGCTTACGCTCACCCGACCGTCGAGCGTATACGAGATATCATACCCACCGCGTCCCGCCGAGAACGCCGCAACATCCTGCCCGGCCGCGCCATTAAGGACGTCGTCGCCGCGACCGCCGACCATAACGTCGTCACCCGAACCACCATTCAGGATATTGACCAGTTCATTGCCGATCAGGATATCGTCGTTGTTGCCGCCTTCCGCATTTTCGATCTCGGCGCCATTTGCAATGGAAAAGCCACCATCGATGCCCGAATACTGACCACCAGACCTGATCAGCACGCGCGAAAAAAACCCGCCCGCATGAAAATCGTCGTCCACGGTTTCGTTCCGGAGATCTTCCGACAACTGATCGAAGCGATCTGTGTGTTGCAATGCGGTGAGAGACGGGCTCACATCATCGGCAATGCGGCTGTTGTCCAAAGTCGCGTCGTTCAGGTTGAGCAGAACGGCGTTTGCGCCGTCATAGATCATGACGTCTGTGCCGCCCGAATCCCAGATCGAAAAGTAGGCCCGACCAATCTGAACGTTGCCTTCATTCAGTCTTAGACCGCCGCCTCTTGCGTCGGCCAACCTGTAAGTCGACGCGCCGTTCGCGTAGGTCTCGGCACCGTATTGCTGTTGAAGCGCGGCGATATCGAGCGCCATCAGGGAAACGGCATGACCATAGCCATTGGCGTTGGACGACGCATCATAGGACATGACGGTGTAGCGTTCGTTGTCGAGATTTGGACCGAGATTCGGCAATGGACCCAGATCTGAATCGTCGAAAGAATGCAGCAGACCGATCCCGTGACCGATCTCATGTAGCAGCGTCCAGTTGACATATGAACCGCCTCCGAATTCGGCCTGTACGTTCATATAGAATAGATCCGAGGTGATGGTACCAAAGCTCCAATAGTCACCGGGCGCGCGGGTCGCAGAGTTGGGAAATGTGAAAAAACCTTCCAGATTCTCATCACGATCATCGGATGTGATCATCACCAGATCGGCCTGCGACCGGGCAGTGTTTGCGTCGCTCAGTTGAACGAAATCCGTCTGGATAACAGAATCGATCATGTCAAAGGCGCGGACGGTCAATCCGCCATAGGCATAGGCACTGTCCGCAAAAGAACCGTCCCGATAAAAATCAAAGGGACCTCCGTCATAAAAGGCGCGGAACTCCGGGTCGAAAGATAATGTGCCGGTGCCGCCAAGATAGTATTGCAGGGTACCGTCCGACCAGACGAAATTGCCGGTGATCTCGTCCAGCATCCTGCGACCGGAAAGCGGCAGACTGGAAGATATTGAACTGGCGCCTCGGATTGAGCCCATCGCGATTATCCTTTCAAAATCTTACTATCGGGCTGCATCACACAGCACTTTTGCAACCGCATTGAGTTGGCCAGGCTTAGCCGGACCGACATGTACGAACGCAAATTCGTTCTCAGCTTTTAGCGAAGAACAATAGGCATACCAGAAGACCGGCGCGGTTTTAGCGTCATCGGCGATGCGCGCCGCAAAGATCACGCGTTGTCTGTCCTTGGTAAGCATTCCGAACAGGCGATTGGGTTGGGCTTTCTTGACATTCGTTCGAAGCGCAAAGCCCTTGGGCTGCACATCAAGTCGCCGAGCTCGAGCGGTCACATCACTCAATGCCCTTTTGAGCCGCATCGGTTGCAATCTTCTCAACGCATTTGCCTGGGTCTCAAAACAGGGCATCAACGGGTGGCAGGGGCGGTCGGAGACAAGATGCACCCGCCAAGCATCAGAGGCTTGCCGCTCTCCGATATAGGCAATGGTTTGGAGATCGCTTAGTGATGCAGGTAGTTCGACGTCCTTGTAAGCCTCGTCTGCTGCCGCAGCGGTCGCCAAAGCGCTAAAAGCGCCCAAAAACCCAAATAACCATCGATATCGCACCAAACCGGTCGCACCTTTTGATCAGAGCCGAAATTCTCGGCCAAAAGGCCTCAAAAAGCAAATGCCCGCAAACTCAGCCTTATGTTTTGAATTCTAGTGACTTTTCCGGGGCATGGTAAGCTTGCCCTAACCGTCCGGCCTCATTGTCCATGATCGAGGGTAGAGGATCGGGGTGAAGATGTCGGTTTCGGGCGACAACAGGGCTCAGCGCGGGCTGGGTGGTGCGGCAGGCCTTGGCGAAATCGCCGTGCCTCGTGGCGACGACGAAACGTACCGGGTGGATGCACGGTCTGTTTTCGAAAGCGGTTTCAGCTTTTTCGGAAGATCCTATGCGGGGAATGATCTCTATGTGAACACCAATGGCACGATCTCCTTCGGTCAACCGTTCACACCATATGTGACATCGTCGTCAGCCAATCCCGGGGTTGATCTTCTCGCGCCGTTTTGGGGCGATTTCGACACGCGACTTGATGGTGAAGGCGCGGAAAGCGGACAGATCTGGATTGATCTCAATGCAGTCGGCAACGTTCTGACTGTCACCTGGGAAAATGCCGGCGTCTACCGGCGCAATGCTGAAGACACAAACACCTTTCAGGCACAGCTTTTTGACCGCGGCAACGGAGCGTTCGATGTTGTCTATCGGTATGAGACCATCGACTGGACAATTGGTACGGCGGAAAACGATGCGGGGGCGCGGGCTGGGATCGCAACAACCGATGGTCAGGGCGCGGATTGGATCACTCTGGGCCGGGACCACACCTGGCTTAGCCGGTTGCCGACAAGTGCAGGAAACGCAGGGCTTGACGGTGTTTGGTTCTATTCAATTGAAAGCACGCCCCAGCCAGAGCCTGACCCACCAGAACCCGAGCCACCTGCGCCAGAGCCGCCAGCGCCTCAACCCCCGCCGGATCCACCGACGCCGCCAGAGCCGGAACCGCAGGGCGTCAAGCGGTTCGGCACAATCGGTAATGACACATTGGAAGGCGGAAACCTGGATGACGAATTGTCCGGTGCTGCCGGGAACGACGTGCTGCGTGGAAAGAACGGCAATGACTTCCTGAAAGGAGGCGATGGCGCCGACACGATCAATGCGGAAGCGGGCGATGACACGATTTGGGGCGGCACCAGTGAGGCGGACCTGCGGGATCTTGTCTATGCAGGTTCGGGTGATGACAGCATCGACGGCGGCGCAGGAAATGATCTTGTATACGGCCAGGATGGCGATGACGTGATCATCGGCGGCTCCGGCGCCGATAACCTTCAAGGACAAAGCGGAAATGACACAATCAGCGGCGGCAGCCTTAGCGATCTGGTCTTTGGTGGCGATGGCGTGGATTACATCAACGGAGGTTTCGGCTTTGACCGGCTGAATGGCGGTAAGGGCGGCGATCGCTTCTTTCATGCTGGGGTAGCCGGGCACGGGTCCGACTGGATACAGGACTACACCCGGACACAGGGCGACATTCTCGTCTTCGGGAACGCGAATGCCAATCTGAACGACTTTCAGATCAATGTCGCCAACACTCCGAATGCGGGCGATCCTGCAATTTCAGAGGCTTTCGTGATTTATCGGCCCACCGGACAGATCATGTGGGCACTCATTGATGGGGATGCCCAGCCCGCGCTTTTTCTTCAGATCGGCGGAGATCTCTTTTCGCTGGTATAGCCTCGTAAAGGAGTGGTTTAGACTCTATGCTTACGGCTGCGAATAGCAGTATTGGCCTTAAGTGACCCCTCGAGCATGTCCTTCAATATCGAATTCGACTACCGATTTGATACTTCCGGCTTTTTCCAGAATGCTAGCGCCCGGGCCGCAATGGAAGAGGCCGGGCGCATCTGGGAAAGCATCATTCGGGATGAGTTCGATGATGTACCGGCCGGAACCCGCTTCACGGTAAGGGATCCCTCTCGTGCCAACGCGACGGCGTCGGTCACACTTGATCGCCCGATCGATGACGTTCTGGTCTTTGTGGGTGCGCGCGATTTGATGGGACCACTGGCACGTGGCGGATATACGGGCGTCGATGCTGAGGGGGATATCTACGATGCGCGGATCAGTGGTAACTTTCGAGGTAAGGGGCCAGTTACCGACTTCGAACCCTGGGCCGGCACAGTTGTTTTCGACACCGGAGTTAACTGGAACTTCAATCTAAATTCGGTGGTCGACGGACGCTTTGATTTCATCACAGTAGCCTTGCACGAGATCGGGCACGTTTTGGGTATCGGAACGGCCCCCATTTTCGATCAGCTGGGCGCTGGCGCGCTGTTCAGAGGGGTCAATGCCACGCGGGTCAACGGCGGGGATCCGGTACCGCTGGAATTCGACCTCGCCCATGTGGAAGATGGCTTTGACCGAAATCAGGTGTTGCTGGATCCTCGCATTGCGCCGTCGAATCGATTGTTGCCCTCGCAAATCGACATGGCTTTGCTGGCAGATATCGGCTACGAGATCGCAGGCTTTGTACCGCAAGGATTCACACCGTCCATCACGACGCCCGGCAACGATCAAACCGTATTCGGCACGATCACCGATGACCTGATTGTCGCGCTCGCCGGGGATGACCGTGTCCAAGGGAGTGAAGGCCAGGACACTTTGCTGGGCGGTCAAAGCGATGACACGCTCTTCGGTCAAAGTGGCGACGATTTGATCGAAGGCAACACTGAAAACGATCAACTTTCAGGAGGCGATGGCGAGGACACGCTGCTGGGCGGGCCAGGGGCAGATCTTTTATTTGGCGGCGCTGGCAACGATTATCTTGAAGGCGGCAGCGGGACCAATTCGGTTAGTGGTGACAGCGGAAACGATACGCTTTTCGGCGGGCGTGGCAACGACCGCCTGTGGGGTGATAGCGGAACAGACAGCTTTGTCGTGATCGGTAACGGAGGGCGGATCCGCATACAGGACCTGAACCTTTCGAATGAGACAATATCTCTTTTTGGCAGCGGATTTGCATCCCCTGACGCCGTTGTTGATGCAATCACGAAGCCTTTCACAAATCTCTCGCGCATCACGTTTTTGGATGGCACGATCCTGGATGTTGCACATTCGAGCCAATCGGGCACGCCTTTAATGGCGCGGCATTTCAGTTTGGATCCGGAGGGAGAACTCCGGATCGGTGCAAGCGAAAATGATACCATTGCGACCGGGTCTGGGGCAGACACCCTACGCGGAGGCGACGGCGGCGACACCCTCATCTCCGGGGCCGGGGATGATATGATCATGGGCGGCACCACCTCCGCGGATCGGCGCGACCTGATCCTAGCCGGAAGCGGAAACGACAGCGTGAACGGCGGTTTCGGCAATGATGAACTGAGAGGGGAGGACGGCAACGACACGTTGGACGGTGGTTTCGGTGTCGACACAGTCATCGGCGGAAATGGTGATGATGCGCTGACCGGCGGCGCGTTTTCCGACCTGATGTTTGGTGGGAGTGGGTCGGACTTCATCAATGGCGGCTTCGGATCTGACCGGGTGAACGGTGGCGCGGACGGTGACCGCTTTTATCACCTTGGGATCCTCGACCACGGCAGCGACTGGATCCAGGACTTCGACAATGCTCAGTTCGATCGGCTGGTATTTGGCAGCAGCGCATCTTCGGACGATTTTCAGGTGAATCTTGCCAACACGCCCGGCGCTGGCTCCACCGATGTGCTGGAGGCTTTCATCATCTACAGACCAACCGAACAGATCCTATGGGCTCTGGTCGATGGCGGCGCGTTGGACGAGATTGTCCTCAGGCTGAACGGATCCGAATTCGATCTGCTCGCCTGACGACGGTTAGCTTGCTCTCTTGCATCGGACGCGTTGCGCTGGCACCTGCGGACGAATGAAACGAGGATCTTCGTTCAAACCGCGCGTCGCCGTTCTGATGGCGACGCATAACGGGGCCGACTATGTCGGTGCCCAGTTGCAGAGTTTTGCAAGCCAATCGCTCAAGCCACATTGTATTGTCGTGAGTGACGACAATTCAGACGACGCAACGCTCGAGATTGTCAAACGGTTCGCCAACCGCCATCCGGATCTCTCAGTCAGACTAAAGCAAGGGCCCGGTCAGGGCTCTTCCGCCAATTTTCTCAGTCTCTTGGACCATACGCCAGACGAGACGGATATGATTGCTTTTTCGGATCAGGACGATGTCTGGCTGCCGCATAAGCTTGAACGCGCAGCCACTTTGTTGGAACGGGCAGGCACGGCACCTGGACTCTATTGTGGCCGAACGCATCATGCCAGCGGTGACCTAAGCGTCACCAGCCAGTCGCGCTCTGTCCCGAACAGAACGGATTTCCGCAATGCGCTTGTACAAAACGTTGCGGCGGGAAATACCATCGTTTTGAACGGTCAGGCCATGGCACTGGCACAGGCAGCAGGATCACCGAAAGTGGTTGTTCACGATTGGTGGCTATATCTGCTGATCACCGGGGCGGGCGGGCAGATCGTTTATGACAACGATCTGCTGATGTATTACCGACAGCATGGTCAAAACGTCATCGGCGCCAACGAAGGGATCCGATCTCAAGCACAGCGCCTTAGAATGATGATCAATGGCACGCTGAAAGACTGGAACGCCGTAAACGTAGCGGCGCTTGAGCATGCCATTCATCTTTTGACAGATGAAAACGCAGATCTGCTGCGCGCATTTTCAGATCTGCGCCAGGCGACCCCGTCGGCCCGGCTGACGCAACTCAAACGCCTCGGGCTGTATCGACAGGGCCGCCTCGGCCAAGCCTCACTTTGGCTGGCCGCACTCCTCGGAAAGCTCTGATAAGCGTCAGGCGCCGCAGACAAAAGTGTAGCAGTAACGCGTTGCCACACCGCGACGGTTTTCGATCTGCAAACTGCCTGCTAGTGCTGAGACAGAGGTTTGACCAGACGTACCGATCGTACCGCTCAGGCTTGTCGTCCCGCGATTGGAAAAGTCAGCAGCAGCCATAAGCGTCACCAGATCAGGGCTTGATCCCACATCATAAGCCAGGATCGCCGAATGACTTGGGGCGCCACCGGTTGCACCGACCACGGTGATCAGAAGAAAGCCCGCGGCGGTCGGTGGGACGATCAGATCAACTGCATCATCGTCCACAGACAAAACACCGCTGTTCAGGCCCTTGACCCCAGTGACGCCGCTGTCGCCATAGATGCGCAACGCTTCCGTGAAAGTTGAACCATCTGCGCTCACTTTCACACTGAGATCGTCGTTGCCCGCCAGACCGATCTCTGCCCGGCCGGACCAGTTCGACTGATAGAGCAAAGAAGCAGTATCTTCAGGTTGCGCCTTGTTCAGAACCACCCGGTGATCTGATCCTGAATGACTAAAAAGGCTGGCAGGACTGGCGATCGACAAACGATTGATGTCGTCGGGAACCGTGCCCACGCCAATGCCGACCAATTCCGACAAAAGCGACGGTGAAGAAGCCGCCCATGCGGTCCCGTCCCAGATCCGTTGATCACCCGTCGCAATGCAATATGCCTGCCAACCGGGTTGGGGCGCAGAATAGATCCAACCGTTATTCAACCAGGTGGCAAGGGCGGGCCCCTGTCCGGCCCAGATACCAGTTGCATCGCTCGCGATGTCATAGGTCGCACCTTCCGCCGGTGCTGCCGGAGGTGCGGTCGCCTCCAGTTCAAGGATGACCAATTGCGCAAGACCATCCAGCCGCAGGATCGCCTCGTTGTGGGTCACATGTTTTTGGGCCTGGCTTGGTGCGATAAGCGGCAAGTTCAGATTTGGTGAGCTATAAGACATCGTTTACCCTTCTGTCCGGCGATGGCGCGAAGCATTCTCGAAAGGGTTTAACTGCTGAATAAGCCTGCAACCGCAAGGTTTACGATCTGTTTACCAAACTGCACATTCTCATGCCTGCCAAAGACATCACATCCGGTCGGATCTGCCTTGCCTTGGCAGGTGGTTGGGGCCGGTCTCCAGCTGATCGGCAACAAAACGTCGATCTGTAATTTGTGTTTGTAACATCGGTCATTGGCGATAATCTGCGTATATTATCAAAGACGGTCACCAATCCTGAGATGACCGTCAAACAGACAATAGGGAGAGCTAACATGGGCAAACGCGAAGAGCTGATCGAGCAATACGCAAGCGACCTGAAAGACAAATGCGGCATGACACCGGATATGGATTTGCTGACAAAGGTCACCGTCGGCTGCGGTCCATCCATCTACAATGCCGATGCATCGACCGTTGCGAGCAGTCAACCCACTGAACTCGAAACCGTAAAGAACAACTTCCTGATCAAGAAGCTTGGCCTGAAAGATGGACCTGAACTTATGGATGCGATAAACTCTGTTGTCGAGACCTATGGCAAGTCCGAGCGGAACAAGTACCGCGCAGTCATTTATTACATGCTGACAAAACACTTCGGCAAAGAATCTGCCTACAGCTGAATAAAAAAAGACTGACGAATTGGCGCCCGCAGGTTAAGCGGGCGTTTCTTATTTGAAGGGCTTTTGAACAAGTTAAAAATTGTGTTTCGGGCCGTTTTGCAGTATAAAAATTTCATCGCGCCAGTAAGGCCGAACCTTTTTGCAGATATCGTGTGTTGAATGTGGGTGCACGCGGGGTGAGTGAGGGGTTCTGGCTGTGGGGCTAGGACCCCTCTTTTATATTTCAGCGGGCTCTGTTGCACAAGTCTCGTTTGGGATTCATCTCATGAAACCAGCGTGGTAGCTGGAGTGTATGAGCAGACCTACACCCCCGACCTACAAGACGAGGAACTGGAGCCTACAGTAAG
>ERZ1740067.504-NODE-504-length-31072-cov-19.004997_pt1 | contig 31072 bp, 22 predicted proteins | sample MGYA00581736_ERZ1740067 | MGnify/ENA primary metagenome ERZ1740067 (study PRJEB43018, sample SAMN04849236) | marine metagenome | isolation source: floating plastic debris | place: Pacific Ocean | collected 2008-08-27 | study: EMG produced TPA metagenomics... | reverse complement strand
ACAAACTAACGGTGGAGCTGTTGCCCGAAGCACTCAACGTCGCACGCGACATTTCCAATGAATCTGACCGAGCCCGCGCATTATCCAGCTTGGCGAAGTGTCTAACCGAAACTTTACGACTCACTGCCCGCAAGCTGTCCCTAAAGATTCAAGATCCCTATCATCGAGCTGAAGCTTTAAGCGGATTTTTAGAAGTTGATACTCATCTCTGGCAAGACTTAGAGGAGCAATCCCAAAATCTCCTCCGCCTCTTAACGCCCCGAGAACGGAAGCCCTTTACGAGCAATATCCCCAAACTCTATCTCCACCTCCAGCGTCTGGGTGGTCAACCCGCCATCGACGCCACCCTCCAAGCCATGCGCGACGCCTGCCAACAATGGCCCTAACCCGCCCCCACCCGCAAAAAGCCAAACAACCGATCCACCGTCAGCGGCAACTCCATCCCAGGCAACACCGGCAACACCTCCTCCCCCACCAACTCCCGAGGCAACCCATCCGGCTCAAACACCAGGACAATAAAGCGAAGCACAACACCGGAAACACCAGAGACACAGAAGCGGTTCCGTCAATTGTGATCATCAAGCGCGAACTACACTAGAAACAGCTATTTCCCTGGGCGAAACAATTCCCCATGAAACTCCAAGACCTAACCCTCGACAGCCTCCGGGACCTTATTCGCGAAATCGTCCTCGAAGTTCTAGACACCCATCCCACCCTCAAAACTCGCCGTCCCCGTGAAGGCTGGCGCGAACAATTTGCTGCCGCCGTTCCGCAAGACACCCCCGACGATTCAGAGTGGCTAGACGCCCCCCTAACCAGTTGGGACGAAACCGAATGGACCTGGTGAAATGGCCCGCTATCCCAAACGCTTCAGCGTCTACTTGGTTGCCCTAGATCCCACCGTCGGCACCGAAATGCAGAAAACCCGTCCTTGCGTCGTGGTCTCGCCCAACGAAATCAACAGCGAACTGCAAACCGTTATCGTCGCGCCCATGACCACCCAATATCGCGACTATCCCACCCGCATCGACTGTCGTTTTGAAGGCAAAGACGCCCAAATCGCCCTGGATCAAATCCGCACTTGTGATCGCAAACGACTCTATAAACGGCTGGGAGTTATTGACCGCAGAACTCGGCGGGAAATCTGTGAGCTACTCGTGGAAATGTTCGAAGAATAGCGATCGCTATCAGGCTCCTGGTTCAACACCCAATGCCTTGAGCTGTTCTGCTAATTTCTCTGATCGCGATCGCTCTTCCTCCAACGCCCGCTCTGCTGCTGCTGCTCGCTCTGTAGAGACTTGAGCTGCTTCCTCCGCAACTTTGGCACGCTCCATCAATTCTTGATAAGTCTCAAAGGGTTTTCCATCAGGCATTTTAAGCACCAGCTCATCGCCCGATAGATCAAACACAATCCCTAACTGCGGACTTGTCCAACCATTCATCTCGGCAATGGAGTCAAAACCCAACTCAGTGCGCTGCCATCCATCCAAAATATTCTTTGCAGGGTCAAAAACATAATATTATTCGACCCCGTAGTTGTTATAAAACAACAGCTTATTGCTCATTTCTCGCAGAGTATTCCCCGGCGACAAAATTTCAAAAACCACCTGGGGCGCAACATTCTCCTCCTGCCACCGGAGATAAGACCCGCGATCGCCCGCAGGACGCCCCACTGCCACCATCACATCCGGCGACACCCGAATATCCGGACGCCCCTCCACGGGATACCAAAACACGTCCCCCGCCACGAACAATGGCGAATCTAACTGCAACCGCTCCAGGTTCTGTTTAATCATCACCAACCAACGAAACTGAACCGTATTGCTAACCATCGGCTCTCCGTCGGTTTCGGGATAAACAATATCCAGCGATTTCAGGGTTGGTGACACAGGGCAAGCTCCCTAAAGAACGTCCGCTAACTCCAACTTTAACTGGTCTACAACAGCAGCGATCGCCACATTAGTCGCCTCTCCAGTAGCGCGGCTGACCAACTCCACCTCACCATCAGCGATGGAGCGTCCGGTTACCACGCGATAGGGAATCCCAATTAACTCTGCATCTTTGAACTTCACCCCGGCACGCTCCGGGCGATCGTCCAGCAAGGTTTCAATACCCGCCGCATTTAGCTCGTCGTAAAGCTTGGTGGCAACCTCCATTTGGTCGTCCGCCTTCACATTGGGCACAGTGATAATCACGTGATAAGGCGCAATTTCCTTCGGCCACACAATACCGCGATCGTCATGACACTGTTCCACCGCCGCCTGGGCGATACGGGAAACGCCAATGCCGTAGCAACCCATCCACAGGGGCTGAGGCTTGCCGTTCACATCCATAAATTTCGCTTCCATCGCCTGGGAATATTTCAAACCCAGTTGGAAAATATGCCCCGCCTCAATGCCCCGCGCAGTTTCTAGGATTTGGTCGGGATTATGGACAGCGCGATCGCCCGCCTGAGCTTCCCGAAGATCCACCGCATCGGGCAACTGATATTGGTCACCCCAGTTGGCACCGACCCCATGGAAATCCACCTTATTTTGCCCAGTCACAAATCCCTTTAATTCCGCCGCCGTCGGATCCACCAATCGCAGGAATTTCGGTGCAATATCCTCGCCTTTCTTAAGGCAATCGTCGCTTAAATCAGGACCCATATAGCCCAAGGGAATTGGCTGGGTTGTCCACTTTTTCAAACGCCCTTCATCGGGCACTTCCAAAGACAAAACTTTGGTGGCTTCGTAATCTGTTGCTCGCCGAGTTAGCTCATTAAATAGCTTGATATCGTTAACGTCCTGGTCACCGCGAATAGATACCAAAACCGGCAGCAATAAACCCGTATCAAAAACGCATTCGTAGAGAACGTTTTTAACAGTTTGGGTGGGGTCGCAATTTAGGGTTTCGCATAGGGTAGCGATAGTAGCCGTGCCGGGAGTTTCTGTTTCTTTAAACCCGTCAAAGGTAGAGGCGATCGCATCAGAAGGCATCGACACCGCCTTTTCAATATTGGCAGCGTACTGTCCATCTTCAGTGTAAAGAATCTCGTCTTCGCCTGTTTCCGCCAGAATCATAAATTCTTGAGATGCGCTTCCCCCGATCGCCCCAGAGTCGGCCTGCACCGGTCGAAACTTCAACCCACAGCGGGTCAGAATTTTCTTATACGCCCCATCCATATCGTCGTAAGTTGCCGCCAAACTTTCCTCGTCCGCATGGAAAGAATAGGCGTCTTTCATAATAAATTCGCGCCCTCGTAATAGCCCAAAACGGGGACGAATTTCATCGCGAAATTTCGTTTGAATTTGATATAAATTCTGGGGCAACTGGCGATAGGACTTCACCATATCCCGCGCCACCGCCGTAATCACTTCCTCATGGGTGGGTCCCAAACCCAACTCCCGGTCCTGGCGATCGCTCAGGGAAAACATAATCCCCTCAGCGTTATAGGTATCCCAGCGTCCCGACTCCCGCCAAAGCTCTGACGGCTGTAGCTGGGGCAATAAGCACTCCTGGGCTCCGGTGGCGTCCATTTCCTGGCGCACAATTTCCGATACTTTGCGCAACACCCGCCACATCATGGGCAAATACGCATAAATTCCGCTGCCAATTTGTCGAATAAACCCCGCCCGCAGCAAAAGCTTATGGCTGATCACCACCGCCTCTGCCGGATCCTGGCGGAGGGTTACAAAAAGCATCTGTGAAAGCCGCATGGTTAAAGGGGATTCGTTGGGCGTACAACTGGACTCGGACCTAGGCTAGGATACTGGACCGAGGGCGATCATGGCCCCATAGAATCGGAGCGACTGGCGTTGGAACCACTGATATCGGAGTGCATTGGACCATGGCTGCGGATCCCAGCATCGAAAACGTGAATGAGGAGTTAATCGAAGATTCTCAAAATATGGATGGCGATGGGTCACAGAACACACGCCAGGAGGATGCAGTGGATCACTCCATGGATGATTTAGCAGCGGCGCTAACTTCAGTCCCCCCTCGCAAGCAAACGGCGTCCAAAGCTGATGCGCTGGATTTGGATGATGAAGCGATCGACGAAGTAACCGGCGAAAGCACCGAAGCGCCCGTAGATTTATTGACCAATCCACCTGCACCCCCACCGCCGCCACCGCCGAAGCCCAAACCCAGCGCAATTCTGCCCCTAAGCCCTCCCGACCCGGAAGCCGAGCCCTCCGCTCCACCCCAAAGTTCGACACCCCAAAATTTTGGTGATTTGGCGATCGCCCCCAACTCCTCCGATAGCGAAAAGCCAACCGAAGCAGCCGAAAAATCCGAAGCCTCCGCAGACATCGAAGACGAATCAGAGGCAGAAGAAGACACTGCGCCAAAGCCAGTGCCCTGGTTCGAGCCGCCCATTGAGCGATCGCCCACCTTGGTCTTAGCTCCCGTTGGCGATCGCGTCCGTATGACCTTGCCCGCAGATCCCAGCGCCGGCAATGGCGGGCTAACCTGGACAGCGCTGTGGCAGAAACTAATGCACCAAGTCCACAACGAAAAGCATTTTTGGACGCCAGAAATGGAAGTGGAATTGGTTTGCTATGGGCGGGTCTTGGAGGAGCGGCAGTTAGGGGCGATCGCTGAAGTATTAGAAGAAGTGCAATTGCAGCCGGTGAAGATGTTTTGTGATTTTGCTGAGACGGCGCAAGTGGCGATCGCGGCAGGCTACACCTTGAGCTACACCCCGTCGGATGAGGAGCCCAGCGAGGAGAGAGAAGAAGGAGAGATAGGGGCGATCGATGGGTTGTACTTGGATAAAAGCGTGCGATCGGGGGTGGAGATTAACTATCCCGGTTCGGTGATGGTGCGTGGCGATATCAACCCCGGCGGCGCAGTGATTGCCGGGGGCGACATTATCGTTTGGGGGCGACTGCGGGGAATTGCCCACGCCGGAGCCAACGGCAACTATCAAGCAACCATCCGAGCACTGCGCCTAGAAGCCACCCAAATCCGCATCGCTAGCCGCGCTGCCCGAGTCCCCCCCGCCGACGGTGAAACTCCCCAACCGGAGGTTGCCCATATCGACGGCAACACCATCCGCATTTCCTCTGCCTACGATTACGATAAGAAAGTAATTCCCAAACAACCGTTGCCTAAGATTTTTAAGGGGTGATGATGTTTCTGTAGCCCCTCACCCCAACCCCTCTCCCTGGGGAGAGGGGCTTTCGAAAAGTTATAGAAGCACTCGATTTTCATTACACAGCAAAGCTTACTTAACCTAAGCGCCCAATCCAAGTCCGGTCCCCCTTCTCCCCGGGGAGAAGGGGTTAGGGGATGAGGGCTTCCAGGATTTCAGCCATCACCATGGATCCAGAAACCCATTCCAAACTCGCCGGTCGTCATCGCCACATTCCTCCTGCGCTATTAGAAAAAGCACGTCAACTCCGCCAGGAGTCAACATCAGCCGAAGAAATACTTTGGTCCTGTTTACGCAATCGCCAACTCAATGGAATGAAATTCCGGCGGCAATACAACTTAGGGCAATTTATTGTCGACTTTTACTGCCACGAAGCCCGGTTGGTTATCGAAGTAGATGGTTTAGTTCATCAAAAAACAGACCAAATACAGCGTGATCAACAACGAGACCTTTGGGCTAGCCAACATGGCTTTCAAATTCTCCGCTTCACCAATGAGGCAATTTATGGATATTGCCCTCAAGTGCTGTCAACCATTCTGGGTGCTCTCCCCCACTAGCTATGGCTCTAAGCTTCGTTAATCCCAACGCAATTTGGGCGGGTGTTTTGGTGGAAACTTTGGTGCGATTGGGATTGCGAATGGCGATCGCCTGCCCAGGATCTCGATCAACGCCGCTAACTATCGCTGTGGCTGAACATCCTGAAGTAGAAGCGATTCCCATATTGGATGAGCGATCGGCGGGATTTTTTGCACTGGGTGTGGCGCGGCAAACTCATCGACCAGTGATGTTGATTTGCTCTTCCGGGACAGCGGGGGCGAATTTCTTTCCGGCAATAATCGAAGCGCGAGAAAGTGGCGTGCCGTTGATTGTACTGACCGCCGATCGCCCGCCAGAATTACGCGATTGCGCCGCCGGGCAAGCCATTGATCAAGTGAAATTCTATGGCGACTATCCCGTGTTTTACCAGGAACTAGCACTGCCGGAAGCGGATTTAAATCAGCTTGCTTACCTGCGCCAAACCGTTGCCCATGGACACCGTCGCGCGATCGCCACCCCTGGCCCGGTGCATTTCAACCAGCCCTTTCGGGATCCGCTGCCGCCCATCCCCGACCCGCCCAACGCCGAAAAATGCGATCGCCTCAGCAAAATCCTCGCCAACCCCTCCCCCTTCTTCGCCCATCTAACACCGCCACCACCGCCCGTCCCATCGGTACAAATCCCCGAAGCGTGGCGATCGCCCATCCCGCGCGGGGTCATTGTCGCCGGTCTTGCCCAACCGCAAAATCCTGAAGAATACTGCCAGGCGATCGCCACCCTGTCTCAAAAGCTAGGCTGGCCAGTGCTTGCGGAAGGATTGTCGCCATTACGCAACTACGCCAACCTCAACCCCAACCTAATCACCACCTACGACCCCATCCTGCGCAATCGTGATCGGGCGATCGTCCTCCAAGCCGATGCAGTACTACAAGTCGGCCCCCTTCCCACCAGCAAGATTCTGCGACAGTGGTTGGCATATACCCAGGCGCGGCGGTGGGTTTTGGGCACATCGGAGCGCAACTTAGATCCGGTGCATGGACCTAGCCAGTCGTTGATGGGGACTGTGGAAGCACTGGCGCAATTTATAGAAGAGTGGGACGATGCGCCGCGCACTGGATACTGTCAGCAGTGGTTGGAACTAGAAGGAAAAACGGTGGGAGCGATCGCCACTTTACTGCGCGATGAAACATCACTAATTGAAAGCAAAATTTCCTGGCTATTGCCAAAAATACTGCCCAAAAGCACCAACCTTTTTATTAGCAGTAGTATGCCGGTGCGGGATATTGAATGGTTTTTACCACCTAACCAAAGCCAAATTAAGCCGTTTTTTAACCGTGGCGCAAACGGCATCGACGGTTCCCTGTCCACGGCCATGGGCATTGCCCACAGCAATCCCAAAAAACTGACGGTCATGTTGACGGGAGACTTGGCACTATTGCACGACACCAACGGCTTTTTGGGACGACATCATTTTCAGGGAAATCTAATCATTATCTTGGTAAATAATAACGGCGGGGGAATTTTTGAAATGCTGCCAATTTCCGATTTCAATCCTCCTTTTGAAAAGTTTTTCGCCACTCCTCAACAGATAGATTTCTCCAATCTGTGCAAAACATATGATGTCAACCATCAACTTATTGGAAGCTGGAATCAGTTAAAGGAGTCCATTGCAGAAAAAGAGGCTGGCAACATTCGTCTACTGGAAATTGTTACCCATCGAAAAAAAGATACTGCGTGGCGAAAAGCAACCTTTGAGCAATTAAAAATACAAGACTAAATTTCTAGCTATTCCCTTTAAAGCTTCTCCACAGCCGTGGTGCGTAGAAGAGAAGGGGAATAGGAGACAACAATCCAAACCACATTACGCTGACAAAAATCCAATACCCCAGATCCAGTTGCTCATATCCGGCGATATCAATGTAAAAAGTTCGCTGAGCCGCAATTTTCCATTCCCCTGGACTACCCTCAATCTCCCGAAAAATCAGCTCATAGTAGGGGTAGTGATCGTTCTCAACTTGTCCTCCCTGAATGCCCACAAAGACAATGGGCTGATTTTGGCGATCGCGCCCAACAAAAACCATCCCCTCCCTTTGATCGCTACTTTCCCACCCCGGCGATGGCGATCGCACCATGTCAGTATCCATCAGTTTCTGATGCCAACTATCGAGTTCTTTCGACTCCAACAAAGGCGTTTTTGGAGTTAGGATTTGTCGCTGATAAAGATTGAGAAATGCCTGGTTATACAAACAGGAATGATCCCAAAATATAGTCGATGCAGACTTGCAATAACTCTCAGCGTTTTCAACGCTACTTGCCCATGAGTAATCTTTGCGGGCTGCTACTTTGAGCGTTTCAGTGCCTGGAATTCTAGAATACGCCTCAAGGACGCCCCAGGTTTCCACCGTGGCAACTTCATCCACTTCAGCCAACATAGCTGGGCGCACCAGAAAATATCCCCAGTATCGATAGGTTTGCCAAGCGCCTATGGCGATCGCTGACACCAGCGTCAATAATATGGGGCTTAAAAACCAGCGCCACCCTCCAGATTTTTTACTGTTGGAATCGGGGCTATTGGAAGCTGGGGAGAAGCTAGTCATGGTTCGAAAAGGAGCATTGATGGAGCGTCTTAACTTAGTTAATTCCCCCTTGCTGCACCTTAATTTCCCCACCTGTGACAGTTTTTATTTTGCTTCGGCATCAGTGTTCTTGACACTTATCAGGTTTAACGATTATCAGCCTCTGCCAAACTTTGGGCTGCGGCGATCGCCCCTTGTCCTAACGATACGCCGCCATCTCCAGTGGGCACTTCCCGGTGCGTTAACACCTGCAACCCTTGTCTTTGCAGCTGAGGCACCAAAAGCTGGAGAAGTAAACGACTTTGAAATACGCTGCCCGTCAAAGCAATGGTATCGGTAGAAGAAAACGGGGCAAGCTGTCGCGCCATTGCGACCCATCGAGTTAGCCCCTCACTTAAACCGCGATACACCTTAGCGGCCACCGTGGACGGGGGGCAGCCGTGGCGAAGATCCATAGTGAGAGCCGACCACATGGGGCTGGGGTCCAAATGTAAAAAAGGCGTCGATGACGGCAAATCCACCGAGGCGCTGCACAGGGGAAATTCACAGCTTGCGTTGACCGGCGGCACGATCGCCAAAACGGGGAAAGGATAGCTGGCAGAGGGGAAATTTTGCCGTCCACAATTTCGCGGTTTATCCTGCTGTGCCATCAAATCCCCTTGCCCCAGGGTGGCGATATGTGCGTTGGTGATAACGTCCCGGGCGAGGTTCTCTAGCATCAACCGGCTATGGCGATCGCCCGACTGGGGTAAATCCAGCAGCGCTGCCACCTCGCCCAACAGCCAGCCACAGGAAGAGGTGAAGGGGCGTTTATGGGTTAAAGCCCTCGAAAGGGGCAGCATCCAAGGGTAGCGTTGGGGGGCAAAGCCCGATAGCTGGGGCACGGGCTTCAGGCATCCCAGGCGGGTCATTTCCTGATAATTTCCCCACAGCAGCTCCCCGCCCCACAGGGTGTCGTCACAACCATAGCCAAAATCGTCCAACACCAGCGCCAGCACCGGCTTAGCGGCGAGGGGAATCTGATTGTCAATGAGGCAAGACGCCAAGTGGGCATGGTGATGCTGAATCGACACCGTTGGGCGTTGATCCTGTTGCCACTCCCGCCCCAATTTCGTGGGGTGATAATCCGGGTGAGTTTCCGTCGCCACCCGGTGAGGGTTGAAATTCCACAGGGTGCAGTGATGGGTTAGGGCACTTTGGTAAGCCTGGAGGGCGCTAGCGGTATTTAAATCGCCGATGTGGCGCGAAAGCAGGGCGCGTCCTCCTCGCACCAAGGCAATGGTGTTGTCAAAAGTGGGTCCCATGGCCAAAATAGGCGGCGTGGGCTCGAACCCCGGCGGCAGGTCAATCACTCGAGCCCCATAGCCCCGCGATCGCCGCACCACCTGCAAATAATCTTGCCCCTGCTGACTAGGTTGGTTCCCTTGGTCAGGAAAGTCCACCACCTGCACAATGGACGCGTCGCATCCCTGGGACACCGGTTGGTCGCTCATTAAAAAATAATCGGCGATCGCCCCAAGCTGGGCGCGCACCTGATGGTTATCAGCACAGGGCGCTTCCCCTACCAAATTGCCGCTGGTAACCACTAACGGAAAATCCACCTGATCCATTAGCCGCCGGTAAAGCCCATTGGGGGGCAACATTACGCCCACCGTCGTCGGAAATTGAGTAGAGGGTGGGGTGGAAGTTTGGGAGATCGATTTAATCACCGCTTCAGCCAAAGGTACCGCTGACCCAGGCGGCTTAATGCCCCGCACCAGCACAATGGGAGCCCCTAACTGGGTTAACGCTGCCGCCTCGCGATCGCCCACCACCCCATAACATCGGGCCGTAGGTAAATCTCGCACCATAATTGCCAGCGCCCTTTTTCCCCGTTCCGGCGGGCAACGTTCCCCTTCGCAATATTTCCCCTGGCGCAGCCGCTCCACCGCCTCTTCATCGGTGGCATTACACACCAAGTCAAATCCCCACAAGCCTTTGATGGCGGCGATCGCCCCCCTTTCCAAAGCCAACCCCAGGGTTTCCAAAACCGTTTCTAGGGACTGTTGCCGCTGAAAACGAGGAGACGACAGCACCTGTCCCTGCTCTAGCCAATAGTGAACCCCAACCTCGATTCCCTCCACAAGCTGATCCGTAGAGCGATCGCGGTGCTCTCTGGACGCTGGTCCTTCCGGAGGCACCGCCCCTTGTTTAATGGGATCATCAGGTTCAAAATGTGCCGCTGCCATTGATAAACCTTCTCCAGTTTGGAAAGGGCCACAATTGACAGCCCTGGACTTTATCCCTACAGCCTAGGTCTAGCGCACGAGATTAGGATTTCTCTTTCATCGTGTCAATTTCTTTATGGGACCCCCAGGGGCGATCGCACTCCGTTACACCACAACCGCCCTAAACCCCACTTTGGTTACCCAATCTCCCCTTAACCTTTCCTCAATATACGTAGACCCTGGTATCAAAATCAGCACCACAAAAGAAATCGACCGACTAAACTAGAGTCACATCAGCAAATCTAGGTTCAATTAGTAGCCACTAGTAGACACCCTTACGACCACACTCCCGAAACTGGTTGCAAATCGTAAGTTGACAAAAGTCCGCTGACAACTTCCTCAGGAATTGTCCTTAGTGGTTTATGAGTTCATTCAACACACACAGCACACACTCAAAAAGTGGATCTGAAGTTAAAACTCTAGTAATTCCTTATTTAAAGTGAATCTTGGGATAGGAAACGGTCTTGCCCTGCCGCCATGGTTTCCAACCCATTGGAGTAGTAGCCTGAGAGAGTACGACTCAAATAAATTTCCATTCCTTCACCTAGTATTTATTCAACATCTTTCAACCAAAACGCATCACCAACATGGCCTAACCTAAGAGCTGCTTAAAAACTGCCTAATAATCGTCCCCACCTTCAGTCGTCGCACACTCTCCCACCTTGAACCCCGACGCTAACCCCACTGCCAAAGGCGCAAGTAAGAAAATACCCCAGCGCCCTAAGTCTGCACCAATGACCACCCTCGCCATTGGTCAGCTTCTAGATCGTCGCTACCGGATCGTAGAAGCCCAGTCGTCGGGGACCTTTGGTAAGACTTATCTAGCGGCTGATATGCGTCGCCCGGGCTACCCCCAGTGTATTGTTCGGCAGTTTCAATTTCCTAGCCGCAACCCCAAAGCCCTCCAGGTGGTGCAGCTCCTATTTAAGAAAAAGGCGGAGACCCTTGAAAAGTTGGGGAACCATGAATGTATTCCTCAGCTTCTAGCTTGTTTCGAGCAGGATACCCAGCTTTACTTCGTTGAGGAGTACATCACCGGGCATCCTCTGGGTCAGGAATTATCGCCCGGACAAAAGCTATCGGACGACTTTGTTATTCGCTTGCTTTATGGCGTTCTGACGGTGCTGACCTACGTTCACGGCAATGGGGTAATCCATCGAAATATTCGCCCGGCCAATCTGGTGCGACGCGATAGCGATGGGCGGCTGGTGCTCATTAATTTTGGGTTAATTCAGGAAATTTCTAACCCCTCCCCTCGGGCCCAGCCGGAAGCGCCCAAAGATACGGACATTAGCGTTCTGGCTTATCTATCGCCGGAGCAGCGTCAGGGTAATCCCTTATACAACAGTGATTTGTATGCGGTGGGGATGATTTGTGTACAGGCGTTGACCGGATGGACCGCGGTAGAACTGCGGGCTATGGGGCAACAAAGGGGGATGAAAGGGGATTCCAAAGAGGAGGGAACCGGAGCAAAGAGCGGCGCGAAAAGTCCAGAGTCGAAGGGTCCAGAAACTCAGCTTAATGGGGCAGCGGCGCCTAATTCACCATTTGGGGAATTGACCGGCTCGTCCCTGGTGAATAGTGGGGCTAACGGTAGAACCGGTGGTTTTTTGCCCAATGGCATTAAGCCAGGGCTGGGGGATGGGGTGCCGCAAAATGGAGCGGTTGGGGCTAACGGAATGGCGGCGGGCGATCGCCTAGAGAGACCCATTAGCGCTGGATTGAAGGAATTTCAGGCGGTGGGGCAACTGCCGCCGTGGCGCGACGTGGCAACGGTAGATCCAATCTTAGGGGATTTTATTGATCGCCTAGTGCGTCCCCACTTTGATTTGCGCTACCAGTCGGCGGAGGACGCGTTAAACGACCTGAAGACTTTGTACGGGTTAATGAGTGAGGCCAGCTCCGGGGTGGGCACCAGTGGGCTCGGTTTTGGAAGCCGACAGGGTAAGCCCATAGGGCGTCAGGAGGTTACAGAGAAGGGGGCGATCGCGGCGTGGATGCCTCGCCCTTGGAAGCGCTGGCCCTGGATGCGCGACAAGCGGAAGGCGGCGGTGGTGGCCGCCGCGGTGGTAGTAGGCGCCGTGGGGTTGATGATTGCGGTGCGTCCGTTGCAGAGTGCCTATTGGGTTAACCATGGCAATGGGCGGCTGGAGGCTGGAGATTTCAAAGGGGCGGTGGAAGCCTATGAGGAAGCCATTAAGCTATCCCCCAATAGTCCCGACGCCCTGTATCGGCGGGGGGCGGTCTACATTGATGCCGGGGATTATCAGGCGGCGATCGCCGATTTAGATCGGGCAATTCGGTTGCGTCCTGAATTTGCCCAGGCATATTTCCAGCGGGGCAATGCTCGGTATTTGCTAGGGGATTTGCAGGGAGCCACTGAAGATTACGATTTAGCCACCAACTATGATCCCGCTTTGCCAGCGCCCTATTTAAACCGGGGGAACGTCAAAGCAGATTTAGGGGACGATGAGGCGGCGATCGCGGATTATAACGAAGCGATTCAGCGAGGAAATAATGATCGGGTGGAGATACTGGCGGCGGCGTTTTTAAACCGCAGTTTGTCTAAATCGAATTTAGACGACCAGAAGGGGGCGATCGATGACGCGACCCAGGCAATCCAGCTCAATCCTAATTATTCTTTGGCGTACCAAAATCGCGGCTTAGCCCAGCGGCGATTGGGGGATTTACAGGCGGCGATCGAAGACTTTAATGTGGCAATTCAACTGGCGCCGGAGGATCCAGACCCGTTTTACAACCGAGGTTTGGCTCGCTATGAATTAGGGGAGCTTCAGGGAACGGTGGAGGATTTTAACCAGGCGATTCGACTGAACCCGTCCCATGCACTGGTGTATTACGATCGCGGGGTTGCTCGGCTGCGTCAGGGCGATCGCGCCGGTGGACTGTCGGACCTGCGGGAGTCCGCCAAACTGTGTTTGGACCAGGGACGGCTGGGATGTTATCGAGATGCTCAGTATCAAATCCAACAACTTGAAGCGGGTCGCTCTGATGTGCAGCCGCTTCTGTCCGATGCCGATGAGCGGGATATTCCCTTGTCAGAGGAAGAGATCTTGGAAGAAGAAATCGTTGACGAGGAGCCCGTTGACGACGCTGAAGCTAGTCAGTAAGGCTAGAATTTACATCAGACATAATGGCTGCCAAATGCCCGTGACCGTTGCGGTTACTATAGCCGCAGTATCCATCTTGCAATGTTTATTTTGGGCTTGCAATGTTTATTTTGGGGATCACCCTGGCAAGGCTATGATCTCGTAACATTGTAGAGACCGGAATAAAAATTGGATTTAGGACTTACGCCGAGTCCACACTGATTAAAGACCGATCCTGTTGGCGCCAACCTTACGAGTAAGTTCAGGTATAAACTAATTCTCGCTATAAACTCCCTCCATCTTTAGATTCACAGGGCTTCTGCGTGATTGGGCAACTGCTAGACAAGCGCTACCGCATCCTCCAAGTATTGGGGGCCGGTGCCTTTGGAAAAACCTATTTGGCTGCGGATTTGCGGCGACCAGGCTATCCCCAATGTGTGGTGAAGCAGCTTCGTCTGTTGCGCCCTAATCCCACCGCCGTTAAAAATGCCCACCGCCTGTTTCAGCGGGAAGCGGAAATGTTGGAAAAGCTGGGAACCCATTCCCAGGTGCCGCGCCTGCTGGCTTACTTTGAAGAGGGTAAGCAGTTTTATCTGGTCAAAGAATTTACGCCGGGACATCCGTTGTCGAAGGAAATGCCCCCCGGCGAGCCCCTGCCGGAGCATCGGGTCATTGGCATTTTGGTGGAAATTTTGGAGGTGTTGACCTTTGTCCATGGGCAAAACGCTATCCACCGCGATATTAAGCCTGCCAATTTAATTCGCCGTAATTCTGACGGCAAGCTGGTGCTGATCGATTTTGGGTCAGTTAAAGAAATTATTCAGCAGCAGGATGGGGAAGCGGCGGCTCGCACCATCGCTGCGGGAACGCCAGCCTATATGCCCATTGAGCAATTCTACGGAACGCCACGCCTCAATAGCGATATTTTTGCGGTGGGAATGATTGCGATCCAAGCCTTGGGGGGGCTGTCGTCGGAGCAGCTGCAAAAGTTGCGAGGTGATCGGGATGGACAACTTGGAAAGTTGGAGTGGCGCTCGGCGGCAAACACCTCGCCGGGGTTGGCGGCCATTATCGACAGGATGGTGCACCATTCCCACACTCAGCGTTATCAGTCCGCCAACGACGCCTTGATCGACCTGTATGAGTTTGCCAATATTCCCATTGAGGACACGGCGCTGCTGTCGGGGGGCATGTCGGGCAGCTTGTCTGCAGGGCGCTCCTTCGGGCGATCGCAGGCGACCCAGCACCAAGAGCCCCACGCTTCCTGGCGACAAATTTGGCGATGGCGGTGGTTTCCGGTGGCGATGGGGGCGGGAGCGTTGGTGGTGGGAGCTATTGCTTGGCAACTGCAAGTTCCCCAGCGATGGATGGCGGCCTATTACCGCGGTCAAGGGGAGGCGATTTTAGAGCCAATCCGCCCGGAGCGCTTCAATAAAACCCTGTCGGCGACGGGCTTAAATAAACTGTCGCGGCAGTTGGCGGCGGATAAGGCGGTGCTGGAAAAGCGGGTGACGGATTATTCCCAGGCGATCGAGCATTACACCCAGGCGTTGTCGTGGTCGGCGGATGGGGCGGGCTTTTTCCAGCGGGGAGCGGTCCATTTTTCCCGGCGGGAGTGGCGAGCGGCGGTGACGGATTTGGATAAGGCGCTGCAGTTGCGGGGGGATGACCCGGCGGTGCATTTGTACCTGGGGCAGGTGCGGCGGGTACTGGGCGATCGCGACAGTGCCCTAAAAAGTTTTAACCAGGCGGTGGAGCTGGATCCAACGTTTACGGCGGCGTACCTGGGACGGGGATTTTTGCAGCTGGAGCGGGACCAGCGGGAACGGGCAACGGAGGATTTTAAGCAAACCCTGGAGCAGCAGCCTAACTGGGGAGCCGCGTATCGAGGCTTGTGTCAGGTTCAGACAGAAATGGAGGCGTGGGAGGAGGCGATCGCCCAGTGTAGTCAGGCGATTAAGCTAGATTCTAACGATCCGGTGGCGTACCAGCTGCGGGGGCAGGCAAATTTTCAGGTGAACGAACTACAGGGGGCCCTGAGCGATTTAAATGTGGCGATCGGTTTAGCGCCAGACCAGGCGGCTCCCTATTATTTTCGGGCGATCGCTCGCCAGGCATTAAACGAAATTCCTGGCACCTTGGAAGACCTCAACCAAACCATTTTGCTCGATCCTGATTACGCTTTGGCGTATTACCAGCGAGGACTCCTGCAACAGCGTTTGCAAAACCGCGCCGCCGCCGAGGACGATTTTCGCCAGGCAGCCAAGCTATGTTTAGACCGGGGCGAAGTGCAGTGTTATCGCCGAGCCCAAGCCCAACTGGCGAAGCAATCCCCTGAGCCCGCTGCCCCACAAACCTAGGGATTTTTTACGGGATTTTGCGTAAGATCTTGACGCCCCCGTTTACACGACCTTTTCCCAGCCATGACTGCAAAATCTCCGTTGCCTCCCGGTAAATTTGGGCTGCCCATGGTGGGCGAAACCCTGGCTTTTTTTACCAATCCTCAGTTTTCTAGGGATCGCCACAAGGAATACGGTCCCATCTTTAAAAGCCGCATCTTGAATCAGCCTACGGTGTTTTTCAAAGGACCCGATGCCAATAAATTTTTGTTCGCCCAGGAAAACAGAACCATGGTGGCGAAATGGCCGAAGAGTACGGCAACGTTGCTGGGACCGGCGTCATTGGCCGTAAAAACCGGGCACGGGCATCGCATTCGACGGCGGCTGATGGTGCAGGCGTTTCGACCGCGGGCGTTGGAAAATTACGCTGTTGGTATGGATGAAATTGCGCGGGATTATTGCGATCGCTGGCTGCAGTTAGGAGAATTTGCCTGGTACAGTGAGCTGCGGGATTACACCTTGGATGTGGCGTGTAAGCTGCTAGTGGGATTGGATCAAGGGTCGAAAACGCGATTGGGGACGCTGTATGAAACCTGGGTGGGCGGATTGTTTAGTTTGCCCATTCGGCTGCCGTGGACGGTGTTTGGCAAAGCGTTGAAGGCGCGAGAAGAGTTAATCCAGGAAATTACCGGGATTATTGGCGATCGCCAATCCCAAGCTGTCAACCCAAAAGAAGACGCGCAAGATGCCCTCGGAATGTTACTTCAAGCGGAAGATGAGGAGGGAAATCGGCTGAGCTTAGATGACCTGTGCGACCAGGTGTTGGTGCTGCTGTTTGCGGGGCATGAGACCTTGACTTCGGCGCTGGCATCGTTCTGCTTGCTGGTGGCGCAACATCCTGAAGTGTGGGAAAAGTTGCGCACCGAGCAGGAGGCGGTGGGTTGGAATCTGGCGCGATCGCCCCGCCAGAATGAGCTTAACGCGATGACCTATTTAGAATGGACGTTGCAGGAGGTGTTGCGACTGGTGCCTCCGGTGGGGGGTGGCTTTCGAGAGGCGATCGCCGACTTTGAATACGGCGGCTACCGCATTCCCAAAGGCTGGAGCGTGCTATACCAAATTAACCGTACCCACGATGATCCGGAGCTATACGACGACCCGAACCGCTTCAACCCGGATCGCTGGAATCCCGAAGGCAAAAAATCCAACCCCGGTTTTGGGGGCTATATTCCCTTCGGCGGCGGTGTGCGGGAATGCTTAGGCAAAGAATTTGCACGGCTGGAGCTGCGGATTTTGGCGGCGCGGTTGATTCAGCTTTATAACTGGGAACTGTTGCCGGATCAGGATTTAAGCTTCGTTATTGTGCCAACGCCGCGCCCTCGCGATAATCTGAAAGTCCGCTTCACCAAGCGCCAGAAAAAATCAATGCGCTGAATAATTTGGAAGAAAAACAGACGGTGCGTGAACGGCGCCCTCTAACGTTTGTTTTTCAGGGTTTTATTTTTCGGTATTTGTGATCGTCATGTCTACTGATTATCTTGAACGGATTCTGACGGCTCGTGTTTATGATGTGGCCCAGGAATCGCCGCTGGAGACGGCGCCGAAATTGTCGATTCAGTTGCGGAACCATGTGCTGCTGAAGCGGGAAGATATGCAGCCGGTTTTTTCCTTTAAGTTGCGGGGTGCCTACAACAAAATGGCCTGTTTACCGCCGGATGTTTTGGCGCGGGGGGTGATTGCGGCGTCGGCGGGGAACCATGCCCAGGGGGTGGCGTTGGCAGCCCAGCGGCTGGAGACTCGGGCCACCATTGTGATGCCAGTGACGACGCCTGCGTTGAAGGTGGAGGCGGTGCGAAATCGGGGGGCTGAGGCGGTGCTGTTTGGCAATACCTACGATGACGCCTGTGCCCATGCGCGACTCCTGGAGCAGGATCAGGGGCTGACTTTTGTGCATCCTTTTGATGATCCCGATGTGATTGCGGGACAGGGCACCGTTGGCATGGAAATTTTGCGTCAGTGGCAGCAGCCGATCCATGCGGTGTTTGTGGCGATCGGTGGGGGCGGGTTAATTTCCGGGGTGGGGGCATATATTAAGCGGCTGCGCCCGGAGACGAAAATTATTGGGGTGGAGCCGGTGGATGCGGATGCCATGACGCGATCGCTAGCCGCAGGAGAACGGGTACGCCTGGATCAGGTGGGCTTATTTGCCGACGGTGTCGCAGTGCGTCAGGTGGGGGCAGAAACGTTCCGACTCTGTCAGGAATACGTGGACGAAATTTTATTGGTGAGCACCGACGATACTTGCGCCGCCATCAAAGACGTGTTTGAGGATACCCGGTCCATTGTGGAGCCGGCAGGGGCGTTAGCGATCGCCGGAGCCCGGGTCTATGTGGAAAAAACGGGCATTCGCGATGAAACCTTGGTAGCGATCGCCTGTGGAGCCAATATGAACTTCGACCGGCTGCAATTTGTAGCGGAACGGGCGGGCTTAGGGGAGCGCAAAGAGGCAATTTTTGCGGTAACCATTCCCGAAACGCCGGGCAGCTTACGGCGTTTTTGCGACTGTATGGGAGACCGCAGTTTGACCGAGTTTAACTATCGCATTGCCGACACAAAAACTGCCCATATTTTTGTGGGAGTTCGTATTGCAAACCAGGAGGATGGATTGCAGGTTAAAGAGGCGTTTGAAGGGGAAGGATTCGACGTATTGGAATTGACCGACGACGAGTTGTCCAAGGTCCATTTACGCCATATGGTGGGGGGGCGATCGCCCTTGGCTCAAGATGAATTGATATATCGCTTTGAATTTCCCGAACAACCGGGGGCTTTGATGGGCTTTGTGGAAGCCATGAGCCCCAACTGGAATATCAGCCTATTTCACTACCGCAATAACGGCGCAGACTACGGGCGCATCGTGGCGGGAATTCAGGTACCCGACGCGGAAAAATCCCGATGGCAAGAATTTTTAGATACGTTGGGATATCGTTACTGGGACGAAAATGAAAATCCCGCCTACAAGTTATTCTTGGCTTAGATCACATGACCAATCGCTTTGAAAACGAGTGAACAAGGTATGAAAAGCATAAAGAAATGGTGGCTGGGATTACTTAGCTTAATTGTTGCGGCTCTAGTGCTAGCAACAGCTATCCCTGCCCATTCTGACGTGGGCAGCGACTGCAAATTTGATGGGATTTCGCTTTACGGTGACGTCAAAATTGTTAGCAGCTCAGGGGATATTAAGGTCAAGTTTGTCAGCTCGTTCCCCGACCTAAACGTCAAGTTCGTCAGCTCGTTTCCTGATAGCTGCGGCAAGTGGAAAATAGTCGATTCTTTTCCCGATTTCACCATAGAAAAAGTTTCTTCTTTTCCCGATATAACCGTAAAAGAAGTCAGCTCATTTCCCGGCTTACCCTAAGTTAATCTACCCACAATAAAGTTAGCGCCTCCTTTAAGAAAGTTTCGCCGGAAGTTGATTTAGCCTGTGCTCCTCGGCCTCTGCTGGACAAAGGTCGGGGAGTTCAGAAAGGACTGTATCCCAAGTTTTATCCGAATCTAACGCCCTGACGATGACGGGCAGCGGGTTCGGCAAAACCGCTGGAAAATCAGCTTCTTCCGGCAGCTTTAAGGAGAATGCCAACTGTTCTATTGGTGGCGTGAATTGGGCATCGACCCCTTCACGGTTACCACGGGCATCCATGCGATACCACCCGATTTTGGGCAAGTGGACGCCATTAAAACCGTGGAGGGTGTAAGGTGCGCCCTTGTCGTCAAAGCTTAGACGCTGGTAGCAGAAGCCAGCAGGGATGCTATTGGCGCGCAGCAGGGCTGCAAGGAGGTGGCTTTTTGCAAAGCAGTAGCCGGTTTTATGCTTAAGCACATCGGAAGCTCGGCATGTAATCGGGTTTGCCTGGTAGTCAAAACTGTGACGGATTTGGTCACGAACCCATTCAAAACACATTTGAGCGATCGCCGTCGCATCGTCTCCTGCCTGATTCCCCAAATCTTGAGCCAGCGATCGCACCGAAGGATAATCCCAATCAATAACGTCAGTGGCTTGTAAATAAGCTTGTTTCATCGGCTTTATTGCATCTTGTTTCCCTACAGACGCTGGATAATTTGCTCCCGAATCCGACGCCGCTGGGTAAGGTCGATGGCCACCAAACGAATAAAATCCTTTTCACATTCTTTCAAAGCAGCACTCACCAGGGCGATCGCCTCCTGCTCTGCGCCACTGCCAGGTTCAACGGTGCCAAAACACTTCCAATGGTTTGCCCGAAACCGCCGGGCATCGGCATATTCCACCCCCAGACCCAGTCCGCTGTTGATAATTCCCTGCACCTCAGTGTGAATCGCCATATCCAATGACGGCGGCGATTTGGACATAATGGGCATTGTGATTTGGGGAGACTGGTCGGAGGGCGGGATGGACGATGGGGTGGTGGCGTAGGGGCGCGATCGCCCATTGCCATTAGAGCCTGCCGAGTGACCAGGGCTGCTCGAATCACCCGACCGGTATTGGTTATAAGCTTCCACCAGGTGAAGCTCCTGGATTTTGCGCTGTTCGGTTTCCAACTCTTCCCCGTGGGCGATCGCCGCTGCCAGAGTCAAAGGCGGCAACGTGGGAGTAGGCAACGTTGTGCCCGTGGAATTTCTGCCACTTTGGGCTTTGGCTAGACGAGACGATAAATTTTCCAGCCCCACTTCTTCCATCCACTTTTCCACCCACTGATCGTAGGCGCGGGACTTAATTGCCCCAAAAAAGTCCACCGACTGCTCGGAAAATCGATCCAATAACTGCCCCACATCCCCCTTCGGCAAACTCACATCGCCAAACACCCGCACCAACGTTTCCAAACGCTCCTCTCGCGTCGGCTCCCAGTAAAACTTGCCCATACGCCCGTCTCGCAACAGCGGCGCATACAGGGTGCCAAAATCATTGCCCGTCACCACAATGGGAATCCGCTGCACCGGCTCGCTGTCATAGCTGCCCGGCAGCTGCACATTGGTGGGGTTATCAGCGATATTCATCAGCGTGGCATTTACCAACTGGGTATTCACCGTGTACTGGGTCATACGATCAAAACGCCCCGCCCCGGCGTCAATGTCATTGATCAACACCACCGCCATTTTCCCTCGCAGTTTCACCAGCTCCGACGCCTCTCGATAGCGCACTCGCAGTAGCCGCGCTGGATCTCCCGCATCGGGACTTTCCAGTTCGCCGCCGGACATATGCACCACATTGACCCCCATGCGCTCAAATACCAAGTTGCACTGGAAGGTTTTGCCCTCGCCCTTTTTGCCGTGGATTCCCAAAATTAACGGCACTGGCACCTGGGTTAACTGAAGGTAGTTTTTGGTTAGGTGCAGCGCCACTCGGTTGGTGAACCGTGGAGAAACGTAATAGTCCATGGGATAGGGGTTAGGCGTAAAGTTTTAATCGTAGGATTTTGGATATATAGTCTCGAGTTCAGAAAAATCTAGGGATAAAAACCAAAGCGAACTTTGTAATGAATTAAACGTCTTCAATACCACAGGCTTTTAACCCTTGCTTAGAAAGCTTACGACCTTTTAGTGACTCAATCGAAGAAGTACTGAAGCGATTAGGGGAAGAACCACATTGGGCGTCTCGATTTTTTTGGGCCACATTGCCATCAATCTCCGGATTGTTTTCCCTTTCTTATGAGTTAAGAAATAGGGTGTATTTTGTTACGAGCGATCACGGCAAAACTCCAGAAAGTCGGGGCAATTCTTCCCATTGTAAAATCGTCACTTTAGACAAAATCCAGATTTAGCCTAATGTTGGTGATCACCAGGATTTTAGAGACTTTGGGATTGAAAGAATATTTCTCAGTGTTCAAGTAAACTTAAGCACTCGGCAGTCGAGCTGAGCACTCGGACTAAAGAGGACTGAGGCTAAACTGGTATGCACAACCAGTCATATAGGATTGAGCTCGCGAGCCGGAGCTACACGAGGCTACAACACATGGCGTACGACGGGGCGCTTAATGGCTGAGAAGACACAATCAGGGGCGTTGAACAATATTGCTGAGGATGACGGGGCCGGTGTGCCGCGATCGCAGCGGGTGCTAAAGCGAGCGATCGCCCTATCAGAGGGGCAGTTTTCCTTAGTGCTGGTGCGGTGTAACTACGGGGCCCTGGAGCAAGCATGGATTGAGGGATTGCCGAAGCAGGATCCTTGGCAGGGGCTCCACTGGGTTCATGTGTCGCCAGAGTTGCAGGATTTATTGGAACCTTTGGAAGCAACGACGGCAACGGGTCAGCCGACGGCGGTGATGGTGTCGGGGCTCAGTAATTTGGCGACGCTGGACGAAGTGCTGGTGCAGGCGAACCAGTTGCGCGATCGCTTCAAAAGTTTGCCCTGTCCGGTGGTGCTATGGCTGTCGGATCGAGCGTTGGAAAAATTTGCGCGATTTGCACCCGACTTAAAAAGCTGGGCGGCGACGCCGGTGGTGATGGAGGTGTCCCCCGATGAGCTGTTGGGATTTTTGGGCGATCGCACGGAAGCGATTTTTCAGCAGGCTCTGACGGTGTCTGGAGCCTACAGTTTAGAGCTGCCTATCGGTGAGTTTTCCATTGCACCTCAAATATTTCAAGGACTAGTGGAAGGGCGCGGAGAGCTGGCAGAAGCGGGGATGCCCTGTCCGCCCACTTTGGAAGCAGACTATTTGTTCGCCTTGGGATTAGAAGCCTATAGTAGCCAGGAAATTGATAAGGCTCGGGGGCTATTTAAAGAATGCGGACGGTTTTGGGAAAAGATTTTAAGGGAGGAAAAAACCTCTAACGAGGGCACAGAAACCTCCTCAAGCAAGCAGCTCCGCAATGGACTCAATAATGGCAATTTAGACGGTAATTTAAGCCCTAACCATCAGAATACCGACGGCGAAAATGCCGATGGCGAAAAAGAAAAAGAGAAGCACCCTTGGAACCAAAATGATCGAGCCATTAGCCGATACTCTTTGGCGATTTATTGGCTAAGCCGTTGCTATTGCTGGTGCGATCCTTACGAAGGGCCCCTGGAGCGATCGCCCAAGGTGGAGACGTCCCAGGATTGTGCCGATGATGTTGGGGACGATCAGAACGTCAGGAACGGTGGCAAACGACGATGGGAGCGGGCGGCGGCAGTTTTAAAAGGTGGCGTTGAGCAGGTGCGAATCCATCCTCGCCAAGATTGGGTGGATCGGTTTTTGGTAGGTCCCTATGGTGAGTGCTTAATGGCGTTGGGGGATTGGGATGGGCTTTCGGAGCTTATTAGCAGTGCCCTAATTCGCCATCGTCAGGCGCGGCGCGGCTTAGAAATTGCCCGCGACCATCGCTTTTTGGGGGAAATTGCCCTGGGACGGGGACGATGGGCGACGGCGGAAGATGCTTTTAAGCGAGCGTTGGGCAGTTTGGCCCAAACGTTATTTGGGGAGTCGGCGAATTTTGCCCTGTGGCCAGACCGCTCCGCCAGCAAAATTCAGCTCGGCAACTGGGTGGTACCGACAGACGTTGCGGTGCGCCGGGGAATTTACCTGTGGCGGCTGGCGGTGGCCCAGTGGCGATCGCGCCAGGGATTAATGGCGATCGAATCGCTGGTGTGGGCGCGGCGAATTTTGGAAGGGCTGCCGGGCAGTGAAGCGCCGTTGTTGGCGGTGTTGACCCTGCTACGGGAAATTTATTTTGCCCAGGGACGCTACCTATCTGCGTTTCGCACTAAGCAGGAGCTGCGGCTCACCCAGCATCGCTTTGGACGACTGGCATTTATTGGACCGAAGCCGCTGGAGCCCTATGGGGACGGGGATGAAGAGGGCGTCAAGGCGGTGACGGTGGGAATTGCCCCAGAACTACAGGCGTCGGGGCGGTCCCAAGATGTGGAAAATCTGATTGGGCGGCTGGGGCGTAATGATCAGCCGGTGACGGTGATTCATGGGCAGTCGGGGGTAGGAAAAAGTTCCATTATTGGCGCAGGGCTGGTGCCGGAGCTACAGCGGCGTACCGTGGGCGATCGCGAGGCGGTGCCGGTGATTGTGGATCGCTACACGGACTGGGTGATGTCCCTGGCGGCGGCGCTGGATCTGTCGGGGCCTCGGGAAACCATGTCCCCGACGCGATCGCCCCAGCCGCCCCAGCCTTCCGCCGCACTGAAATCCCTGCTGCCCTCCAGCGTAGTGGCTGAAGCGGCTGCCATTGCGGCCGCCAAAGTGCGCCGTCCTTTGGGACCTACTCCCTCCAAGGTGAACCTGATGGATCGGTGGTCCCAGTGGGAAGATTTGTCCCTTTCGGGGACTCAGCCGTCGGATCTGGGGTTAAATAGCGCGTTAGCAAAGTTAATGCTGACCCAGGTGGTGGAGAGACTGCGGCACAATGGCGAGCACCAAAAGCTAACGGTGCTGATTTTTGATCAGTTTGAGGATTTTTTCCTCACCTGGCCTCGCTATCGCGATCGCCAATTGGGCTTTGAATTTCTACGCGACTGTTTAAACCTGCCCTACGTCAAGCTGATTTTCTCCATGCGGGAAGATTATCTGCACTTTCTGCTGGACTGGGAACGGACGATGGTGCTAGACGCCATTGATAACAATGTGCTGGATCGCCAGGTGCGCTACGGCATTGAAGAATTTTCCACCGACGATGCGATCGCCACGGTGAATAGCCTGGTGGAGCGATCGCAATTTTCCCTGGAACCGGACCTAATTGACGCCCTGGTAAAGGATTTGGGAGCCGAGTCGGGACGGGTCAACCCCATTGAGCTACAGGTGGTGGGGGCACAGTTGCAAACGGACTGCGTCACCACATTGTCCAGCTATCAGCAGTATTACGGCTCCAAAAACCAGGTAGTGGAGCGGTACTTGCAACACACCATTCGCGATTGCGGAGCACCGAGCGAGAACATTGCCTGGCAGGTGCTGTATTTACTAACGGACGAAAACGGCACGCGACCGCTGAAAAATCGCTCCGAGCTGGAAATTGCAATTGGGGTGACGGGAGAACGCCTGGAAACGGTGCTGCAAATCCTGGAAGGCGCGGGATTGATTATGGTGTTTCGCGATCGCGCCAGTTGGCTTTATCAGCTCGTGCACGATTACCTGATTAGCTATATTCGCCAACAGCGCCAGGCCACGGAACAGGCCCAGTTTCGCCTAACCCAATCCCAGCTCAACCGAGTGCTGCGGCGACGAGTGCGGGAATTATATGGAGCCGGGGCGGTACTGGTGATGCTGCTAATTTCCTCCATGGGACTGGCCTTAAGCGGAGCCGCCGGCAAAACTGAGGCGGAAATCCAAGCCATGACCGCCAACGCTGAATTTCTGAGCAATGGGGGGCAGCCCTTTGAGGGCATGGGGCGAGGGCTATCCGCATGGCAGCGTTTACAGGATCGTCAGTGGTCCCTATGGGGCAATTCGTCAGCCTTAGCTCGCAGCGAACTGCATCTGGCGACGACGTTGGGGCAAGCGCTGGTGGGAATCCGCGAATTTAACCGCCTGGAAAGTCACACCAATATTGTGTGGTCAGTGGTCCATAGCCCTAAGGATCGCTATTTTGCCTCCTCGGGCACTGACGGCACCGTGCGCCTGTGGCACAGCAGTGGTCAGCCCGTTTTGAAAGATGGCAAACCGTGGGTGTGGCAGCAGGATAGTAGCGCCAGTAGCATTGCCTTCCATCCGGACGGCACCGGAATCGCCATTACCAATAACGGCGACCAGCCTGTGGTGACCCTGGTGAATTTGGACGGGGAAGCGATCGCCACGTTAAAAGGTCACAGTTCGGATATTTACAACGTGGCGTATGGCCCCAACGGGCGGTTTATTGCCACCGCCAGTACTGATAAAACCGTGCGTCTGTGGACAACGGCGGGAAAATTGGTGCGGGAAATTACCGGGCACACCGAAGCTGTGGAGGCGGTCACGTTCAGCCCTGATGGGCGCACTTTGGCCACCGCCAGCGACGACAAAACCGTGCGCCTGTGGTCCCTGGCAGGCGAGGAACTTCAGCAATTTACTGGACACACCGACTGGGTCTTTAGTGTGGACTTTAGCCCCGATGGCAAAACCCTCGCCAGTGGCAGCTATGACGGGACCGTAAAGCTATGGTCCCTGGCGGTTGAAGAAGAGGCACCAGACAATGGTCCAAGCCCCAATCCCATTACCTTGGCGGGGCATAGCGATCGCGTATTTTCAGTAAGATTCAGCCCCAATGGCGAAACCCTAGCCAGCACCAGCGAAGACAAAACCATCAAAATTTGGTCCACCAATGGCACCCTGCAACAAACGTTGGTGGGGCATACGGACCGGGTTACCAGCGTGGCGTTTAATCCCGACGGCGTCGGTTTAATCAGCGCCAGCTACGACACCACCGTGCGCCTGTGGCAGCTCCAGTCCCCCATGCCTAACCGTCAGCGCCATGGCGATCGCATTTACGGTATGGATATTAGCCCCGATGGCGATCGCATTGTTACCGGCTCGGTGGATGGGGAAATTAAGCTCATGCACCGGGGCGGCACCTTGGACCGCATCATTAGCCCGTCCAACAGTTCTGAAACCGAAGGCATTTACGACACCGTATTCCACCCCGCCAGCCAAGTTTTTGCGGTGGTGAGCGAACAAAGCGGCACCCAGCTTTGGTCAATCCAAGGGGACCTACAGCGCGCCTTTGGCATTCGCTGTGAGGGGGGCGACCAGGGCTGCGATCGCGCCAGCTCCGATAAAATTGCGTCCACCAGTGTGGCATTTGCTCCCGATGGAGAAAGGGTGGCGATCGCCTATGAAGACGGCGCAATTCAGCTATGGACCACTGACGGTGACATGATCCAAGCCTTGGAAAAGCCAGCTTCCGAAAAGCAACGCTTAAATCTAGAAGTTCAGGACCAACCGCTATTAAAAATCAACCGGGTTATTTTTAGTCCTGATGGTCAGCATATTGCCGCTGCCAGCAATGACGGCACTATCCATCTATGGAACAGTGAGGGTAAATTTCTGCGGCACATCACGGGGCATGCTAACTACGTGTCCGATATTGCATTCAGTCCCGATAGCCAGCGCTTAGCATCGGCGGGCGGTGACAAAGTTGCGTACGTGTGGGATTTAGGTGGAAAGCAAGTAAATCAGCTCCCCCATATCGACGCCGTAACCCGAATTCACTACCACCCCTCCGGCGACTTCCTAGCCACCGGCTCCTGGGACGGCTTAATTACCCTGTGGAGCAACGACGGTAGCCAGATTAAACAAATCAAAGACCACAGCGACGGCATCGGCAGCGTTAAATTCAGCGCCGATGGTGAATGGCTAAGCTCCTCCGGCTACGATGAAATCGCCATCTTCCGCCACCTGGACACCTCAGAGCTAGTGCGCCGCAGCTGCTTCTGGCTTAAAGATTACCTGGATGCCAAGGAATCGGGCGATACGGGCGACAGGGAAGGACTTCTTCTCGACATCTGTAAAAGTAGCTATGGTCCGAGCCAAGCAGAATCATGAGAACAATTTCTACGGTGAGACTTCGCTGTAAGAGAATTGGAGACTCCTAATGATCAGCAAGATTCAGGTTGAAGTTTCTTCCTTGAGGGTTATTTGAACCCGAGCGTAGATTCTTAGTAGCAATCTCTCAAGTGATCTTTGACCAGCAAAAGTAACCTTGGGATTTAAGAGCCGGAGTTGGATAAGTTGCTACGCCTGAACAATTCACCCTTTTTTCGTTAGCAGCAATTGATACGACGCAATAAATCAGGAAAGTGACACCTTAACCTTGCTTTTTATGAGGTTTTATTCTCCTGAACCGCATAGGATCAATTCACACTCTCATTGCTCCAGGATGTGGAGTCGAGGTCAATTGTTAGCGGCTTATCCAGCTTATCCGCCGCCCAAAAAACAAATTTAATATTTGTTGAAGTGACCGCCTAGTATTTATTCTCATAAGTTAAAACTAAAAACATGCAATTGCTAATGGGTTGGAACCTAACGTTCAAGTCAGGGCTATGTACAACCTATTCGATTGGTTTTTAGAGTTGTTGGAGAGGCTCGCATGAGTGAGTTTAAGGGGACGGTTAGCCTCGATAAGCCGTTTTTAGAGCAACCAGAAATTGCTGAATTTTTAGAATTTCCAGAGGATTTAGCATTTCCTCGCGCCATTTTAAATCGACTGATAGTTATTATTGAGCGCTTTATTCTGGATGACTTGCGGCACGAGTATTCGACTTCTGCTCCCAGGCTAGCTGGACTGCAATTAATCTGTGAGTTTTCTACTGGAGAAATGGCTGACGATGGGGAAGATCTAGAAAATGAGAATAGGTGGGTGCATCGAACAGGGTGGGTAAGTCGGCCGACATTAGAGCCAGATCACGAAACTCTCAACTCAACAGAACGCTGGCTTTTACATGAGAAATTGAATCGATTAAACAGCCGTTGTCATGAGTGTGTAGTTGCTCGAGCCCTCCGCAGCCATAATGAAAAGTTGAGGGTGGCGACAGCTATAGATGTGGATTTCCTTATTTCTGAGAGCGATACCGGCGAGGATTATATAGTCCTCTCACGAGGACTGGAGGGTAGCGGCGCAGCAGGGGAGATTGAAACTGTAATTAAGCTTCAGCAACAGACGTCATGTTGTGTTTCGGATAATGGAACTCCGCGTGATCAGCCGCGACAACCGGGGGGGTTGCCGACTCACTGCGATACTGGGCAATGCGGCTAGCTTTTCACTTGGCTGACCCCATACTTAAACACGATAGAGGTTTGGGTAACATTAATGAAATGGCTTTCCGTTCTTATCTTGAGCCTGTTTTTGGGCAGCGTAGACTTATTGTTAGTGCAAGGGAAAGTTGTATCAGCTAATTCTTGCAGCTCTTCAAGACTTGAGTCTCTTATCGAAAAGCTTAAAGTCAGTGATTCTGGCATTCAAAATATAGTTGGCTGTGGATCCATGGCAGCGGATCTGCTAATCAATTACTTGAACGACGAAAACAAGGAGTTGCGAGCACGGGCTATCTACTCTTTAGGTGAGATTGGCGCAAACGATCAACTATCGGAAAAGTCGAATAGGGTTGTTCAATTATTCATCGAGCTATTGGATACGGAAAAGGAAGTAGTTGTCCGTACGCAAATCACCTATGCATTGGGACATGTGGGTAAATCTTCAGAGTCTGCTCTGTACACCTTGATTGCTTTACTTCGTAATCCTTCGGAATTCAACGAGGCTAAAACTGGGGCTGCCTTTTCTTTGAGGAATATTAGATTAAATGAGCAAGATGCTATTGATGCCTTGATACTTGCCCTTGAAGATTCAAGTAATTTAGTACAAAGCGAGGCAGCAAGCTCTTTAGGAGCTTGGAGTACAGATATTAAGTTAAGCCGTGAAAAAGTAGTTAAGGCTCTAATCAAATTGCTCACTGATGACTCTTCAGGTGTTCAGATTAGCGCGGCTAAAGCTTTGGGAAAGATGGTCACAGAAAGTTACATCAGGTCTACAGAATTGGAGGAGGTGAAGACAGCGATAAATTTAGTTTCCCTGGTGAATTCCGCTTTGGCAAAGCCCAGCCTATCGACAGGAGAGATTGATGTAGTTAAAAAGTCCGTATCTCAAAACTTACAAGACTTACAAAATCGAGCAGTATTCTTAGCGCTATTTCAGTATTTCTCAAGTTTTCAAAAGCTGCTGTCTATCCACTCTGTAATATGGCTGACGCTAATATTTTTGTATCCTAAGTTTCGCCCTATTCAAGCTTTCATTCTTTGGCATCCCTGGATGCGTCGTTTTTTTGGCGCAGGGTATGTGGGTTTGGCTTTAACTTGGATCCCTTTCCTTCGCCAGAAGCTATTCGAACCATTTCGGGAGTCCCTCCTCGCCGATGCCGATTTGTTCAGTTTTGAAGAGGAAGCATACTTCCCCTCAGTAAGTGTTAGTAGAAAAGGGAAAGAAGACGTCCAAGTTTTGCAAGCTGCGATTCCAGAATTTAAGGGACAAATCTTACTGGAAGGGGCGTCTGGACTTGGAAAAACAATATTTCTTCGCTACCTGTGCCATCGTTCGAAGCGAATCGTAGTGTACTTGCTGGCACGCCGCTGCCAGGATGGGGTCATACAAGCAATTCAAGAGAAGCTCCATGGGGAAAAAATCAAAGACTCAAGGTTCCTAAGAGACTTGATTTATAGTGGGGCGATCACTATCTGCATTGATGGTTTAAATGAAGTCAACGCCGATACCCGAGCAAAGATAGTTGAGTTTACAGAAAATTATTTTAAGGGAGACATAATTTTAGCGACCCAGCCCATGGACTGGCAAGAATCAACCACTGCCCGAAAATTTATCATTCAGCCTCTAGATAGCCAGCAGATTCAAGGTTTTCTCCTATCTCGCGCTACGACATTGCCCAAAAACAAGAAACTACAAGGGGAAGACTACAAACAAGCCTGCCGTAAATTTCTCTCTGAAGCATTGGAGCAGGAAACGCAAACACCAGAACTTGTAGCAATGCGTAGGATTTTGTCCAATCCTATGGACCTTTCTACTGTCTCTTTAATGGTCGCGTCGAAGATCGAGCCTAAATTATTTCAATTGCAGCAGCAGCTCTACGACACTGTGGCAGAGGAGTATCAAGCTGAGCAAGGGAAACCTTTTCCCATAAAAAAATTTGCAGAAACTGTCTATCAAATGCGCCTTGATGATGCGACAGACATACCGGAGAAAAAATTTCTTGCCGAAATTGGACTTCTTGTGGAGCATCGCATGGTGATTGTTCGTCAATCTGTTGACTCAGAAGGGAGTCCATCAGAAAGTTGGCGTTTTCGACACGACAAAGTGATGGAGTTTTTCTTAGTGCGTGCTTTGCGTGAATATCCAGATCGCCAAACACAGCATTTGAACGATCCCAGATTTCAAGGAGCTTACTTTATGCTGGCTAATGTCCTTGAAGTTGAAGACGCTATGGCGTTGCGTGAAATATTGCTGCAAAACGCTGCGGATACGAAAGAGCACACGGTGAGTGACGAATTTATTCGGTTGTTACGTGCGCGGCGAGTTTAGAGCTAGTTCGATGAGTGGAAGGTAATTTACGGACTGCTTGAATGAATTAGAGCTAGTTTATAAAGTAAATCTGAAGCACCGCGCAATGCAGAATCGCCAT
>ERZ1740067.502-NODE-502-length-31126-cov-5.297802_pt1 | contig 31126 bp, 34 predicted proteins | sample MGYA00581736_ERZ1740067 | MGnify/ENA primary metagenome ERZ1740067 (study PRJEB43018, sample SAMN04849236) | marine metagenome | isolation source: floating plastic debris | place: Pacific Ocean | collected 2008-08-27 | study: EMG produced TPA metagenomics assembly... | reverse complement strand
GATCGGCAGCCACGGCGGCCTCAAGGGACAAACCCTTGTAGCCTGTTCGCTCACCAAAAACATTGCGCGCACCCAGCATTTCAATAAGGCCGTGCGCCGCTGTCTCTCGGCCGGCTGCGCGTGGCGCGCCGTCTCGAAGGGTTGAAAAAAACAGAACGGACAGATCATCGGGCAGCCCTTCGACGGCGCTTTGGGCATCATTCCAGGACTGCTCCACATCAGTGCGAAGTGACTTCCCTATCTCCTCCACATTGAGCGCTGCGGCAACCACGTCTATCTTCTCTAATATAGCGTCCATGGAATAGCTGGCGGGCAGTTCGATCATCTCCACGCCAGACACACGCAATTGCTCTAAGGCACCGGGCGGACCGGCAGCGCCGCTGAGCAGAAGAAGGTCGGGCTCAACAGACAGGACGCCTTCTGCCGAGAGTTGCCGCACGTATCCCACTTTTGGTGTGTCCTGTGCAGCAGCTGGAAATACACTCGTGCTGTCGGTGGCAACAAGCATGTCACCCTGGCCCAAAGCATAAACGATCTCAGTCAAATCGCCCCCAATGGACACGACGCGCTTGTCGGCGTGTGCAGGAGCGCCCAAAAGCCCGGTACAAAACAGAATGATGCAGAAAACGGACGTATGTAGACGGGGCATTATCGGGGCGAATCCAATGACATTTCTATTGAAAAGGTGACAGAGGCAGCGGGTTTTTGCAAGTGAGTGTCAACAGCGCTTTTCACACTGCGACGATGTGAGCGCGGCGCACCTGCCCTAGGGACAATCGACTAAACTCTCCCTTGCAAGCTGCAGCGGATCGACGCGCGTTGACGTGCCTAGCGAATGCCGTATGAACAAAGCATTTGAGGTACTTGGCTGGCGCGAGACCATGTTTGACCCCCACAATCATCGATTTAGCAACGACGCACTATCCCATAACTCCAGCATTTGTGCGCGCGCATGATGCGGCTTGGCCTAAGCATAGTGGTGGCGGCCACCCTTGCTGCTTGCCAGCCGCAGGCTGAGGCTCCGGCAGCGCCAGACACTACGCCCAGGCGTATCGTCAGCCTAGACTATTGCGCTGATCAATACGTTCTTAAATTGGTAGAGCCAGAGCGAATCTTAGCTGTTTCAGAAGATGCGGAGCGACCGTTTTCTTACATGCGGGAAGCCGCCAAGGGCGTTCCAAAAGTACGGTCGTCCGTTGAGGATGTGCTGGCCTTGAAACCCGATCTGATTGTGCGGGCTTATGGCGGTGGACCCCAAGCGGGCACCTTTTTAGAACGCGCAGGCATTCCGGTGCTAAAAGTCGGCTTCTCCCGAAGCCTAGATGCAGCGAAAATGGTTATTAGAGACATAGCCAACGGGCTTCACGCCAAGGCAGCCGGCGCAGCTGTCATCGCCGATATGGAGATGCGCCTTAAGGCGCTTGCACACAGCGCATCTGGCAAATCGGTGCTTTACATGACACCGGCAGGCGTCACGACGGGGCCAGGATCAGATGTCCATGAAATGATTTTAGCCGCTGGTTTACAGAACTTTCAAACCGAGGCCGGCTGGCGACCTTTGCCTTTGGAGAGGCTCACGCACGAGCAACCAGATTTGATTGCCGCCAGCTTCTTTGATGCAAAAACCAACCACCCCAATGCCTGGAGCGCCATGCGCCATCCAGTGGCGCGCAAGCAACTGCGCGATGTCCCCACAGTCTATTTGGACGGAGCTTGGACAGCCTGTGGCGGCTGGAATTGGATGGATGCCATTGAGGCTATGGCGGCCGGCGCGCAGGGCTTGTAGAAGAGGGGGTATGAACCAACACTGGCTGATCCCCGGCCTCATCTCAGCAGCGATCATCAGCGTGCTTGCTGCCTGCTTCTTAGGCGCCACCCCGATGGCGGTGGGACGCATTATAAGCGCGCTTGTGAGGCAAGGCGATCAAAGCGATGTCACTATCCTCTGGCAAATCCGACTGCCACGCGCTTTAGCGGCTTTCATTGTCGGCGCAGCGCTAGGGACAAGCGGGGCGGCACTGCAAGGCCTGCTTCGCAACCCGCTGGCTGAGCCAGGCATTTTGGGCGTGTCCGCCAGCGCCTCGCTGGGCGCTACCTTCGTGCTGTATTATGGCTTAGCTGCAGTCTCTGCCTGGGTTGTGCCAAGCGCTGCTATTTTAGGCGCCCTGCTAGCGACCAGCCTTATCACCTTTGCTGCTATCCGCGTGCGCTCGGTTGTGACCCTTATCTTAGTGGGGGTCGGCCTATCCAGTTTTTCTGGCGCCATGATGACGTTGCTGATGAACTTGGCGCCCAACCCCTTCTCGCTATCTGATTTGATCAATTGGATGCTTGGCTCAGTGGCCAATCGCAGTTTCGTTGATTTGGCTTTTGTCGCGCCTTTTCTGCTGGCGGGCTTTGCCATCCTATTCACCACAAAACGTGGCCTCACGGCGTTGACGCTGGGCGAGGAAGCGGCCAGCGGCATTGGCCTCGATATCAAGCGCCAGCGCATACTGGTTGTGCTTGGTGCGGGCCTGCTGTCGGGCGCTGCCGTCGCTGTTGCCGGCGCCATTGGCTTTGTTGGTATCATCGCGCCCCATGTCGTCCGCCCCTTTGTGGACTATGATCCAGCCCGCACACTGTTGCCGTCAGCCTTGTTGGCTGGCGTTATTCTGGTGATTGCCGATGTCGCCGTGCGGCTTGCGCCGACGAGCAATGAATTGAAACTGGGCGTGGTCGCTGCTTTGATCGGAGCTCCAGCCTTTGTATGGATCGCCATGCAGCGCCGGGCGGCAGCCGCATGACCAAACTTGACGTCCAGGACATCACCGTGGAGGTCGGAGCAACGCCCCTCGTAAAACAGGCCAGCTTTACGCTGCGGCCAGGCGAACTGGTTGCACTTGTGGGGCCGAATGGCGCTGGCAAGACCAGCTTATTGCGCGCATCCCTGGGCCTGGAGCTTGTCTCGACCGGAATATCCCAAGTCAATGGGAGAGACGTCACAGCGCTGAGCCCATCTGCGCGCGCAAAGGCTATCGCTTACCTACCCCAGCAACGTCCACTCGCCTGGCCCAGCCGGGTCCGCGACATCGCGCTTTTAGGCCGCTTTGCCTATGGTGCAAGCCCAGGGCGCATCACGGCAAGAGATCAAACAGCCGTGTCAGCCGCCATGCAAAAGACTGACATTGGGCATTTAGCGGATAGACGGGCGGATACTTTGTCCGGCGGAGAGCTTGCCCGCGTCCATATTGCGCGCGCGCTGGCCGCACAAGCGCCCATCCTGATCGCAGATGAGCCAACAGCCGCGCTTGATCCGCGCCATCAATTGCGGGTGATGGATGTGATCAAAGCCTATGTCAGCGATGGCGGCGCTGTTTTGGTTGTGTTGCACGACATTATCTTGGCAGCGCACTATGCGAGCCGAATCATATGGATGCAGAGTGGCAGGATTGTCGCCGACGGCCCGCCGCAAGAAACGCTGACGACAGACCGCATGGCAGACGTCTTTGGTGTAAAGGCCGCAGTGTCCGGCGGCACTCTGCGCGTACTAGAAGCGCTTTAATACAACCAATGGCTGATATTGCATGAGACAGCGCCTGATGTTCACAATCGACGCCTCATGGGGTTTGCGTCAACATTTAGACAAACTGTATCGTTCGTTAGAATGTAATATTGTAACTAACGCGCGTATTGTACGATCCAGATTCGTTGCGACGGGCCTATCTTTGGGAGATTAGAAATGCCTGCTTATTTGAAGCATGGCGGGGCACTCGATGCCATGAAGCGGGCCTTTCCCAAGGCAGAAACGCCATGGATTGATTTGTCCACGGGCATCAATCCATGGCCCTATCCTGTGAGAGATATTGAGGCATCACATCTGCCAACAAAAGCGGCGCATGATGCCTGCCGCAAAGCCATGGCGGCTGATTTTGGCAGCAACGCTGCGGCGACTTTGCCGACGCCTGGCAGCTCAATCATTATTAGCTTGCTGCCACATATTCTCTCTGCGAAGAGCGTTGCTATTATGGCACCAACTTACGGTGATTATGCCCGTGCTTGGAGCAAAAGCGCCGTGCGCAATGTGTATGCACTGTCCGAACCCGCTGATATCTTGATCGTCTGCCGACCCAACAATCCTGACGGTCGGGTCATCCCCCGTGACGACCTGATTGAAGCGCTGAAGCGGCAACGCCGCCGCGATGGCTGGCTGATTGTGGATGAGGCGTATATGGACCTGACGCCCCAAGACAGTCTGGCCTCCCTGGCTGGTCAAGACAATTTGATTGTCCTGCGCTCCTTCGGAAAGTTCTATGGCCTGGCGGGCATGCGCCTTGGAGCGCTGCTCGCGCCGCGCACGGTATTGCAGGAAATGTCGACATTACTTGGGGAATGGCCGATATCTGCACCAGCACTCCAGGTAGGCGTTGCCGCATATACTGACCCCGCCTGGCAGGCCGCAACACAGCTGCGGCTCGCAAGCGCGCGCGCACGCCTTGATCCAATCCTGGAAGACAATGGTCTCTTTGTCGTCGGTGGCACGGACTTGTTTCGCTATGCGGCAACAGAAAATGCAATGGCGCTATGGCAACGCCTGGGCAACGCGGGCATTTCTATCCGGCGCTTTGACTGGACTGAACGCTATGTGCGCATTGGCTTACCACCGGATCAATCAGCAGAGCAGCGCCTGGCAGATGCCCTTATGCAAGAAGACTGCCTTTTAGACTGAGAGGCAAACCCGCTGCCACAAAGACAGCAGTGTCCGCCTGTTCAGCAAACGCTTGGTTTAGACGCCCTTGGGCATCGCGAAATCGGCGTCCAAGCGGCGTCTGTGGCACAAGACCCAGACCGACCTCATTGGAAACGAACACCAACGGGCATTGGGCAACCCGTGATGCGTTGAGGACAGCTTTGACCTCGGCATCTACATCGCGATCATGATGCATCACATTCGAGAGCCAAAGGGTCAAACAATCGATCAAGACAGCACCAGCTGTCGCACCGGCAGCCTCAATAGCTGCCACCAGATCCAGCGGCGCTTCCATCACCTGCCAATGGTCTCCCCGCTCAGCCTTATGGCGGGCGATCCGGTCTTGCATTTCCGCATCCAGCGCTTCAGCAGTCGCCACAAAACAGGGCTGCTTAGCACGGCTTTGAGCCAGTGCTTCGGCTTCCTTCAAAGCTAACGTGCTTTTTCCAGACCGGGCACCGCCTAAGATCAACACCATTGGTTGTTGTTGCATAAAGGCCCTAAATCAAAGGCTCAAAACCATAACCAGACATAGTGAGCATAAAGAAAAAGATGGAAGTGCTGAAGGCCAAACGGTCTTAAAATACCGCAACTAAATGCGCTGGTTACGCGCGCTGGTAACACGCTCCAAAAACCGGTCCAAGGCAATATCAATTTGACGATATACCTGAATGAAGTCTTCTAGGGGCTTGTGCACAGGGTCTTTTATGATGGGCGCCGCGCCACTTGTTGGCGCTAAATACGCCAGATTGAAAATATGCGCCGGCACATCACGAGCGACGTGGCTGAGCTCCTGAGCAATAATTGGATCAAAATGCAAGATGAGATCCACCTTGGCCAAGTCGATTTCACTCACATGGTGCGAGCGATGATCCGTTAAACGCACCTTGAACTGGCGCGCTGCCTTTCTGGCTTCTGCCGGAGAAGCACGGCCACTGCGCGGTAAGGTGCCTGCCTCCATAACATCAAGCGGCACCTTCTGTAGCTTCGCTTTCTTTTTCAGGAGCCTGGCGGCAAAGGGGCTGCGGCAGATATTGCCCCGGCACAAGACCGCCACCACCAAATCCCCGGGATGCGCTGTGAGGTATGAATCCAAAGCATCCAGTGCGGCGGCTTGTTCGCGCCGGGCCAACACCGGGACCTTGGAGGCAATGCGCCCCCGCAAGTCGCGCCAGAACAGCTTTAGGTCTTTATGATGCGGACGGCGATCGCTCAAGTCCCGCGTATCAAGCTTGTCTAAATTGAGCGCATAGCGCCAATAGCCAAACATGCTGGTCAACAAGTCTCGCGCTCTTGCCCAGGTCGGATGAGTGACTGCGGTAACCGTTCGCTCAGAAAGGGAATTCAAATCATTGGTCAGATTACGCCCGTAAACCGGGATTTTATAGGATAAGCGGCTCCCGCGATCGCCTTCGACAAGCAGCTTGTAATAAAGTGCTGGGAAATCGACCCCCGCCGCGATGGCCAGTGGTACCGACCCCCATAAGCGGGCGTTGACCTCCAGCAAAATATGCGCGCCTGTTTCCCGATTGTGGCGAAACTCAAACATGGCGAGGCCCGTCAGATTTCGGGCCCGCGCCATCTTCTCCACATCATCCATCATCGAAGGATGCAGCGGCGCGCTTTTACGATAAGAGCTGCCGCCGCCCGTTTCCGGTTCATGCACGCGTTGGTGCTGAAATGCCTGCAAGATATCGCCTTGATCGGCCAAAACGGAAATGCCGACACCGCTGCCGGGGAAAACAGCTTCAATGAAATACGTGTCCCAGCTTTCCATGGCGGTCAGCGCATCAAACAATTCGTCCGGGGAATGGGCCAGGCGCACCGACCGGCGCGAGAACAGATTTTCATCCACGAAGGAGCGACTTGGCTTGATGGCCACGGGCAAGCCAAATTCACGTATCAAGTCAGAGGCGCCCTCTTCCGGATCAAACACACGGCCTTTGGCGACTGGCGCACCCACTTCAACCGCACAGTCCCGGGTTTTTATCTTGTCGAAAAAGGTATCAAAGGCCTCATCGTTGACAATGCCGAGCACGGTGTCGGCAAATCGCTCCCTGGCGTGATAGAGAGGTAGGATCCCTTTTTCATTACACGGCAAAATGAAGCTATAACCCACCCGCTGATGGAGGCGCTCGACGGCATCGAGCCAGCCTTGCGGCGATAAATCATGGGGCGGAAGGTCTACGCGGCGCGTGATGTATTGAGAAGAAAGGGCGGGCGACGCCCAGTTTTCCGGGGCCACATGAACATCTAATCCAAGCCGACCAAGCGAGCGCACCGATGCAAGAAAAGACCGGTTGTCATCACCAAGAACGAGGACTTTGTTGGCCATCGGAAAAAACCCTAGGCCGCCTGCGACAGCATGGTGTCGCGAGCGCTTGCGGCAACCGCATAAAACCGATCCGGGCCAGCCGGGATACCACCTAGGTCTTCCGCAAAAAAGCGCAGAAAGCCCTCCATCTTTATCAGCAAAGCATTGCGCGCAGACTCCGTGGGGGAATAAGGCGTGTACCCCACCGCAGCAGATGGCGAATGAAAGGACAGCGTAAAGAGCCGCACCCCGCCGGCATAAAGAGCCTGGGCCAGTGCAATCATTGTTTGTAGCGGCATGCCTTCAATCGTAAGCCGCGCTTGGCGCACAGCGCCTAGGCGCGCGGCGATAGAGGGCAGCCGCATTATAGCAGAGGCCCCTGCTTCATTCAGCACCAAGCTGCGCTGTCCCGCTTTGCACAAGAACCCGATATGGCCGCCGGAATGGGGAACGTGGAGCAAGCCGGCGTGCTGTGCGTCAAAGAACGCCATGGCAGAATGATCCCGCCAATTGGGTCCATCATGGCGGCGATAGTCCCAGCCCGGCGCAACAGAGAAATCAACCTCATAGCCGAGCGCCGCTAGAATGGCGCTGGTATTCGGCCCATACCCGTAACGCCCAGCCAGATAAGCCTTGGGCTGGAAGCCGAAGGTCGGGGTCAGAGTATTTGTGAGCGTTGTAATTTTCTCGCGCTCAACAGATTCTGGCAGGTTCCCCGGGAAGCTATTTTTATTGTTCACATCTTCCGTAAAGGGTGGGCACACCCAGGGATGTAGATGCGCTCCTAAAGTAGCGCGGCCTTCATCGAACAACGGCTTGAAGAACTGCACAGCCGGGTTATCGGCCAAAATTGGGTAGCCGCAGCTATAATGCGGTGCATGGTCGTAGCGCTCTGCTACAGCTTGAAAATCAGCCAGCGACGGGACATGCCGCACCGTATTAGCATTCCTGTCAAAAGGCGCGTTCCAGTCGAACTCTTCCTCAGTGTGGACAACGATGGCAAGCATCGGTGCCATATCGGCTGGAAAGATGAGGTCAGGGCCGCGCTGCGGCCACGCCGCCATGTCTACATACTTGACCATTGCTGCCGTTCAACTTGAGCCTGGAACAATCCACGTGGGTAAGCGAGAAACTCTAAAGGGCACTTAACTTGTTGCAGTACTAGCGCCTTTTTGCTGCCAAATTAAGGCCTTGTCGGCTCACTCAGCGGGCTGCACCAGTTCGCGAAAGGTGGACCAGCCCGTCGGACTAGCGTCCCATTGTTTCATTATCACCATATAGCGGCCCTTTCGGCGCACGGCAGCGCCGCCATCGCGCGGCGTCAAGACAAGCTCGTATAAGCCATGGGTGCTCGCCATATCGCCGCCAATGGACATGTTTTCCAGCGTATCTTTGAGCGCAGCATCAAAGCGCGAAAGAATGGCGCGATAATTGGCTTCTACCGCCTCCTTTCCGTCCAGAACGCGCTCAAAGGCCGGAATTTGAATCACCTCCGGGTGGAAAAAGTTCATCATGCCATCAACGTCGCCAAGGCGGTAAGCGGCAAATACCTGCGCGCGGGTCTCGTCTATAGCGGCTTTGTCATCTGGTAGCGTCATCTCGGGGTGTCCATTGCAGCTGGTAAAAGCGGCATAGCCACTTATCCCTAGCGTCATTCCAATTATCTGTCGTCGGCTTATCATGATAGGACACCACTCTACGAAATCCGATGGAAGGGTCAAACCATGGGAAACAAAGCGGCATTGAAACGCGTGATGCCAACGATGCTGAACCATGAAGGCGTTTGGGTGGGAGAATACCAACATATTGATTTAGAAGGTCATATCGTTGACGCGCACAGCTCTCATATCGTGTGCGAATTCCCGGATGATGGGCCTTACGCCTATGTTCAATACAACACGTTTACCTGGCCAGATGGACAGGTATTTAAGGCCGAACTACCAGGCACGTTGAAAGACGGTGCGTTATGGTGGGACGTAGACACCTTTCATGGCAAGGCTTGGGAGACAACCGAAGGTCTCATCTTGCTGCACCTGGTGCGCAAAGACCTTGAGGGCGGTGAATTCTTTGAAATCATCGTACCTGGCGGGGACGGCAAAACCCGTGCTCGAACATGGCATTGGTTCCAACACGGAACCTTGTTCAAGCGGACCTTATGCAACGAAAAACGTCAGATGTAGCAGTTCGACACGATAGGATGCACTGCAGTCGCGACGAGTGACCTTGTGACTAAAAGCGGCGGGGCGTAGTTTCCTTGGCATAGAGGAGCGCGGGCCCCAAGATGCAGGGCGCGCGGCATAATAATAACCCTGCTGATAGCGTCTTGACCGGCACAGAACTTGCTGTGCGTTTGCATTATGCAGGGAAATACCATGAATAAAGTCCACTTTCTCGCCGCCGCTAGCCTTTCACTTGGTATCGGCATGTCAGCGCTCACCGCACCCGTTGCCCAGGCCGCTGATGCGCAGCTGGAAAAAGCAACATCTAGCAGCATGAAAAAATGGGGCCGAAAAGTGTCCCATCAGTTACGTAATGCCATGGTGACGCCCGTGCGCTTTGAAAGCGCGCGGGAATATGGCTCTGTGACCTATACGCTGACGGTAGGGCGAGATGGCCAAATCCTCAGCGCTGAGGAGGTCATGCCGTCTCGCTATGACAGGCTAAACCAAGCCGCCGCTCAGACCATAGACAGATTAGGCCAGTTTTCACCATTCCCAGATACGGTGGACGCAGTAGCCGCAAACGTCCACCTAAAGCTCGCCTACAAGCCGCTGCCCGGCAGCATCCAGGATCGCCGCTTGAAAGGTTCAGCTGACTCAGATCTCTTTGATTTGGCCCAGCAAGGGAGCAACAGCAGCTTGAAGATCGTATGGCTTGATAGTCTGCCTGAAAACGCGCGCTAGAATCGGCGGCGGACTGCCCTAGCTACTAGGCCAGTCCGCCTTCAAATGCCTCATAGTTGTAACGCCCGCGTTTCAGTTTAACGGCTTATTAACCACTTTGGCTTGAAGATCGGCAGCGTAACGAGTTCGCCGCCACCAGCCAGAGGAAACGCGATCATGGAAGGCTTAGACACCCTGTTTGCAGGGGACCATACGACAGACTATCTAAAGGTCTGGAAATCGGCCTTAGTGCAATCGGTACGATCAGAAAAACCGGACTTTACCAACCGCCAACTAGCCCTCCTGCTGATTGTCTATCTTGAGCCAGGGCCGCATACGGTTCGCGGCCTTGCTGCGCAGCTCGGCGTTGCCAAACCCGTAATCACACGCGCACTTAATACCCTTGAAGAGATTAGCTATGTGAAGCGCAAACGGGATATGTCAGATAGACGGAACCTATTTGTTCAGCGCACCGTAAAAGGAGCTGTCTTCCTCAGTGAGTTTGCTGACTTTATCTCCCAGGCTGCCGATAAAGCACCTGAAGACATGGCTGGCACGGTGTTGCAAGCTGCCGGCTAGACAAAGCCCAAATGTCTAGGGCTTGCGTCACAGCGCCAGCCGCCTGGCTCTTTGCCGAACCCGACGAAAAGAGCCAAACCACCAGTCAATTGCTGTATGGTGAAACGCTAGATATTTTAGAGACGAAGCCCGCCTGGCTAAAGGTGCAGGCGGCGCGGGATCACTATGTGGGCTGGCTTCGCGACTATACTGCAGAGCCTTGCAACTGCGATGGGGATACCCAAACAGTTCAGGTGCCGTTGGCGCCAATTTATCTAACCCCTAACATCAAGCACAAACCGGTCGCCGCACTGCCTTTGAATGCGGCAGTAAAAGCGTCTCCTCAGCGCTTTGGCGCCAAGCCATCCTTTCTACGTCTGACAGACGGGCGCTATGTGATTGAGCGTCATCTCACGCCGCCGAGCGCAAAACCTAATGCCTTGCAAATCGCCAAGCAGTTTCTTGGCACCCCCTATGCTTGGGGCGGACGCACCTATGACGGGATCGACTGTTCTGGCCTAGTGCAAATGGCGCTTTGGGCCACCGGAACGCCATGTCCGCGCGATAGTGGGGATCAATGGGAGAACCTAGGACGCCCCCTGGCACATGAGGAGAGCCCGCTAGCGGGCGATCTGGTTTTCTTTCCAGGCCATGTGGGTTTTTATGCGGGTGAAGAAACACTGCTGCATGCCAACGCGACCCATATGTGCACCACGCTGGATCCGCTTGCTGACGTTATTGCTTGGGTCGCGCAGGAGCACGATAACCCGTTGAAAGGCTTTAAGCGCCTTAGCTAAAGGCGCATCTTATCAGTGTTTACTGATTTGCGTTTACTCGGCCTCTAGCCCAGCAACGGTTTGTGGTGGTTGCGGGAGCGAATCGGACTGATCACCATTGACCCAAAGATATTTGATAATGGCGGCCCGATCAGCCGGCTTTTTAAGGCCAGCAAAGGACATTTTGGTGCCGCGCAACCAGCTCGTCGGCTTCGTCAAAAAGGCATCAAGTTGCTCGAAGGTCCAATTGCCTTCTAGGCCTGCCATGACGGAAGAGTAGGGAAAAGCTGCATTATCCGCCACATCCTCACCCACCGTATTCCAAAGATTGGGGCCCGTTCCATTGGCGCCGCCTTCCTCAATCGAATGGCATTGTGAGCATTTCTTAAAGAGCCGCTGGCCTTTTTCGACCGTTGCGTCAGCCAATAGCTCGGCCAACGAAGGGCCTTGTTCAACAACGTCTTGTGTCGAGGCAGACGCCGCTTCGGGCACTTCAATGGGGTAGGCAACCGCTTCAGCCATCTCAACATGAAAAAGCTCTTCCGTGCCCCACATAATCATCATGACCAGCAAGGCGCTTGCCAAACCGCCCATGAACACCTTGTTCCACTCAAACGAGTCCATATGAATTCCTCGGTCGTGACCGACCATGCCTCCATCGAATTTGGGCGCACACTAGCCACGACTTTTTCTAAGCGCAAGTTCGATATCGTCGCGCTGTCCTATAGTTTAGTCCTAACGCCCTGGCCTTACCAAAGGCTTGCAAAAGCGGCAGAAAAACCGCTACGGGCTGGCATATGACGGTAGAGACCAACGTTAAGAATAAAATTGCCTTCCAAGGGGCTTTGGGCGCTTACTCCAATATCGCGTGTGAGGAGGCCTATCCTGGGTGGACGCCCGTGCCCTGCGTGACCTTTGAGGATGCCTTTGCGAAGGTCGAAAAGGGCGAAACAGACCGAGCCATGATCCCCATTGAAAACAGTCAAGCTGGGCGCGTGGCAGATATTCATTTCATTCTTCCAGAAAGCGATCTCACCATCGTTGGGGAACATTTTCTGCGGGTACGGCATTGCTTGTTGGGGACAGAAAAGAGTCAGCTTGCAGACATCGAGACGGTACTCAGCCATCCGCAAGCATTGGGGCAATGCCGCAAATACCTTAATAGCCAGGGGATAACGCCGGTTGCGCATGGCGATACCGCCGACGCAGCGCGCGTGGTTGCAAGACGCGCGGAGATATCGCGAGGAGCGATTGCCTCACGATTGGCGGCAACGACTTACGGCCTCAACATTCTGGCCGAAGACATTGAAGATGCCGGACACAACACAACGCGCTTCGTCGTGTTGGCGAAGACCCCACTTGATCCAGACCCTGCCGACGGCCCCATCATGACAACGATCATGTTTGAAGTGCGCAACGTGCCAGCGGCTCTATACAAAGCCCTGGGCGGCTTTGCGACCAATCGCGTGAACATGACGAAGCTTGAAAGCTACCTGACCGACGGCAGCTTCAACGCGACGCAGTTTTTCGCTGATATCGAAGGTCATCCAAACGACCCGCAAGTTGCCCGAGCACTGGAAGAGTTGGACTTTCACACCAAATGGGTGCGCGTTTTTGGCAGCTACACCCGCCAGCGCATGCGCGTGGCATCTGATGGTGAACGCTAAGCCCCACTAGTCCTGCTGGCACCGCAGGCGACTGGTATCAAAGCCATTTTTCCATTGGTTTATAAGGGCTTCAGCGCGCCCTAAATCACTGTCCGTCAAAATATCTTCAATGCTGCGCAAATAGCTCTCCCCATCTGGATCGCTGACAAGCCAGTTGCCCTTCGTCTTTTCCATGCCCAGCCACGCCCATTTATAGGCCGTGATCGGGTCATAGAAGACGCCGCGCCCCCAGCGATAGTGCTTGGACAGTTCAAGCCGCGCGACTATGCTTCCGGAATTCGCAGTCTTGAAAAAGGTTCGCGCGGATGTGCTATAAAGGCCCTTAGAGCAGGCAATCAAACCAAGCCGCTCCTGCGCCCGGCGAAATCCTTTTTCAGCTGCCTGCGCATATAGCCGCTCAGCGCGCAAATCATCTTTCGCCATGTGATACCCATATTCGATCATAAGGCCGAGGAAGAACAAATGTGCCGGGTTTTCCCGATCATAATCGCTAATGGACCAGCGGCGATACTGCGCTGCGGTTAACAGGCCTGGATTGTGGGGATCCTTTTCAAAATTATGGTTTTTTGGAAGAACGCAGAGCGGTTCAGGTCCCGGCGCGCCCGGAATCGCCACTTCCGGTGCATCGGGCACTGCAAAGGGAAGATCAGAAAACAAATCCATCTCTTCCGGCTCCTGCGCCAGGGCCATAATTGGCGACAAGACGAGTGCAAACAGGACGCATCTACACATCTTCAAGCCCAAAGGCAGCCAGTATAAACGCATATTCTTCCGCAACCTCTTCTAAGGACGCATAGCGACCCGATTTGCCTTGGTGGCCAGCGCCCATGTTCATCTTCAAAACGATCGGCTGGCTGCCTGTGTTCTTGTCCCGCAGCCGCGCGGCCCATTTTGCAGGCTCCCAATAAGTCACCCGCGGATCGGTCAATCCGCCGGTCAACATGAGCGGCGGAAACGCGGCGTCCTGGACATTTTCATACGGAGAATATGACTGAATAAGGGCATAGGCCGCGGGATCCTCAATGGGGTTACCCCATTCCGGCCATTCCATAGGCGTTAAAGGCAAGCTTTCATCCATCATCGTATTGAGAACATCTACGAACGGCACATGCGCCACCACAGCGCTCCAACGATCACCGCCGATATTCAGCGCCACACCCATCAAAGTGCCGCCAGCACTGCCGCCGGAAATACTGACATTGCCGCGCTGGCCATAGCCTTGGTCGATGAGGAAATCGGCGCAATCGACAAAATCGGTAAAGGTCTGCCAGCGCTTCATCAGCTTGCCGTCTTCATACCAGCCATAGCCAAGCTCATCGCCGCCACGAATATGCGCAATTGCAAAGGCAAAACCACGATCAAGTAAACTGAGTCGACTGGTGGAAAAACTCGGGCTCATGCCAAGGCCATAAGCGCCATATCCATAGAGGTGAAGTGGCGCACCACAGCCGGTCTTGAAGTCCTCACGGTAGACAATCGAGATCGGCACCAAAGTACCGTCGCGCGCGGGCGCCATAAGGCGCGCGGTCTTATAGCGGTCCTTATCATACCCCGACGGAATGGCCTTGACCTTCAGAACCTCCAGCGCGCGCTTCTCAATGTCATAATCATAGACAGTCGGTGGGGTAATCATCGATTGATAGCTCAGACGCAGTTTTTGCGGCGCATAGTCCGGGTTTGAGGCGAGGCCCGCGCTGTAACTCTCTTCAGGAAAAGCGATAGAGTGTGCAGCGTCGTCGCCATCATGGCCACGCACTAAAATCTGGTCCAAGCCATCGCGGCGTTCGCTCACCACCAGCCAATCGCGAAACGCGGCCACGTCCCGGATATAGCGGGTATCACTGGGCGTTTCGATTTCGCGCCAATGCTCCGCACCTGGAGTTTTGAGGCTGGCCTGGACGAGCCTAAAGTTCTTATGGGTGTCGTTGATCAAGATGTAGAGATGACCGCCTCCATGATCGACGCTGTATTGAACGCCGGTTCGGCGTTCAGCAATAAGCACCGGCGCAGACAGCGGATCAGACAACGGAATAAGTCGGATTTCGCTAGTGCGATGATCCCCCGCCGACAAGACCAAGTACTGCCGGTCTTGAGTCAGTCCAAAGCCGACGAAAAAACCCGAATCCAGCTCTTCATAGATTAAAGGGTCGTCGGCTTGCTCCGTGCCCAGCACATGATACCGGAGCCGATACGGGCGAAACCCATCATCCAATTCAGCATAAAAGAAGCCTGCAGAATCGGCCGCCCATTGCACATGGCCACGTGTGGGGCTGATTTCATCGTCTAAGAATTGATCTTCGGCAATGGACTTGACGCGCACCACATAGCGCTCATCACCAGCGACATCTTCGCTGATGGCCATGAGTTGGTCGTCAAAGCTGATGGACAGATCGCCCAACACATAGTGGTCACAGCCTGCCGCACGATCGGGCTCGCTCAGTAGGAGCGTTTTGGTCTCGGGGTCATCATGCGGCCAGCGCAGCCAGCGGCGATATTGTGCCCCTTTCTCAAACGCCCACTGATAGATATAGGCACCATCACGTTGTGGCACCGAGCTGTCTTCATCGCTGATGCGGCCCTTCAGTTCCTCAAACAGCCGTTTCGTAAGACCTTGGAGCGGAGCAGTAACTTGATCCCGATAGCTATTCTCTGCGGCAAGGTGATCTAAAATGGCATCCTCAGTGACTTGCGGGTAGCCAGCATCGCGCATCCAAGCATAGTCGTCGGTCTGGCTATAGCCATGGCGGCCAACCTCTTTAGGTTCACGTTTCGGCTGCGGCGGCGTGGGGGACAGATCAAATAGCATTTTGCAGCTTCCAATTTGCGCGATGCCGCAACATATAAGCCTTCAACGCCAGATGCGAAGAGAAAGGCAACAGCGCCAATGACACAAACCACGGAAGATCGGCTCGCAGCCCTGCGTGACGGCTTAAAAGCGCACGATCTGCAAGGCTTTATAGTGCCGATTAGCGATGAGCATATGTCAGAATATGTCGGAGACTATGCGCAGCGTTTAGCCTGGCTCATGGGCTTTACCGGATCAGCAGGCACAGGCGCTGTACTTGAAGACGCAGCAGCCTTGTTTGTGGACGGGCGCTATACTGTGCAAGCGGAAGAGCAGGTCGCAAGCAGCAAAATTGATCGCATGCAAATCCCAGCACATCGGATTGAGACATGGCTGCAAAGCCAGGCCAAGGAAGGCGATAAAATCGGCTTTGATCCCTGGCTCCACACCATCACCTGGGCGCGGCAAGCCAAGGCAGCGCTGAAGAGAGCGGGCGCAGACCTCGTGGCAACCAACGGCAATCCCATAGACGAGCTTTGGACGGGCCAGCCAAACCGGCCAGCGGGGCCCATTCAAGATCACCCCCTCGACTATGCCGGGCAGAGCCGCGAAGACAAACTTTCCATGATTGCAGACGAGACCAAACAGCGCGGCGCAGACGCCTGCGTGATTGCGTCGCTGGATGGGGTCTGCTGGGCCCTCAACGTGCGCGGGAGCGATATTAGCCACTGTCCCGTCGCCTATGGTTTCTTGATCGTTCCGGCCGAGGGACGGCCAGTCTATTGCGTTCAAAAAGACGGTATTGATGAAAGCTTGGACCGGCAACTGAGTGAGGATGTGGATTTGGTCGACTACAATGCCTTTCCCGATACGCTCAAATCGATCGCTGATGGCGGGACGATTCAGCTAGATCCGGCCACCGCCGTGGCGGCACTGTTTGATCTTGTAAAAGAGGGGGGCGGCAACGTGCTTGAGGCGCGCGAGCCCACGACTTTGGCGAAAGCCTGCAAAAACAAGACTGAGCGCAGCGGCACGCGCGCGGCGCATGTACGCGATGGGATCGCAGTTACACGGTTTCTCAAATGGTTTGACGAGGTAGCACCGCGGGGCGGTCTCACAGAACTCGCTGCAGCCGATACACTGGCTTTGCAGCGATCAAAAGCAAATCTCCTCAAGGACTTAAGCTTTCGGACAATATCGGCCGCGGGCCCGCATGCGGCGCTGCCGCATTATTCGGTGACGGATGCCAGCAACATCGAAATTCCCATAAACTCCCTCTATCTGGTAGATTCCGGCGGGCAATATCTGGATGGAACCACGGATATCACGCGGACAATTCAAGTGGGCACCATCCCCGACATCTCCAGAATACGCTATACACAAGTGCTAAAGGGCCATATCGCCGTGGCGACCGCCCGTTTTCCGAAAGGAACACCGGGCAGTGCACTCGATCCCCTCGCACGCCATGCCCTCTGGCAAGTCGGGGCAGACTATGATCATGGTACAGGCCATGGCGTGGGGAGCTTTCTGAATGTGCATGAAGGGCCGCAGCGCATTGCCAAAGCAGGCTCGGATGAGCCTTTGCAAGAAGGCATGATCCTGTCCAACGAACCAGGATATTATCGGAGCGGCGAATTTGGCATTCGCATCGAAAACCTGGTGTTGGTCACGGTCGACCCTCAAGAGGACGATGAACGTACTATGTTGGCCTTCGAGACGCTGACACTGGCGCCAATCGATACACGGCCTATTGTGCGCGATCTGCTCACGGTCGGCGAAATCGATTGGCTCAACCAATACCATGCCCGCGTTCGCCGAGAAATTGGCCCCGAATTGCCCGAAGACTGCGCTGCGTGGTTTGAGCGCGCCACGCAGCCCATATAGACAATTTTAAGAATTTTGCAGCCGCTCTTTAACACCTCATTGGGCTTCCTGCGGCATTCTTTGTGGCATGGTCATAGATATTCGCACATTTTGCTTGCGGTTTGCCGCCCTTATTGCCCTAACAGGTCCGCTGTCTGCCCAGGCTGCAGAGCGGCTAGACTTACAGCCGGTTTATAAGAACCACGTTGCGATTCCGCTGCCTATGACTGCACTTTCGATCCCATCGGCTGCAATTCCGCAAGAGACAGGGTCAAGTCTGCCTGCTGAAGCGCCAGTGCTGGAAAACTGTGCGTCAAAGAGTGTGGACAAGAAAGCAACCTTTTTCGCCGGCGGCTGGAGCCGGTGTTTAGGTGGACGCATGGGGGTCGCTGAACAGCGCATACAAACCATCGACTATCAGTATGATCGCCTTAATAACGCAGCATACTTCATGCATAAAGACCCGCGACATCTAATGCGCATGCCGATTTCCGCATCGGCGGGCGTGGCTGTCCCCATGGGCAAAGTCGTGCATGTGGGCGTAGAATATAGCTATACTCAAGGGGCAGGCATCACGCCTTTTCACTTCAGCGACTTAGGCGGTCCAGCGGATGAACAACCCGGCCACAGCGCGAGCCTTCGTCTCGACTTGCGTCTCTTCTGAGACAATCGTCACCTGGGCATTGCCCGCACGGTCTGATAAGACTGCGCCCATGGGTAAGCTTGCAAGTCTGTTCCAAAAAAAGCCCAAGGCGCCGCCAAAGCCGCCGACGACGGCAAAGAATACGCGCGTCTACGCCGTCGGGGATATCCATGGGCGGCTTGACCTATTTGACAGCCTACTGAAAGCTATTCGCAAGGACCTAAAGGGCTTTGATGGCGCAAGCGAACTGGTTTTGCTGGGCGATTATGTGGACCGCGGCTTTGACACAAAGGGTCTCATAGACCGTCTTTTGGACGGGGACTTGCCATGCGAGCGACATGTCTTTTTGCGTGGAAACCACGAGGACGCCATGCTTGCATTTGCAGAAGGCGACCGCGGCTCAGAAGGCTGGCTGTCTTATGGCGGGGTTGAAACCCTTGAGAGCTATAAGATCAAGGCAAGCCAAATGCTAAACGATGAGGATGACCCCCTGGCAGCGCTGCGCAAAGCGATGAAAAAGAGCATTCCAACTGCCCATCTGCACTTTCTGCGTGGCCTCCCCTATTCTCACGTCCATGGAGATTATCTGTTCGTCCATGCTGGCATCCGGCCAAAAGTTGCCCTGAAAGCCCAGAGCGTGGACGATTACATGTGGATCCGCGACGAATTTCTGAACTACCGCAAACCCTTTGAGCGTTTTGTCGTCCATGGCCACACGATCAGCGAAAAGCCGGACATTCAGCCCAACCGGATTGGGATTGACACGGGCGCCTACCGAACGGGCATCCTAACATGTCTTGTTCTAGAAGGCGTTGGTCAGCGGTTTATTGAACAAACCTGATCTGGCCTATGGCAGTGGCTGCGCTGCTAATAGAAGCTGCGGATCAATCCAAACCTTGCCCCAATTAACTCGCCAATCTAGATGCGGACCAGTTGAGCGACCGGTAGACCCAACCGCGCCAAGTCTATCACCCTTTTTGACGACCGCTCCAACCTCAACATCGACTGCGCTCAAATGCAGAAAGGCAGACTGAAGCCCATGGCCATGGTCGAGGAAGATTAGGCCACCTTCGTACCAGAAATCGCTTTCAGCTAAAGTCACCACACCGCCGGCCGGCGCCACCACCGCTGTTCCAGCCGGGGCAGCCATGTCGATGCCATAATGCGGGCGCTTTGGCACGCCATTCAAAATTCGCTGCGAGCCATAGACGCCAGACACCCTGTAGGTCTTCACCGGCTCTATAAAGCCATCCGTCCAATCAAGCTGTATGCCTTGCTGGGTCCGCGCTGCACGTTTTTTCGCGCTTTCCGCTGCAATACGTTTTTGCCGCTCCGGCGGCGCCGTCACCTTCGCTGGCGGTAGGCCGTCAATGCGCTCAACGTTGAATTCACGCGCCTTCACCTTGATCTTATATTCTTCCGTCTCGCCATTTGGCCGCGTGGCATTCAGCATGGCTGCGGGGCCAGCATTATAGTGAAAGGCGAGAAAAAACCGCCCATCCGCGCTCACTAGAACAGGACGGCCATCCAATGTCAGCGTTGTTCCTGGCTGTGTCTTGCCATAGAGAAAGCCGCCCTGGACTGTCTCATCCGACGATAAAGACAAGATCGGCGCGGTAGCACCCAAAGAGACGGAGAGCGCGCAAAATAGGACAAAGCCAGCTAACAGCGCTCTCATTTGCCAGCAAGCTCGTCGTGCCGAGCAGTCGACGTAGGCCCATCAATATAGGCTTCCTGGCGATCGGCGTTCCAATAGCGCAGGTTCTGCAGCGCAATGCGCTTTCCCGTTACGGCGCAGATCACATAGTCACCTGGCTGCACCACGCGGAAGGAAGAAATGGTGTAAAACAGTTTCGCTTCACGTTCGCCCATCAGCATATCAAAAAAGACTTCCCTGTTTTGGCGGCTTCGGTGCCGTTGCCTTGCGTTTAACAGAAGCAGACTTAGGACCGCCAGCGACGACGTCTAGCTGGCCATCACTGAATTCTAGATGAAGCGGTGTCCCGCTCTTAACACCGCTCGCACTGCGGACGATACCGCCTTCAGACGCGCGCACCACCGCATAGCCACGCGCCAAGGTGCCTTGATAGCTGAGCGATGTGAGCATACGGCCAGCAGCCGAGAGGCGCTGTACCAACGTCTCTCTCCGCGTCTCAAAGACGCTCAGCATCTTGCCATTTTCCGAGTTTAAAACGCGCTGCGCGTCAGAAACCTGGCGTTGTAGAGGTTCAAAGCGTAGCCGGCCAGCCTGACCCGAAAACTGCTGCGTTTTTAAGGACAAGATGCCGCTGAGCGAGCGGCTATGCCTTGCGTGGAGGGCGCCGAGACGCTCACCAAGCCGTTCCGTCAAACCAGTGATGAGCCTCGGCGAAAGCCGCGCCTCTATGGCCGCCTGCCGCGCTGATAGGGTCGACAACAGCGCGCCGCGTGTCGCCATAAGCCGCGCGTAGACATCATCCAAGCGCTGCGCTTTCTGTGCCAAAACCTCTTCAGGCCTCGGCAATCCGCGCGATAGGCCACGAAGCTTATCCATGTTTGCGTCAAGCATTCGCACCAGGGACCGGCTTTGGCGCGAGGCAAGGTTCTCAAGTGTATAGATGAGGTCCGCGCGCACCGGCACTGCCATTTCAGCCGCTGCGGTGGGTGTCGGCGCGCGCTGGTCGGCGGCATAATCGATAAGGGTCGTATCGGTTTCATGCCCGACGGCAGAGATAATGGGAATGGCGCACTCAGCGGCTTCACGCACCACAACATCCTCGTTAAACGGCCACAAATCTTCCAAAGACCCGCCGCCGCGCGCCACAATAAGTATATCGGGCTGCGGCCAATCCTCCGGCAAAGCCTGAAACCCTTTGATGGCGCCAGCTATCTGACCGGCAGCCGCCTCCCCTTGCACCGCCACGGGCCATAAGAGTACATGGCTTGGGAATCGATCCGCCAGCCGGTGCAAAATGTCTCTGATGACGGCACCTGTGGGTGAGGTCACAACACCAATCACCTCAGGCAAGTATGGCAGAGGCTTTTTACGCTCCGCCTCAAACAGCCCTTCCCCTGCCAGCTTTTTGCGCCGCTCTTCCAAGCGCGCCATACGCGCGCCTTTGCCAGCGGGCTGCATATCCTCAATGACAATCTGGTAGCTGGACCGGGCCGGATAGGTGGTCACCTTGCCAGTCGCGATAACTTCCAGCCCATCCTCAGGCTGCATGGCAAGCCGTCCGGCAACGCCGCGCCAAACAATGCCATCAATGACCGCCTTGTCATCCTTCAAGCGGAAATAGCAATGCCCCGAGGCCGCGCGCTTAAACTGAGAAATCTCGCCGCGCACACGGACGTGGCCAAACTGATCCTCAACCGATCGCTTGAGCGCGCCGGACAGCTCGGAAACCGAAAATTCCGCAACATTGGGGGCAGGAGAAGCCATACACCAACTCTATAACAAAGCGAGCGCAGCAAGAAATAGCTTTGACGGGCTAACACCATATTCGCTACCCCATGCCAAAGAGAAAGAGGTGGATGCGCATGAAGATTTTGGTGATTGGAAGCGGTGGCCGGGAAGCTGCCCTATGCTGGAAGCTGCGCCAATCCGAAACCGTGGAAACGCTGTATTGCGCGCCAGGCAATGCAGGCATTGCAGAGGATGCCAGCTGTATTGCCTTAGACTCTAGCGATCATGGCGCCGTCATTCAATTCTGCCAGGAAAACAGCATCGATTTGGTGGTGATTGGGCCAGAGGCACCGCTTGTCGCCGGGCTTGCCGATGATTTGCGCGAAGCGGAAATTGCTGCCTTTGGCCCCGCTGCATTAGCAGCTCAATTGGAAGGCTCAAAGGGCTTTACGAAGGACCTCTGCAAAACTGCCAACATCCCCACCGCAGCCTATGAGCGTTTCAGCGATGCTGCCAGCGCCAAAGCCTATGTGATGGCCCAAGCTTGCCCGATCGTCATCAAAGCTGACGGCCTGGCCGCTGGCAAAGGCGTCACCATAGCGCACACGCGGCCTGACGCATTGGCAGCGATCGAAGACTGCTTTCGCGGCCGCTTTGGCGAGGCCGGCGCGGAGGTCGTCGTCGAGGCCTTTTTAGACGGGGAAGAGGCCAGCTTTTTTGCCATCTGCGATGGCGAAACCGCCTTGCCACTAGCAACTGCACAAGACCATAAAGCCGCCTATGATGGCGACAAAGGCCCCAACACAGGCGGCATGGGCGCCTATTCGCCAGCGCCGGTGATGACGGACGCGCTATGCGATCAAGTCATGGCGACGATCATCGACCCGACCATGCGCGAAATGGCAGCGCGAGGCATGCCTTTTTCTGGTGTGCTATATGCTGGCCTGATGATCACCGCTGATGGCCCACAGCTCATCGAATATAATGTGCGTTTCGGCGATCCAGAATGCCAAGTCCTCATGATGCGCCTGGAGAGCGACTTGGCAAAGCTTTTGACGGCCGCAGCCAAAGGCCAGCTTGCCTTCCAAAGCCTGCGCTGGTCGGCAGACAAAGCCATTACAGTGGTAATGACGAATAAGGGTTACCCTGGGAGCTATTCCAAAGGCGATGTGATCTCGGGATTGGATGCAGCCAAAATCAGCCGCGATATTGCCGTGTTCCACGCAGGTACGAAGGCGGACGGGGACAGCGTTCTCGCCACCGGCGGCCGGGTCCTCAATGTGACAGCCAAAGGTGCCACCGTCACCGACGCGCAAGCCAAAGCGTATGAAACCGTCCAAAAAATAAGCTGGCCCAACGCCGCCTATCGCAGCGACATCGGCTGGCGCGCTATTGCCCGGGAAAGCTGAGGCTCCCTGTGCGCCAGCTGCACATCATCGCGCATGCCCCTTCTGTCAACACCGTCCGGTTAAAAGATGCCGCCTTAAGCGGTGCAAAAGCAGGCAGCAGCGCTGTTAACACGATCTGGACACCGCCTCTTAAGGCTGGGCCAGACCAGATTCTCGCGGCCGACGCCGTCATTTTGGGGACCACGGAAAACCTCGGCTATATGGCCGGCGCGCTGAAAGATTTTTTTGACCGCACCTATTACCCAGTCCTAGAGGAAAAGCAGGGCCTCCCCTTTGCCACCTATATCCGCGCCGGCCACGACGGCACCGGCACCCGCCGCGCCATCGAGAGCATTACCACCGGCTTGAAATGGAAGCCCGTGCAGGAGCCGCTCGTCCTGCGCGGCGATTGGCAAGAGGATTTCATAGCTCAGGTGGAAGAGCTTGGAGAGGCGATGGCGGCGGGATTGGAGCTGGGTGTCTTTTAAAGAAGAGGCGCACTTCCCATCAACGCTAGTTGCCGATGACCCTTCACCTCGCTAGGCAGTCTCCCTATTAGGTATGGAGGACAGAGATGGCTGCATCGCGCCAAGAGCAATTTACTGGCACCACAGCTGTGCGCGAGGCGCATGCGTTTGATGTAGGCGCCCTGGAAACGTACATGCGCGCCCACGTGGAGGGCTTTGCTGGGCCGCTTGAGGTGGAGCAGTTTAAGGGCGGACAGTCCAATCCGACCTTCAAGCTCATCACGCCGAACAAGAAATACGTTCTGCGCCGCAAACCGCCAGGCAAGCTGCTCAAAGGCGCGCATGCCGTGGACCGGGAATACAAAGTCATCACCGCGCTTGGCACCACCGGCTTTCCCGTCGCCAAGACCTATGCGCTTTGTACCGACGATGCGGTCATTGGCACATGGTTTTACATCATGGACTGCGTGGAAGGGCGCATCTTCTGGGATACCGCCTTTCCGGAGGTGGATGTAGCGGCGCGGCCGCAATATTTCGACGCCATGAACCAGGCCATGGCTGATCTTCATATGGCCGATTACAAAGCTCTGGGACTTGAGGACTATGGCCGGCCAGGGAACTATTTCGCCCGGCAGATTTCTCGCTGGTCACGGCAATATGTGGAAGACCCGGAGGCGGGAAAATTCGAGGAGATGGACCGCCTCGTAGACTGGCTGCCAGAGAATATTCCCGCCGGCGAAGAGGTCTCTATCGTGCATGGCGATTATCGCTGCGACAATATGATTTTCCACCCCACCGAACCAAAAGTTCTGGCCGTGCTCGATTGGGAGCTTTCGACGCTCGGCCATCCACTGGCGGATTTCAGCTATCACTTAATGATGTACCGGATGCCGCCGGTAGGGACGACGGGCCTTGTGGGCAATGATTTGGAGGCCATGAATATCCCATCCGAGGATGCGTATCTGAAAGCTTATTGTAAGCGGACGGGACGCGACGGCGTGCCCGCGCGGGATATGGATTTCTACATCGCTTATAATCTCTTTCGGCTGGGCGCCATCGTACATGGGATTCAAGGGCGCGTGGTGCGCGGCACAGCCGCTTCAGAACATGCGCGGCAGATGGGGGCCATGACCGAGCCTCTCGCAAAGCTGGCCTGGGCGCAGGCAGAAAAGGCTATGGCTGGCTGATGGCCACATTAAAGCGCTGGGACAGCGGGCCAGAGACGAACCTTAGCCTGCTGTTCATTCATGGCTGGGGCTGCACCCACCAACAAATGGCACCGCTTGTCGCGCGGCTAGATGGCGACTTCCACTGCATCAGCGTGGACCTCCTAGGGCACGGCGCAAGCCCCAGGGCGACTGGATATGCTATTGCCGCCCAATGTGACGCCGTGACCGAGGTCCTGGATGGCAGTGAGCATCTGCTAGCGATCGGTCATTCCATGGGTGGCCAAATCGCCCTGGAATTGGCGGCCCGTGGCACTGTGAGCGCAGCGATCCTGCTTGATCCAGCACCCATCACTCCCCACCAGGCCGCCAAGAAATTCGTCGCCAATATGTGTGAAACCCTTCCAAAAATTGATATCTCGACCTTTATGGAAGTGTTCGCGCGCAAGCAGTTCCGAGCCCCGGTTGAGTCTGAACGCGTAGAGCAGTTTGTCGCCTCGATGAAAGCTATGAACCCGGATGTGGCGCGTGCGGCATGGCAGGGCATCGCCGACTTTGATGGCCATGACGCCCTGCACAGGCTTGCCCGTCCCTGTCTCGCCATTTTTGCCGACAAGCCTTTGAACGATGTGAAGGCCTTTGCCAAGGCATCAGACCATGTCGAAACCGCGCAAACCGCCTGCGCTGGGCATATGCAACAGCTCGAAGTGCCCGAGCAACTCGAGGCCATGATCCGGCGCTTTATTTCCCAAAATTATCCCAAGCGTTAACGCTTAAGCGCTTTACTTTGCCATCTGATTCGAATGGCTTTGGAGGTTTTCATGCGGTTTCTATCGCTTTTCTCATTGATCGCAGCGTTGATTGTAAGCGGCTGTGTGACCGATCCAGTGACGGGCGAGCGTAAAGCTGCAAAAGCCGGACTAGGCGCCGGTATTGGCGCCGCCGTCGGCGCGGGCATTGGCGCTATTGCAGGCAAGCGCAAAGCAACCCTGATTGGGGCGGGCGTCGGCGCCTTAGCGGGAGCCGGTGTCGGCGCTTATATGGACGCCCAGGAGAAAAAGCTGCGTGAGGAGCTTGCCGACACCGGCGTGCGTGTGATCCGAGAGGGGGACAGGATCTTCCTCTCGATGCCAAGCGCCATCACATTCGAAACTGATTCTGCGGCTCTCCAACCGGCCTTCTATGCCGTCCTCAACGATGTGGCTGGCATTCTGAAAGACTACGAAAAGACCTATATCGATGTGGCTGGACACACCGATTCCACCGGCTCAGACCAATACAATATGCAGCTCAGCTTGCAGCGTGCCGGGGCCGTGAGCGCCTATCTTGAAAGCAACGGGATTTTGCCAGCGCGTCTCCTAACGCGAGGCTATGGGGAGAGCTTGCCGGTAGCGGACAATGGCACCCCACAAGGGCGCCAAGCCAATCGCCGGGTGGAAATAGGACTCACGCCTGTCACAGCATAAGCGGCGACTTTAAAGCCGACTTGCTGCCAGTTCCGCCATTGCGACGACGGTCGCATTGGTCGGCGAAGATGGGATTTCCGGCATCACAGAAGCGGCGATAACGCGCACATTCTGCGGGCCACGCACTGTCAGTGTGGCATCGACAACGGCCTCGTCAGTACTGCCCATGGCGCATGTCCCACAATGGTGGCCGAAGCTGGTCGCAGCAGCATTCAAAAAGGCTTTTTTAGACGCTGTATCGGCGAAAGCCGCTGTGTTTAGCTCTGTTGGGTTAAAACGCGCAAAAGCTTTGTCGGCAAACAGGCGCCGGCTGGCGCTTAAAGCTGCGAATGCGCCGGCGACATCAGCATCATCTGCCAAGAATTGGTGGTCAAGCACCGGCGTGCTTATCGGATTGGCATCCTTCAGCCGCAAGGTCCCACGACTTTTTGGCTTGGTGAAGCTGAAGGACGTCTTATAGCCAGACGGCACAGATTCTAGCGGCGGGAAAACGCGCGCGTTGGTCGATATGTTCATTAAAATATCGCGCGCTGTGCCCACTCCACCGGACGCGGCATAGAGCACCGCCACGGACCCGTGGAATGCGGAAGACCCAGCACCTTCTGCCGCATAGTTGTTGCCAGAAAACAAAAGATGATCATGGAGGTTAGCGCCAACATTTGGGCTGTCGACAACAACTTCAATCTCGTTGGATCGAAGGTGATCAGCAGGACCAATACCCGATAGCATGAGCAGTTGAGGCGATCGCAAGGCGCCAGCGGACAAAATGATATTGTCTGCTTCAATAACGCCGCCAGCCGTTTGTATGCCGCGGCACCGGTCCCCATCGAAAACCAGCTTAGTGACTGCGGATCCAACCAAAACATCAAGATTGCTGCGGCCACGGGCCGGCGCCAGATAGGCAAGGCCTGTATGCTGGCGTTTGCCATCGGCGAAGGCAAGCTGGTTTAGAGCGACACCGCGATTGAGTGTGCCATTGATATCTGGCGATGTTCCGAAGCCTGACCTCTCACCGGCCTCAAACGCCGCGTCAGCCAGAGCAGGTGGGTCAGGCAGCATGCTGACGCCGATTGGCCCTTCAATGCCTCTCTCAGCCGTCTTTGGCCCCAGGAAGGTCTCCGAGCGTTGCAGCATCGGCGCCAAATCGGACCAGCCCCAGCCAGGCACTTGCCAACCATCAATATCTTCCGGCGCAGGACGATGATGGATCATGGCGTTTATCGTGCTAGAGCCACCAATTACTTTTCCATGCGCCGCAAATATCGACTTACCGCCAAGTCCCGCTTGCGCGATCGTTGTATCGGCATAGACAATCGGCGAACCCAGCATGCTGAACCACTTCGTTCCGTCATCAACACTTGGATGGTCTGCTTCACCTCCAGCCTCAATCAGAAGAACTGAGCGATTTCTATTTTCACTGAGGCGGGCCGCCAACACGCAGCCCGCCGAGCCGGCGCCAATGATGACATGATCATAGGTTTTGCGCTGCGCCGCAGCCAAATTTATGTTTGCAAAGGCGCTCACACCAAGCGCTCCTGCTGTCCAGATCAGTAAATCGCGTCTTTTGGCCATGGCGTGTCCCCCTTCGTCATTCGTCTTGCGTTAAGAGGTAGTGGCTCTTGCCAAACACGCAGCAGCAAATGGTTATTTCACCACCTGTTGGGCATGGCTTAAGATGATGATGCTCGGCCCGGCCTCAACTCGCGCTCGGCCAGCGTGTCCCGGACCCGGTCCAATGTGGTCGGATGGATGTGCAAATCACGCTGCGGGAATGGGAACTCGATCCCGTGCTCTTTAAACAGCCGCCAAATCTCCAAATTGACCTTGCTGGCAACGTTGGAGAGGCCATTATACGGGTCGGCAATCCACATGCGTAGCTCCATGTCGACACCATCGGAGCCATAGCCGCGCAGCAAACAGTAGGGTGCTGGCTGTTTGAGGACGCGGGCGGTGTTGTCAGCGGCTTGCAGCATCAGCTGCATGGCGAGTTCGACGTCAGAGGAATAGGCAACTTGGACTGGGATTTTCCGCCGGACGTTACGGTCAGAATGGGACCAGTTGATCACTTGCTGGGTGATCATATCCTCATTGGGAATGAGAAATTCCGTTCCATCGCGCGTGACAACCGATGTGTAGCGCGCCGCGAGTTTATTGATCCAGCCATAGGTTTCCCCAAGCTCAATTACGTCGCCGGGCTTCACGGACCGATCAAGCAATAGAATGATCCCGCTCATGAAGTTGGAAACGACTTTTTGCAGTCCAAAACCAAGACCAACCCCAAGCGCGCCGGAAAAGACGGCAAAGGCCGTGAGATCAATCCCGGCAAAGGACAGCGCCATAACGACAGCGATGATGGTGAGAAAGAAGCGGGCTATCTTGGCAAAAAGAACCTGAAGCGATGGCTCAAGACCGCGCGAGCGACTTAATTGCGCTTCGGCAGCCCGGCCAAGCAAAGACGCAATCCATAGAAAGACAATCGCCGCAAGAATGCCGGTGATAACGCTGTAAGCATTCAGGGAAGTCTCGCCAAGGCCAATGTTAAAGCCCTTTAGGCGCGCAATAAGCGGGGTGAGCAGGCCAAAGATATTGAGCGCAGCCAGCACCCACGCCGTCGTCGCAAAGGATTTGGCCAGCGTGGAATTGCGGATCAAATTAGACGCAAAGCGGATGACAATCCACGCCGTGAGAAGGGAGGAAGCAATCACAAGCAGCGCTGTGTTCCAATCGATGGCATCAGCAACGGATTTGCCAAGGCGCAGCAAGATGAGGGCCGCGATTGGCCGAATAAGTGGCAAGAAAATAGAGCGTAGGACGCTCAGCCATCCGCCTTTTTCGAGCAGCGGTTGACATAGCCGTTCAATGAACCGCGCCAAGCCACCGGTTAGAAGCCACGCAAGGACCAGGAAGGCAATTTGGCCAAGTGCTTCGATGGTGAGGAGATTGCTTTGGGACCAGACGATGACCTCCGCTGACATATCGCGCCAGAACTGCCACTCGAGGTATTTTTCCATGTCTTCCATTTAGCGCCGTGCCTTAAAAAAGTCCTTCAAGAGCGCCGCCGCCTCGCTCTCATGAAGCCCACCGTAAACCTCTGGCGCGTGATGACAAGTGGGCTGGGTGTAGAGCGCCGGTCCGTGTTCAACGCCGCCGCCTTTGGGGTCATAGGCGCCAAAGTAAAGCCGCCGAATCCGGGCAAGACTAATGGCCTGGGCGCACATGGGGCATGGTTCCAGCGTCACATAGAGGTCGCACCCGAGGAGGCGCTCATTGTTAAGCACTTTCGCAGCTTGCCGCAGAACGAGCATCTCGGCATGTGCTGTCGGGTCCTTTGCGCCCACAACGTCATTTCCAGCCGCCGCAAGCAAAGTGCCATCACGCACAACGACAGCCCCAATTGGGACTTCGCCGCGGGATGCAGCGCGCCGGGCCTCATCAAAGGCCGCCGCAATAAAGGCTTTGTCCATAGACCAAGGGTGTGAGCGGGCAAAGCCAGTAGGTCAAGCAGCATTCGTTGCGGCCCGTGGTTGCTGGGCCTATAGAAGGGCAATGACCGATCCGGAACCTAAGGGAGAACGCATCGCCAAAGTGCTTGCGCGCGCTGGTGTCGCCTCTCGGCGCGGCGTTGAAGCGATGATTGGCGAGGGGCGCATTACGCTGAATGGCGCGGTGGTTATGACGCCGGCCACACTCGTTCAGGACACGGCGGGCATTGCCGTCGATGGCAAGGCGGTCGGCGTGGCTGAGGAGCGCTTTGTCTATCGCTACCATAAACCGTCCGGCCTCATCACCACACATAAAGACCCGCAAGGCCGCCGCACCGTCTTTGATGCTTTGCCCAAATCGCTTGGCAGAGTGGTCTCGGTCGGTCGCCTCGATCTCACAAGCGAGGGGCTTCTGCTCCTGACCAATGACGGCGCCTTAGCGCATGCGCTGGAAACCCCGCGTGCGGGCATAACGCGTACCTACAGGGTTCGCGCCCACGGAACCGTCAAAGATGCCGCGCTAAAAGCGTTGGAAGACGGCATTGAAGTGGACGGGGTGCGCTATGGCCCAATCCAAGCCGCTTTAGAGCGACGCACAGGCCAGAATAGCTGGATCACCATGGTGCTTGAGGAAGGCAAAAACCGCGAAATCAGGAAAGTTCTGGCACATTTGGGACTGACCGTGAATCGGCTCATCCGCACACACTATGGGAGTTTTTCTTTGGGGCGGCTGCCGCGCGAAGGGCTCGCCATTGTGCCCCCTGCAGAGCTAAATCGCGCCCTAGCGCAGATGGGCTTAAAGGGCGCGGCGCAAACAAAAGCGGCGAACAAAACAGGGTGGGCAAAGCCCAAATCAAAACGCAGAAAGCCGCCTGCCGGCCGTGCAAAACCGCAGCGCAAACCAAGATGAGAATCATTGCCGGGCGCTTTAAAGGACGCCGCATTGCTACCCCTAAAGGCCGCGGGACACGGCCAACCACGGATCGCAACCGTGAGGCGCTGTTTAGCGCTTTGGCCCATCAACTGGGTCAGGATTTTTCCGGCCACACTGTGGTTGATTTGTTTGCCGGAACGGGCGCACTCGGCTTTGAAGCCCTATCACGCGGCGCTGAAACGACTACGTTCGTGGAAAACAACGCCAAGGTTGTCGACGCGCTGAAAGCATCTGCAGAGCAATTGGGCGTGCAACAGGTGAGCCATATCGTCCGCGGCGACGCCATGAAGTTGACACGTGGCGGGCCCTACACGCTGGTCTTCTCAGATCCACCCTATGACAAAGAAATCGCAGCGCAAAGCCTCTTAAAACTACACGAAGCGGAGATAACGCGCCCAAATACACTCTATTGCGTCGATGCTAGTCAACGCGAAATCGCTAGCTTTGAAGCTCCACCCTTTGTGGGTTTATGGTCCAAACACGTCGGAGCGAGCTATCTGGCAATTCTAGAAATACACCTATAAGGGGACGAAAAAAACTTTTGATTGTAATTTTGAACCGGTTTGAGTAGCCCTAACAAATCAACGAGGGGTTGTGCGATGGATTTGGACCAAGATAGGC
>ERZ1740067.501-NODE-501-length-31142-cov-8.165182_pt1 | contig 31142 bp, 27 predicted proteins | sample MGYA00581736_ERZ1740067 | MGnify/ENA primary metagenome ERZ1740067 (study PRJEB43018, sample SAMN04849236) | marine metagenome | isolation source: floating plastic debris | place: Pacific Ocean | collected 2008-08-27 | study: EMG produced TPA metagenomics assembly... | reverse complement strand
AGCGTACATTTTTGGGTGTAATGTCATCGCAAGGCCTTAAGTCTATTGGCTAGGCGGAACCTTGGCTGCGGTACATTGGTTCAACGCTATCACAAAATGCTCGCAGCTTCGCAAGAAAATCGAGACGTGATCGAGCCAACAAAGTTCGTTGTTTCAGCGCCGCATTTGTGAACTGCTCCGCAATTGTTCGTCTTGGTCTCCTCGCCATTTTATAGAGCCTTGAAGCCCGGGTGACGTTTACTTCGTTGCGCATTCACGCCTCGAACCGCCAGCATGCGCGGATCGTCCGCGACTAGGTCATATCTATCGGATCGGAGGCGCGCCCGCACGGAACGCATTCGAGGGGACCTAGTCTTGTCCCTCAGATGTGCAAGTTAAAGGGAAAGCTGAGAGCTGTTCCGTTCATGCTTAGTGAATCTGGCGTCTTAGGTTTTCGTGTTCTGACACCTTAGCTGCGGCGCATCTTGCGTCATGAGTTGCGATGTTGAAAGCGTTGGACCTTAATGTGGGAACCAACCTCCATGAGTGCCGATCGGGACGTATTGTTCCGGTATCCATATGCTCGCCACGGGATCATCCTCAAACTGCTGCGCGTCCATGATCACCAAACGAGACCGCTGTTCTTTGGGTTGAAAGACAAAGCCCATAAGCCAGCCATCGTCTTCGTCGGCACCGCGCGGGATGAAAGTCAATTCAGACGACATCCCGCCCTCGAATGCCTGATACTGAACGGCACCCGTTTTGAAGTCCAACTTGACGGCTTTGTCAAATGAGGGCTGCAGGGTCGCCTCGACGGCGTATCCATAGCGATATGCGCGGCCTTCGACAGTGGACGAGATTTTCGGGAAGTCTAGCGGCAAGTCAAAGATGCGTTCTTCGCGCGCCTTGCTGGCATTGCCTGACATTGGCAGGACCCAGCGTTCGATCGTCGCTTCTGTATCACCCAAAGGCCCATACATGTCCTTTTCGCTGGCGCGTTCGTAACGACTGACATCAAGAACCACATCGCCGCCCTCGGTCTCATAGGCATTCATCGTGTGGTAGGCGTAGCATGGTGCCACGTCGAACCAGCGAATATCATCAGCACGGCCACCCTTGGGGACCACGCCAACCCGGGCGGGCTTATTGCCGTCCCATTTGATCGGAAGCGTCGTCTTCAAAAGCGCCCAAGCGCTGAACACGACGCTAAGATCCAGAATGATCGCGTAGTTTTTCGTGATCGACATGTCGTGGATCTGCGTCATGCCGCTTAAGGGGATCGTGATCTGGTTGAGCATCTGACCGCTGGGCGACAGCCGTTGGTACAGCGCGTTCGCCCCAATTTTAGAAGAATACGTCACAGCGTGAATGTCATGATCGACCGGGTCGATCTTGTGGTGCCCGGTGAAGCCGTGTTTTAAAGTCCCATGAAGGTCAGATCGCGCGACCGTATCAAGCTCGCGGGTGATTTCTACCATGCTCGCGCCTGCTTCGATCGTGGCGTAGAGACGATCGGCGAACTGAACCACGTTTGTATTGGGTGAGACATCAAGGTCATTGGTCACGGGGCCGCCGGGATCGGAGACACCGAGCTTTTTCACAGCATCCCCACTGTGCACGAAGCGGTTTCGGTACCACTTGGCCTGACCTGCTTCAATATGGACACCATGAACCATCCCGTCCCCGCTAAAGTAGTGTTGATGCGGTCCAGTGGGTCCTGCCGTGTTTGGCCCGTTGCGAACATAAAGCCCCGAGAGTTCGGGCGGTATATGCCCGTCAACCTCAAGGTTCTCGATCGTGATCTCGGTTTGAACCGGAGAAAACGGGATCTTTTGGTATCGCTGGTTGGTGCCTGAGCTTACGATTTTGCGAACGAAATCGAGCATGAGTCCCTCCTGATTTATTAGACTTTATCCAATAAATTTGGAGGTAGGGCCGTCTCTGTTGACGTCAATGCGATCAGGTGTATCCCAGCAATTTTCGGTACTTGGAGATGAAGAGATCCTTGCCCTTTGCGGTTCTGGTGACCCAATCCCCAAAGGTCGCAATCATCAGGAAAGAATTGCCGCGCTTAGGCCCCAAAGGCACAAGGATCGGGGCCTTGCCCCAGGGGCTGTACGGCTTTTGGTCTTCGAGACTTTTGCCAGCTGCACAGGCCTTTAGGAGCTTTGCAAGCCACGGCTGTTGCCTGCTCGTCGCGACAATTGTCATCAGGTCCCCGGCATCAACGGCATCGCCGGCTGCGAAAACGTTGGGCAGCGAAGACGGCCGCAGATACGCGTCGACCTTAACACGCCCATCAGGACCGCGCGCCACGTCTGGCAAGCTGTCAAAGAGAGCGGTTTGGGGTTTTGACCCGATGGCTGGAATGACAAGGTCGGCGTCAATTATGCGTCCGGTGTCCAAGGTGACACTGCCTTCATAGGGTTCGGTCGTGCTCTGCAAGTCTGTCACACGAGCCCCCAGTACGAGATCGACACCTATCTTGGAAAGCCTGGTCGCAAGCCCCGCGCCGAGTTTTGCTGGAAAGCTTGGAAATAGCCCTGCATCCGCGGATATCAGATAAAGCGTTTTGTCTGGGAAAGCGTGGGCAATCTCCCCAGCAAGCTCAGTCCCAACGGCACCGGCACCGACAATGACAATCCGTTCTGCAGTCTTGATCTGCTCTTCGACCCGCGATTGTGCGGCGCGGAACGCCTCGATGCTTTCATCCCCTGGCTTGAAGATACCTCCGTTTGATGCACCGGTGGCCAAGACGATGTAGTCTGCGGGGATCTCCTCGTCTCCAACGACCACAGCATCCGGCTTGATCGCTGTCGCCTTTGCTTTTACGACGCGACCCTTGGTGAGGAGACGGTCATAGGGGATCAGCGCTTTTTCACGTACGGAGCTATCGACCAAGGCGCGCAGCATCGCTGGGGCATGCACGAATGCACTCTTCTTTTCGACCAAAGTGACATCGCATGAGTCTTCCATGTTTTTGGCAAGCTCAGTGCCAATATATCCGCCGCCGACGATAACCAGTGATTTTCTCATGACTCATCCTTCATATTGGCCCAATGCATCGCTACGTTTGGGCGACAAATGCAGATGTAGGTAAATAATGGACATTATCCAATACCTTGCGAGCAGAAATGCCCGACAGCCCTAGTCTTGCGCACGAACTTGACCGGGTGATGCGCAAAATTGATGCGCAAATGCACAAATCCATGCCTGCCGTGGACACAGGTCGTATTGGTCCGATGGGAAGTCTCCTGCTGATGCAGCTGGACGCGATGCAGCCTTGCAATATTCAGGCGCTTGCGACCGCCATGGGGCGTGACAATTCTCAGCTAACGCGCCTGACGCGGGATCTTGAGGCAAAAGGCGTGCTCAAGCGTGAACCCAGTCCAGAGGACAGGCGCGCGACGCTTCTTTCCTTAACAGATGAAGGTCGAAAGTTCTTGCTCGAAGCGAAAGCGGTTCTGAACCTCGTGGTGGAAGATGTGGCAAAAGACCTGTCCACAAAGGAAGCCGCGACCTTGATCGAACTTCTCAAGAAGCTTTAGACAAACACGAGCCAAGGCGCTCGATTGCCGTTGTGGAATCTGCTCCATCCCTGCTGCTTCAGAACAGACGTTGGATGCGTGCCGCGCAAAGGGTCTGCACTGGGTCTAAGGCTAGGTGTTGTACGAATTCTACGAATGCTTGGTTTGGCATCCACGTGTCGTGCGCATCACACGCAAAGCCATCTCATTGATCGACGCAAGGAGACTTTGAGCGCGCGGCCTTAGCTTGGGAATGGCCCTTTACCGCTAGCGCCCTGCGAAGGAGAGGATGCCCATTGGCAACAAAAGCGACATAGCCGGCAGACTGATCAGGATGAACAGACGCACGATGTCGGCCACCCAAAACGGCGTGACGCCGCGAAAAATCGTACCTGTAGAGACATCTTTCACGACCGAACGGAGGACAAAAACGTTCAAGCCTATAGGTGGCGTGATGAGGGATATCTCTGTTACGACCACCACGATTATTCCGAACCAAATCATCGCCATTTCGCCTGTGATGTCGCCTTCGAAAAACCCAAGTGACGCAATCAGAGGTGCGAATACGGGCACCGTGAGTGTGATCATCGATAGGCTTTCAAATACGGCACCGAGAACAAGGTAGATAAGGATCATGATGGCCAGCACCGTGAAGGGTTCAAAGCCGTTTCCCTGCACCAGTGCGAGCAGATCATCGGGCAGCCCGGCGCGCGTGATCAGACGGTTGAATATGTCTGCTCCGATGAGAAGAACAAAAAGACCGACAGAGGTTTTTACGGTCTGCGACAGGGCTTTGATCAACCCTGACCAACTGAACCTGCCGATGGCGACAGAGATGACAATCGCCCCGAAGGCGCCCACGCCTGCCGCTTCGTCTGCGGTAAAAACCTGTCCGTATATGCCACCGATTATGATGGCAAAGAGGATTAAGATCGGGATAACGCGGAGTATGCTTTGCTTGGCCTCAGACTTGTCCATGGGTGTGCCCGCCGGGCCCGCATCCGGTTTGCGCCAGACGACAAAAGCGACCGCGCAAAGATAGAGAAAGATGCCCAAAATGCCGGGCAGGATCCCGGCCAGAAACAACATGCCGATCGATTGGCCTGTCAGAAAGCCATAGATAATGAGGATAATACTCGGTGGGATCAAAATGCCCAGCGTGCCGCCTGCCGCGACCGATGCCGTTGAGAGCGTATCGTGATAGCCAAATTTTCGCATAGACGGCAGGGCAACTTGTGACATGGTCGCAGCCGTCGCAAGTGAAGACCCGGAGACCGCCGAAAAGCCCCCACACGCCAGAATAGTGGACATGGCGAGCCCGCCGGGCAGTCGCCCGACAGCGGCATAGGCGGCGCGGTAGAGATCATGCGCCATGCCACTTTGCGCGATCAGCATCCCCATCAGAATGAAAAGCGGAATGACAGAGAGCGCATCGTTCTGAGTGACGTCGAGAATGGAGTCCGCCGCCGGTCCGAGCCCTGCCGACCAGCGTCCATCACGCAGATAGACAAATCCGAGCGCACCGACCGAGCCCATGGCGATGCCAATAGGGACCCGAACCAGAACCATCCCAATCACGATTACGAATGCGATCAATGCGACGGTCATTCGGTGTTTTTCCGTACCAAGGTCGAAAAAGCCCGAAACGCGAGAAGGATCCCGCTGGTCAGAACGACAAACGCAACGAAGTAAATCAGGGGGTATTTTGGCAAAAACAGCAATTCGCTGGTTATGCCACGGCTTTGAACCTTCTCTGCTCTCAAGTACAGCCAGTAGCCCATCGTGATCAGGGACACAGATGTGAGCAGCGCGATAACCAAATCACGCCAGTAAGATCCGCGATCCGAGAACCAGCTGTCGAGAAGATCCACATCAATCTGTTCGCCCCGCAATGTGACCACCGGGAAGGCCAGAAAAATGGATAGAGCGAGCAGTATCTGCGCAATGTCCTGGCGACCAAATATGGGAGCGTTGAACCCGTAGCGACCGATGACCTCTGCCACGGTTAGACACATAAGAACCAAAAGGCACAGTGCGCTCAGCGCAAGACAAATCTGGGCGAGCCGTTGGCCCGCCCATTTAAGAAGTTGCGCCATGTTTAAAAGCACTGATTATTGAGCGTCATATTCGGCCATTGTGGACCGAATGATCTCAAGCGCGGCATTGGCATCAACACCGGCGGCGTTTACCTCTTCCAATACGGCTGACTGGATGCCGGGCACCAACGCGTCGAACTTGGCTGCCGCTTCCCCGTCCAAGTCGATAACCTGGCCCGTGCTGGCCTGGGCTTCAAGACCGCGCGCGTTGCCTTCATCCCAGGCCTGACCTGCGAAGGCGGAGAAATCCTCTCCAAGCGCGGCTTTGATCGCAGCGGCATCGTCCTCTCCGACGTCATCAAGAAATTCCTCGCTCATCACAATGGAGAAAGACCCACGATAGAAACCGCCGGGCACACGGTAGGTGTACGGCAGAACTTCGGTCAAACGCAGGATAGCAATTGTGTCACCGGGAAAAAATGTTCCATCGGCCACACCATTGGCCACAGTTTCGTAGACTTTGGGTGCCGAAACCTGCACGCCTGCCATATCGAGCCCGGCAAGAACATCACCCATGACGCCGCCGCCAGAGCGGATTTTCAGGCCCGCCACATCGTCGAGTGAACTGATCTCAGATGACAGATGCAGCATTCCCGGCGCGTGCACCATCATCGCGACCGGGACGATACCGTCATGTTCTTCGGCTGCACCCAACACCTTTTCATGAGCGCGCCAATGGGCGGCGGACGCCGCGGCGCTGTCACCTTCTAGACCGGGAATTTCAATCAGTTTGGTCGTGACAAACCGGCCCGGGGTGTAACCGTGGAAGATCCAGGCTGCGTCAGCGCCGCCATCCTCAACAAGGTCTGCTTGCGAGGGCGGCGAGGCGAGTTGGTACTCGATTTTACCGGTCACGCGGCCTTCTGTAGCCTCTTCTATCCTGCTGATGAATTCGGGCCAGACGATCTCATTCATGACATGGCTGGGGGGCAGCCAGGAAGAGACAACCATTTCTTTTTCTGCAACGGCCAAAGTGGCGCTGGAAAGTGTTGTCACGGCGGCAATTGCCAAAGCTGTCAGTCTCATGTTTTCCTCCCTTACGATCGACTTGTTTTCGAGCCTTACATAAACCGACCGGTTGGTCAATAATTTTAAAGGCAAAGGCGAATTACAATTTAAAAAACTGTTTTTAATAGATTATTTTCCGTTGAGGCCGTTCAGCGTCAAGTCGGCGATTGAGGCAGCATAGTCGATTCGTGCCTCCTCACTCGCTTTCGGATGCCACATGTAGAACCAGTTCAGCATACCGAAAACAGACATTGTCACGTTGCGTCTCTGCGTCTTGTCGAGGCCCAGTTTTTCGGGCGCGCAGCTTTGCAATATGTCCGAGACAAGACCCACCAGATCGCGCTGATACCCTTTTAAGATTTCCTGCTTTTCAGGCGCCAAAATTGGCAGGCCCTCGCCCTGGATCTTGTGCTCATTGTCCATGCCTTCATAGGCCAGCAGAAACCCGCGCGTGATCGCGTACAATTGCTCTTGTGGTGACAACCCTGCACGGCTTATCTCAACGATCTGATCGCGCAGTTGGGACAGGTAGCTGTCAAGGATATCAAAAATGATGTCATCCTTGCTGGCATAGTAATGGTAAATATTCGCCTTCGAGATGCCGCAAGCACGTGCCACCTCATTCATTGAGGCGCGCGCGATGCCTTCGCGGGCAAAAACCTCGGCGGCGACCGTCAGGATATGGCGACGTTTGTCGTCATAGTCTTTTGCAATAGTCCGGACCATCAGTTCACGCCTTTGGACGGTTGTCTATGACGCGCCGCGCCTTGCCCTGGCTGCGCTCTACACTGCCGGGGATCTCGACATTTACCTTTGCTGACACGCCGATGATATCTTTGATCTTCTTGCCCAAAATCTTGGCCGATTTGTCACGTGCCTCTTCGGAGGCTGCGCCGCTCGCGGCTTCTGCAAAGACTGTCATGGCATCCATACGCCCATTTCTTGTCAGTTCAATTTGGAAATAGGGGGCAAGGTCAGGAATGGCCAGCACCTGTTCCTCCACCTGCGTCGGAAAAACATTCACGCCGCGCAAAATGATCATATCGTCCGACCGGCCCGTTATCTTTTCCATGCGTCGCATGGACCGAGCAGTACCGGGCAAGAGGCGGCTTAGATCGCGGGTGCGGTAGCGGATCATTGGCAGGCCTTCTTTTGTTATTGTGGTGAACACCAATTCTCCCAGCTCACCATCTGGCAGAACATCTCCTGTTTCCGGATCGATGATCTCGGGATAAAAATGGTCTTCCCAAATGTGCAGGCCATCCTTAGTTTCGACGCACTCATTGGCAACGCCGGGCCCAAGGATCTCGGACAGCCCATAGATATCGACCGCATGCATATCGAAAGCCGATTCGACCTCTTCCCGCATGGAATTTGTCCAGGGTTCAGCCCCGAAGATGCCCACCTCAAGCGAGCAGTCTTTGGGGTCAATGCCGGCTTTTTGATACCCCTCTAGAATGTTGAGCATGTAGGAAGGCGTGACCATGATGGTCGTTGGTTTAAAATCCTCAAGCAGGGTTACCTGCCGGTCGGTCATTCCGCCAGACACGGGCACAACAGAACATCCCAGCCGCTCTGCCCCGTAATGGGCACCGAGCCCGCCTGTGAAGAGGCCGTAGCCATAGGCGATATGCACGATGTCACCCGGCTTCGTGCCCGATGCCCGCATTGACCTTGCAACCATGTTCGCCCACATGTCGATGTCATTGCGCGTGTAGCCGACCACAGTGGGCTTCCCGGTCGTGCCCGAGGAGGCGTGAATGCGCACGATCTCATCGCGCGGAACGGCAAAAAGACCAAAGGGGTAATTTGCGCGCAGATCTTCCTTGTAGGTGAATGGAAATTTGGCGAGGTCCTCAAGCGTATGCAGGTCGTCGGGATGAACACCCGCCTCATCAAACCGCTGTTTGTACATGGGCACGTTGTCATAGGCATGGCGCAGCGACCATTTCATGCGGTCAAGTTGCAGGCTGCGGATTTCATCGACGGAGGCGACCTCGATGGGGTCCAGCATGGCATTCTCTGGTGTCAGGTCTTTCATCTTGTCCTCCCGTTTATTCTTCGAAAAGCTGGCCACGCACAGCGCGGGAACAGCCTCTGAATTCTGCAATGCGCACTCCGTCCTGATTGGTGACGGTCACGTCATAGATGCCGCTGCGCCCGATCAGGCTGACCTCCTTTGCAACTGCGGTCAGGCGATCCCCCAGCCGCCCTGGGGCGAGGTAGGTGACTGTGTTGTGCTGCGCCACTGTCGCCTGATTGCGGCTGTTACAGGCAAAAGCGAACGCACTATCGGCCAAAGCAAAGGTCACCGCGCCGTGGCATATGCCGTGACCATTGGTGTGATGTTCCGCAACGCTCAAAGAGAGCGTTGCGCGGCCTTCATCAACCTCCTCGATTTCCATCCCGAACCATGCGCTGGCACGGTCATTTGACCACATGGCCTGTGCAGCTTTCTCCGCGCGGTCTTTCGGTGTCATTGTCATTTGCCCTGAAACTCCGGTGGGCGTTTGTTGAGAAAGGCTGATACGCCTTCTGCATAGTCCTCCGAAGCACCACAGATCTTTTGATACTGCGCCTCGAGTTCCAACTGGTCGTCAAACGTGTTCATGGGCGCCGCGTTGATCGCCTTTTTCATATGTGCGAGGCCAAGGGTCGGTCCTTCTGACAATTGCTGAGCCAGATCGCGGGCGGATGCCATCAAGTGCTCTGCAGGCATAGCTTTCCAAATCAGGCCCCACGCTTCGGCCTGCTGCGCAGAGATCGGCTCTCCGGTCATTGCGACCGCTTTGGCGCGGGCAGGACCTAAAAGATGGGTCAGTGACCACGTTCCACCGGCGTCGGGTATAAGGCCCACCTTTGCAAAGGATTGTATGAATTTGGCCGTATCCGCGGCTAGAATGATATCGCAGGCGAATGCCAGATTTGCGCCCGCACCCGCCGCCACGCCGTTGACGGCACAGATGACAGGCATGTCTGCATTGCGGATCAGGCGCACGAGCGGGTTGTAAAATGTCTTGAGCGTATGGCTCAGATCGGGCGGAGCAGCCATTTTTGCGGGGTCACGGTCGCCCAGGTCCTGCCCCGCACAAAAACCACGGCCGGCACCTGTGAGCAAGATTGCGCGCTTATTGTCGTCGATTGCGCGCTCCAAGATCGCGCGCATTGCCTGGTGCATTTCGTCATTAAAACTGTTAATCTTATCGGGCCGATTGAGAGTGATCTCAACCCAAGCGCCATGGTTCTCAGATAAGATCGTTTCTGACGAAGTCGCATCGGCCATCGAAGTCTTTCTTGCATTCTGTTTGATCCTTGATTACATAAACCGACCGGTTGGTCAATCAAAGAAAGCATGTCTGTGTCGGAAGTTGTGCATATCGACGTCAAAGATGACATCGCGTGGGTGCAAATTGATAATCCCCCGGTGAATGCGACATCTACGGCAGTACGGACCGGTCTTTTGGCGGCCGTGGAAGCGGTGCAGGGCAGTGAGTTGGCGGTTCTCTTCTGCGCCGGAAAGACATTCGTAGCAGGTGGTGACATGTCAGAGTTTGACGCGCCAGCGGTGGAACCGCATCTGCCTGATGTTGTGTCAGCGATTGAAGAGAGCCCCGTTCCCTTTGTCGCCTTGCTGCATGGACATGTCCTGGGTGGCGGGTTTGAGATTGCTATGGCTTGCGCGTGGCGTGTAGCGACGCCCGGCACACGGTTTGGTCTGCCAGAAGTCAATATGGGGCTTATTCCTGGCGCAGGAGGCACCCAACGTGCACCGCGGCTTTTGGGCTGGGACATGGCCGTGGATATGACTTGTCTGGGACAGATGAAATCTGCCGAAGAGCTGTTTGAGCATGGCGCAATAGACGCTGTAACAGATGACCTTGAGGCGGCCGCACTGCAGTTTAAAGGGTCGAGCAGGCCCAAGCTGTCAGACCGGACCATCGCACCGATGACTGAGAGCGAGGAAGCCAAGTATAGAGACAAAGCGCTAAAATTTGCCAAAGGGCGCACAGCGCCGCTGCTCAATCTGGAAGCTTTAACTTGGGCGTCTCGCCCGTTTGAGCAAGCGCAACCAAAAGAACGCGCCCTGCATCTGGAATTGCGCAAATCGGACGAAAGCACTGCCTTGCGCCATGTGTTTTTCGCTGAGCGACACGTGACAAAACCAAAATTTCTCAAGAATTCTGCGCGCAAGGACATTGATCGAGTTGCTATTGTGGGCGGTGGTCTCATGGGGTGCGGTATAGCGACGGCCTGTTTGCTCTCGAACCGCCAGGTTGTGATCATTGAGCGTGATGCAGATGCCGCCGACACCGCGCGCCAGACGGTTACATCGCTTTTGAAGGGGGCACTGGCACGAGGAAAGATCAATCAAGCCGGCTTCGACAACCGTCTCGCCGCCCTTGTCACATCCGACACGTATGGCTCTGCCGCCGATGTTGACCTGGCCCTTGAGGCGGTGTTCGAAGATCTCGACGTGAAACGCACTGTATTTGGTGATCTGGCGGAGGTTGTCGGGCCCGATACACTCTTGGCGACGAACACGTCCTACCTCAACCCCGATGAGGTATTCGAAGGCACCCCGGGGGCTGAGCGCTGCCTTGGCATCCACTTTTTTTCGCCTGCCCATATTATGAAACTGGTGGAGGTGGTCCGCGCCTCAAACACCTCAGACGCAACATTGGCCAGTGCGTTCGGTTTTGCCTCAGCGCTGCGCAAGACGCCCGTGCTTGCCGGGATCTGCGATGGATTCATAGGCAACCGCATTTTGGCCGCGTACCGCCGTGCAGCTGAATACCTCTTGGCCGATGGCGCCCTGCCCCACGAGGTTGACGCCGCCATGCGCGCGTTTGGAATGGCCATGGGCCCGTTTGAAGCGCAAGATCAGGCCGGTCTTCAAATTGCATTGGCAAATCGGCGCAGGCAAGATGCCAGCCGAAGTCCTGCCGAACGCTACGTTGATATTTCCGACCGGATTTGCGCGCTTGATCGCTTCGGAAAACGTTCCGGCGCGGGTTGGTATGCCTATGCCGATGGTGCGAAACACGGCGAGCGTGATCCGATCGTAGAGACGCTTATTCAGACCTACGCGCAGGAAATGTCTATATCGCGCAGATCCTTCAGCGAGGGCGATATCCAGACGCAGCTTTTGGCCGTCATGGCCAATGAAGGCGCCCGCCTTGTGGAAGAGGGCATTGCTGAAAACGCCGCCGCTATCGATGTCGTAAAATGCGCGGGCTACGGCTTTCCCAGATGGCGCGGTGGCCCCATGCACTGGGCCGCAACGGTGGGCCACGAGGCCGTCAGATCCGCCCTAACCATCCTTGAAACCGCAAGCCCCGGGTCCTGGACCCGCGCAGGAGTATTTCAATATGAATGAGATTTCTCACCGAGAGTTCGACGGCAAAACAATCCACAATGTCAGAAGCTTTGTCGCAGGCCAATGGATTGGTACGGATGGCTCTGCCCGCGCCATTCACTCCGCCGTGACAGGAGAGATGATCGCGCGCGCTGGCAATGGCGCGCTGGATCTGGAGGCTATGCTTGATCATGCACGCCATGTGGGCGGGCCAAACTTGCGGGCGATGACGTTCCATCAGCGGGCCAAGATGCTCAAGGCGCTCGCGCTTCATCTGGGTCAGCACAAGCAGCCGCTTTACGATTTGTCCTTTTCAACAGGGGCCACACAAAAAGATCACCTGATCGATATTGATGGCGGCGTTGGCACGGCGTTGGTCTTTGCCTCAAAAGGCCGCCGAGAAATGCCCGATTGGCACATCTATCTCGATGGTGAGGTGGAACAGCTCTCGCGAAATGGTACATTTCTGGGCCAGCATATCTGCACACCTCTGCAGGGTGTCGCCGTCCATATAAACGCGTTCAACTTTCCAGTTTGGGGGATGCTGGAAAAGCTGGCGCCGACACTTTTGGCAGGCGTTCCAGCCATTGTAAAACCCGCCACGTCGAGCTGTTACGTGACCGAGCTGGCCGTTGAGATCATGCTGTCCAGTGGCATATTGCCCGAAGGGGCCCTGCAACTGGTGTCGGGCAGCTTGGGTGACTTGCTGGATCGTTTGGGGACCCAAGATGTCGTCAGTTTCACGGGCTCCGCGGAGACGGCTTTGAAGCTGCGCTCAAACCCAAACATTCTTAGCAATTCGGTACGCTTCATTGCCGAGCAAGACAGCCTCAACGCGTCTATCCTTGGCCCCGATGCCACGCCATGCACACCCGAGTTTGACCTTTTCGTCAAGGAAGTCACGCGAGAGATGACCACGAAAGCAGGGCAGAAATGCACCGCCATCCGACGCATTTTCGCCCCCCAGACACATGTGGATGCGGTCATTGGCGCGCTACGAGCCAGTCTCGCGAAAACGACACTCGGCGATCCCAAGGACCCCGCTTCGAGAATGGGCGCCTTGATCTCTGCAGGGCAAAAAGCCGATGTTTTGGATAAGACGGCTCTGATCGGTGAAGAGGCAGAGCGCGTGATCGGCGATCCTGACAATTTCGACCTCAATGGTGCATCTGAAGGAGGGGCATTTCTGCCCCCCATGCTGTTTCACTGTTCTGACCCTGATAGCGCAGAAACAGTGCATGAGGTGGAGGCGTTTGGCCCAGTCTCTACCATCATGCCTTACTGGGATCTCGACCATGCCATCGCACTGACAAATCGCGGTCAAGGCAGCCTTGTGGCATCCGTTATCACCAATGAAGGCGATGTCGCACGGCGGGTCGCGATTGGCGCAGCGGCCTTTCACGGGAGGCTGTACTTCAACAACGCCACATCCATGGCAGAAAGCACAGGACATGGCTCACCCCTGCCGCACTTGGTTCATGGCGGTCCGGGCCGGGCGGGTGGCGGTGAAGAGATGGGCGGCATACGCGGTGTGATGCATTACATGCAACGCACAGCCGTTCAGGGAAGCCCCGACATTCTGTCCGCGATCACCAACAAATGGGTGCCGGGCGCGCAAGAGCGGAGCCATGACGACCATCCGTTCACACGCACCTTCCATGAGGTTGAAATCGGTGAGACGTTCCATAGCCAATCCCGAACGATCACCAGTGAAGATGTGGCCCATTTCGCCGAATTTACCGGTGACACGTTCTATGCGCATATGGATGACGCGGCAGCCGCGCGGAACCCGTTCTTTCCGGGTCGCGTCGCCCATGGCTACCTGCTTCTCAGCTTTGCCGCGGGTCTTTTCGTGCAGCCTGACGAAGGACCAGTTCTGGCCAACACTGGTCTGGACAACCTTCGCTTCATGAAACCGGTCGTGCCGGGTGACAGCCTTAAGGTACGCCTGACGGTCAAACACAAGACCCCGCGCAATGCCGAATATGGTGAGATCCGCTGGCACGTGACTCTGACCAACCAGGATGACGATCTGGTGGCAGAATATGACCTGCTAACCATGAACGCCTATGAAACACGCTGACTTGTGGGAGCAGCACATGACGCTATTGTCGGGCGCCATGACACAAGCGCCCGATCAAACCATAACGGACCGATTGCTCGGATTGGAAAGCACCAAAACTTGGTCGCTTATAGCCACACTGTTCGGAGATCTTGATGGCGACGAGCTGTCCGGCAAGGCGCTTTGGTCCCTATTGGAGCCTTTGGGTATAAAGCCAGAGGCGATGCGCGTGGCCTTGCACAGGCTCAAGAAAGACGGCTGGATCGTATCCAAGAAAGCAGGGCGCGAAGTCATCTATTCACTGTCAGAGCATGCCCGCGCCGAAACCCGCGCTGCGCAAATCGATGTTTATCGGCAGGATGTCAAATTTGCGGAAGGTTGGCGCCTGGTAAAGCTGGCACCTGACGGCGAAACCGTCGGTGAACCCTGTATCGCACTGGACAAAGGGCTTTTCTTGATACCAAGCGCGCGCGCCATATCAGAGGACGCCCTAGAGATGACGCTGACACACAACATCCCGACGTGGGTCGAGGATCTGATGGTGCCCCATCATCTTCGGGATCAGGCTGCCGTGCTCGGAGAATTGGCAAAGGGTTTTCTGCCAGACAGACCTGGGTCGGACGCTGTCACCGCACGGTTGATGCTGTTGCATTACTGGCGCAAAATGGCGCTTCGTACAGGCACTTGGGCGCATATCGGGCTGATGCCGGACGGCGCGATGGCCCAGTGTCACAGCGCAATCACCAAGGTGTTGCGCGAAACCGAGCGCACCAAGCCAATCCTCTGAGTCGAAACCAAAAAAGCCATGAAAAGCTGGCTCTCGCGCATTTATGTTACAAAAATTGTATTGATGTAAAAAAACGTAACGTGTTAGTGTGATCGCAACAACGGAAAGAAAGAATCAATGTCGGCATTTATTCTCGACGCAGTACGTACCCCGATTGGTCGATATGGTGGATCGCTATCGACCATTCGGACGGATGATTTGGCCGCTTTGCCGATTGCTGCGCTCGTCGATCGCAACCCAAATGTGGATTTCGAACAGATCGATGACGTGATCCTCGGCGACGCCAATCAGGCAGGCGAAGACAACCGCAATGTCGCAAGGATGGCGGCCCTTTTGGCCGGTCTACCCGAGGCGGTGCCGGGCACAACGATCAACCGGCTTTGCGGCTCTGGCATGGATGCCGTCGGCATGGCCGCACGTGGGATCAAAGCGGGTGATTATCGCCTCGCCATCGCGGGCGGCGTGGAAAGCATGAGCCGTGCGCCCTTTGTCATGCCCAAACCTGAAGCGGCGTTTTCCCGCGCCAATGCAATCTATGACACCACCATTGGCTGGCGATTTGTGAACCCAAAAATGCAAGCAAACCACGGCATCGATTCCATGCCCGAAACGGCGGACAACGTCGCCGAAGACTACGGCGTTTCACGGCAAGATCAGGATGCGTTCGCGGCCCGTTCGCAGGCGCGCTATGCGGTTGCAGCTGAGGCAGGGCACTTTGTCGATGAACTCATCTCTGTGTCGATCCCGCAGCGGAAGGGCGACCCGATTGTTTTGGATCAGGACGAGCATCCGCGCGCTGGAACTGACGCCGCAAAGCTAGCCAACCTGCGCGGCGTAAACGGGCCGGATAAAACTGTGACGGCAGGCAACGCCAGCGGCGTCAATGACGGCGCAGCAGCACTGCTTCTGGGCGATGAAGCAGCCGCGAAAGACACTGATCCATTGGCGCGCATCGTTGGTATGGCGGCCGCCGGCGTGGCCCCGCGCGTTATGGGCATTGGCCCTGTTCCAGCCGTCCGCAAAGTGCTGGAACGCACCGGAATGACCCTCGATCAAATGGATACCATCGAACTCAATGAGGCCTTTGCCGCCCAAGGCCTTGCCGTCCTGCGCGAATTGGGTCTCCCAGATGACGCAGAAGATGTGAACCCCAACGGCGGTGCCATTGCGCTGGGCCATCCGTTGGGCATGTCTGGTGCACGCCTTGTGATGACAGCCGCCTATCACCTCAGGCGTACCGGCGGCCAATATGCGCTTTGCACAATGTGCGTTGGCGTCGGCCAAGGTGTCGCCATAATACTGGAACGAAGCTAGGAAGGACCCCGCTTATGTATGCACAGATGGTTAAGTCGGAAGCGACACAAGAAGATCCCGAAATGCTCGCGGCCTTCCAAGAGCGCATCGATCGGGGCGAAAAAATCGAACCCAAAGATTGGATGCCAGAGGGGTATCGCAAAACGCTGATCCGTCAGATCGGGCAACACGCGCATTCCGAAATTGTCGGCCAGCTGCCGGAAGGCAACTGGATCACCCGCGCACCCTCGCTTGAGCGCAAGGCCAACCTCTTGGCCAAGGTGCAAGATGAGGCGGGGCATGGGCTCTATCTTTACTGCGCTGCGGAGACCTTGGGCGTAAGTCGCGACGAACTGACGGAGATGCTGCTCGATGGGCGCATGAAGTACTCGTCAATCTTCAACTACCCCACGCTGACATGGGCCGATATGGGCGCGGTTGGCTGGCTGGTCGATGGTGCTGCCATCATGAACCAGGTGCCGCTACAGCGGACCTCTTACGGGCCTTACGCCCGCGCCATGGTGCGGATCTGCAAGGAAGAAAGCTTCCACCAGAGGCAAGGCTACCACTTGCTGATGCATATGGTGAAAGGCACCCCTCAACAAAAACGCATGTGTCAGGATGCCCTCAACCGCATGTGGTACCCGGCGCTGATGATGTTTGGTCCCCCTGACGGTGACAGCGTGCATTCAGAGCAGTCGATGAAGTGGAAGATCAAGATGAACAGCAACGACGAGCTGCGCCAAAAGTTCGTCGATGAGACGGTGCCGCAAGCCGAGTATCTGGGCCTTACGATCCCTGACGAGAACCTCAAATGGAACGAGGAACGCCAGCAATATGATTTCTCGCAGCCCGATTGGTCAGAGTTCTTCGACGTGATCAAAGGCAACGGCCCATGCAACGTGGATCGCATCGCCGCTCGGCAAAAGGCTTGGGACGACGGCGCTTGGGTGCGCGCCGCCATGCTCGCCCATGCTGACAAAAAAGCCGCACGTCGCGCGGCAGCGGAGTAGGCCTATGTCACGTGAATGGCCACTTTGGGAAGTGTTTATCCGTGGGCAGCACGGTATGAGCCACCGCCACGTCGGATCGCTGCACGCACCCGATGCCGAACGCGCGATCCGCAATGCCCGCGATGTCTATACACGCCGCAATGAAGGGGTCAGCATCTGGGTGGTAGAGTCCAAGAACATCACCGCGTCCAGCCCTTCGGACAAAGGCCCGATGTTCGATCCATCACGCGACAAGGTCTATCGGCATCCGACCTTCTACGACATCCCAGATGAAGTTGGGAAAATGTGATGGCGACCGACAACGCGCTTTTTGAATTTCTGCTGCGTCAGGGGGATAACTCCCTGGTGCTGGGTCACCGCCTGTCGGAATGGTGCGGTATGGGCCCCGCACTCGAAGAAGATATTGCCCTCGCCAATACCGCGCTTGATCTGATCGGCCAAACGCGTCTGTGGCTGTCCTATGCCGGAGAGGTAGAGGGTGCTGGGCGGAGCGAGGATGATCTGGCCTATCTGCGCGATGCCTATGATTTTCGCAACGCACTCTTGCTGGAGGTGCCCAATGAAGATTTCGGGCGCACGATCCTGCGCGAATTCTTCTTTGATGCGTTCCAGCTCCCCTGGCTTCATGCCCTGATCGATAGCGCAGATGAACGTGTCGCCGAGATCGCCGCGAAATCCGCCAAAGAGGCCAGCTATCACCTCGAGCGCTCGGCCGAGACGGTGATCGCGCTCGGCGACGGCACCGACGAGAGCAATGCAAAAATGACCGCCGCGCTCGCGTATCTATGGCCGTTTGCAGGTGAGCTTATGGTCGATGATGAGGTGGATAATGCAATAGCCGAAGCGGGTGTTGCGCCGCTTCCCTCGACCATCAAACCGGCCTGGAATGCCACGATTAACGCCACGTTCAAAGAAGCATTGCTGACGCGGCCCGACAGCGATTTCGCCCATGCAGGTGGGAGAAATGGGTTCCGCCATACCGAACATCTTGGCCACATGCTGGCGCAGATGCAGGTGCTGCAGCGCTCTCATCCGGGGGCCGCATGGTAGAGGCGCAAACCATATCCGAGGCCCAGGTCTGGGAATGGCTGGAGGATGTGCCGGACCCTGAGATCCCGGTGATTTCAGTTGTCGATCTGGGCGTGATCCGGGACGTCGATGTTTCAGATGAAGGTGTGATTGTGACCATCACGCCGACCTATTCGGGCTGTCCTGCCATGTCGATTATCTCTTTGGATGTCGAACTTGCGCTCGCAAAGCGCGGGCTCGAAAAGGTTCATTTCAAAACTCGTCTTTCGCCTGCCTGGACCACCGATTGGCTCTCTGAAAAGGGACGCGCAAGCCTAGAAGACTATGGCATTGCCCCACCTCAACCCGCAGGCGGGCCAGAGCGGTGCCCTCATTGTCAAAGCAAGAATGTCGAAAAGGTCAGCCAGTTCGGCTCCACCGCTTGCAAGGCGCAATGGCGGTGTCGCGACTGCCTGGAACCCTTTGACTATTTCAAGTGCATCTGAGGGAGTGTACCCATGCCCAGATTTCATGAGATGACTGTGACCGGCATCGAAAAGACGATCCGGGATGCCGTGGTTGTGACGCTAAATCCGGCGAACGGCGGTGACTTCAGTTTCACGCAAGGCCAATACCTCACCTTCCGTCGCGATTTTGACGGGCAGGAACTGCGCCGTTCCTATTCTATATGCACAGGCCGCGATGATGGCATTTTGCAGGTGGGGATCAAACGGGTTGACGGCGGAGCCTTTTCAACCTGGGCCAATACCGAGCTTCAGGTAGGCGACACGGTTGAGGCCATGCCTCCGATGGGCAGTTTTCACGCCGAAGCCACCGATACAGTTGCGCCACACTTTGTGGGCTTCGCCGCGGGATCTGGCATCACGCCAATCCTATCCATCCTGCGCACAGAACTTGCGGCCAATCCCATGGCGACATTCACGCTGGTCTATGCCAACCGCAATATCAATACGATCATGTTCCGGGACGATCTATCAGACCTCAAAGATCTCTACATGGGCCGTCTCAGCGTGATCCATGTGCTAACGGATGAAACGCAGGATATTGACCTTTTCCAAGGCCGTATCGACGCGAAAAAATGTGCTGAGCTTTTCCGTCAGTGGATCGATGTGCGGTCTATCGCGATGGCTTACATTTGCGGACCGGAAGGGATGATAAACGCTGTTGCACACGCACTGGAAGCGCATGGGCTGCCCAAAGATAAAATCCGTTTTGAGCTTTTTGCCAGCGCGCAACCCGGCCGCGCAAAAGTTCGACCAACATCTGATGCGGATCAGACAGACGGCATTACCGCCCGCGTAACAGTTGATGGAGAGACACGCAGTTTTTCAATGGATCGCTCTACAAGCCTTTTGGACGCCGCATTGGGCAACAAGGTTGATGCGCCTTTCGCGTGCTGTGCGGGCGTGTGTTCAACCTGCAAAGCAAAGATCATTTCGGGCGAAGTCGAGATGAAATCAAACCACGCACTGGAGGATTACGAGGTTGAACAGGGCTATGTGCTCACCTGCCAAGCGTTCCCTAAGTCTGACAGTGTCGTGTTCGACTACGATCAAGCAGGACACTAACTTACACACGGGCTCAAACCCTCAGGCGCGCAGACCCGAGAGCGATAAACCTTTGCAATCAGAGTGGTTTTAAATGCTGATTGAGATCCGTTCTATCTTGAGCGCTCGGCAGAACGTTCTTGGGTTTCACCCGACGATAACGGGAACATCGCCAGCCGTTTCATACAAAGACTTTGAAACAATCTCTGTTTAGCAAACAGCGGCTCGGACGGATGTGCCGTTGAATTCGAAATCTGTGCCAGTTTCCGCGGTTCGACCACTTTCTGCTGGCAACGGATTGGAAAATGTCATGAGTATCGAGAAAGGTTTTGGACAGTTTTCTCGCTGCGGCTCAAACGGGCCCTCGAAACTTCCAGCTCCACTCCAACCTAGACAGTAGCTGCCGAATGCTGCGGTTGCAGCCCTTCGCCGATGATGGATCAAATGTACAAAACGGGTCAGTTGCCGCGCATGCGCCAAGATCTTGGTGCTTGACCAAAACGCCTTCGAAATGCTTTCGCGAATTGTGCAGGATTGTCATAGCCGATGCTCTGCGACACGTCCGTGACGCTGACACCCAGGTCAGCCGACAAACTTTCCGCCGCTCTATCCAGTTTCTTCGCCATGACGAATTGGTAGGGTGTGCTGCCGGTCGCGGCTTTGAAACGACGCGTGAAGTGATGCTTGCTGACGCCCGCGAGACCAGCAAGTTCCTCTACAGAGATATGTTGATCTATCCGGTCGCCCACATAGGCCGCGATGGAGGACACTGTGCGCAAGGAAAGCGGATGCACATCCGCGTAATCCGCAGAGGTGCTGGTGCTATCGTGCGGCTCATCGAGCAATTGGTGCACCACAAGCTGCGCCGCATGGAGCAAAACACCGTCGGACACGTTGCCAGAATTGGTGTAGCCAACCTGCATCATCGTTGTCTCAACCAGCGCATCTTTGAAAGACTTCGAAATCACGTCTCGCCGCAACCGTCTCGCCCAGTCATCGCCAAACGTATCGTGGAGCGCGTTGACTTCTATGGCCATCGCGATGACCCGCATGTCGGGCCACATGCCACTGCCCGGCGAAGATGGAGCCACAATGCAAATGTCGCCTGGAGCGAGGTCCATCTCCAGGGCTTGAGACGTGGTTTCCTGGCGCAAAAAACCACCGCCACTAACGCACAGAAAAATAAAGAGAGCCGGAACGACAGGAACTTTCCCCGCGTGGCTCTCATAACTCGCGTCATAGATCATGACAGTTCTGTCTTGGTTCACCTGAAAGCTGTTAACGTCAGCTCCCAGCGACGTCAGCTTGGCATACACAATGTCGTCTGGTGGTATCGGCATAAGAGATCCCACTTCTCATCCTGCTTAATTCATAAAAAAGCGGGAATGCACCATATCATCGCCCGATTGGGTTAGACCGTTGCGCCTAGCTTGTTTCAGGCTAGCCCAAAGGGAAAACGAAATCAAAGGCTTCAAGATGATGGGTTCGAGGGATGTCTCGATGCTTGCTTTGGTATGTGCGTTTGGCACGTCGCCCACGCTTGCATTGGCGCAATCAAATGATGTTTCGCAAGATCAACCAACCTTCTTGGGAACGCTTGTCCTACGCGGCGAAAAGGTGGGGCGTACCGTGGATGAGGTGCCACCAAGCGTTCTGGTGATCGCGGGCGAAGAAGCCGCCAAACCGCAAAACAGCGACATCGACGATGTGATTGATGCGGTGCCCAATGTTTTGGCAAATGAAGGGTTCAAACCACCGGCCATTCGCGGCATCGACGGGTTGGGCGGTGATCGTGCGGCCATCACTGCAGGATCGCAGACCCGCATCCCGATCCTGATTGACGATGTGCCGCTACCCTCGGGAGAAGCTTCGGCCATTTCACTGACCACGCTCTGGGATGTCGAAACGGTCGAAGTTGCGCGTGGTCCGCAGCCAACGAGCACAGGTCGCAACGCATTCGGTGGGGCGATCCGTGTGTATACAAGAGATCCCGTCTTTGAACAGGAAGCCGCGTTCCGTGCGCTGACTTTCAATTCGAATGGTGGGTATTCGACAGCGTTCATGGTCAACACACCCGTTGTTGAAAATCAGCTCGCGTTTCGATTTACGGGCGAATACTCAAATTCAGACAGCTACATTCTGAACGCACCCAATCCGGTTCCGGCTGGGTTTGATCCCAATGAAGAAAAGCGGCTCCGCCTGCGGGGTAAGGTTCTTTACGAGCCCGAAGGAATTGACGATCTGAGCCTCGTTTTTTCCGTGGACTACACGGATTTTCAGAACCCGACAGAAGGTTTTTTTAACGGCAACATCGAAAACCTCTCGATCACGCCACCGTTCTTCTTGTCCAACTCTTATGAGGACGTGGAACAGATCATTTACTCCGCGCGCCTGACCTATGATTTTTCCGATCAAGTGACCTTGGTCGCGCGGGTCTCTCATCTTGACAACGACCTGGAATTCGTTGGCACAGGTGAGGTGTTCTCCCCGTTTCCAGGGTTCTCGATCACGGGTAACTCGACGTTCTTTGACAAGGACCTGACCGAGGTCGAAGCCTATCTGCAATTCAGCGATATTGGTATTCTTCGCAACGGCGTCTTCGGCGTGATCTATTCCCGTGAAGAGGAAGAAGGCGGCGGCAGTTTGGGCGTCCCCTTTTCCGTGGACGGGGCCATCGAGAACATTGGGATTTACGGCGAGGCTGAGGTGTCGGCCGACAGTCTCATAGAAGGTCTCACATTCGTCGCCGGCGCGCGATACGAGTTCGATGATCGCAGACGGGCCAGTCAATTGCCGCCTGGAACACCGCAAGGTGCGGCCTCTTTCAGTGAAGAGGAATTCCTGCCGAAACTCGGCGTAAGGTATGATGTCAATGAGAAGACAAGCGTTGGCTATACCTATTCGCGCGGGTTCCGGGGCGGCGGTCTTGATGTGGACCTGGGATCATTCCTCCAAGGTCTGCCCGTGAGTTCAGCGGTGTTCGGCCCTGAAACCATCGATCAGCATGAGATCTTTCTGAAATCATCGCTTTTGGACGGCCGTCTGAACATCGGCACGAGCGCGTTTTTCTACCGGTGGGATGACGCACAATTGCCTGGCGCGCAGCTTTATCCATTGGGCGGGCCTGCGCTTGGCAACGTGCCAGAAGCAGAAGGCTATGGCTTAGAGATCGAGGTTGATTATCAAGCCACCCCGTCCTGGACATTTTCCGGCGGGCTGGGCCTTCTTGAAACTGAAATCACACAGGTCACACCCTTCCAGACCGGACTTCTGGGTCTAAGTCTGCCTCGGGCACCGGATACCACGGCCTCTCTGGGCGTGCTTTATGCGCCAGGAAACGGGTTCGAAGCTGGCGTCACCGCGCGCTACACGGCTGCGACAAGCTCCGCGCTCGGGCAGCCACGTCTGGGCGATTACACAGTGGTCGATCTGTCCATGGGGTACGCGTTTGATACGCCCGGAGGCAGTAGTATCCGCATTGATGCTTTTGTCGAAAACGTCTTTGATGAGCGGTACCAGACTTTCGAAGAGGCTGTGTTCATCCCCGGTTTCCAGAATTTGCGAAAGGCAGGTCGGCCAAGGACAATTGGGGCAGGCGTTACGGTCAATTTCTGAACGTAGAACCACATAATTCAACAAGGCGGGATCAATGATGCGCTGGCGAATTCTCTCTGTGATTGGCGTTCTCTACGCGGTCCAATTTATTCCGCTGTTCTTTGCCATTATGGCGGTCCCAATCGTCATGCGCCAAGAAGGGCACTCTGCCACGACAATCGGTCTCGTCCAGTTGGCGGCGCTCCCCTACATCGCCAAATTTCTGTGGGCGCCGCTGATTGACAAGTTCAAACTTGGCCGGGAGCGCTACAAATCCTGGATCGCTGTCCTCTCGGCGTTGCACGTTCTCGCGCTCATCGTTTTGTCGTTTTATGACCCGAGCGGGCCGATCCTCCCCTTGTTTGTGGCGCTTTTCCTGGCGGTCATTACGGTCAGTACTCAGGATGTGGCTGTTGATGCGTTGGCCATCTCGCTCATGCGGCCCGCAGAACGCACGATGGGTGCAACCTTTCAAAATCTTGGCGCCTACACCGGTGCTGTGATCGGCGGCTTCGGGTTTCTCTACTTGTACTCCCAAATTGGTTGGATGGCGGCACTTTGGGCGCAATCGGTTTTGTTTGCCGTGCCGTTGGTCACTCTCTTCTTTGTCAAAGAGCCACCCAGATTGCGGGGTGTGCCACCGGTGACGTTCCGAAACGCACTGCGGTTTTTCACGCAACCCAAAATGGGGCGATGGCTGGCCGTCTTGGCAACCATGCGTTTGCCGCTGATGGTCACAATGTTGCCCATCCGCCTTATGATGGTCGACCAAGGCATGTCCACCGAAGAGATCGCGATTTGGTTCGGGCTCTTTGCCATGTGCGCGGGCGGCGGAGCCACAGCCATCTTTGGGCCGATGCTGCGCAATCTACCACGGGTGCGGGCCATCTATCTGGTTGGCATTCTGAACCTGCCCATTCTGGCCATCGTGGCCTATATCGGCACGGCCCTACCGGAAGGGATCCGCTACGCGTTGATCGTTGCTTGGGTGGCCATCGCCCTGACAGATATCGTCATGTTTCGGGGCGCCATGGACAAAGTCCGTCCGGAGATCCCAGGCTTCGATTTCTCCGCTCAGATTGCGATTTACATGGTGCTGGCCGGATTTTCCGACCCGATCACCGGTTTTGTGATGGATGCCTATGGAACCGTCCCGGTGTTTCTCGCAGCGCTTCCTTTAGCGCTTGTCCCTCTGGCCATCTTGCATTTCAAAATTGCCTCTTTCCGAAAGTCCGACATGGGTTTGGACGGCGCCCCGGTTGTGTCGTCCGGCACGCTCAAAACGGAACGGGCCATGGAGATCCTTGAGCGCACGTTTGAAGAGCTCTCAGAAGAAGGCCTCAGTTGTGAGCGCCCAGAACCAAATCACTTGATTGTGGAAGAGATGGGGTGCCGCGTGGAAATGAAGGCAGAGCAAAGCGCCGTCGACATTATCATCGAGACACCAAACGATAACTTCATGACATTTGTTCGCGATGAGATCATCGAGCACTTGGAAGAAGAGGTGCCTGACGCCACCGCAAACATGCGATGGACTGGGGGAATACGCCCAGGAGAGTTACCCTCCAATTTCCGCATCTTGAGAGCCAAGAAACGCAAAGAGATTTTTCCAGGTCTCATCCGTGTAACGCTGGAAGGCATAGATGTTGAAAGCCTGATCAAGGATGGCATTCATCTCAAACTCATGCTGCCAGAGAAACGGGGCAAACGTCCTGCCTGGCCGGTGGTGGCTGAGAACGGCTCTATTTCTTGGCCGCAGGGAGACGAAAAGCTGCACGCGAGATTTGTCACCATTCGCGAAACACGACTTAAAGCGCGCGAGATTGATATCGATGTCGCACATCATGACGGCGGCCTGATTTCGGATTGGGCAGCGCTTGAGGGCGACGAACAGGAGGTTGGAGTGATGGGTCCAATGGGCGATGATGGCCTGGATCAGACTGAAAACATCGTTTTAGCAGCGGACTATACGGGCCTTCCGGCCGTTGCACGTCTGATTGAAAGCGTCAGAGGCAACGTCACAGGCCATGTCTTCGCCGCAGCGCCCTCTCAAGAGGCACTGGACGCGTATCTGCCCAAGTCAAAGATGAAAGTCACAGCAATCGCCCCCGAGGATTTCACAAGCAAAGTAGCGGATCTCCTTCACGCCTGTGGCACCTCCAAGGTCTCTTATGGGTGGTTTGCAGGAGAGTTCCACGCGGCCCAGGCTGTGCGCAAAGTATTCAAATCTTCGTTCGGGCTGCAGAAAGGGAAGCAATTGAGTGTGGCCTATTGGAAAGAAGGAACGCCTGGGCACAGCTCGCGCGCCGCTTAAAGCGTTTTGCCTTTTACCTGAGGCAGCAGAAAATGGCGAAACGCGTGCCAATAATGAACTCTGCGCGGCGTTTTGCGCAAAGCTGTGATACAGGTTTTGCGCAAAACGCGTTAGAAGGTGTCGGAACACTCACACAGCGGTTTTAGGCGGGACGTTGAGATATCGCTGCGTCGTGCTGTGCAGATGCCGCAGATGATGGCCCCAAAGGACTCGCCACGCTGCCGCAGAATTAGCTTATACGGATAAGCATCCAACCGATGAGGATTTATCCCAACCGCCGCAGGGATATTGGGTGTAAGGAACGCTTGGGTGGACCAATGCAACACGAGGTTCTCAACGCTGCATGGGTCCACAACTCAAATCAATTTCAGGTCGCCATCACCGTTTGGATCCGGCAATACCACACGACCAAACTGCATTATGGTCCGAAAATTCGGCACCCTTTCGAGAGAACCCCAAGAAAAGGCACGCAAAGACCCGTGAACGCACAGTAAATCCGTCGCAGTGGTGCAGGTGTGCGTAGTGGTCATCCGCTTCAAACGGGCTGGTGTCGATGCCTCAAATCACTTGGACGCGCGGTGCGCCGTATCAATCTCGATGACTTTATCCGACGTCTGGTGCGCCAGGCGGGCAGTCAACGCTTCGATTGCTGATTGTCGTTCAAGCATTGCAGGCGTGTCAGGCAAACCGAAAAAGTTTGTGATCGTTCTCCAACGTTGCAACCAATCGTGGCGTCGACCAACATGTGCGAAGGTCTGGGCACGCATCTCATCCAGTGCCGCCGGATCCGACAACATCGAAGACAATTTACCTACCGCAGCGTCGGCGTCTTCTGGCAATCGCGTTATGGCCGTCGGCCAGTCGAAATTCTCAAGATAATCAGCGGATGGTGGGGCATACCCAACCTGCACCGCGCCGGCGGCCATACCCTCGATATGTCGCGGGCCCCAACCCACCTGAGCATCTGTCTCATCCGAGTGCCCCTTCTTCGCATAGTCGACCAGGAAGAGTTTGCTGTGACGGATCATGTATGCGAGATGATCGCGATGCGCTTGGTGATCTGTTGCGATCGGCAAGCTGGTGAACGTGTCATAGTTGTAGAAAAGCTCGTTTCTGCGGGTGTACTCCATCAGCGCTTCGTGCAGTTCCGGGCGACGGCGGCCCAAATAGTAGATGTCTATCGGTCGATCGACATCGCTTTTCTTTGGCATAAAGCGAAGCGCGTCCACCGCGTAGGGAAGATGGATCACAGGCTTGCCGGTCAATTCAGACAAGCGTTCGCAACTGTCGGCAAAGCTGCATGCAATCAGATCAAAGCGACCCAGCGATTTGATAAGAGGTTTGTATTGATCGATCTTTCTAGGCCAAACTTCTTCGAGAATGCAGACGGCCATGTCAGACTTTTTGCGCCAATCGCCAAGAGCATCGATGCTCAGGATATCAACGGGCTTTTGCACCACACAGGCAAAAAGATCATAGTGATCCGCTAGAGGACGGCTGGTGGCGCCGGACGGCATCATCTCAAAAAGACCCGTCCTCTGACACAGGAAGCGACGCATGCGGTGCTGCCAGTGTTCAAATGATTTCAACTTTGGCGCGTAAAGATTCGAGTTCTCTAAGCTTTGGATGACATCCTCAAACTCGTATCCGCAACAACTCGATAATTTGTTGCGGTTCGCTCGCTGAGAGACAATGCAAACTTTGCGGTCTGTTTCACTTGTTACATCTACCATAAAAAATCGCCTTACTTTTCAGACAAAAGTCGCGCCCTGATCGCCATGTCATTGGCAGCCTCGAGGCTCGAGACATCGTTTAGATTGAGATATTCACCCTCCAGGTCGAAGGCGCTCACCGAATGGCCATCGCGGATCAACTCATCGATAAAGTTGACGAATTCCACCGAAGGCCGACCACCGTCATAGGCTGCTTCCAGTTTTGAAAACACCTCTGGAGCAACAATGAATGTGGCCATTCCAATTATGTCGTTTTGAACGCTGACAGGATTTTCAACCAGCCGCAGGATGCGTTCGCCGCTACGTTCAACAGAAAAGTTCCGTTTGATCGCGTCTTCATCAGCACCGGTTTGAACTGCGACGGTGACAGTGTGATCCGCAAAGTCACTTTTGGCGAGTTCGCTGATGTTGGTGTTCAGATAAAACTCATCCGACAGCATGATACAGCCATGACGACCCGCGAGAAACGGTTTGGCCATCAGAACCGACCACGCCCAACCACGATCCAGGTGTTGGTTTTCGACGTAATGGATTTTTACGCCGTGATCAGATCCATCACCTAGGCTCGCCTGAACCGCTTCCGACATGTAGCCGGTGATGATGACAATCTCATCAATGCCAAGATCTTGGTGCATAATGTCGATGGTCCGTACGAGGTTTGGCCGACCATCGATGGCGAAAAGCCCTTTGTGGATCTCATAACTATAAGGACGGGCACGCACACCGCTGCCAGCCGCTGGAATAATCCCAATCATCTTGTCAGACACGTCGTTCCTCCTGGCGCATCGGCGCCTGTCTTGAATAAAAGTCCGTTACAGTCGCCTTGAAGCTATCGATGTCGCCGATTTCGTCATACTGCATCATGATCCAATGCGAGAGATCGACGTTCATGCATTCAAGGTGAGTGCGGATGTCCAGGTCTTCGATGGCGCGCACATCTGCCACGCCTGCCAGGCCCACCGTGCGGCGCGCTACAGAACAGGCACAAAAGCCCATGGCGTCATCAAAAATCGTTTGCATAAACCGTTTCTTGTAGTCAGCGAGGTCCGCCGGTTCGAGCATGCCTTCAAAGTACAACGCCGCGCCCGGGGTCTCGTCCCAAAGTCTAAGGAACTCAGCCTCAAACGCCTTCCAGATCGACACGGCCTCATTCAAAAGCCAAGCTTGGTAATCTGGCCCACCGGGCCTATGGAAATGCGAGGTGTAGGCCATGAGGAAATTGGCGATGATTTTGCCGACATCGAAACCGAACGGCCCGAAAAATGCGAACTCTACATCGATCACGTAAGTCTCGTTCTGCTCAACCATCAGAGACCCGGTATGCAGGTCACCGTGGAGCAGCGCGTCCGACTTCGTGAGGAACAACTCTTTGAAACGCAGAATTCTTTTGAGATATTCCGGGTCATTTCGGAACACGTTCAGGGCGTGGGCATTCGTCGGCGGGTTTTTATAGTTCGACGGATGATCGACATATGGAAACGTGAAAATGAACTCTTCCGTCAGCTTGCAAAGCTCATCATTGAGGTTGAAATCTTGCATGAGCCGCCGTCTGGCGATGCTCTCCATACCCAAAGTCGACGTCTTGAAAAGTGTTTCACCCAAAAACTTTCCGATGTCCGTGCCGAGGCCTGGAAACTCCACCCCTTCGATCATGGGGTAACGCAGCACTTTCACAGCGCCCAGGTCCTGCATGACCAGTACGCTCATCTCAGCATCATCATGGAGGATCTCAGGAACAAACTGGGGTACCAGGTCGTTGTACACCCTGAGAGCGCGGGTTTCGAACAGGATCCGATCTCGCGACAGAGGCCAGCCCTCTCCCTCAACACGAAGGTAGGGCACGGCCTGCTTCAAAATGACCGAGCGCTTGGGATCATCGGCACGGGCGACGCGGAACACGAAGTTCAGGTTGCCGTCGCCTATTTCCGTGATGGCCAGCTCGTCAGACGTGCCCAGCACTTCCATAACCCGCGGGATCTGCTCGAGATAACCTGGGATAAGTTTCTCGTCGAGAACAGTGTAACTCATTTGATTTTCAACTTTTCTTTGGCGGTTACTTCGCCAATTCGCGTTCGAGAGCCGCACCCTCAATGAACCGCGTTGAACTCGGGTTCACCAATTGGAGGCGCTCAAGGACCTGGTCATGGACCAATCCGTTGGTCATCACCAAATCTGTCTGGTTCATTGTCCAAGGATTACCGTTGAAATCAGTCACCTTGCCCCCGGCTTCCTCAACGCACAGCGCTCCTGCGGCAACGTCCCAGCATGGGATATTCAGCGTGACAAAGCTATCCACCCGGCCTGAGGCCACAGTGTATGCTTCGATCGCGGCCGAGCCCATTTTGCGGAAGTCTTTGATCGCCTCGTTGAGGAAAAAGCTCATCTTTGCGAAACGCTTGTTGGTCTTTTCGCCGCCTGGGCAGCCGACGATGTAGCTTTTGCCGAGCTCAGCAGTTTCGGACACCATGACAGGACGACCATTCAGGGTGCATCCGTGACCACGGCGCGCAACAGCGATCTCTTCGATGAAGGGTGCAAAGACCACGCCGGTGATCGGTTTGCCTTCGTAAGCGAGGCAAACAGACACTGCGAAAAACGGGTTGTGGTTCACATAGTTAGAACTACCGTCCAGAGGATCGATCACCCAACAATATGGGCTGCTATTGTCAACCTCTCCGGTCTCTTCCGTCAGTATGTTGTGATCAGGATGACGGTCCTTGATCAGGTCCAGAATGATCTTGTCGGCCTCATGATCCGCGATCGAGGTTATCTCTTTAGTGAGCCCCCGGTTCGCGATCGACAATGTGTCAGAGCCGTACATTTCAATGTGATGACGCTTGTAGTTTCTCAACAAATGATTGCCGGCGAGAAGCGCAGCGTCCATAGCGGTGCGAGTGAAAAATTCCATACTGATTTACTCCTGAACGCCCTTCCCATAGAACCAATCACCACGGTGCAAATTCTAACGTTGCACTTCGCTTGTGAAAGCAGTTCTTACGACGTCCAATATCCCAATAGTTGTGAAAATTAGCTCCTGTTGCACGCGCAAGATATCAATACAAAGCCAATCTTCGCAAGAAAAAAACGGCTCAGAGATACAATGTGCCTCATTTAGAAACAAACAAACAAAGCCCGAAGAATTGTTCTGCGGCGCGGTCCTTTCGGCCACTCATCTGAGGTCATGTTTGAGATTTGGGACGGATCGTCTCACTTTTAAGACAACTGTGCCAAGAGGCTTGTTAGGCCGTTGCTTATTACAGGGTCTCAGCACCTCTGGGGTGGCATTCCTCCAACAAGATTGCAGGCACCATCGGGAGAAACTTTACAGCAGAACGCTTTCGGATTTGGCTGGGATGCACCAATCAAATGGTGACGGCGACCCGGGCCTTTTTGGCGCATTGGGCCCTTGTGGCGTCGGCAACCGCGTGCATCGGTCGTCCGATCTAACTTTGATTGTAGCTGTTTTGGCCCGCCGCGACCGGGATACATCCGCATCGGTCACGTCTTTCGGAAGCAAGCGAAACTTGTCTCCCAGCTGTCATCTGCGAGTACGGGCTCGCGCTTACGATTGGAGGCTGTTTAGCCCGTATCATGCCCTCAATCTATGAGCGCATTGCCTACTGCTCCAGAGCCTGCAGTCTGACACGGAGTACCTCCAATTGGTGTCCGGGACTATTCGCAGGGGCCGCCATTAGGATACCGGCTTGACCATCGGTAAAGCGCGCATCTGTTTCAACCGAACAAACGGTCTGACCGTCGATGATGAAAACAAGCGTGTTCCCGCGCTTTTCAGCGACAAGCTTT